>Ga0326597_10000250_pt1 | contig 102183 bp, 78 predicted proteins | sample RVTome_12_FD_203789 | JGI IMG/M metagenome (GOLD analysis project Ga0326597, IMG submission 203789) | Soil microbial communities from uranium-contaminated site in the Upper Colorado River Basin, Wyoming, United States - RVT100D185 | ecosystem: Environmental > Terrestrial > Soil > Contaminated...
GCGCGGTGGGGCCGCGTGATCGACCGATCACGCGGAAGGGCGAATGTCGAATGGCGAAGAGCGAAGAAGCGAGCCACGAAGCTAAAGAGTGGGGGAGCGGGGCACAGGGATTTCAGATTTGAGATATAAGAGCGAGCGCAGGACGCGGGGCGCAAATCGGAATGTCCCCATCGGATCTGCCCTGCTCATAGTGCAGTGGCACAATTGCGAGCGCACCGCTCACAGAGCGGTGGCGTAGTGGTTCAGCGTGAAACGGAGTCTGGGGTCGCTCGCACGAGCGAGCGTCCGTCATGCTCCGATGCCTGAGTTTTGGGAGGCATGGGGGAATGATCCGTACTGCCGGTGTACCGCGTACTAGGGTTAGGCTCACTCAGCTACCGGGTGGATTGGCCTTGGGGGAAGCAAGGCACCCGGGCAGTTGCATGGGCCACCTCGTCGGGAACCTCGTCGGGACGTTACTCCGAACGGGCGGAGGAGTCATTCCGGCACAAGACGCCGACCTCGTTGCTTAGCTGCTGCAAGGTGCCTTCCAGCACCTGATCACTCTCGTAGCAACTCCCGCGAATCGCCCCCCGCACCGATTGGACCTTCTCGACCCGCATTTCGGGCAGCTCCCGAAGCCGTTGCTTCCAATGACATAACGCCGTTTGGATCGAGTCCGTGTTCGTTTTGCACTCTATTTCGGTCACTTGTGGGGACATGTTGCTGACCCTCGAAAACATTTGGAAACGTCCTATACCGCAACCGTCGCTGTGCTCGCCCCCTCCGCCCGTGTGCTGCATCGACGCCCGGATGGTCCGAGTTTAGTTCGTTCCGATATTCAAGCCCTTGGCCCTTACATGGGATGGACGGTCCGCCCAATGCCGAGCCCCGCACCAAACGACTCCCCCCGCCGCAAAACAATCCGCTTGACGTCCCTACCGTCTCTGACCGATAATGTCGTGTCGTCGTGAAACTCCGGTGTGCCGGGGTCCATCAGTAACGGTCTGGTTTGTCCGGGGAGTCCCTTTTCATGCGCCTGTTGCTCGGAGCGGCCGCCTTCCTGGTCGCGTTCGGAACCGGATGCGCCACCAGCCGCCAGGGGCCGCGCCCGGTGAGTCCTGATCCGTACCGCATTCGGGAGGCCCCGGCCGTTCAACGGATACCGCCGCCCGAACAAAAAACGAATCGTGCTCCTTCCGGCGGCGCGGCCTGGTTCCCTCGCGGCGGGAAGATCAGCCCGCGATGGACCACCGTCGTCGTGCACCACAGTGCCACACCCAGCGGCTCGGCCCGCAGCTTCGACCGTTTTCACCGCGACAAGGGTTGGGATGAACTCGGCTACCATTTCGTGATCGGCAACGGCAGCGATACTCCCGACGGCATGGTCGAAGTCGGATCGCGCTGGCACAAGCAAAAGCACGGCGCTCACTGCAAGACGCCCGATAACTACTTCAACGAGCATGGCGTTGGTGTTTGCTTGGTGGGCGACTTCACGAAGTCCCGACCCACCCGGCGTCAGCTTGCGGCATTGCAGCGCTTGACCGGCTTCCTCTGCGAGCAGTGTGGGATCAGCCCGAATCGGGTGGTCAGCCATCAAGCGGTCACACATAAGACGGCGTGCCCCGGACGGTTCCTCCCCATGTCCTCACTCCGCCGGGCGGCGGCAATTACAACGGCGGCCGACCTGCCCTATTAGTACTGCCTGCGGCGATCCGTACGCGGATACAACGGCCAGGGGGGCGAAAATATCGGAAGCACTAAACCGCGGCCGATTATGGGCCGATGGTTATAACAACCGGGCAAGTGGGTTGACCGCAAGTCCGGTAATGTTGAATGGGATCTGCGGATCGGATAGTATACGGCCGCGAGGAGACCCTCGGGACCAGAGGTACATACACCGGCTTCCCGGCGAAGCCCATGCAGGAGCAAAAAATGGCAACAAGAACCCTACGCAAACGATTGCTAAGGACGGCAATGACTCTTGCCGTCGGCGGGTCGGCCTTTCAGTTGAGCGGTTGCGATCCGGCCATACGATCGACCCTCTTGTCCGGATTGCAGTCGACCACCAATAGCTTGTCGTCGGCCTTAATATCCGCATTCTTCCTAAGTCTGGAGGAAGACGACAGCAGCAGCGGATCGAGCCTGACCACGACCTAGGTCAGCCCTCTCGACCATCACAAACGAACCGCGCCGGGCGGTCGGCGACCCCGACCCCGTCGCCGCGCCCGGCGCTCATGCGCACCTCGTCGGTTCAGGGATACCGGCAAACCTCCCACCGCGCCTAATTCCCGCCGCCGCCGGGCGGAATCTGTTGAAAGAACTCGAAGGCGCCCATGTCCACCGTCGTGTAACGGACGCGAAGAAGGAGGTCCAGGTCCTTGGGGATCGGCTCGCCGGTGTTCGCGTCCCAGTCGAGATCGCCCACATCCGCCGGCAGGGCGGCGTTCTCTCCCACATCCTTGCACGGGGACGTTTCCTGTAATCGGTAGTTGCCCTGTGCGGCGTTTACAAACTGCGGATCGGCGTCGATGTTTCCCGTCCCGGCCCACCCGCCTTGAACGGCGCTATACGTGACCTTCGGGCCGTCACCGGGCCCGAAGATCTGATCCGGGGGGGGTAGCGCTGGCGGTGCCTCCTCAACCCTTGTATTATCCCATAGAATGCAATTTCGAAGGACAACGCTCTCCGAAGGGTCGCTGACCGCTCCGCCGCGCTTCCAGGTGGCCTGATTGTTCGCGAAGGTGCAGTTGGTAAAGATCGCGCCCCCGTTCGACGTCGCGACGGCCCCGCCCTGGCCGGCCTTATTGTCGTGAAACAGACAATTCGTAAACCTGGCGGAAGAACTGTCGAGGAACAGCGCGCCTCCTTCGTGCGGCGGGTCGTTTCGTTCCGTGGCTCCATTGTGACGGAAGATGCAGTTGACGAACTGCGGCGAACTGCTGCCGCGGATCATGACCGCTCCCGCGACCTGCGAGGCCGTGTTGTTCTCGAAAATGCACTGCAAAATCAACGCCTTGCTTTCCGACAACATCAGGCCTCCGCCGCCGTGATCGTCCGTGTCATGCCCGCTTCGGATACTAAAGCCGCGAAGCACGGTGCCCGCCGAATGGTTGGCGCTCTTGACGCACTGCTCGGTTCCCCCGCCGTCGACGATGGTGATGTTGCTCGTCGGATTACTCTGCGATGCTGCGGTCTCCGTGCCCACGAATCCGCCTATGATCGTCACACCTTCCTTCAAGTCGAACGGCGGGTACGTTCCCGCCTTGACCCAAACCTGATCGCCGGAACCGGCGGCGGCGATCGCGCTCGCGAGCGTGCAGGCGTCAGCCCAACTCAGACAGTCGCCCGTCCCCGTGGCGCTGACTTTGGCGTAGCGCGTCGTGGCATCGGCTGCCGAGGAAAAAGCCAACAGACCGCTGATTGCAATGGTCAAACTGCGAGTTTGCCTCATGGAATTACACTCCAAGTATCGTATGTCATTTCGTTCCTACGTGGCCCTTTGGCTTCGTGCCCATTGACTATTACCAAATGACTTATGCCTCATGCCTACGGGCTACACCTCCCACAACGATCGCGGCAGTAGCCGTTGCCGCACGATTCGCCGCCGGGGCAATGCGAGTTGTTGATGCACGGCTCGCCGTCGTTGTCGCCGCCGCTGCACGTCTTCACGCACGTCGAACCGGGCCCAAGACCCAGCTGGTCCGAGGGGGTGCACACGCCGCCTGTGCAGGTGTCGGCGATCGTGCAATCAGCCCCGTGGTTGGCGCCGTCCACGCATATTTTCGCCGCGGTGCACACCGTCGGCTCCGACGGACACGCGAAACCGCCGCATGTCGCCAGCGACGGGCAGGGGCACGGCCCGCTGTACGGATACGGCAACAGCTTCACCGCATCCACGGCGGCCACAATGTCCAAGGCGCCAACGTCAGCGTTCGGCTCAACCAGATTCGGCTGAAGCTGCGCGATTCGCTTGAACGGAGCGCCCGCCACGTTCTTGAATTTGTTTACAATGACAACGAGGTCTAGGGCACTCGGCTGGCTCACGGTTTTGGTAACTCTCGGATTGTACGGCGGCCATACGTCCGCCCATCGCGCCGTTGTGAAGCGCGCGGGACAAGAGACGTTGGTGCAGGTAGATTCCTGCCCTGTGCAAGAAGCGGCGAATGTTTGAATCTGGTAGACGGAGCTTGGAGTAATCTCGGCGCCAAAGACATGCACGGGCTCGATCGCGCCTTCCGCTCCCCACGTGTGGTAGAACGGAGCGCACTGCAGTCGGGCCGCCCGGAACGGCGGTCCGCTTGCCGGCGGTCCCTCGGCCTCCATGAACGTACCCGGCTTACCCACCCAACGAATGCACCCGTCAGACTCGCTGCAGCATAGCCCGGGCTCAAACCCGTAGAATTCCCTGGGTGGTTGAGCCACGTAGTTGTCGCCTATGGGGTCCGGATGGTTTAAAGAAGTCAGTTGGACGCGAAGTGCCGTCTCTACACTGGCGGCTTGCCCATCCGGATTGCGCGGGACGATTGAGAGATATCTGTTCTTCGGTACGCCATTGGGCATAGGTAACGGAGTAAGAACGGTCGGAAGGGTGCTGCCAAATGGGGCGCAAGGAGATGGTTGGGCCAATTCGGCATCGCTGCCCATGCACGTCCCCGCGGGTTGGTCGCAATCGCTTGAGGAACTGCACGACATCCCTGCGAAAGCACCGCCCTCACACCGCCCGCCCTTGCACAGCACGCCGCCTACATAAGTACCGTTATATAGCGTCGACTCGCACAGGGTCTTTGTCATCGCGTTACCGTTGTTCTGTCGCGAATCCACGCAACCGCTCGACGTGCAGCACGAGCCGGTATCGCATGTATTTTGCGTACAATAGGGCGTGTCCCCGTGCCCAACGTGTCCGCTTCGTGCGCGGCATTCACACTCGCCCATTAGCGCACACGTCCCCGCTCCTATGCAGGGCGACGTCGGCAAAAGCTCCGGCGGACAGCAACAGGGCACGCTTCCACAGCATGTTTCACTACATATCTGACCGGGGTAATACTGTCCGCTGCACTGGCTTTGCGGTCGGTTCTGGCAGACGAAGTCGACGCAGCACGCAGAGCATTCATCGGGGACTGCGTTTCCGTCGGCGTCGCAGCTTGTTGCGTTTGCGATATCACAAACATTGAGTACACCGTTCCCATTGCAATCGCAGAAATCCGGTTGCTCCGTGTTACATTGCGGGGCCTCACAATCATCGGGTATGCAGTTGTGATTGCAGTCCGCTTTCTGTCCGCAACCGGATACGGCACAAGGACCGAGGTCTCCGCCGCAACTGATGTCGCAGATGTCCGGCACGCTATTTGCGTTGCAGTCCGGACTCGCCTGGCACTCGTCAGGAACGCGGTCGGGCACGGCCGCACAGCTCGCCCCACAAGAGAAGGTTGCCAAGCCAACGCAGTTCTCATTCCAAGACTCGCCCGGCGGCTGGCAGCACAAAGATTCGAAACCACAGACGCAATTGCTGACTGTCGTATCGCTGCAATCCAGCGTAGAATGAACGACGCAGCAGTCGCTGCTGTAGGCGTTGCAGTCCGGCGTCGTTGTGGCGAATGCGCCGTCGATCTCACAGGCGTCCAGGAGGCCGTTGTTGTTGCAGTCCCGCCCGCAGTTGGAACTTATGAGCTTGGCGAGCTTCGCCCCGAGGTTGGGTTCGCCCAAGGTCAAGACCTTGCCCACGCGCGCCCCGCCCTCCACGAACTTCGCGCCAAAGGGATCGTTCGCGGCGGCCATGATCGGGATGACAATTACGTCTTTGGCGGAGACCAGGGTGATGGCGTGGTAGGTCGCCTTCAGATCGTCGCAGTCCGCCGGGGTCTCGCCCCCAACCGACCCGCAGCGCGGTGGAGCGTCGGACATGGGCACGATGATGCGGATCGCTTCACTCGTCCAAGTCTTATTGCCCGCCACGATGGCTGTGGCCACGCCCCAATCCTCGAGCTTGCCCTCGGGGTTGGAACAATCCGCGAGCACCTCCGCCATTCCCGGCGTAGTAGTGCCGTAGTCCTGAGAGACGGAACCTGTAGAGACGGAACCTGTGCAACAGCTGGCTGGGCAAGATAGGAAGTTCGGCGGTGGAGGATCTGGGTCCGGAGAAATGCGTAGCTTTTCTACGTTCACGACGACGCCAGTCGATGTTAACTCGGTAATCGCGACGTCGATCTGCGAGCACAGTGTTGTAAGACCCGGAGGATCCATGGAAGTCGACGTATCGATCACGAACACTAGATCGACTTTGCATTGACTGTTGAACTCCGTTCGATCATCGATTCCGTTTCCATTGCAGTCCGCCGCCCGCGTAGTTGTGACAGACACAAGGCAGTTCAAAATCGCCGCCACGACCAGTGGCGCGATTCGCCGTGAAACCGGTAGCTCTCGTTTCACCCGAGGGTGTCGCGCCAACAAAAACATTCCCACAAGTAGCAGAGCAATAGCAGTTGGCTCGGGGACAATGGATGTCACTAAGCCCTCAATGACGATAGGGCTTTGCTCCAGCGAATCTGCAATGGTAAACCCCTTGAAATCCTGGTAGAGTTCGGAGTTCGGGGGAAGGGTCGAGAGACGGTCGCTCGCGAGAGCTGTGCCCTCGGTGTCACCGAGGAAGACATGCAGATTCAGTACTACCCCACCCAAGCTGATCCCACTATACACAGAGTATAAGTCATCGTGGCTGGCATTATGAATTGTGATATCGTTATCACGACCCACGATGGGACCGGAGAAACCCACGCTGCCAACTGTCCCGGAAAGAGACAGGATCGCGTTGGCGTAAATCCCGCGCGCCGGATCTGGATCGCTGTCGGCGGTTGTCGATTCAAACGTGTAAATGCCCCAGAGTGCGGAGCCGACTTCAACGCCACCGTCAAGAAGGTTTTGAGGATCAGAAACGCGTGTCACTTCCCCTATAATCTGAAAGGTCACCGGCCCCGCCCGTGCGGCGGCGGGAAGCGACAGCAATCCCACGATACTCCACGCGATTCGACGGGCGTTCATGGTCTACCCTCCGCAACAGAGTCCCCAGGTGACTCTTCAAGTGTACCCGCAACCAAGACCCCCGTCAATCATGCCCCGCCTATAGCAATACGAGGCAAAGCACTGCTCCCGGAGCAGTGGGACACGTCGTCCACACCTTCGACCGTGCCACCCCGGCCCCACGGCTCACGCCGTGGGATACCATGATCCGCCGCTACCGCGGCTGAGCGTCTTGGGATACCTACGCTAAATACGAGCTGCAACAGCGGCCTTCGGCACACGGCGAATTTCGAATTACGAGTTGCGCCCAGCCGAGGGCGGCCGGGCCACACCCATCCGGGTCCGATGCCGTGAGTTGGTTCCGATTCCGGTTTGTAACGCGGACAATCTCTTACAGGTTTCCCCGAAACCCACGCAATACTTCGAGCGTCTTACACAATGAGAGAGTGGACGGATTGGGGCCGGTCCTAATCCGAGACCTTGGACTAAGGCGCGAACGAGATCCTTCGCTTCGCTCAGGATGACAAAGCGCCATCGCTCAGGATGACAAAGCGATTCGCTCGCGGTGACCATAGTGCTTCCCAGGATGATAAACGATCCCAGACCCAATATGGCTCGTCTCCTCCACTGACGACCCACGCCGGAATGACGCACCGGCAACAACGATGCGGGTCGGGCGGCCCCCAAAGCCGTCCGATCCGCATCACTCCTTTTTACGCATATGCTAATCGTGCGGCGCCTTGCTCCCATTGCCTCCGCCGACCCATCGGGGCGGGGTTTTTGGGGGGGTCACCGCAACCAGGGGTTCCGCTCCGCTCCACCCCCGGCTACATTCCTTCGCCCCGTTGGGGCGAGAATCTCCAAACTCGTACCCAAATACATCCGGTGGGTCCTACTTGCTTGCCTACAGACGGGGGCGAAGCGACAATCCTTCGAGGGTCGGGGTACGTCTTTTAGGGAGGTGCGGCCATGCCAAACGCGCAGTCCATTCTGGACAAGAAGGGTGCCGACGTCGCCACCGCCGATCGCAAGACGACGGTGCTCGAAGCGGCCAAGACTATGAACCAGAGGCGCATCGGGGCCGTCGTGGTCTCCGACGGCGACCGCGTCGTCGGAATCTTCACCGAGCGGGACATCCTCAACCGGGTCGTGGCCGCCGGCAAAGATCCCAAGATTACGTCCATCGGCGAGGTAATGACCTCCCCCATGGCCTGTTGCCGGCGAGACACTCGTCTGGCCGAGTGCAAATCGGTGATGAGCCAAAAACGAATCCGCCACCTGCCCGTCGTGGAAGAGGGCAAACTGTTTGGGATGGTCTCGGCGGGCGACATCCTGGCGAGCGAAGTCTCCGATCAACAAGCAACGATCGAATATCTGCACGAGTACCTTTACGGGCGGCGGTGACGCTGGGCTACAGGCTGTAGGCAGTAGGCCGGTGGCGAGGGACGGGAATTGTGCTCGTTGGTGTAATCTCGGACAGCCACGATCGTCTACCGGCCATCCGCGCCGCGATAGAATTGTTCATCGCGAGGAAGGTAAGAGCCATTATCCATGCCGGCGATTTCATTGCGCCCTTCTCCATCAAGCCCCTACTCAAATTCAAGGGTCCGATCTACGCCACATTCGGGAACAACGATGGCGAACGGACGGGACTCCTTAAGCAATTGCCTCAACTCGTGGACGGCCCGCTTTGGGTCGGTTTGGGCGGCCGGGCGATTCTCGTCCATCACTTCCTCGGCTGGTGCACGCCCGCCGATGTTGCCGCCGCCGACATCGCCATCACCGGCCACACGCACGAAGTGGTCAACCGTTTCGATGATAAAAAGCTCCTATTGAACCCCGGCGAGTGCTGCGGCTGGCAGACCGGCCGCTGTACGGTCGCCATCCTTGACACCGACGGCCCTTCCGCCGAAGTTTGCGAGTTGGAGCCATTGGAAAAATGAGAAAGCAAGCGCGCGGAGCCACGAAACCACGGAGCCTCGAAGCCGGGAACGGGAATGGCACGGAGGCACGGAGGCACGACGAGTAAGCGGTTCAGAGCCGCATGCGTATGGGAGCAGGCGGTCGAAGCCACAAAACAGCGAAGCGACGTAGCGACGAAGGAGAAGTCGGGGCGACTGATGTTCAAAGGTCAAAGGTCAAAGTTTGAAACAGGCGTCCTCGCGGTTTTCATGGTCGCGACGCTTACGGTTCCATACGCCTGCGTACGCCGCACCATCTCCATCACCACGGAACCGCCCAACGCCCGCGTTTTTTTGAACGACCAGGAGGTGGGACGCAGCGCCGTGACGACCGACTTTCTTTGGTACGGCGACTACGGGGTGACTATTCGCCAGGAGGGCTACGAGACGCTGCAAACCAACTGGACCATCAAGCCGCCTTGGTACCAGCACATTCCGCTTGACTTTATCACCGAGGTCCTTTGGCCCGGACAACTGCACGACACCCACTCGCGTCATTTCGTGCTTGAACCCGCCCGGACTCCGACCCAGGAAGAACTCATCGGCCGGGCGACCGAGACTCGTGACCGCGCCCTCGACGCCCGCAAGTAACCTTGCGCGTTTGACGATTTTCGCCCCTTCCCGTAGAGTCCAAGGTGGTTATTGGCTTCGCCCGTCCCCAGCGTTCGAAGCGGGTCCGCGGCGGCTCAACGTTAAAATGGGTAACCCATCGCTTTAGCGGTGGGGGACGGTGCGGATTCGGTGTTTGCGGTCGTCTCCGACATTCACGGGAACCTCGAAGCGCTAGAGGCTGCCCTTGCGGACATCGAACGACGTTCGATCAAGGTGATCTATTGCCTGGGCGACATCGTCGGCTACGGCGCCAGCCCCCGGGAATGTCTTGACGCGGTCATCGAACGCTGCCAGTTGTCTTTATGCGGCAACCACGACCAAGCCGTTTTTTACGAACCGTCGAATTTCAACGTCGGCGCGGAGCGCGCCGCCTATTGGACGCGACAGGTGCTGGAGGACGAGTCCAATAAGGCGAAGCGCAACCGTCGTTGGGAGGTGCTGGGCCGCCTACCGATCCGCCACCAGGCCAACGGTCTGCTCCTTGTCCACGCCTCCCCGCGGCGACCGGTCAACGAGTACCTGTTTCCGGAGGACGTCTACACGAACCCCGGCAAGATTCTGGACAACTTCAAGCGCCTCGAGCCGCAGCACATGGCCTGCCTGGTCGGTCACACACACGTCCCCGGTGTGTTCCTAGACGACCCTTGCTTTGATCCACCCGACGAGCTGGCTGACATTGGCATTTATTCCATTACGTCCGACGAAAAGGCGATCATCAACGTGGGCAGCATCGGACAGCCGCGCGACCGCGATCCGCGGCTTTGTTACGCCGTCATCCATGAAAAGGGTGAGGCACCCGAAGGCTACGACCCACCCGACGTGGGAAAGGACGGGTACTGCGTCACTCTGGAGTTTGTTCGCCTCGAATACGACATCGAGAAGGCTGCCCGTAAGATTTACGACGTGCCCGAACTCGACGATTTCCTGGGCACGCGGCTTTTTGAAGGCCGTTAGCAGAGTCACGGGAACCTAAATGGGAAAACAAGACACCCTTCGTAATCTGCTAATCGCCGGGGCCGTCTTTCTGCTCATCATGTCGGTGGGACCGGCCCTCTTTCCGCCCGCGCCGCCGCCACCGCTCGGCTCAACGGTTGCTCCCGCGTCGTCCGACCGCCCGACCGATGCAATGCCGCAAACCGCGCCGCCGCCTTTGACGGCCGAGGGACCGCCAACCGCGACCGAAACCCCGGCGAACGTCGCCGAGCCGAGTTTTGCGGTCGTTGAAGCGGAGTCCGTCACGACGTTCGAAATGGGTGCCGCCGAGGACATTGACACCCGCGACCGCACCCGCCCTTCTGACCCATATCGAATGCGGCTGGTGCTCGCCAACGTGGGCGCCGCCGTCGAATCCGCGACCCTTACCGATCACGCGGCCACGCTCAATAGCCCGGATCGCTATCAACTTCTGGCACCCGCGGTCCGGACTAGCGGCGTAACCCATCGTTCGCTGAGCATTGACAGAATCAACATCGACGGGGTCGATCTCTCCTTGCACGACAAGAATTGGCGCACAGACGGCGTCAAGATTGAACCACTCGACGGCAACGGCGAAAAGCAATCGATCACTTTTACATTGGACATCCTCAAAGAGGGCGCTGCGGTGCTTCAGTTGCAGCATTCCTACCGTCTGCCCAAGCAACCCACCGATCTTGGCCGGCACGATTTAAGCTCCGACATCGCAGTATCGAATCTCTCGAATGCCGCCCATCGTGTCATTCTTACCTACCGCGGCGGGCTGGGCGTCCCGCAAAGCAACCCCCGCGACGACCGTGTCATCGATGTGGGGATCCAGAATGCACCGGGCCAGGTGGCGGGTGCAAGGAAGATGCAAACGGAGGTCACCACCAAGGCGGGTCAGAATGTTCCTTTATACGCGCCCAACTCCGCCGCACCCGATCAAAGACTTGCGTGGGCCGCCACCGGGAACACCTATTTCACTTGCACCCTTGCCCCGCTCGCCCCCGATGGAAAAGCCGTTGCCGCGACCCTCGCCGAGGTCTCCGCCTTCGACGCCGACGGCGACGCCGCGACCGGCGACGACGCCACCCTCCGATTCATTACCATCCCCGCGAACCTTGCTCCCAAAGAAACCATTCATTATGCCACCGCCATCTACCTCGGCGAGAAGGATGGCCACGCCTTCCGCGACCAGGCAGATTACCGCGACCGCAACTATTACTACCAGATTTCGCAGGGTTTCGGCTGGTGTACGTTTACCTGGCTCGTCGAATTGATGATCTGGCTGCTCAACAGCCTCTACTTCGTGGTCCGCGATTTCGGCGTCGCCATTATCATCTTGGTGCTGATCGTCCGCGCCATGCTGCATCCCCTGACCAAAAAGGGGCAGGTGAACATGGTGCGGATGCAGCACCGCATGGGGGAGTTGGCCCCCAAGATCGAAGAGATTAAGAAAAAGTTCGCCAACGACAAAGTCCGCATGAACCAGGAGATGATGAAGCTGAACATCAACCCCGCCGGGCAACTGATGACCTGCCTGCCGATGTTCATTCAGATGCCCATCTGGGTCGCCCTGTTCCTTAGCTTGAGCAACAACATCTTGATGCGGCACCAACCGCTTCATTTCACTTGGATCAAAGACCTTACCGCCCCCGATGCGCTCATACCCTTCGCCTCTGCGCTGAAAGTCCCCTTGTTTGGTTGGCAGATCGCGTCGTTCAATTTGCTTCCCTTGCTGGTTTCGGTCTTCATGTACCTTCAGCAGAAGACCCAGCCCAAGCCGCCGCCCAATCCCAACCTCAGCGCGGAGCAGCGCCAGCAGCAGGAAATGATGCAGAAGATGATGCCCATGATGAGCATCATGATGCTTCTGATTTTCTACAACATGCCCAGCGGCTTGAACCTGTACATCATGTTCAGTTCCCTTTTCGGCTGGCTCGAACAGATGCGCATTCGCAAGCACATCAAAGAGCACGAAGCGGCCGGTACCCTTCACAAGACCCCGCGCGCGCCGGATGACGATTCCGTCATCGGTCGCCCGCGAAAGCCCGGCAAACCATCGTTCCTCGAACGTATGCAGAAAATGGCCGCGGACGCTCAGAAATCGCAAAAAACCCAACGCGCCAAACCGCGTCGATAATGCTTTTGATGATGTTAGGGGTATTCCGAGCAGCTATTGACGCTTGGCGAGGCCGGGCAACAAACATATAATTGTACAGCGACGTAAGAACGTAGTTGGGAGGCGATTGTGTGGTCATCCTGAATCCCGATTCTGAGGAGGTTGTCCGTCGAGGCCGACTAATGTACGAAGCCCGGCTTCGCGCTCAACTTGAAACAACCCATCCGGGCGAGTTCCTCATCCTAAACGTTCACACCGGTGAGTACGAAGTAGACCGCGACGATGTTGCAGCGTCACGACGGGCGCGACTTCGTTTTCCCGACGCCCCCTTGCTCACGATTCGCATTGGACATGCCGCCGCCTTCCGAATCGGCGGTCGCAGTCTGAAAACGAAATGACCTGCAGCGGCTTGGTGACCGACGACCTCGAAGCGACGGTGCTTCTCAATGTATTACCCTCCCAGGGCAACGCAGAATCGGTCACGGCGGTCATCGATACGGGGTTCAACGGATATCTGACCCTTCCCGCTGAGACCATCGAAGCGCTGGCCCTCCGTTTCCACAGTTTCACTGAGGCCGAACTCGGTGACGGACATACCATCGTACTGCGGAAGTTCGAAGGCGAGGTCTTGTGGAACGGGCTTCCGCGTGCGGTAACCATCCTGCAAACGCAAGGCGCACCGCTCGTGGGAATGGCTCTTTTGGAGAAGCATCGGATTCGCATCGACGTGATCCCGAATGGGAGCGTCACGATCGACTCCATCGGGAACTCCAGCGCCAACCTCTCCTGAGCCGCGGGATTCAGCCCGCGCGACCGGGGAGTCCGCGCGCGATGCGCACGTAAAACTCCCGCACTTCGCGTTCAAAGCGCCGCGGTGAAAAGTCCCCCGCCATCATCCTTGACGGGGTCCACCATCCGAGTTGACTTAAATGGTCCCAGGGCAGCGTTCCTTGGAAAAACTCGTGTTTCCATCTCGCCGAACGCAGCGGCACGAGCGCGTCATTCAGCGGCTCGTCACAGACATGTTTTAGAAGCAGGTACTTTGGCTTCAGGAAACCAAACAACGGCCAGAACTTCGCTAGCCCGCCCCACGTCCGATAGACCACCCCGTTGTCCGCCTCCAAAGAGGCGAGTTGCTCATTGCGCGCTGCCGAGGCTTCCGTCGTCAGGTCGTACAACCCCGTGACATCGAGCCCCCTCCGTTTCAGCCAGGTGATGATTCCTCGGGCCGTCTTCCGGTTCGTGACGAGCCAATCCGCCACCGGCGTCCCGTGATGCGGCGTTCCGATCGTGGTAACGCTGCACACTTCCGCGGCGTAGCCGAGCTTGGCGATCATCCATCGAGCATCCAGGCCTCCCATGCTGTGGGCGATGATGTGGACCTTTGTCTGACCGGTGAGGGCGAGTACCGAATCGACTTCGCACGCAAGCTGTTTCGCTCGATTTTCTACCGGCCCGGCCCAATCGACTCGCGTATGATGCGCGGAAAACCCGGCTTCGCTCAGCGCGTTTCTGATCCGTTTGAAATAGTGCATGCCCTCGCCGACGTGCGTGGCCAGCCAACGCCAGGGTGGAACCCGGTCGAATCGAGCGATCCCACACGCAAGTACGATCGGATAGGTGTCGGAGGTGGACATCAAGTCGCCTTGGGCCGTGAATTTGAGCCCCTGCCGCGTTCAGGGGATTTCCCGTTCGATGGCTTCCATCACCCCATCAAGCTTCGCCTTGGGGATGTTTGCAATGGCCGAGCGGTATGTTTCAAGTTGGTCTATGAATTCATCAATAGCCGAGATGCTCAAGCGATCGACCCTTCGCCCTGCCCCCATTTTCTCCAGGTAATGAGCGTTGACCGTCTGTTCAAACTGCCGGGTAATGGGAACGAGCAACATGGGTTTTTCCAAATGCAGACATTCACTCGCCAGGCTGTGCCCTGCTGACATAATGACCCCTGCACATTCCGCCAAGTCATCGAGGAACCCCTCGGTGGTGGTGGCTTTGTAAGTAACGCCGCCGCGCCGCCCGCTCACCTCGAACCCATAGGCGCGGATCGGCTTGCGACGGTACGCCTCCAAGACTCGACGCATGGCCTCGTTCTCCCCTTCCGCCCCTTTGTAGGCGAGAAGAAAGTCACCTCGACCGATCGACTTGTTGTACACCGTGGGACGGAGGATGGGGTCCAAGAGCGTAGCGGGGTGGAATCGGATCGCCGCCCGGATAAACGTCGGGATAAGGTACCGTTGCGCGCCGCAATTGTAGAACCGGATGGTCAAATAGGCATTGATCACGTCTCGCAAAAAACCCGCCGGGCGATCCACATGGCAATGCGTGAGTAGATGCTGGTTGTCCAGACTGATGTACGGGATACCGAATCGCCGCGCCCACATCGCGGTAAACGGTTCGAAATCGGTGATCACCAGGTCGGGCTTAAAGGACCGTAGCAACCGCAGGAGTCTGCCGAGGGTCGATCCCAGGTCGGCCCATGCGCGACGCAAGTTATGAAACACGGTTGACACCGGTTTCGCCGTTCCCTCGCGATAAGTCAAAGACAAGCCGAACACTTCATGCACGCGATCGCCGAAAAGCGGTCGTAGGTAGACTTGGGTCTTGTGGCAGGAAAAAAACCGAACGTCATGTCCGCGGGCCAGCAAGCACGCCCCTACACTATGCACGCGAACGGCGTGGCCATATCCCTCACCCGAAGCCGCGTAGACGATTCGCGCCATGTTTTACATCATCGGCATGGGCATGGCGGAGATGCCGTGGACCCCGTTTCGCAATGCATCCCACAGGAACCGCAAGTAGGACTTGTAGATAAAGGAACCCGCGCGGCGATATTCGTCTTGCAGGAGGGCGTGCATCTTCGGCAGGTTGTACCACGGAATTCCGGGGCATAGATGATGTTCGAGATGGTAGTTCAAATTGACCATCAGAAAGGAGACCACGCGGTTGCTGGTGACGGTCCGCGTTCTGGTCAGCGGATCGCCGGGGATGGTCATGCTGTGCTCGGCCCAACTCCGGAAGTTACCGAAGATCATGCCCAGAATCATCGGGATCGCCCAGCCATGTACGATGATATCCGTACGCCCGTAGGATCGAGCGAGGAAATAAACTCCGGCAAAGATCAGGATGAGAAGCACGTATTCGACAACTACATCGAACCGCTCACGAGCGGTCCCCCTACGCAGCGCTATGGTGGGGACGTGGATCAGATAGATGGGTGTTCCAATCACCAACCAGGAGTAAAACAAAAGCGACAATAGAAAGCGGTTCTTGGTGACGTTATTGAACTCGTCGGGATCGCCCTCCTCCCGTGTGTGTCGATGGTGATCGCCATGGAGGACACGGTACGCCGTGTGGGATATGAATACGGGCGCCCCCATTAGAAAACCGACCCAGCGGTCCAGCCGGCGGTTGCGGAACATGCTGTAGTGACTCGTCTCGTGGGTCAGGATCGCCATCGAATGGATAGCGACCCCGCTGAGCACGTATCCGATGAGATGAACCCCCCAAAACGGAGACGCAAGCACCAGTGCGACGCCTGCCGCCCACATCATGGGGAAGAGGACGGCCACGAAGTTCCAGGCCGGGCGGATTTCATGCAGCGACCGAAGCTGCATCCGCTTCTCGGCACTGAGGACTCCGATCCAGGACGATAATGCTCCCGCGTTTTCGGCCGGATTCTGAAGCGAAGGAGGTGCTTCGCCGTCCGTCGAAAGGGATTGAAGCATTCGCCTGGGTCGATCGATTCGAGGTTGTGTCGCTACTGGACTCATGGCAAGCTCACACTAAGAAATTCCGGTTCAGGGCTTCAACCGCGCAATTTGAAGCCGGACGGATTATAGGGCCTATCGCAGTTTCGGCAAGAGGGGTAGTCTATGGCCAAGGGTGCAGGACGCCCGGCGGCCGCCGCCAAGGGGTCATCTTAGGTGTCACAAATCCCTGCCGGGATCGCGTGTGCCAGCCGCCCCCACACTACCGAGGGAACCGTGCGTGAATCTGGTCAAACGGAGTCTTTACCGCTCGCTGATGGGCGTCCATAAGATCTATCAAAAACTGTTCATGGACTTTCGGGTATGGGGGAGGGAACGGATACCCACCGGCCCAAAGATATACGTGACCAACCACATTACCTCGACGGACCCCAATTGGGTGATGCCGGTGTTCACCGAACCTGTGCACGTCATCGTCGGTCCCGGCTACCAATCGAAGCTCATGGCCCGCGTTCTGGATTGCTTTGAGCAGATTAACGCGATGCCCGAGCAGCGAAAGACCGTCGTGGACGCCGCCGTCGGGTATTTGGAGAAGGGCGAATCAATCTACACAGCCCCTGAGGGTGACCTCCAGGAGCCCTTTCAGCTTGGGCGATTTTATCCCGGTGTCGCCAGGATTTATCGCCGGACCCACGCCCCGATTATTCCGATCGCCTTGGTCGCCCCGCGCAGCGCCATGCGCGAGTGGCCGATGAGCATCGTCGTCCATGGTCGGGTCTACCGGACCATCATGGTCCTTCGCGGACCGTACTGCGTGAACATCGGCGAGCCATTCTACCCGGACACGACCGTTGACGGCGGGGCAGAGGAGGACGAGCGTGTCATGGAAGAACTCAAGGAGCGGATTCGGACACTGGTCGAGGACGTGCGAATTAACAAGTTTTGGCTGAAGGCGTCGAAATGACGCGGATTGCGCGCTGCACACTGTTCGCCAGGATGCCGTCAATCAATTCACTGATTGGCTCTAGCGCCGGGAAGGCCCGTCGCTTGCATTCGGCGAACGGAGCAACACAGCCCGCTCATGTCGCCCAATCGCTATCGTCGCCCAGCAATTCACGCAGCGCTTCTCGAAGCCGTTTCGTCAGGCGCCATTTGATCTTGTAGAGCTGGTCGGGCATCAACGCCAACTCCCGGCACACTTGTTCCACAGGCTGATCTCGCAAAACATAGCGCTCGAACGCGGCGAATGTCGCCTCGTCAACCTCCTGACGAATGATCCGCAGACAGTGATTGACGTGTTCGTCGAGCCAGATTTTGTCGAAAGCCTCGTCGGGCGAAGGATCGGCGGCGGGCAACTGATCGGCCTCCGTCAAGATGACCGTGCAATGGCGATGAATGCGCAACAGGTCGCGGCAACGATTGTTCACCATCGTACGCAGCCAGCTTTTGAAGCGCCCGCGGGTGGGATCGTAGCTGAACTGTTCGATGTGCGCGCAGACTGAAGCCATGCAGTGTTGGACAATGTCCTCGGCATCCTCGGAGGGGAGGCCGCGAGACCTTGCGAATCGGAGCAACATCGGACGATAAAGGACGTCAAACTCGCTCCAAGCGGCCTTATTGCCACGGTCCTTGATACGCCTTAGGAGGCCAGGGTCCGTCTGATCCACGTTTCCATAGGAGTCCGACACGGCCACTCATCATACCAGACCGGCACGGGTCCACGCCAGGGCTGCCATCGTTGCACGGCCACCGGGGGCGCATCCCGCATGGCGGAGCGAAAACGCCCCGGGAGGACATTCAGAGCCAAATGTAGAATCCTCTCGCGCCTCGAGAGGCGTCGCGTCGCTCAGCATCACACGAAACGATTACCCCGGCCACTCTTCAGGGGTTGCACCCCGCCACCGGAGGCGGCCCTCCGTCCCATAGATCACCCTCCCAACCCGCAGTAGGAGCCCGGCTGTGGGGCTTTATTGCTCTATATGCGTTCTGCCCGCGGGTTTGGACATCACGCGAGCAGCAAGAAAATCCGGATTCCAGGAGGAAGAAATCGGCGCCCGCCTCGTACGCTTGGGTAGAAAGCCTGAATCGTTCAGGCGCGTCGATTGGGACGCACCGAATGGGAGATTGAGCCATGAATGCCAAGTATTGCAAGAATCTGGTGTTGTACTTGTCGGGCCTGGCCCTGCTGGCGACCCAGAGCGCATGGGCGGGCCCCTTGCCGCTGGATCAACTAGTGGTGTGGTTGAGGGACACTCAGTCCAAGCTGGCCAGTACCCAGAAAACGATCCTCGAGCTTGAATCGCAAATACTGGTTGCGGAAAAGACGGTGGCGAACATGACAACGGCTGTCCGTGACGGCAAGACCCCCGACACGGCCATGAATGGGGACAATGCCGGCGGGTATGAATTAATCGGCGTGTCAGCTTTTTCGCCGATATCCAGCACCGAAGCGACGTTGAGAGAGGCCCGTGCCAGGCTCGCGGACTTGCGGCGAAATCTCGTGAAAGCGATCGGCGACCGCAAGGTTTTGAAGAACGACCTGGAGTCGATCCTCGTCCAGATCGCAGCGTGGAAGGAAATCATGGGCAGCGGCATCGAATAAATCGTGACCTGGATCAGCGGAAGTCGGCGAAGGAATGGTCGCCCCGCTGCGTCGAGTCGAACTGGTTTTCCCCTGTCCCCACCGCCGCCCGCGGCCGACGATGTCGGCCGCGGGCTTTGCGGTTTTCAAAGATCTTTTCAACTCTTAGGACGTTCCACCGGCCGCTAGCGCGGGCCGCGAACGGCGATTTCGAGCGCCATCGCCGCAGTCAGCGCTCCGTCCTCCGCGGCGAGTAACTCTCCCAGCCGGGCCGCGCGACTGTTCACCATCGGCTCGTCGATTACCTCCCGAAGGGCGTCGGCCAAGGCACGCGGCGTCAACCGGCCCCGCTTCAAGGTCACGGATACACCCAACCGCTTTGCCCTGGCCGCGTTGTCAAACTGGTCGTGCGAGAATGGGATGATGACCGTGGGTCGCCCGGCACGCATGGCCTGCGCCATGGTGCCGATTCCACCGTGGTGCACGGTGGCGCCGGCACGGGGTAAGACCGTTGAAAACGGGACATAGGTAAATGCCCGAACACCTGGGGGTAGGGCTTTCGGAGCGTATTCCGGATACCGGGTCAGGAGGATTCCACGCCGGCCCAGGATGCGGCACGCCTCCGCGGCGCAGCCGTAAAAGCCGCCGGCGGTGTGGACCGCCGACGTACCCAGCGTAAAAACGATTGGCGGTTCCCCGTCCGAAAGGAACGCTTCAACGTCCGCAGGCGATTGCTCAAACTGGCCGTGGCGATCAAACCAGGGGAATCCGCAGATTTGCCCGTTCGGCGGGTCGTCGGACTTCGGACCGCGATAATGAGGCGACCACAATCCCAGGTTCACCACCCCACTGAGTACTTCTGCAAAGAACAAATCTCGCTTGGGAGGAAAACCGAATTGCCGCCGAACCCGGTTGTACCTGCCGTCGACAATCCGACGAAGCAACCAACGGCTCATTCGGTTGCGTGATCGAAGATACCAACCCGGCGAGTTCTCCGGCTCCCAGGACAGGAACAAGCTCGGTTCCTTGGATGACGGCCAGAGTAAGGGCGCCAATACGGCGCCCGCGCTGGGCACGCCGTGACGCTCACAAATCCAATGCGTTCCGGGGCAGATATGGTGTGCTAGGACAATATCGGGGCGCAGGTCACGGAGGAGCGAGCCCACAGCGTCGATGAGGAGCGGAATATGCGGCACGACAAACTTGTCCAACATGAACCCAAATGCCTTACGGGGATGCATCAAGTCGGGCAATTCGGCGATTTGCCGAAGGTCAATGGGGTCACCCAGCGGGGCCGACTGCAGCCCGGCGCTGCGAACCTGTTTTTCGAAGAAGGGATTCACGAGGAGCGTGACCTCGTGCCCTCGCTTTTGCAAGGCAATACCGACGGCGATGAAGGGGTTAATGTCCCCTGATGATCCGACCGTCGTAATCAGCACTTTCACGTCTGCGCCTAGCCTCTCATCCGGTGGATCGCTCGCGGCTCAGTGGATGCTCGGGCCGGTTTGTAGGGGGTGGAGAACCGGCCCGGATCGGAGTTCCGATGGCGCCGCCGAGCCGTAGCCTGGGCCGCGAACCGCATCCTCGAGGGCCATCGCCGCGGTTAGCGCTCCGTCCTCTGCGGAGAGCAGCTCTCCGAGCCGGGCCGCGCGACTGTTCACCATCGGCTCGTCGATTACCGCGCGAAGGGTGTCAGCCAGGGCACGAGGCGTCAGCCGGCCACGCTTAAGGGTCACGGACACGCCCAGGCGTTTGGCCCGGGCTGCGTTGTCGAACTGGTCGCACGAATAGGGGATGATGACCGTCGGTCGCCCGGCGCGCATGGCCTGCGCGGTTGTCCCGATTCCGCCGTGGTGGACCGTGGCGCAGGCACGGGGTAAGACCGCCGAAAACGGGACATAGGTAAACGCTCGAACGCCCGCGGGGAGGGCTTTCGGAGCGTACTCCGGGTACCGGGTCAGCAGGATTCCACGCCGGTCCAAGATGCGGCACGCCTCCGCGGCACAGCCGTAGAAACCGCCGGAAAGATGCACTGCTGAGGTACCAAGTGTAAATACAATCGGCGGCTCGCCGTCCGAAAGGAACTCCTCGACGTCCGCCGGCGGTTGCTCAAATTCGCCGTGGCGATCAAACCACGGGAATCCGCAGATCAGCCCGTTCGGCGGGTCGTCGGAAACCGGACCTCGAAAATACGGAGACCACAATCCCAGGTTCACGACCCCGCCGAGCACTTCGGCAAAGAACAAATCCCTTTGGGGAGGGAAACCGTACCGCCGCCGGACCCGGTTGTACGGACGGTCGATGAACCAGCGAAGCAACCACCGACCGATTCGGTTGCGGGATCGAAGGTACCACCCCGGCGGGTCCTCCGGCTCACAAGATAGAAAAAGGCTCGGATCCCTGCATGATGGCCACAGGAGGGGCGCTAAAACCACGCTGGCGCTGGGTACGCCGTGACGCTCACAGATCCAATGCGTCCCCGGGCACGTATGGTGCGAAAGGACGATCGCGGGATGTAGGTCCCGAAGGAGCGAACTCAGGGCGTCGATCGTGACCGGCATTTGCGGCACAATCATCGTATCCAAGGTCAATTGCGTCCCTTTTCGCGGATGCATCAAGTCGGGCAACTCCGCCATTTGTCGAAGGTCGAAGCGATCTCCCAACGGAACGAACTCCAGCCCGGCGGTGCGGACCTGTTTTTCGAAATACGGATTGACGAGAAGCACGACCTCGTGCCCTCGCTTGCACAAAGCCATTCCAACGGCGATGAATGGATTAACATCTCCCGAAGTTCCGAAGGTGGTAACCAGTACTTTCACGTCTTTACCTTTTCTCGCAATCGGTCGATCTCGCCTGCGGCTCAATGGGCGCCCGAGCCGGTGTAAGTCGGGCGCCGTGATGATCTCGGTTGGAGTTTCGTTTGCGCCGCCGAGCGGTAGGTTGGGCCGCGAACCGCATCTTCAAGGGCCATCGCCGCGGTGAGCGCTCCGTCCTCCGTCGAAAGTAGCTTACCCAGCCGAGCGGCGCTGTCGTTCACCGTCGGCTGGTTGATTACCGATCGCAGGGCATCGGCCAAGGCACGCGGCGTCAACCTGTTCCGTCTCAAGGTCACGGACACGCCCAGCCGCTTGGCCCGGGCCGCGTTGTCAAACTGGTCGTAGGCGAAGGGGATGATGACCGTGGGTCGCCCGGCGCGCATGGCCTGCGCCGTGGTGCCAATCCCGCCGTGATGCACCGTGGCGACGGAACGGGGTAGGACGCTCGAAAACGGGACATAAGTGAACGCCCGAACACCGGGGGGCAGGGTTCTTGGGGCATAGTCCGGATACCTGGTCAGGAGAATTCCACGATGCCCTAGGATGCGGCACGCCTCCGCGGCGCAGGCGTAGAAGCCGCCGGAGAGGTGCACGGCCGATGTACCCAGCGTAAATACAATCGGCGGCTCGCCGTCCGAAAGAAACTCCTCGACGTCCGCGGAGGGTTGTTCGAACTCACCGTGGCGATCAAACCAGGGGAATCCGCAGATTCGTCCGTTCGGGGGATCGTCGGACATCCGTCCCCGATAATGAGGCGACCAAAGCCCCAGGTTCACGACTCCGCCGAGTCCGTCGGCGTAGAACAAATCCCTTTTGCTGGGAAATCCGTAGCGGCGGCGAACCCGGTTGAACGGGCGGTCGATGATCCAACGGAGTAACCACCGGCCGATTGGAACTCGTGCCCGAAGGTACCAGCCCGGCGGGTTTTCCGGCTCCCAGGACAAAATGCTGCTTGGGTCGACGCAAGACGGCCAAACGACGGGCGCTAATACTGCGCCGGCGATGGGAACCCCGTGGCGTTCACAAACCCAATGCGTTCCGGGGCACGTATGGTGCGAAAAAACAATATCAGGGCGGAGGTCCCGAATAAACGAGCTCATGGCGTCGATGGTGGTCGGGATGAGCGGCAGCGTGTAATGCTCCAGGACGAACCGCATGGCCTTACGCGGGTGCATTAACTCGGGCACCTCTGCGACTCGACGAAAGTCAAAGCGATCACCCAGTGGGGCGAACTCCAGCCCTGCGTCGCGAACCTGTTGCTCAAAGTAGGGATTCACGAGGAGAACGACTTCGTGCCCTCGCTTGCGTAAGGCGATTCCGACGGCAATGAACGGGTTGATGTCCCCCGAACCACCGACTGTTGCGACCAATACCCTCATCGTTTTTTCGTTGCCCGGACCACTCTGTTCCAAGATCACGGGGATGAATGACCGGCGACGCGCCCAAAACGCTCCGGCGGCTCGGCCCCTCCATCGGCTACGGACACTCACCGCCGCCCGCAATACTCACGCCGGCGGCGTAGGCTTGGCACGGATTGCCGTAGGTGACGCCGTCGCAACCGCAGACGGGCGCAAACTCGAGTGTACACGCTTCGGGCATGACCTCACAAATCCCCTGAATGTCGCAACAGCATTGACCTTCGGGCAGCTTGCAGAATTCGCCTTCGAGGCAGGGCTCGCCGCCCGTGATCCCGCCGCAGACCCGGGCCTCGGAATCATTACCACACGCACCTTCACTTAGGATGCTGACCCCGGCAACGAAGGCCTCACATTGATTTCCGTAGGTTCGTTGGTCACAACCGCACACCGGCGCAAAAATTTCCGCGCAAAGATCGGGAAACGCCGCGCAAACGCCGGTCTGGTCGGCCGCGCCGCAGGTGCCGGTCGGGAAACGGCAAAACTCGTCGGGACCGCATCCGAACCCCGCGAGCCCGCCGCAAACCTGTTCGTCGCCGATGCAGGGACCGTCGTTTCGGATGCTCACGCCCACGGCCGCCGCCGCGCATTCATTGCCGTAGGTCCGGCCGTCGCAACCGCACACGGGCGCGAAAACCTGAAGGCAAACCTCGGGCTTTTGAACACATACGCCGGACTCACCGTCTCGGCCACAGCTCCCGCCTTCGTACCTGCAATAAAGCCCCTCGCCGCACAGCAAGGCGGCCAGGTCGCCGCATGTCGTTCCGATGATGCCGCAGCCGCCGGTCATCAAAATCAAGCCAAGGGCCGTCGTCAGAATTGCAGATGCCGGTCGATTTTTACACATTCTCAACTCGCGTCCAGTCGTAACATCCGGTCCGCGATTGTCCCGCGGAGCGCGGATTCCATAGTGAAGTATAAGCCTTTCCAAGCGTCCGCCAAGCGATTCGAGTCATGTTGGACGCCCCAATAACTTCACTGGCGCTCGGTCGGGAACCCATAACAGACCGATCAAGACAATGATTGGCGGTGTCTCTCTACCCTGCGAGGCGTTGGTCGGTGTCGAGAGGGCGACCGCATTCCGGGCAGATGCCGCTGATGTTGCCCGTGAGGTGTGGCTGTCTTGCCGTACTCTACGTGGTCGAGCCCGTGCCCATACTGTCGCGCTCACGGGCTAACACGTTGCCCACTTGCATCAAGCAGAGAAGGCTGCTGTTGGACATTAGTAGACGTGACTTCAATTGGATAGCAGGCTACGGGCTTGCCCCAAGACGGCTCGTCGTCGCGTCGGATCAACACTTCGATTCGGTGACAACCGGTTGTTCGAATCGGGAACCCATGAACTTGCCCAATCATCCGGTGGCGAGGCTTGTCGAAACGGAAGGTCTGTTCCAGGCGCCCGATTTCCTCCCCTAAGGGATCAATGAAACGTGTCTGTTGAACGAAGCCGACGCCTTCTTCATCGGGTTTACGCCTCCAAAGGGTAATAACCGCCAATTCAAAAACGGCAGCGGGCAAGTGCGGAGCACCAATCTCCTCCAATACCGCAAACAGGGTCAAGGTGTTCGTCTGGGCATCAATCGTCAAGCCTCGCGCGGCGACCGTAAATACATGTTCGGGCATGGGTGACCCTTTTCAATCTTAGCAGAGGAGGGGCAGTTCATGCCGGTTCCGCTGCAATTCGTCGTCGTTCCACTCAATCGGGGACTCGTCGTTGGAACTAAGAGTGAGACCAACGCCAACCGCCGTACTACCCATGGTTACGGATGTCCGCACCGAGCCCGCGAACGCTTCATCGCAATACTCGGCCATTCGTTGGACCCATGCCAGGGGAGCACGCTTCAGTCGTCGCAAACGGTCAAACAGATGTCGAACAGGCGACAATGGGCTTGGATGAAGGACGACAAGAGCAGCGCAGGCAGCGATATCGTTAGGATGTCGATAGCCGGCTGAATGAGGTTCGTCCACTAGCGACAGAACGAATTCGCATAAGGACAAGAGGCAAGGTGGGTTTGAACCGAGAACGCGGGCGACATCACGAACTTCCTCGGCCCTCGAAAGACGGCGGTGGAGGCTTACGACGTCAGAGGCAAGCATGCCCTGAATAAAGACCTCCTCCGACTTTAGCGATTCAAATTCCGTAGGAAAGCGATTCACGGTCGATCCGTCCAAAAGGTCGGGGCACTGTCTGAGTAGGGCCCCTCGTTGAATCGGTGCACGTACTCTCCAGCTGCGCCCCACTTACTCATAATCTCAGGCGATCGAATGACACCCTCCGGCTTGCCTTCGATAACGCGAAGAACGACGCCGCTATGGGTGGGCTCATTCGCCTCATAGTATACCACCAGATCCCCGGGCAGTACATCCGATAACTTGATCTTCTGATAACCATCGTCGTTCAAGATGCGCGGAACATAGGAGGCGTCATGAATTGCGGTCCGCCTGTTCGCAAAGGTGAGCCCATGGCAGTTATACACTCCGGAAGGAGGACGGCGTTCGATTGCAACTTGCTTGAACTTCTTTTGAAGAGCGTTCCTGAGCCGCGCTTCTTGGCTCGGATCAACGTCCAAGACTTGTTCGTTTGGAATGTCCAGGCCGAGCCGTGTGGACAACGGGATCCAGCCAGGAAGCCCGTCCGCTGTTCGCTGCTCAATCATCCGGTCCCATTCTCCAGGCGGCTATGCTACCTTCGCGCAGACTTTTTGCGCCGCGTCGGTGAGGTCCGTGGCGGTAATGAGTTGGGGAATGGCGGCTTCTTTGAGGAGGACGCGGGCGCGGTCGACGTTCGTACCTTCCAGGCGCACGACGACGGGGACTTTGAAGCCGACCTCCTTGGCGGACTGAATGAGGGCCTCGGCGATGGTGTCGCACTTGGCGATACCGCCGAAGATGTTGACCAAAACGCCTTTGACCTTGGCATCGGCCAGGATGATGCGAAAAGCCTCGATGGCGCCCTCGGCGGTGACGGAGCCGCCCACGTCGAGGAAGTTAGCGGGCATCCCGCCGTGCAGCTTGATGATGTCCATGGTGGCCATGGCCAGTCCGGCGCCGTTGACCAAACAACCAATGTTCCCGTCGAGGGCGATGTAGGAGAGGTTGTGCTCCTTGGCCCGCAGCTCCATGGGGTTTTCTTCCGTCGGGTCGAACATGTCGCGAATGCGCTGGTGACGGAAAGTGGCGTTGTCATCGAAGTTGATTTTGGCGTCGATGGCCAGGATTTCGCCGTTCTTAGTGCGTACGAGGGGGTTGACCTCGGCTAGCGAGCAATCGTACTTGTAGAAGACATTGACCAGGCCACGGATCACTTTCTCGGCGGATTTGACCTGCTCCCTCTCCTTGAAGCCCAGCGCCGCGATGAGCTGGGCGCACTGGAAGCGGAGTAGCCCCATGTTGGGGTGCAGCCAACGCTTGACAATGGCGTCGGGGTCGCTCTGCGCGACGACCTCGATCTCCACGCCGCCTTCTTTGGAGACCATGACGACCGGTCGGCGCTTGGCCCGATCGACGACCACCGCGACGTAATACTCGCTTTCGATATCGACGGCGGCGGCGACGAGAAGTTTTTTCACTGAAATACCGTCTGGGCCTGTCTGGGCAGAGACCATCCGGTGGGTCAGCATGAAGGAGGCGGCCTGTCGAACTTCCTCGGCGGTGTTGCAGAGTTTGACAAACCCCGCCTTGCCCCGGCCGCCGGCGAAGACCTGGGCCTTGACCACCGCCCGACCGCCCATGCGTTCGTACGCGGCGACGGCGGCGTCCACGGTTTCAACGACTTGAGCCTGGGGGACTGGGACTCCTGCCTCGGCAAGGAATTCACGGGCTTGATATTCGTGGATTTTCATGGTATCCCCGCTTCCTCAAGGTCGCGACTCTGTTGATCCGATCCGCACGCATCTTGTGTTGATTAAGCTACCTTGTCAAATGGAAGGCGCCTTTCGGCGAGGCTGGTTCGTGGGTACGATGACGGTGGTTCGTGTTGGATGGAGCGTGACGTGGATGGCTGTTCATCGCCCGATTCCCGACGTGCTGGCGCTGCTCGTGTGCGATCAGATCATCACCGATCGGCTCACGGGCAAACAATCGCTCATCGGGATGTTTAGCAAAGTGCACGCGGCGGGGTTTCCAGCGACGCACCCCCAACTCGCGGTATTCGTGGCCCTGACCGATGGTCACGGCAAGACGGAGTTGACCATCCGCATCGTGGACAGCAACGACGCCCGTCCGCCGATCGTGGAGGGCCGCGGCGCGGTGGACTTCAAGAACCCCCGGGCGATTGCCAACCTGGCCCTACAGTTTCACGGCTTGACTTTCCCGGTGCAAGGGGAATACCGCGTCCAATTGTGGTCTGGTGCCGAGCTGTTGCGCGAGGCACGGTTGGAGCTCGTTCAAATCACCCCCCCCCGGCCGAAGCCGCCCGCCGACGATCCCAAGGGCGGGGCGGATTAGCCGGTCGGCGGGGATAACTGGGCGGTTGCGAGAAGCCGCCCTCGCGGGTAGTTTGTCTTGGGGAAGTTGGCCGGTCAACGACGACCCTCACCCCCGTCCCCTCCGTGGGAGGGGACGGGAGAGTTTGTATTGCAAGGAGCAGCTCGATGAGCGATGAGGAAGTGGCTCTCGAACAGGACGAACAGGACGCGTCGGAGATTCTGGACGAGGAGCCTTCTGAGCAGCAGAAGCTGATGGCCGAGTTGAAGGAGGCCATCTCTGTCCAGCGAGAGGAAGTCGGCTCTTTGCGCCTTAAGCTCACCGTGAACGTGCCGCGGGACACGGTCGAAAAGCAGCTCGGAAAACAGTTCTCTGAGCTGAAGCGCGACGCGGCGATTCCCGGTTTTCGTAAAGGACATGCTCCGCTGCGCTTGGTCGAGAAGCGCTTTGGGTCGGACGTCGGCGAGCAGCTAAAAGGGCAATTGATCGGCAGCGGGTATCTCGCCGCCGTCGAAAAAGAAGCCCTCAAACCCCTGGGCGACCCGCTCATCTGGGTGAAGCTCAAAGAGCAGCGCTTCGGCGAAGACCAGAAGCCCAGGAGCGTCGAAGTCGAAAAGCTGGTACCGCTGGAGCAGGCGATCGACCATCTCCCCATGCCCAAGGAGGGGCCGTTTAGCTTCTCCTGCGAGCTGGAGGTCAAGCCGGCGTTTGAGCTTCCCAAGCTCGACAAGATCCCCATTGAACGACCCGCGATCAGCATCGACGACGATGACGTCGAGGTCGAGATCGAGCGCATGCGGATGCGCCGGGGCACGTTCCAGCCCGTCGAGGAAGGAGGCGTGGAACGCGACGACCTGCTGTACGTCGCGATGAAACTGTCGGTCGATGGAGAACTGTTGGAAACCGAAGACAACTTCGATATTGCCGCACGGGATATCCGCGTCAAGGGGATTCCTTTGGTCGGATTGGGCGACGCGTTGGAGGGACGCGAAGTCGGCGATGATGTGACCCTTGAAGCGAAGGTCCCCGAGGACCACGACAACCTCGGTCTGCGGGCGAAGACGGCGAAGTTCGAGTTTACCATCCGCGAGATCAAACGGCTGGAGCTTCCGCCCATCGATGATGAATTCCTTTCCGGTATGGGGATCGATAGCGAAAAGGACTTGCGCAACACCATCCGATCGTTCCTGGAATCGGACTTGGAGCGCACGGTCAAGCGCAAGACGCACGACCAAGTCGGGCAATACCTCCTCGATCACACAAACCTCGATATTCCGGAGGGATTATCGCAACGGCAGACGGAACGATCGGTCGCCCGGCGGATGATGGAACTGCTCCAATCCGGTGTACCGGCGACGGAGATCGAGCGAGTGCGGGACGAAATGCGGGCCAAGGCCCACGACCAGGTCATCCGCGACCTTAAGCTCTTTTTCATCCTCGAAAAGATCGCCGAAGAACGCAAGATCGACGTGAATGAAGAGCTGCTTAACGCCGCGATCTCGCAGATCGCCCGCCGCTCGGGCAAACGCTTTGACCGCGTGCGCGATGAGCTGAGCAAGCGCGACGGGCTCGCCACGTTGTATTTGCAATTACGCGACGAAAGGGTGCTGGACGCGCTGGTGGCCGACGGTGAAGTGACGGAGGTCGAAGGTCCGAAAAAGACATCACCCAAGGCCGCCAAGAAAAAGAAATCTGCCGCGCCGGCGGCCAAGAAAAAAACCACCAAAGCCAAGAAGAGCTGACCGTTGAAAACATCGGCCGCCTGGGGCTTTTTGCCGAAAAGACCGTTGGAGCGGCGGGCGCCGCCCGGACTTCTCTTGTGTAGCAAGGCCGTGATTGGCGCCCCCGGCACATGGCCAAGCCGGCGCTTGACCTGTCCAACCGGAGTATCGCGCTTGAAGGAACAATAGGGATGCAACAAACATTCGGCCCACCGGGCACGTTGGGTCAATACCCGCCGTATCAACGCACCCGCGAGATGTCCATCACGGACATGCTCCTGGAAAACCGGATTATTTTCCTCGCCGGTCCCATCGTCGAACGGACCGCGAGCGTCGTGATCCAGCAATTGCTCTATCTCCAGTCCATTCGCCGCGACCAGGACGTCAACCTCTATATCAATTCGCCCGGTGGGCTGGTGGATCAGACGCTGGCCATCTACGACACCATGCAGTTCATGGGTTCGGAAGTGGCGACTTATTGCATCGGCCAGGCGGCGAGCGGCGCCGCGATCCTCCTGATGGCGGGCACCAAGGGCAAGCGATATATCCTCCCCAACGCCAAGGTCATGCTCCATCAACCCTATGGCGGCATCACTGGGCAGGCCGAAGACATCAAGATTCAGGCCGAGGAAGTGCTTCGCGACAAGGCCCGCCTCAACGCCATCATCGCCAAATGCACGGGAAAGTCACCCGATACGGTGGCCGAAGAGACGGAACGCGATCGATACCTGACCGCCGATGAGGCGTTGTCCTATGGAATCGTCGATGAAATCCTCGCCGACGATCGGAAGAAAAAGAAGTAATTGGATTGAAACGAGCCGCGGGCTTCAGCCCGCACGGGCCTTACGGAGTATGGCAAATACGATGGTCACGACTTCCCAACGAGTGCCGTTCGTCATTGAAAGCACCGGCCGCGGCGAGCGGGAGATGGACATCTTCTCTCGGCTCCTCAAGGACCGGATCATTTTCATCACCGGCGGGATCGACGACGAAATCGCCAACCTGGTCATCGCCGAGTTGCTCTTTTTGTCAAACGAGAATTCCACCGCGGACATCCACATGTACATCAACAGCCCCGGCGGCTCGGTGTCGGCCGGGTTGGCGATCTACGACACCATGCAATACCTGCGCTGCGACGTGGCCACCTACAACGTCGGCCTGTCGGCCAGCATGGGCGCGGTGATTCTCTGCGGCGGCGCCAAGGGCAAGCGCTACCTCCTGCCCAATTCGCGCACCCTGCTCCACCAACCGCTCATCGGGGGAATCATGCAGGGGTCGGCGACGGACCTGTCGATTGAGGCCGAGGAAATCATCCGCCTGCGAAAGGCGTTGTACAACATCATTGCCTCGCGCAGCGGCAAGCGACTCGAGCAGGTCGAAAAAGATTGCGACCGCAACAAGTGGCTCGACGCACCGGAGACCGTGGCGTACGGCCTGGCTGATTCCGTCCTAGAGCGCATGCCGCTCCCCAAGTGAGTGCTTCTAACAGGACCGAGAGCGCAAGCGACCGGTCTTGAGTTTTTGCGGCTTTGGGATTTACCTGCGTTTTTGTTCTCGGAAGCACATCGGCCATTGGCCCTTCCGCTGACAGTTCACTCGGTCCGGAGAGGTTTCAAAGAGATACCGATCGCCCAATCGCCCCCTCCGAGCGCGCGCCCGTCACGTTCTTGTGGTAAAGTGATCCTCGGGCGCGCCCGATCCGCGCACCTGACCGAACGAAAAAGTGCAGACGAGTGAAAATCGCTAATACCAAACGACGCCAGTCACAAGTATGTAACCCCTTATGAGAGCGATAGTTATGAATCTCGAAGAAATGGAAACGAAGCCAAAACGAAGCCGATTACATTCTTCGGCGGCGGTCCCATCCAGGGCAGCGCCCTTTTTGGACGTACAATTTCTCCCATGACCAAGCCCCACGAAGGCAGCGGCGCGAATTCGGAAGGCACCACAACTCCTGCGCGGCCGCTGGATTTCATCCGTACAATTGTGACGGACGACCTACGGACCAACAAATGGGCTGGCCGAGTGCACACGCGCTTCCCGCCCGAGCCCAACGGCTATCTGCACATCGGCCACGCCAAGTCCATCTGCCTGAACTTCGGGATCGCCAAGCAGTTCGGCGGCAAGTGCAACCTGCGCTTCGACGACACCAATCCTACCGCCGAGGAGGAGGAATACGTCCAATCCATCAAGCGCGACGTGCAATGGTTGGGATGGGACTGGGAGGATCGACTCTACTTCGCCTCGGACTACTTCGAGCAAATGTATCAGTGGGCCGTCGAGTTGATTACGAAGGGAAAGGCCTACGTCTGCGATCTTAGCGCCGAAGAAACCAGTCAACATCGCGGCACGCTGACCAAACCAGGTATGGACAGCCCCTATCGCAATCGCACCGTCGCCGAGAACCGCGATTTGTTTGACCGAATGCGAAAGGGCGAATTCCCTGATGGATCGAAGACCTTGCGGGCCAAGATCGACATGGCCCATGCGAACATGAACATGCGCGACCCGGTGATGTACCGCATTCTCCATGCGACACACCACAACACCGGCGACAAGTGGTGCATCTACCCTATGTATGACTGGGCCCATGGCCTGGAGGATTCGATCGAGGGGATTACCCATTCCATCTGCACACTGGAATTCGAGGACCATCGCCCATTGTATGACTGGTTTATCGACGCCATCAATGAGGGTCGGGGGCCGGGAATTCCACAGGGAGAGAGGGTCCACCATCCCCAACAGATTGAGTTCGCACGACTTGAACTGACTTACACCGTGATGAGCAAACGCAAGTTGCTCGAATTGGTCAAAGGCAAATACGTAAGCGGATGGGATGATCCGCGATTGCCCACGATATCCGGACTGCGTCGGCGAGGAGTGCCGCCGGAGGCGATTCGCGAATTCTGCGACCGGATCGGCGTTGCCAAATTCAACAGTACAATAGACGTGCAACTGCTGGAACATTGTATCCGCGACTATCTCAACAAGGCGGCGATGCGGGTGATGGCCGTCCTGCGACCGCTGAAGGTCATCATCGACAACTATCCTGACGGACAGGTCGAAGAACTGGATGCGGTCAATAACCCCGAAGACGCGACAGCGGGCACCCGCAGAGTTCCCTTTTCGAGGATGCTCTACATCGAACAGGACGATTTCCGCGAAGTCCCGCCCAAGCAGTTTTTCCGCCTCGCTCCGGGGCGCGAAGTGCGCTTGCGCTATGGATATTTCATAACGTGCAAGAGCTTCGTCAAAGATCCGAAGACGGGCGAAGTGACCGAACTGCACTGCACTTACGACCCCGCGACGCGCGGCGGCGATTCTCCTGACGGGCGAAAGGTCAAAGCAACTCTGCACTGGGTCTCGGCGGCCCATGCCGTTCAGGCCGAGGTGCGACTATACGACCATCTATTTTCAAAAGAAAACCCTAACGAGACACCCGACGGCGGCGACTGGAAGTCCAACCTCAGTCCGAATTCGCTGGAAACTGTGTTTCCTGCCTATGTTGAACCCTCGGTCGCATCGGCCGCGCCGGGAACGCGGTACCAATTCGAGCGCGTGGGGTACTTTTGCTTAGATCTCGACTCGACGACGGGCAAACTCATCTTTAACCGCACAGTCACTTTAAAGGATTCGTGGGCGAAAATCGAGAAAAAGCATGGGTAGGTGGTATCCCAGGCGAGGGAACTGCAAGGCAGACGCTACTCCTCTAGGCCGCAAGTGATGATGCCGCCGGCTATGCGGCGGGACCGAGCGGCAACATCGGGGCAATTGGATTCGTCGGAGAGGAACCGTTGCGGGCGGATCATCTCGTCGACGGTGTGGCCGGCGAACATCAGTTCGACGTAGAGGAGGTGCTCCGACTCGGACGGCTCGTTCCGCGGAACGTGATTGAAGCCGAGCGTGTGCCCGATCTCGTGGGCGACCACGTTGGCGAAGATGAGCACCCAATCGTCGAAAGAATAAGGACCTGGAAAATCGAGGAGTTCATCGCCGAAGATTAAAGCGCTGTTGTCGTGATGTAGGTTGCAGGGGTCGAATTCGCCTTGGCCGATTTGACCGCCGCCGACTGAGGATGGCGCATGAACTACGTAGATCGTAGTTGCATCGGCGTCGATGCGCTCTTTTTCGTTTTGTACGGCGACGTTGATGGTGGGCAGATCGCAAAGGATTTGAACGACTTCGGCCCGGACGGCATCCTTGAAGGCATCCTGGGCGTCGGCAAGCGTACCGCCATCGGCCGTTTCGAAGCTCGCGAAATCAAGTCCGGGGAACTCGTCGTCAGGGTAGATTTTGGTTGTGCCGCCGGACCAGTTGAGGATGACCAAGTCGGTTGGGGATACAGCGGCGTCACAGTCGGCGATAAACAGCGGTTCGGAGGCGCGGTTGCCGAGATTGTTGCCGCAACCGGTTAGAATCAAAGCGCAACCGAGCACGGACTGCGAGACGAACGCGCAACGGCTGCGATGAATGTATGCGGACCTGGCCAGCTTCCACCCCCCCTACTACTCCTGTTTTTGGAGGGCGAAACGGGAAAGTCAATCTGCCGGGCAATTCTTTTGGCGCGCGGCCGCCGGGCTGTCGGCGGGCGAGGGTTCCATTATAATCCAGGTTCGATAATCGTTGGGCGCGGTAATGCAAACAGCGGACGGAGCGATATGCTGAAGTACCTACATGTTTGTTTGGAGTCCTTCGGCTACGTGTTGCCGGAGACCGCCGTAAGCTCGGTTGAAATCGAGCGCGAGTTATCGCCGGTCTACGAGCGATTTGGCTTGCATGAGGGCCGCCTGGAACTGATGACCGGTATCCGCGAACGACGCTTTTGGGACGAAGACACGCTTCCCAGCGATGGGAGCACGCGGGCCGGTCGGCTGGCACTGCAGCATTCGGGCGTAGCCGCGGAGGAGATCGAATGCCTGCTGCACACATCGGTCTCGCGAGACTGCCTGGAGCCGGCGACGGCCTCGGTTGTCCACGACAACCTGGGGCTGCCGTCGAAATCGCTTATTTATGATATCTCCAACGCCTGCCTGGGGTTCCTCAACGGAATCACGTCTCTGGCGAACATGATTGAGCTGGGACAGGTGAAACGCGGGTTGGTCGTGGCCGGTGAAAGCAGCCGGCAGCTTGTGCGCACGACGATCACGCAACTGCTCAAAGCGCGAAACCTCACGCGACGCGACCTCAAGGCTGCGTTCGCTTCGCTCACCATCGGGTCGGGGGCCGTGGCATTGATCATGACCCATGATTCGGAGTCGCAGACGGGGCACCGACTGCTCGGCGGAGCCGTACGGACGGCCAGCCGCCACAACGATCTTTGCCGGGGAAGCGCGGATACGGGATTCGCCGCCGACGCGGCCATGAGCATGAGTACCGACGCGGAAACTCTTTTGGAGGGCGGTTGTGAACTCGCGGCGGAAACTTGGGAGGCGTTTAAGCAGACGGTCCATTGGACCGGCGAGGACATTGACCGGTCGTTCTGCCATCAAGTCGGAGCGGTGCATCGGGATCGATTGTATGAAGCGATCGGTCTTGACCCGGAGAAGGATTTTTCGACGTTTGACTCGCTGGGCAACGTCGGCTCCGTATCATTGCCGTTGACGATGGCCATGGGCATTGAACGCGATCCGCCGCGGCGCGGAGACAAAATCGCCATGCTGGGCATTGGCAGCGGATTGAGCAGCGTCATGCTGGGCGTGCAGTGGTAGCGACGCGTGATGCCATCGACCGCAATGCCCGTGAGTGTTGGGCCGAGCGACCGGGCCCCGACCAGCGACTTGCAGCACTCGGTGAGCTTTACCCTTTCGATTCGCACTACTTGGCCGTCGGCGGAGTGCGAATGCACTACGTCGATGAGGGTTCGGGGCCGGCCATTGTCATGTTGCACGGCAATCCGACGTGGTCATTCTTCTATCGCGAACTCGTCAAAGGGCTTCGAGATCGTTACCGCGTGATCGCGCCGGACCACGTCGGGTGCGGACGATCGGATAAACCACAGGAATACCCCTATACACTCGCCACACACATCGACAATCTGGGTCGGCTTATCGACCACCTCAAAGTCGAGAACGTGACCCTTGTCGGGCACGACTGGGGCGGCGCGATTGGATTCGGGTGGGCCGCTCGGAATCCGGAGCGAGTGAAGAGATTCGTTCTGTTCAACACGGCGGCGTTCTTTGGTCGGATGCCATTTCGCATTCGCGTTTGTCGCCGGCCGATCCTCGGCGACGTGCTTGTTCGGCGTTTGAATCTGTTCGTTCGGGCGGCGATTTGGATGGCCGGCGGGCGACGCGAGCGGATGACGCCGGAGGTGGTGCGCGGTTATCTTTTGCCTTATGAAAACTACGCGAATCGGGTGGGCGTGTACCAGTTCATCCGCGACATTCCCCTAACCTCTTCGGTTCCCAGCCATTCCGTGCTCGAATCCATCGAAGCCGCCTTGCCGCGGTTCCGAGATCGGCCCATGGCGATCTTCTGGGGGGCGAAGGATTTCTGCTTCAACGACGCGTATCTCCAAGGGTGGATCGAAAGGTTTCCTAACGCGGTCATCCATCGTTTCGCGGACGCCGGCCACTATGTCGTGGAAGACGCCCACGAGCGCATCCTGCCGCTGCTTAGAGAATTCCTTGCCCATCCCGGAGTTGCCTCAAGCGTCACAAAAGGAGACGAGCAGGGAGTGGGAACAGGTGGCAAAGCGGCTGAATTCGGTTAGCCTATGTCTATGGAGCAAAAAACCTTGCGTAAAGAATCCTACGTTTTCTTGAAGGCCCTCCAGGAAACGCCTTCGCCGTCGGGCTTCGAGCAGCCGGTGCAGCGGATCGTGCGGAAACGGATGAAACAGTTTGCGGGCGGCATCGAGACGGACGTGCACGGCAACGTGATCGTCGGCCTGAATCCCAAGGGATCGCCACGAGTAATGCTGGCGGGCCATTGCGATCAGATCGGGCTGATGGCCAACTACATCGACGAAAACGGGTATATCTTCGTCCTCGCCATCGGGGGGATCGACCCCACGGTGCTGCCCGGATCGCCGGTCGTGGTTCATACCAAGCACGGGCCGATCGACGCCGTGATCGGTCGCAAACCCGTCCATGTCCTCAAGCCGGAGGAACGCGGCCTCAAAGTCGAGCTGCGCGAGCTTTGGGTGGACATTGGGGCGAAAAACAAGAAGGAAACCGAGCAGGTCGTTTCCATCGGCGATCCCATTACTTTCCGTTTGGAGATGGTGCATCTCGGCAACGACTTAGTGACCTCGCCCGCTTTCGATAACAAGTGCGGCACGTTTGTGGTCATGGAGGCATTGCGGCTCTGCTCCATCAAGCGGATCAAGTGCGCTCTCTTCGCGGTCAGCACGGTGCAGGAGGAGGTCGGACTCCGCGGAGCGCGAACCTCGTGTTACGGCGTCGATCCGCAAGTGGGAATTGCCGTCGACGTCACCCATGCCACGGATTACCCGGACATCGACAAACGGATCAATGGCGACATCAAGATCGGCGGCGGCCCCACGATCTCGACCGGGGCGAACATCAATCCGCCGCTCGAGGCGTTGCTGGTCAAGACGGCCAAGGCGCGAAAGATCCCGTTTCAAATGGAGGCCGCTCCCGGCGGGACCGGTACGGATGCGAACGCCATTCAACTTTCACGATCAGGAGTGGCAACGGCCTTAGTCAGCATCCCCAACCGCTACATGCACACGCCGGTCGAGATCGTGAGTCTGTCGGACCTCGAAGCCGCCGCCAAACTGATCGCCGAAACAGTGGCCGCGATTGACCGGCGGACCAAGTTCGTTCCGCAGTAGTCAGGCCAATGACACGTGAGTCCTTGGACGAGGTGGAGGGCCCCGATCGTGACGCAGAGCCCGTCCGACGCGATGGTCTCGGCTGACTCGGCGGACCACCAACTGACCGACCTTGTCAGTCTGACGACGCTCCAAAGCTTGCAAGATCGGTTTGCCGCGCTCGGGCGAATGACCGTCTGCATTGCCACCACGGGCGGTGACTTGATCACCCGCCCGACGTGGGGTAGCCGATATTCCGAGTTGATCGGCGCATCTTCGAAAGGCGGCGAGTCTCTGGTCGGGGGCATCCGATGCGGAGCGAAGAGCGCCGATCCTTCCCGAGCCGTGACTTGCCACGAGGGGATGCAATTGTACACAAGTCCGATTCTCCACGACGGTCAGACGCTGGCGTTGCTTGCCGTCGGGACACGGAAGCACGCCGCGCCGCCGGAGGAGCAGTTGCGACGCATCGCCGTCGAGTACGAGATTCAGCCCGACGAACTTCAGGCGGCTGCCACGCTACTCGATCCGAGGCGCGGCGGCACCCGCGAGGCCATTCACCGCTTCGCCGACGTTCTCGCCCACATCATCGCGACGTTGTATGGGCAGGCGGAGCGGATCGCGCGACAGCTCGATGAATTGCGGACGGTGCACGGGCTGGCGGACCTGCTTTCCGGTACGCTTGATCTTCAGGCCATCCTAAACCTTACGGTTCAACGCGTGGTCGATGTGATGCCGGTGAAAGCCTGTGCCATTCGATTACTCAACGCGGAAACCGGGGAGCTGGTGATCAAGGCGGTACATAACCTGTCCGAGGAGTACCTTCGCAAGGGACCCGTGTTGCTTGCCAAGAGTGCGATTGACGGGGCCGCATTTGCCGGCCACAGCGTATACATCGAGGACGCCCCGACCGACCCGCGTATCCGCTATCCGGAAAACGCGCGGCGCGAGGGGATCGTCAGCGGCTTGTGCGTGCCCTTGACGTATCGTGGGCAGACCATCGGGGTCATCCGGGTTTACACGGCGAAGCCACACATGTTTACGGAGTCGGAACAGTCGCTGCTTCGGTCGATCGGGTCTCAGGCGGCTTCCGCGATCATCCACAGTCGCCTTTATGCAGAACAGGCCGAGGGCGAACGGGTCCAGCGGCAAGTGGAGGCCGCCGCACAGATTCAACGCCGGATGCTGCCCTTGCGGGCGCCCACCATGACGGGGCTGGCGTTTGGATGCGTATACGATCCCACGCTCCAGGTCGGCGGCGACTTCTACGATTTTATCGAACTGCCCGGCGGGTATTTGGGCGTATGTATCGCGGACGTCGTAGGTAAGGGATTGCCCGCGGCGCTGATGATGGCCTCGATCCGGTCGGCCCTTCGCGCTTACGCGCCGTCGGCGGCCAATCCGGCTGAGACGGTCGCGCGGGTCAACCAACACATGTATCATGACACACCCGTCGCCGATTTCGCCACCCTCGCGTACGGGGTATTCTCTCCGGACGGGCAAACCTTCGCGTACAGCAACGCCGGCCACTTGCCGCCGTTACTGCTCCGTGGTGAACGATTTACCGAGTTGAACGCCGGGGGGCTGGTCATTGGAATCCAGCCCGACGAGCGGTTCGAGCAGGAGACCGTCGCCCTGCGCTTGGGCGATGTGATTGCCATGGTGACCGACGGCGTCACTGAGGCGATGGATTTTCACGACGAGAGCTTCGGTGGTCAGCGTCTACTGGCATCCATCTGGCGTCATCGTCGGCTGGAAGCTCAGCAAATGGCCGGTCAAATCCTCTGGGACGTCCGGCGGTTTGTCGGCCTCGCTGAACAGTCGGACGATATCACCGTGGTCGTCGTGAAAGTGGTCCGGTAGCCTCACCCGCATTTGGCCAATCCTCGCAGCGTGTGAAACGCAGTAACTGAAGCATGGCGCCTTCCGGCGGCAATGGAAACGGACGGAGTGCCGGTCGCTTTTTCGTCACGCATCGCCGTGCCGAACGACCGTGCCCGTCGTGGGGACGGCATCGGGCCGACCGTCGTCTTGCACGTCACCGCGCAGCGTGTCAATCGCGTGCGGCAGAACGTCGAGCAGGGCTTGCAGGCACTGAACGGCGCCGCCCTTTGAACCGGGGAGATTGATCACCAACGTGCGGCCGATCGTTCCCGCTTCACCGCGAGACAGGTACGATCGTGGAGTTTTCTGGTAACAGCGAATCCGAATGAGTTCCATCAAGCCGCTGTGCCGTCGCTCCAGCGCATCGAGTGTGGCTTCGGGGGTCACGTCGCGAGGAGCGAGGCCGGTCCCGCCCGTGGACAACACCAAGTCGGGCCGCGGCGCGTCGGTCGCCCAATCGCGCAGCGTGCGGGTGATCCAAGATCTTTCGTCGGGAACGCATGCGGTGGCGACGATTTCGGCATCGAGGGAGTTTCGGCACATCGCCCCTAAGGCCGGACCGGACGTGTCCGCCGTTTCGCCGCGGGCGCATCGGTCGCTGACGGTCAAGATCGCGACACGAATCCTCAATGCTGATGCTCCAGGTTTCGTTTGAAATCGCCCGACTTCCCGCCGGTTTTCTCGAGTAGATAAATGTGTTCGATCAGCATGGTTTTGTCTACGGATTTGCCCATGTCGATGACGGTGAGCGCGGCGACGGCGACGGCGGTTAGTGCTTCCATTTCGGCGCCGGTTCGGGCCGTGACAGTTACGGTCGCTCGCAGCCTGACGCCGCTTTCGTCGAGCGACGCCTGGACGTCGATGTGATCCAGCGGCAGCGGGTGGCAAAGGGGGATCAGCTCGGCGGTGCGTTTGGCGGCCATGATCCCGGCCAGGCGCGCCGTTTCCAGCAAGTTTCCCTTAGCCAACGTGTTGGCGGTGATTCGCTCCCGCAGCTCCGCGCTGCATCGCAGGTGTCCGACGGCGACGGCTCGTCGAACGCTCGGGGCTTTCGCACTGACGTCCACCATGCGGGCGCGACCGTCTTCATCCAAATGCGAAATGGTGTTCATGCAAACCCCCAAGGGTAGAAGTCCAGAGGACCAAGCGCTCCATCTTGGGGACGCTGCTCGACGAACCCGTCGCTTCGGGAAGCGGCAACGATGTCGCCCGAGCCGCGGTTATCGATCAGTTCGGCAAGTCCCGGACCGATGCAGGTCACAAGGCGGAACCAATGCAATGGTATCGACCGATCATCCGCGTTGGCGATGCCGACCTGAGCGGGCGGGGGCGGTTGGCCGCCGGCCTTTTTCAAAAACGTTGGAATCGCCAGCCTCCGAGCGGTGACCATCACCGAAACGGGGTTGCCCGGCAAACCGAAAATCGCCTGACCGTTTGGACCGACCGCGCCGAGCATCGGCTTGCCGGGTCGGATCGGCAACTTATGAAACACGACTTCCGCGCCGCACGCGCGCAGCACATCCGGCACATGATCGTGAACGCCCATGGAAACGCCGCCGGTCAACAGCAACGCATCGCAGTCGGCCAGCGCCCCCTCGACCATGCGGCGAGTTTCCTGGAAGTCGTCGACGGCGCGCTGAACGCTGAGCAACTCCGCCCAGCCAAGAGGCCCAAGCAGCGCACACAAGGTAGGACCGTTCGAGTCGCGCAATTCCCAAGGCCGGGGCGTTTGCGACACCTCGATCAATTCGTCACCGGTTACGATCAGCGCCACGCGGAGCTTCTTTCGAACGGAAAGGCGTGCCGCGCCGAATGCCGCAGCGGCCGCAATGGCGGCAGGGGTGATCAATCGTCCCTCTGCTACGACGACTCGGCCTTCGGCGATGTTTTCTCCCATTCGGCGAATGTGTTGACCGGCGGAGATCGCTTCGCGCGGGGCGATTAGGCGGATGGCATCGGGCATCTCCTCCACGTCTTCGCGGCGGATTACGGTTTCCGCACCGCGCGGCAACGGGGCCCCGGTCACGATTCGCAGCGCAAGTCCCTTGGGTAGTTCGAGCGGCGCGCGGCCGGTGGACGCTTCACCGGCAAGACGAATCGAAGTTGCACTCAGATCAACCAGGCGCAGCGCGTAACCGTCCATCGCGCTAACGTCGCACGGCGGACTGGGCCGGTCCGCCGTCACCGGCACGGCGAGGACTCGCCCCAAACAGGCGGCAAGTTGCACCTGTTCACAGTCCAACGGCGCAAGCCGTTCGACCAGGGCCATTGTCGCTGCGTCGGGTGAATCGAATGGCAGAACTGGATGGGAGGCCATGAGGCTCACCTCGATGCCTCCTGACTTCCGGCGAACACCGGCGACTTCCAAATGGGAACATCCCTCTTCATCTCATCGATGAACCAGTCCATCGCCGCCAAGCCTTCCTTGCGATGCGGTGAAGCGATCCGCAGCCGAAACGAACAGGCGCCCACGCCGACATATCCACGGCTGTGCTCCACGGCAACTCCCAGCACGCCGAATTGCTCGATCGCCGATTCGCCAAGACGGCAAAGCTGCTTCTCCGCCATCGGATCGTAGGTTTGATATTGCAGACCGGCGATCGCGCGGCCGTTCTCGTGGTCACGGATGATCCCTTCGAACCACAGCAACGCCCCGGCGTTTTCGAGCACATCCTCGATCTCCCGTGGCGGGAGGGGACCGTCGGTAATCCTAACGCTCACCCTCATCCGCCACTTACCAGACCGATGAGGGCAATTTCGTCTCGTTCATGTACGCGATGGTCGTCGGGAACGACACAATAGTTGACCGCCAGACGGCCGATATCCACCAAGCGGCGAAGCCTCGGTTCCACGTCGATCATGGCCTCGCGAACTCGACCGCAGGTCGGCGCGTCATCAAAAACCTCTACCGTCATGCGATCCCGACGTACCATGCCGGCCGCGGGCCCGAACAACAGAATCTCGAATTTCACAGCCCGCCCAACTCCCCTCTCGTTTTATCCGCTGCCGCGCCCATTGCCATTCGGCAATGAGCGAAGAACGCCCAATGCGGTCACGGACTGCGGCATCGCTCGTTCGATCTCCACGCGAGTTGCGCGTGCTCCACTATTATACCGCCCCACCGCTTCCGTTGCGCCTGTCATTGCTTGGACCCGTTTCCAGGTGTTCTACCAACCCTCGCCAAAGGATGCCGATTGGGCGTTCTCCGAGGTGCGGGCTTTTCCAATATACCTGCGGGCGAGCTGAATCTCCCGGTTCGCGGAACCGGCATTCTCATACCAGGATTGGCATCAAAGGGGGCATGGGCATGGCAGAAGGAACCAAGTAGAAGCTCGACCGGGCGATCCGACGACCGGCGCGGGAAAGGATGTAGAAGCGGAAAGCTACGCTCGATGAAACGGATCAACTCTTTAACAGGCCAAGCTTATCCATGCGGTAATGGAGCGCATCGCGGCTGAGGCCAAGGAGCTTGGCGGCGTGTGTTTGATTGTGGTTCGTGCGTTGCAAGGCCTGGAGAACGAGGCTGCTTTCGAGTTCGTGCAGGTTTACCCCGTTGGGGGGGAGGAAAAGCCCGTTGCCGCTTGTGGAGGGCGGCTGATCCATCCGGCCAAGGACGATATCGTCCGACCCGATTGTGTCGGCGTTGGAAAGGAGCACGGCGCGTTCGGTGACATTGCGCAGCTCACGGACATTGCCCGGCCACGGGTAGCCAGCGAGCTTGGCATAGGCTTGCTCGTCGATGCGAGAGATGGGTTTACGAAACTCCTTGGCGAAATGGGCAACGAAGTGCTGGGCGAGGAGCTTGACATCATCGCCGCGTTCACAGAGCGGGGGCAAATAGATGGGGATGACGTTGAGTCGGAACATGAGATCGCTACGGAAAGCGCCGTCCACGACGGCCTTGTCAATATCGCGGTTGGTGGCGGCGATAATACGGACGTCGACAGATATTTCGGTCGTTCCGCCGACCCGCCGGAACGTACGTTCCTCGAGAAAGCGAAGGAGCTTTGCCTGCAACCCCGCGGGCATGTCCCCGACTTCGTCAAGGAAGATGGTTCCTCCGTCGGCAAGCTCGAAGAGGCCTTTTTTCGAAGCTTTGGCGTCGGTAAAGGCGCCCTTCTCATGGCCGAAGAGTTCACTTTCCAGCAGGGTTTCGGAAAGGGCGGTGCAGGTAATGTTCATGAAAGGCAAGGGAGCGCGATCCGAGTTGTAGTGAATCACGCGGGCGACCAGATCTTTGCCGGTCCCCGAACCTCCCCGGAGAAAGACCGTGGACGCGCCGCTCGCCGCGACTCTGCGGATTATCTCGAAAAGCTGAAGCATGCAGGGATGCTGACCGATGATGCGCTCCATTCCGAATTCGTGCTGGAGGTGTTTGCGGAGCTCGCGAACTTCGCGGCGGAGCTTTGTGGTTTCAAGGGCCTTGTCGGCTTTGCGGAGCAGGTCGTTCATGTCGAACGGTTTGGCGATGTAGTCGTACGCGCCAAGCTTGATGGCGTCGACGGCGCTCTCGATGCTGGAGAAAGCGGTCATCATAATGACGACGACGTCCACATCGGTCTCGCGAAGTTTTCGCAGTACGTCCAGCCCGGTCATGTCGGGAAGTTTGTAATCGAGCATGATGAGATCGAAGGGCTGGTTTTCCAGGCTCTCAAGGGCGGCGCGGCCGTTCTCTGATTCGGTGATTTCGTAGCCGCGAGCTTCGAACTTCTGGCGCAGCGACCAACGGATGAGTTTTTCGTCCTCAATGATGTGTACGCGGATGGTCATCATGAAACCAATGTCACGGGCACGCCGGGCGGTTGAGGGAAATCGACGACGACGGTCGTTCCGCGGCCGATCGCGCTCTCCAGAAACACTCGGCCGCCGTGCGTTTCGACGATCCTGCGGCAGATGGAAAGCCCCAGCCCGGTGCCCTTCGCTTTGGTGGTGAAGAACGGCTCGAACGCGCGGCTCTGGACTTCGGGACTCATGCCCTTTCCGGTGTCGGCCACGACCAATCGGACTCGATCGGGCAAATGCGTGACATTGACACGGATGGCCCCGCCGTTGTGCGAGGCGTGGGCCGCGTTGATGAGGAGGTTGATGAGCAATTGCTCAATCTGTCCGCGGTCCGCGTAAATGTGAATGTCCGTTGCGTTGTGGTCGAATTCGACCTCCACGTGTTGAAGGGCGGGCTCCTCGGCGAGGACATTAAGCACCCGGCGGATGGTGTCGGCCAGTGAAGTGTCCGCGGCACGGGGAGGAGTGGGTCGGGCATACAGCAACAGGTCTTTTACGGCGGCGTCGAGGCGATGAATCTGACCGAGGATTTCCGTGATCGTGGCCTGGCGGGGATCGTCGGAGGGCAGGTCATCGCGAAAAACCTGAATCGCGCCGCTGATACCCGCCAAGGGGTTTTTGATCTCATGAGCCAAGGAGGCCGCAAGCTGCCCGATCTCCGCAAGGTGCTCCGCCTGCGTGAGCCGCTCCTCGACGGCGCTGCGTTCGTCGCTGCGTATCTTCTCGGAGTAGGCTTCTTTGTAAGTTTCCAACATCGTGGCGAGGTCGAGCGTTAAGAGTTTGTGGAGGGAGTCGAGTTTGCCGTCGGCATCCCGAGGATTTGTGTCGTGGATGAGGCGGCGGACCTCCTGCCAGACAATCTCCATACCCAGGCACATGAATTGCTGGGGGAGGCCCACGCGGACGTGCGCCGTGCCGATACGAAGGCGGCGCTCGTAGTACTCGTTTTCATACCTTCCGTCAAAAATCTCCACCAGCCACTTGCTGAGCATTTGCCGTTGGCGAACGAGCTGCGCTTCGCCTCCAGTGAAGACGGCCTTGGCGCTGGGACTGCGCAGTAGAATTTCATAGAAGTGCTCCACGATCTCCGGTATTGCCGGGCGGATCTGAGGAGCCAACGAAGCGACATTGGCGGCGTCGGCGTCGTTAAAGCCCACGTAGCGCTTCATTTCCTCGAAGTTCGTGAATTCCACAACTTGATTATAAGGGGGCAGAAAAGCCGTTGACAGCTCCGCGGGGTAGAGGCGAGGAGGGGCGACTGGAAGAGAGGGCGGCAACTCACGGGCGGCGGTGGGCGAACGCTGGAGGTGCGCCAATGGACGCGGCGCTCGGGCTTTCTTGGAGCCGTTTCGTAATGAGTGCTTAATCGACATCGCTTCGCCCTTCGCGTGACGACCGTACTTCGGGAGCGAGGGGTTGCAATCCGCGTGCCGCAAATGCGGCGGATTCTCATGTTGCGTTATTGGGCGATGCTTTGAGAGTGGTGAAATCACTGCCTCAACGGGGTGAAAAGGTTGAATCGCGGCTGACCTAAGTTTGCGAGCCGAACCAGCGATTTGCGAAATAGCCCGGAATAGGCGGAATGCAAGTTTTGATGTAATTTGTGCAATTCTGACATATACGCAATTTGGTACTCGGATTTTCCATTAAGTGCAATAGTTTTCGGGAACATGGCGTGCTGATCGGTTACACGGTTTCCGTTGGTCCGTTCTGCCGCGCGAAAGCCGGACACCGGGGCAGTGGGCCCGGAAGATCGTTCGGCGGGCGGGATGCGGACCGCGAATCGGCACGCGGTGGGTGGTTAGAGCCCCCTAAAAGGAGCAGGTTGGTGGAGCTATTGCTAGGTGATGAAGCGGTAGGAGTGGCCGCAATCGATGCGGGAATCCGGGGGGTTTTTTCCTATCCCGGAACGCCTGCAACCGAAATCTTCGAATGCGTGCGCGATCGGTCCGGTAACAACGGAAGCATCGCGGCCCGATGGTCCGCCAATGAAAAAGCGGCCTACGAGGAAGCGCTGGGGATGTCGTTCGTCGGCGGACGGTCTCTCGTGGCCATGAAGCATGTGGGGCTAAACGTCGCAGCCGACCCGTTCATGAGCTCGGCGCTAACCGGCACCGTGGGGGCGCTGGTGCTCGCGGTTGCGGACGATCCGGGGATGCACTCCTCGCAGAATGAACAGGATAGTCGCTTTTATGCCGATTTCGCGCGCCTTCCGTTGTTCGAGCCGTCGGACCAACAAGAGGCCTACGACATGACACGAGAGGCTTTCGAACTCTCCGACCGGTTGGGCTTACCGGTTCTGGTACGCCTGGTCACTCGACTTTCGCACAGTCGCGCAACGGTCAAGCGTCATCCGCCGATCCAGATTCATACACTGTGTGAACGCCGCGGCGATCCGAACGACTGGACGCTGTTGCCTCCCAACGCTCGCCGGCGAAATCGCAGGCTCATCAAACTTCAGGGAACGTTGCTTCAGCACTCCGAGCAATCGGCGTTCAACGAGCTTACGCTCCGCGGTCACAAGGGCATCCTGGCCTGCGGCATAGCAAACAACTACGTGCGCGAGGCGTTCGGCGACGCAACTTCGTACTCAGTCCTCAAAATCGGTACGTACCCGGTCCCCGTCGGCCTCGTTCGAGAACTCGTCAATCACTGTGAGGAGATCCTTGTCGTCGAGGAAGGGTACCCGCTGGTCGAAGCGAAGCTGACCGGACTGTTGGGCGTTCCCGGGAAAATCATCGAAGGCAAGTGCAACAAAGCCCTTCCACCGGACGGCGAGTTGACCGCGGATTTGGTGCGAAAGGCCCTGGGAATGGAGCTTCGCGATGCCCCGCCGATATCCGCCCCGATTCCAACTCGCCCGCCGTCGTTGTGCCAAGGGTGCCCACATGGTGACACCTTTCAGGTGTTGGTCGACGCTATCGATCCGAAGCATCCACCAATCCTCTTCAGCGACATCGGTTGTTACACGCTGGGCGCTTACCCCCCCTACAACGCCGTACACGCGTGCGTGGATATGGGGGCGTCGATCGGCATGGCCCATGGCGCGGCGAAAGCGGGCGCTCACCCGGTCCTATGCACGATCGGCGACTCGACGTTTACCCACTCCGGCACGGCCCCGCTGCTCGGCGCCGCGCACGACGACGCCAACATGACCGTGGTCCTGCTGGACAACGCCGCAGTGGCCATGACGGGCTGCCAGGAGGTGTTGGTGACCGGTGAGGCGTTTATCCGCTTATTACGCGGTCTAGGCGTCGATGCACGGCATATCGTCCAGCTTGACCCTATTGCGAAGGAACATGCTCATAACGTCGAGTTGCTGAAGCGGGAGATCAACCATCGTGGTCTGTCGGTGGTGATCGCGTGCCGTCCGTGCATCCATCTGAAACGACGGACAACGCAGGCGGGGGCAACGGAACCGCCCGCGGTCGCGGCCGAATCCGCATGCGCCGGCGCCTGCTGAACGGGAGCGAAACAAATGGAACTCAATATCATCTTGGCGGGGGTCGGCGGGCAGGGGATTTTGACCATCGCACAAGCCATTTCCCTGGCGGCCATGCGCCGCGGTTGGACGGTCAAGCAGGCCGAGGTTCACGGAATGTCCCAGCGCGGGGGCGCGGTCTACTCTCACTTGCGATTGGCGGACCATGAGATCCATAGTGATCTGATCTCGCTGGGCGAATGTGACCTCATCCTGGCGATGGAACCGCTGGAGGCATTGCGATACGTCCCGTACCTTCGCGAGAGCGGCTGCATCGTTTCCAACACCACTCCCGTGGTCAACATCACGAACTATCCGCCGATCGAGAGTGTCCTCGATCGAATCAGCAAAAGGCAGGAGCATGTGCTGCTCGACACGGAACGACTGGCGAAGGCGTCCGGGTCGGGGCTTGCGGGGAATTCCGTGTTGCTTGGCGCAGCGTCGCTTCAGTTCGACGGCGAGGGAAATGATTGGGAGGAAGCGATATGCGATCGCTTCACCCCCAAAGGTCCGCGTGTAGTGGAAGCCAATCGCCGGGCGTTTCGATTCGGACGATCGGCGGCGGCGGTGTATCGGGATGCGATCCAACGAGGCGCGTCACCGCGGGCCGTTCGCGAGTGGTCGGCCACGGTTCCGGCAAAACAGCTCTCGGATATCGAACGGCCGGACGTGACGCTGCTCGCCGCTGAGCTTGTAAGGGATTCATTGAGTGAAGCGGAGGCGAAAGCGACGGCGCAGATCCTTGAGAAAGCTCGCGCCGAGGGGCGTGCTCAACTCTATGAACATGAGGTATACCATCTGGTTGAGTTGGTGGGAGCGATCTCTCCGCCGCAGCATCAATTCGTGTCCATCGGGGAGTCGGTGACGCCCGAGCTGCTGCGATCGTTTCCCGGTGAAAAAGTAGTCCTCAAAATCGTGTCGCGGGACATCGTGCACAAATCGGACGCCGGCGCGGTGGTGTTCGTGCGCAAGGAGCTCGAAACCGTTCGTCGCGAGATCGACCGGCTCCTTATCCGCCAGAGCGAGCCCGGCGTAAAGGTGGACGGCGTGCTGCTGGTGGAATTCGTGGAGCGGAGTGATCCCGGCTTCGGACAGGAACTGTTCATCGGGATTCGCGCTTCGCGCGAGTTCGGGGCGATCATCGCCGCCGGGCTTGGCGGTGTGGATACGGAGTACCTTTCCCACAGAATGAAGCCGGGAGTCGCAGTCGCCACGGCGCTAGTGAGTGAAACGTCGCCGGAACAGTTTTTCGGGCTTTTCCGGAAAACGGCGGCCTACGAAATCCTCGCGGGGCGGGCACGCGGACATCGACGAGTCGTCACCGACGGCGAGTTGATGCGTTGTTTTAGGGCGTTTCTCGCGCTCGCTCAGCGATTTTGTGTTTTTCATGGGGAACCGGACCCGTCCCTTACGGAGTTGGAGGTCAATCCCTTCGCATTCCGCCGGCAGCGGATGATTCCGCTGGATGGGCGGGGCAGCATTGGGGAAGTGACCCGCCCGCAACCCTTGCGGCCGACGTTCAAGGTCCCCGCGATGCTCGAACCGCATTCCATCGCCGTCGTGGGCGTATCGGGCAAACGCGAGAACTTCGGACGAATCATCCTGGACAACATTCGGGAATGTGGATTCCCGATCCAACATCTCTACGTCCTCAAGGAGGGTATAGGGGAATTGGACGGCATTCGCTGCGAATCGCGGATCGAGCAGTTCCCGGAACCGATCGACCTTATGGTGGTTGCGGCTTCCAAGGGTTTGCCGGAGCTGATGGGCGAGATCGTGGACAGCGGAAGGGTCTCGACGGTGATTCTGATCCCCGGCGGGCTGGGAGAAACGCAGAACAGCGCGCCGTTGCAGGCGGAGTTGCGGAAGATCATCGCCGCATCGCGCATCCGAGCGGACCGCGGGCCGATCATGCTGGGCGGCAATTGCCTGGGGATGCGCTCGCGCCCGGGCCGATTCGATACGTTCTTTGTACCCAACGAAAAGCTGGATCCCCGACGCGGCGAACCGACGAGTCGGACGGCCCTGATTACGCAAAGCGGCGCCTTTGCGATCACCCGCGTCAGCAATCTGGAATCCGTGAACCTCACCTTTGCCATCACCATCGGCAATCAGATCGATTTGACGGTTTCCGATCTTGTACAGGCGATCGGTCCGCGAGAGGACATAGACGTCATCGGCGTGTATGTCGAAGGCTTTAAGGACCTCGACGGACTGGCGTTCGTCCGCGCGGTCGAGGACGCCGTGGCGGCCGGGAAGACGATTGTGTTCTACAAGGCAGGAAAGACGGCACCGGGGCGGTCCGCGACCGCGGGTCACACGGCCTCCATCGCCGGCGACCACGAGGTTTGCCAAACCGCGCTCGCCAGCGCCGGGGCCATCGTCACCGACACTTTTAAGGAGTTCGAGCAGGTGCTGGAGATCGCCACACGCTTCCACGACCGATCGGTGATTGGTCGACGGATCGGGGTCATCAGCAACGCAGGGTTTGAGGCGGTGGGCATGGCCGACGCGATCCTGGGCGCTCGTTACGAATTGGAGATGCCGAATCTGTCGGCGGAAGCGGCGCAGCGAATCGCGGCCGCCCTCGCTACAGCCAACCTTGGTTCACTGGTGAACATTCGCAACCCTCTCGACCTTAACCCCATGGCGAATGAGGACGTGTACGAGGCCTGTATCCGGGCCATGATGGAGGACGTCGGTCTGGACGCGGTGGTCATCTCCGTCGTGCCCTTCACGCCTCGGTTGCGCACCACGCCGGAGGAGATCGCGGCCTCGCCGATTGGTTCTCTCGCCCAGCGACTGCCCGCGCTGTTGGGTGAGTTCGACAAACCCATGATCGTGGTCATTGACGCCGGTCCACCCTACGACGCATTGGCCCGCGCCATACGCCGCGGCGGCGTGCCGGTTTTCCCCTCGTGCGATCAGGCGATTCGCTCGCTTGGGCGATATCTGTGCCATCGGAGCGAGCGCGGCAATGGCCCCGGAATGGACAGGCGGACGACGCGATCAACCGTTGACCGTTCCATGGTGGCGGTCCATCATGCGACGACCTGAATTCGATGGGCGTCGTCGTGTGTCAATCGCCCCTGATTCGAGGACAGCCGGATGGAGAAATCCAGAGAACCCTGGCAACAGCGTTACGCCGACAAGGTCACCTCAGCCGAACATGCCGTGGGCCGGGTGCGACACGGACAGCGTGTGTTTGTGGGCTCGGGCGCCGGCGAGCCTCAGTCGCTCGTGGAAGCACTTTCTTCGCGCACCGACCTCAGCGATACGGAAATCGTCCACATTCTGACGCTCGGCGTCGCCGCCTACACTGAGCCGCGGTTCGGCGATCGTTTTCGTCACAACGCGTACTTCATCGGGCCCAACGTGCGACAGGCCATCGCCGAAGGACGAGCGGATTATACTCCCATCTTTTTGTCGGAGATTCCCGCTCTTTTTCGCACCGGGCGAGTGGTGCTCGACGCGGCGCTGATTGCCGTCAGCCCGCCGGACGAGCACGGGTACTGCAGCTACGGCGTTTCCACGGATATCGTCAAGGCCGCAACGGAATCGGCCCATTTGATCATCGCCGAGGTCAATGCTCAGATGCCTCGAGCGCTGGGGGACTGCTTTATTCATGTGCGGGACGTTGACTTCCTCGTCCCTAGCGATCGTCCCATCCTTGAGACCCCACATGGTGAGCCGGACGAGCTCGCCCGTCGGATCGCGCGGCACATCGCCAACCTGATCGAGGACGGGGCCACGCTGCAACTCGGCATCGGGACGATCCCGGACGCCGTGCTCCCCTACTTGAGCGAATTCAAGAACCTGGGCATCCATACGGAGATGTTCAGCGACGGCCTCATCCCGCTCATCGAGAGGGGGGTGGTGACCAACTCCGAGAAGACGCTACACCGCGGCAAGATTGTGGCGACGTTCGTCATGGGTTCGCGGAAGCTGTATGATTTTGTGGACAACAACCCCCTCGTTGAGTTCCACCCGACGGAATACGTGAATGACCCGTTCATCATTGCCCAGAACGACAAGATGATCGCCATCAATGCGGCGATCGAGGTGGACGTCACCGGCCAGGTCTGCGCGGACTCGCTGGGAACGCTCTTCTACAGCGGCATCGGCGGGCAGGTGGATTTCACGCGCGGCGCGGCACGATCCAAGAACGGGAAACCCATCATCGCCCTACCGTCAACGGCGGAGAACGAAACGATTTCCCGTATCGTTCCCCAGCTCAAGCCCGGGGCCGGTGTGGTGACCAGCCGCGGCGATGTACACTACGTCGTGACCGAGTACGGAGCAGCCTACTTGCATGGGAAGACCATGCGTGAACGGGCGATGGCCCTCATCCAGATCGCCCATCCCAAGTTTCGTCCCTGGCTCTTCGCCGAGGCGAAGGCACGACACCTGGTCTATGCCGATCAAATTGAGTTGCCCATCCAGACTCCCGTGTATCCTGACGATCTTGAACAATGGATCGAGCTAAAGGACGGATCACGCTCCTTCATGCGGCCGCTTAAGCTGACGGACGAGCCGTTGGTCAGGGATTTGTTTTACAAGCTGTCGGCGGATTCGATTCACTATCGCTTCTTCCAAATCCTCAAGACCATGCCGCATGAGAAGCTGCAAAAGCTCCTCACCGTGGACTATGGTGCGGATATGGCCCTCGTGGTGCTTCAAGATTCGTCGGAGGGTACGCCGATCCTGGCCGTCGCCCATTACCGCACGAACCGGCAGTCGAACTTCGCCGAGGCGGCCTTCCTGGTCCGCGACGATTGGCAGGGCAAGGGGATCGGCACCGCGCTGTTGAACGGGCTTGTGGACGCCGCCCGACGCCACGGCATCGCCGGCTTCACGGCCGAGGTTCTGCTGATTAACCACGGCATGATGCGTGTTTTCCATAAATGCGGATACGCGGTGGAAAGCCACCTCCATGACGGCGTGTACAGCCTGAGAATCCCGTTCACCAAACGCAAACCCGTGCGCACCAGCGCGGGGGGTGCGTAGCGTGGCCGTACGCACAGGGGTACCAGCCGCAAGATTGTCCGAATCGACCACGAGGGATCGTTTATGGACAAAGCTCGGTAGTACCTGGCCAGTGTTGGCATCACACTTTCTTGTGGAGGTCCGGGCCGTAGGCACGAAACTTGCTAAGTTAGGAATACAGAGAGAATGACCCACTGCCCGGCGGCAGGCTTAACCCTGCGCGACCGGTCGCGCGGCCTAAAGGCGGCGGCTCAGGGTGAATCAACTTGCGTACCGGCTTAGTTAGGTATAAGAGACCCCTCGGGGGCGCGGTCAGCGCCTCCCCCCAACGCTCAAGGGCGCTGGGGCTGATTACAAAAGGATTCCCATGCCAACAGCAACGAAAACGCACGTGACCGAAAAGCGCAAAATCCAGCATAAGGAAAACGGACCTGGGGCGGAGACCAAACAGGAAGGCATCAAGGTATCACAAAGAGGCGTAGAGCTCCTTCGCAATTCGCTCTACAACAAGGATGCCGCGTTTTCCTCCGCGGAGCGCCGGGCCTTCGGTCTTGAGGGACTCCTTCCGCCGAGGCAACTGTCGATCGAGGAACAGGTCGCTCTGGAACTCGAGCACGTGCGTGATAAAGCCGACGACCTGGAAAAGTTCATCGGGCTTGCGGCCCTTCAAGACCGCAACGAGACCCTGTTCTACAGAGTGCTGGTCGAGAACCTCGCGGAGATGCTGCCCATCGTCTACACGCCCACGGTGGGTCGCGCCTGCCAGAGATACAGCCACATTCTCCGCCGTCCGCGCGGCATTTGGATTACGCCGGACGATATCGATCGGATTCCAGACCTGTTGCGAAACGCGGTTCACCACGACATTCGGCTGATCGTCGTCACGGATAATGAACGCATCCTCGGACTCGGCGACCAAGGCGCGGGCGGCATGGGGATTCCCATCGGGAAGGTCTCGCTCTACTGCGCGGCGGCGGGAATCCATCCCACCTCGTGCCTCCCGGTCAGTCTCGATGTCGGCACGGACAACGCGGAATTGCTTACCGATCCGTTGTACCTGGGATACCGCCATCGGCGACTTCGCGGCGCGGAATACGAGCGGTGCATCGAGGCCTTCGTCGAAGCGGTCAGAGAGGTCTTTCCCCAAGCCTTGGTGCAGTGGGAGGATTTTCACAAGGATATCGCTTTCCAGATCCTGGACCGGTATCGCAAACGAATACCGAGCTTTAATGATGATATTCAAGGGACGTCGGCGGTGGCGCTCGCCGGGATCCTTGCGGCCTTGCGAATCACAGGGCAGTCCTTGGGTGACCAGCGAATCGTCTTTCTCGGCGCCGGGGCCGCGGGCGTGGGCATCGGTCGGCTCGTTAAGGCCGCCATGGTCGAAGAAGGCGTGGACCACGCCGTCATTGCGCGGGCGCTGCTCTTCTTGGACAGCCAGGGCCTGGTCTATGAAGGCCGAATCGGACAGAGCACGCACAAACAGGAGTTTGCACTACATTACGACGGCCGAACTTTTTACAAATTCGCACGAGAAGGGTCGATCAACCTGTTGGAGGTCGTGAAACGGGTGAAACCGACGGTGCTGGTGGGCACGACGGCTACGCCCGGTGTGTTCACGGAGCAGGTCATTCGCGAAATGGCCTGCCACGTCGAAAGGCCCATCATCCTGCCCTTTAGCAATCCCACGTCAAAGGCGGAATGCACGCCGAGCGAAGCGATTGCTTGGACGCAAGGTCGAGCGATCGTGGCCACGGGAAGTCCGTTCGCCCCGGTTGAATACCAGGGCCGGAGGATCACGATCGGGCAGGGCAACAATGTGTTCGTGTTCCCGGGAGTCGGGTTGGGGTGCCTTCTATCGGAGACGCACGAGGTGACGGATTCAATGTTTCTGGTTGCGGCGAAAACGCTTGCCAAGTGCATCACACCCAAGCGTTTGCAACAAGGTGCGATCTACCCCGATCCTAGTGAACTTCGAGATGTTAGCCGCAAAATCGCGTGCAGCGTCATTCGTGAGGCACGCCGGCTGAACCTCGGCCGACTGCTTCCAGACGACGTCGTCGAGCAGGCGGTCGCCGACGCCATGTGGTACCCCGCCTACGTCGAGTACACTTCCACGATCTGAGGGTGACGCGGGCGAAAGTTCATGCCGCGTGCCTGAATGCCGTGCGCCAACGCCCGGTCTCGTGTCGTTTTCCAGTCAGCCTTTGCGATGGGTTGGGCGGTCCCAATCCGCCTGATTCGACTCATCAGCGAAGTGTGGAAAAGGAGTGAGACCGGCGGCGCTTTTCCGTGTTCGGGCCGGAGAGAGGAGTGTGTTGGAAAAGCGGGATTCCGCCGGTCTCACTAAACGATCAAAGCATGCGGGGCCAGCGGCACATATCGACGATTCGCACCCAAAGCGGTAAATCGCCGAACCTTGGTTTTCGCTGGTCCCGAGGAACCAATAACGCCATCGCGAGTCGGGACGACGAAGCGACTACCTCGTCATCCTTACCGGTCGCCCTACAAAACGGTTGACAACGGCTGTTCTAAGGTCGCAGGCGCTTTCGCGAGCAGCCTTCCGCACCCCCCTTTCACACAACCGGGTGCTCCTTGAGAAGTAAGCTAGCATATCTTATGCCAATCGTGCGAGAAAAACGGCTTCAAAAAACACGAAAACAGTGAATAATAGCAACTTCCAGCCACACCAAAGTGGACGATATTGAAGCCACAAAGTAAAGGTTTCACTTTGGATTATACGACGCGGTGCCGAAATCACGAAGCCGGAAAATCACGCGAAAGGGTGCGGCGAATCACACAGATTAGCACGCCGGCCAACCCCGACTGCGGGCTACTTACCTGGCTGGTTTGCCGGGGACGGCGTGGCTGCATCCGTTTGATTCCGCCCGATGGGCGTAAGCCTCGTAGCGTATGGTGGCCTGGGCCTCGGCATGGCGTAGAAGCTCCTCGGCGCGTACCGAATCAGCGGTGATCAATCTCTGGAACCGGTTCTCGGTTTCGGCAAAGCTGTGAACGGATTGGCTGGGCGGGCGAGAATCCAATTGCAAGGGGTTGAGGTTCTTCAAGGCCCGTCTGGGGTCGTAGCGATAAAGGATCCAATGTCCGCTGTTGACGGCGGCCTGTTGGTGGCCCAGTCCATCTCGCATGTCGATACCGTGGGCGATGCAATGGCTGTAGGCAATGATGAGCGAGGGGCCGTCGTAGCTCTCCGCCTCCGCAAACGCCTGGACGGTTTGGTTGTCGTTGGCGCCCATGGCCACCGAGGCGACGTAGACGTTGCCGTAGTCCATGGCGAGTAAGCCGAGGTCTTTCTTGTTGGAGGCTTTGCCTTTCGCCGCGAACTTGGCCACGGCGCCGCAGGGGGTGGCCTTGGACATCTGCCCGCCGGTGTTGGAATAAACTTCCGTGTCCAGCACCAGCACGTTCACGTTGCGACCGGAGGCGAGCACGTGGTCCAAGCCGCCGTAACCGATATCATACGCCCAGCCGTCTCCGCCAATAATCCACACGCTGCGTTTGATGAGCGCGTCGATCACGCTGATCAGGTGCAGACTCTCCGGAGTGCTAAGCCGTCGCAAGATGCCGGTCAACTCACTGACGCGTTCCCGTTGGGCAATGATGCCGGCCTCGTTGGACTGATCGGCTTCAAGGATCGCCCGCACCCGATCAACCCCGAGAACGTCGGTCAGTTGATTGAGCAGTCCGTTGGCAAATTCGTTCTGCTGGTCGATCGAAAGACGGAACCCCAGGCCGAATTCCGCGGCGTCTTCGAACAGAGAATTGGACCACGCGGGCCCTCGACCGGCGGCGTTGCGGGCCCAGGGCGTCGTCGGCAGGTTGCCGCCGTAGATAGAGGAGCAACCGGTGGCGTTGGCGATGACGGCGCGGTCGCCGAACAATTGGCTGAGCAGCTTCACGTAGGGGGTTTCGCCGCATCCGGCGCACGCCCCGGAATACTCGAATAAGGGGGTCAAAAACTGCGAGCCTTTGACCGTGCCCACCTTGAGACGGGTTCGGTCGAACTCGGGGAGGCGCAGAAAGAACCCATAATTTTCGCGTTCGGCCTCACGCAGCGCGCCGCCGGGGGAGGACGGCGTCATGTTAATGGCCTTGAGCGATGCGTCCGTTTTGCTCTTCGCGGGGCAGATTTCGACGCACAGCCCGCAACCCGTGCAGTCCTCGGGTGCGACCTGGAGCGTATAACGCAGCCCCTTGAATTCGCCGCCGCGAGCCTCCGTGGATTTGAAAGTAGCAGGCGCGCCTTCCAGGCAGTCGCCCGAGACGACGTTTGGTCTGATGGCGGCGTGAGGACAGACCAGCGCACACTTGTTGCATTGAATGCACAACGCCGCATCCCAAATTGGAATTTCGAGAGCGATGTTCCGCTTCTCCCAGCGAGCAGTGGCGGTGGGAAACGTGCCGTCCACGGGCATGGCGCTCACCGGCAGATCGTCGCCCTGTCCGGCGATCAACTTCGCGGTGACCTCGCGAACAAACCACGGAGCGTCGACGAGTACGGCGGCGGATCGCATTCTTGGACTCATCGCGGCGGCGGGAACCTGGACCTCGAAAAGATTCTCCAAGGTTCGATCGACGGCGGCAAAGTTTTTCTCCACCGCGGCCGCGCCCTTCGCGGAGTAGGATTTGCGGATTTCCTCCTTGGTTCGCTCGACGGCCTCTTCCCGTGGAAGCACGCCGGAGGCAGCGAAGAAGCACGTTTGCATGATGGTGTTGATGCGGCGCCCCAGACCGGACTCGCGGGCGACTTTGGTTGCGTCGATGACGAAGAAGCGCAGCCCCTTCTCGATGAGGGGTCGTTGGACGTCGATCGGCAGGGTGTCCCACACTTCGCCGGGGGCGGCGTCGGTGTTGAGCAAGAAGATCCCGCCGGGTGTTGCACGGTCGAGCATTTCCAGACGATCGAGGAACGTCGGCTGGTGGCAGGCGATGAAGTTGGCGCGTTGCACGAGGTAGGCGGAACGGATCGGCCTGGGGCCGAAGCGCAGGTGGGAAACCGTCACGGAACCCGCCTTTTTCGAGTCATAGACGAAATACCCTTGGGCATAATGATCCGTTTGCTCGCCGATGATGTGGACGGCGCTTTTGTTGGCGCTCACGGTGCCGTCCGAGCCTAGCCCGTAGAAAACCGCCCGGAACACGTCGTCGTCCTCGGTGTTGAAGGCCGGGTCGTAGTCGAGCGAAGTGTGGGTCACATCATCGTCAATGCCGATGGTAAAGTGGTTCTTGGGGCGGGCTTTCGACATTTCGTTGAGCACGCCGTAAACCATGGCGGGCGTGAGCTCCTTGGACGAAAGACCATAGCGCCCGCCGATGATCCGAGGCATTGTAGGGAATCGGCTGCCGTACCCGCTTTGGTGTTCCATGAGGGCGGTAACGACGTCCTGGTACAGCGGCTCGCCAATGGCGCCCGGCTCTTTGGTTCGGTCGAGCACGGCCACCGTCCGAGTCGTCTCGGGGAGCGCGCCGATGAAGGCCCGCACGTCGAACGGTCGAAAGAGCCTCACCTTCACCACTCCGACCTTTTCCCCTTCATTCACGAGATATTCCACGGTTTCATGCACGGTTTCCGCGCCGGACCCCATGAGCACGATGACGCGCTCGGCCTGCGGACTGCCGACATAATCGAAAAGGTGGTACGGTCGCCCGGTGAGTCGGGCGAATCGATCCATCGCCTGCTGCACGACGGCGGGACAGGCGAGATAAAAGGGATTCGCCGCCTCGCGGGCCTGGAAGAAAACGTCCGGGTTTTGGGCCGTGCCGCGGAGCACCGGACGATCCGGGTTGAGCGAGCGGGCACGGTGTTCGCATACCCGTGCGTCGTCGATCATAGCCCGCAGGTCGTCCTTGGTCAGTTGCTCGATCTTCGACAGCTCGTGCGACGTGCGGAAGCCGTCGAAAAAATGGAGAAACGGGATTCGTGATTCGAGCGTGGCCGCATGGGCGATCAAGGCCAGGTCCATCACTTCCTGAACGCTGCCCGAAGCGAGAAGCGCGAAGCCGGTGCTGCGGGCGGCCATCACGTCGCTTTGGTCGCCGAAGATGGAAAGTGCGTGGGTGGCCAGCGTCCGCGCGGAAACGTGAAAAACCGTGGGCGTCAGCTCACCGGCGATCTTGAACATGTTGGGGATCATGAGGAGAAGCCCCTGCGACGCGGTGAAGGTCGTTGCCAAGGCGCCAGTTTGCACCGCGCCGTGGATCACCCCCGCGGCGCCTCCCTCGCTTTGCATTTCCGTGACACCAGGGACGGCCCCCCAAACATTGGGTTTCCTCTCGGACGCCCATTCATCCGCCCATTCGCCCATCGGTGAACTCGGCGTGATCGGATAGATGGCGATTACGTCGCTGAGGTGATAAGCGACCCAGGCTGCCGCTCTATTGCCGTCTATAATGATGCGCGGTCGTGCCATGGTTCGAACTCCCCGGCGTTGCAATCCGCTGGTCCGGCCGGAGGGGTGTACTAATTCTCTCCTCTGGAAAGTTGTGGCAAGCGGCGTACCAGAATTGATAGTCTGATATTATAGGCACTACCTTGCTGTTATGCCTGTTTTGTGTATTCGGCTTACAGTTTCCCTGCTATCCTTAACTCCCGCGCAGGATGCCATAGGGGCTCAGCATTCCTGGTCAGGCAATACGGGCGGTTTCGGCGGAGGCGCTTTTTCTTCAGACGGCGATTCCGAGCTCACGATGGGCTCAATGATTGCCTCTTCCTTGAAGAGGGCGTGGGCATTGGCATCCGCCGGTTCTTCCTCTTCGTGATCGTATTGGATGCGTGCGGCCCGCGCTTTGAGTTTAGGCCCCTCGGGATGCTCTTCGGCGTACATTTCCTTGGGCATCCTGCCGGAAAGCCACGCGGGGTTCATCGGATAGACCGTCGGATTGAACACGGTTCCGTAGATGTGCCAGACGAGGATGGCGAGAAACGCCAACCACGCCTCGTAGTAGTGAACGACCAAAACCACGTCGAGCAAGCCCTTGGGCAGATGCCAATGCTGGACGAAGTAATTGTCGAACCACAGCAGCAGGCCGGTCGCGGTCATGATGACCGTCCCCCACATGAGGGCCCAGTATTCGCATTTCTCCATATAGGTGAACCTTCCGAAGCGGGGCTCTTCGCTGCGACGGCCCAGAAAATACAGGGCGTTCGTTTTGATATCGAGCAAATCGCGCTTCCGGCCGATCATGTCCATCAGCCATCGTCGCCCACGTTTGGTGAGGAGGTACAGCATGTGCCAAACCGTCCAGACCATGAAGATCACCGCGGCGACGCGATGGACGGTTCCGCGAATGACAAACCCCTCGCCCCCGCCCCATCCGAACAGCAGATCCACCCACCATGATTCCGAAAACCGCAGCGAGAAGCCGGAAATGACCAAAACGATAAAGGAGATCATCAATACCCAGTGCTGGGCGGTCTCGTTGGCCGTCATGCGGATGACATACTGCGCATGGGTCATTAGGCGAACATGGCGGAACCAATGACCAAGGTTATGCAAGAGCATAAGGCCGATGGTGATCCCGATCATCCACATGTAGAAGACGGTGAAGAACCGAGGCCATCCGGTTTTGATACCCGTGGCGGTTTGATGAATCGGCGCCGTGGCGAGGACCTCGGATATTCCTGGGTGACAGTCACCGCAGGTTTTCTGCAGGTTGTCGAGGTGAATCGATGACCTGGGGTTGGTATGGGGAAGAATGCGATGCTCGCCGTGACAGGATGCACAGTTGGCGACGTGGACATTACCGGCCTTGCGTTTTAACCCGTGATAGGAATCGACATAGGATTTCAACCTGCCGGAAGGAATGCCGTATCGGTCATTGAGCATCGCGGACTCATGGCAAGGCGCGCAGGTTGCTTCGGCCAGTCGCGCCGCACTCACCGGGGAGCGAAGGTCCGATGCCGCAAGGATTCCATGCTCTCCGTGGCATCGCGTGCAAACCGGTGCGTCCACCTCACCCCGTTTCACCAATTGACCGTGGATGCCCTCCCAGTAGTCCTCCGCGATTCCTCGATGGCATTTGCCGCAGGTGTCGGGAATATTGAAGTGATAGATCGTGGATTCGCGATCGCCCGCGCTCAGGATGCGGTGAGCCGTGCGACTGCCGTCCGGTCCGTTGGCGGAGTGGCAATCGCTGCACGCGGCCGCCATGTGCAGGCCGCGCTGCGTCGCCCGCCCGTGTACGCTGCTTTCGTAGAGTTTGATCGGTTCTTCCTTGAGCCATTCGTGGTTCTTGATGACGTCAACGTTGGTATGGCACGACTCGCACGTCGCGGCCAGGTTGATGGGGTGAACTCGCGACTCGCGGTTCGACGAGGGGAGAATGTCATGGGACCCGTGGCAATTCCTGCATTGAGGGAAGTCCGGGTCTTTCCCGGCCGCCATCCGCCCGTGCAGGACATAGATCTTGCCCACATCCTCGTGACATTCGGTACAGTTGACCGGCGTGACGGACGCGCCGTGCGGGCGGATAGCAGCCCGGTCGAGCTTCTCCAGCGACAGGGCCTGATGACAGTCGGTGCAATCAAGGGCTTTGTGAATCGAGTCGGCGATGAGTTTTTGCGGCGGGCCTGGGATTTTACCGTCGCGCTGTTCATTGTGGCAGTCGGTGCAGGCCGTTGGTCGGGGGTCTTGGGCCGTAGCGCGCGGCACGATGCACAAGGTGAATACGAACAGACCGCCAACAAAAAACATCGGTTGCTTCACAACGATTCTCCCCGCCGGCGCACGGCGCTCTCGCCCTGCGCGGGGGCTTGGGATTTGGACCGTCATTGGACAATCCCGAACGATCATATCGGTCACCGATACGAAAACAACATCGCGTAAATGATTAGAACCACAAGCGTAAAACCCACGACCAACGCAGTGAAGCCGAAAATCCTGGCGGCGCGCACCAATGCTGGCGACGGCGGATCGGCCAAGTACCGGTCCAATTCGCCCGTCGCCGCCAGCCGCTCGTATAGTTTTGGCTTGTCGTGCTTCAGCTCCTCCAGCGTCATCCGGCCCGTGAATACCACGGTGTCAATGGGAAACTTCTCCGGCCGGAAATGCGTATTGAAAAAATGGATGGTGAAAATGAACCCGGTCGCCAGCAGCGCCTCGTCACTGTGGATAATGGTAGCAACATTGATTGACCATCCAGGCAGTAGACGGGTGAAGAATTCCGGGAACCATAAACACAAGCCCGTGCTTCCAATGATGGCTACGCCCCAAAACACGGCGAAATAGTCGAATTTTTCCCAATAAGTCCAGCGACCGTACTGGGGTCGGGGGCCGCGACCGGCGAACCATCGCAGGGTCGCCACCAGCTCACGAACATCCGACCACTTGGGCAAGATCGTGTCGGCGCCGAAGAGATATTCTCCGAGCGTTTTCCGGCTCCGACGGAATGTACGCACAACGCTTGCCAAGTGAGTGAAAAAATATGCAAACGTAGCAATGGCGCAGATGCGATGAATCCAACCGGCAGTGTCCATGCCGCCCAGCAGTTTGAAAAGCACCTGAGCCCAAGGGGTATAGGAGAATTTCAGCATCATTCCGGTCAAAGCCAGTCCGAAGAAACTGAGAATGACGGTCAGATGCAGCTTGCGCTCGAGCGGCGTGAAGCGGACATATTGCTTTGAGCCTGCGGCGTTGGCAGACTGTGCCCGATGCCGCAGAGTTTCACCTCGGAGCTTCCAGGACCTCGGCAACCACGCGAGCGTGTGCAGGCCGAAAAACCCAAAAGTCCCCACCAGCAGCGCGGTCATCCCCCAGAACGTGTAGAACAGGGCGGGATATTTCTCCGGATCATGATGCGTCGCGTGGGTCAGGTATCCTGCGAACTGGCGGTGCGAACCCGGATGGCAAGCCGCGCACGTCTGTACGATGTTGGCATGGGACAGGCGAGAGCGAGGGTCCGCGGGGGGAAGAATGTCGTGTGCTCCGTGGCAGTCATAGCATTTGGCTCGTGTCGTATCTCCTAGCGATGAGGCCTTTCCGTGATAGGTGTCAAAGTAAGCATCGGTAACTTCCCTGTGGCATTTCCCGCACTGGTCCATGATGCCGAGCTTAAACGCCGGCACGTCCGTCCTAGCGACGGTATGGGCCGAGTGGCAATCGTCGCAGTGTGGAAGTTCAGGCATGCCGCGCACACGCTCCTTCTCATAGTCGGGGTTCCCCTCGGCGGAGTGGATGCTGTGTTGGAACTGTTCATAGATGCCGTCGTGGCAACGCCCGCAAGTGCCGACGATATTCTTTTCGCTGATCGTGGATTCGGGGTCGGCGTGGGGCAGCTCCTTGTGGGCGGAGTGGCAGTCGGTGCACGTGGCGGTCACCGTAAGCCCGCTGGAAAGCAGCCCCTTGCCATGAATGCTCTCGGTGTAGTGCTCGACGATCCTCTCCTCCGGACCGAAATAGCGCACCGCGGCCGGCGCGCCTTCACGGTGGCAATGCGCGCACAGGTTCGGCACATTGCGGCTGAAGGTGCGGGATTCGCGCACGATTGCCTGAATCGCCGGGGAGGCGTCGTCGGGCACGGCGTGTTCGGTCATGTCGTGTCGCCCGTGGCAATCGGTGCAAGTAGGGGCGTTGGTATCCCCGGCCAAGCGCAGTTGGCCGTGGCGACCGCGGGTGTAGTCGGCTACCTGTCCTTCGTGACACACGGCGCAGTTGACCGGCCCGGTGATCGTCGCGCAGGATCGCTCCACGGACGGGGTAACGCCAGTGTGACACTGAGCGCAGGAAACGGCCTTGCGCCCGTGGATCGACCGGATGTACTGTTGGGGGTCCACGTATAGGGACCGCCCATCGATGGATGACGCAATCACCTGGTCCGCGTGGCACCGCAGACAGTCGGCGTTGCTCATGTTGGTGTCGTAAAAGACCTTCCGCACCTCGTGCGGGGAATGACATTCCACACAAATGGGCACCACGCCCTTCCGCTCCCACAGCTCGCCGGCGATGACCTTGCGGTGGACCTCCTCAATCAAGCCGTGACACTTCGTACAGGTGGCAACGACGTTATCCTTATGGATACTCGACTTCGGATCGAGATGGGACAGCACGTTGTGCCCGCTATGGCAACTGGTGCACACCGCCGTTACCACGAGCCCCTGTTGGAATAATCCCCTGCCGTGAATGCTATCTTTATAGCGATCAAAAACCTGCTCCTGCGGGATGTCATGCGTACGCTCCACCTGGGCCCCTTGGGCATGACACTGCGCACACATCAAAGGAATGTTGAATGGGGAGATGGCCGAGTGACGGTCTTTCAGGGGCAGGATGTAATGATCGCCGTGGCAGTCCTGACAATGCGGCGCGTCCTTATCACCGGCCTTGACGCGTTGCCCGTGGGTGCTGGCCCAATACGCGGCGAACGGGCCGTCGTCGTCCTCGTGGCACTGCTCGCACTGAACGCTCCCAAGCCCCGTCGCATGCGGGTATCTCTCGACCTTGTCGAGTTGCGTATGGCAGCTCACACAGTCAAGCCCCGCGTGAACACTTAGCGCCAACCGCTCCGCCTCGACGGAAATGGATATGCTCCGTCCGTCCCTCTCGACCCGCAGGCCGGGTTTGCCATGACATTCCAGGCAAACCGAGTTCTCCTGTCCGGTGACCGCATTCGCCGTCATAAAAACCACGGACAGGACAACAACGAGCGTAAAGAATCGCGATCTAACCACGGCGTCATCTTCACTCGATGGTTCGTTCCCGCGCCTACTTACGGCCGGACGACCGGTTCCGGAGCTCGCTGCGTGGTGCCGGCGCCGACCGAGAGGGCGCGAACTATGGTCCGGGCGCCCTCCACGTTGTGCAGCGGACCGGCCTTTCGCAGCGTGTGAAGCACATCCACTGTTTCGGGGTCGCGAACGGACTCCGCCTCCAACAACATAGCGTCGATCTCCGTTTTCCACGAACGCAGCATTCCCTTGTAACGATCTTCGTCATCCGAATGACAATCCATACACCGTTCGTCAATCGCTGCGATCGTTGTGGGCTTCGACAGAACGTGGCATCCCTCGCAATCCACCGCTTCCGCCATCGGGTCGGGCGCGATTGTAAACCTACGAAACACCGGGGCGTTCCCGGCACGGAAACCGGCCTGGAGTATATGACAACCGGCACAAGTGCGCTCCGGGGCGTTTCCGCCCGTATGGCACTGATCGCAACGCATCATCCCGTGATTGCCTTCCAAAGGAACGGGGTGGACAAAACCGCCGGTGCGCACCACGGGTGACGCCCCATCTCCGCCGGCGGGCATCAAGAATTCGTGGCACGTTCCACATTCGTGGCTGAGCGCCTTGCCCAGTTCGTCAACATGGCGACCTTCATGGCAACGGAAACAGCCGGGGAAAATCTTATGGCCGATGTTGTCCGGATACGTCCGCCAAGAGACTTTCATCTCGGGGAACGAAGTCGTTCGAAGGATGCCGTGTCCGACCTCGATGAGCTTTTCGACATCGACCCGCTGCTCCGACCACACGGCGGGATAGTTCTTCTGATAGAATTCCTCCAAGCGATTCGAAATCTGGGTGAGTCCCTGTTCCCGATCAGCGTGGGGTTGAGCGAGCGCGCCCACCAGTTGCCGCTTCGCGAAGGGCAGGTTTTGGAGGCCCGGATTTACGTTCAGGGCGCTGTCCGCGGCGCGCTGCGGCGAGCGGAAAATGTGCGTTGGGCGATTGTGGCAATCCATGCAGTCGACGGTTCTTCGCGTTCCTTGGGGTGGGGGGTCGGAATGCGGGCGGCCGTCAGAGCGATAGACTCGGGTGTCCCCGGTCGTGTGGTCGGTCGTTTGTACCCACGGGATCTCCTGAAGGTGGTCATCGACGGCGACGTACTCCACGGTGAAGCCGAGGGCCATGTGCCAGTGGATGCCCGAGGGCGGGCCGGTGGAGGGGTCGCTCCCCCCGGTCTTGAGCAACATGCGGATGCGTCCGTGGGTGTTCGCCTCATCGGAGCTGTAATGATCAATGGTAACGAGTTGATCGCCGTAGAATTTGGACGGCCAGTGGCACTGCCGACAGGTTTCGGTCGCCGGACGAAGTTCCTGAATCGCCGGCGGGATCGGGCGGGGAAAGGAGTCTGCCGCCACTGCGACCACCTGGCGGATGCCCGACAGCTTGGATTTTACATACCAACTCGCGCCCGCCCCGATATGGCATTCGGCACAGGTGATGTGCGCATGGGGTGATTGCTGAAAGGCCGTGAACTGCGGTTCCATCACGGTGTGGCAAACCGCCCCACAAAACTGGTTCGAGTCGGTGTAATGGTATCCCTCATAGCTCAACACTCCGATGACAGGAACGGTAAGCGCGATGGCAGCGCCCGTTGTCGCCAGCAGACGACGGTGCCGAGGGTCGTTGAGATCGATGCGCGGGTAAAACTGATAATCGCTCAAACGCCCGTATTGGCGTCGAAAACGAAAACGGGCCGCCAACAGACCGACTGAAATCATCGCCGTCGCGACGACCAGCAGGCCGGGAAAAATGAGATAGGTAAACAAACCGATATAGGGGCTGGGCTGGGCCATCGCGAGGTCGAGCCAGAGGAAGCTCAGAATAAACAGCATGGTCACGACGGCAAGCACCGCACCTGCGACCGTCAACGTGTTGCGCCAAAGAGCTTTCGGGGTTAGAGAGGCCGTCATTACGCACGATCCTGCGTCAATACCGGAATCCGTATCGGCCAGTGCGGTGCCACCCGCGTATGGGTAGACCTACCGCGCCGCCTGGTCCAAGCTCCGACCACTATACAGGCATAGCAAGCAGCGTGCCGCAACGCGGAATCGGAAAATGTAAACCATCGTCCGCCTGAACAAAAGCGAAGGCGCCGCGAATCGTCTCGGCACGAAGTCGCCACGGCAGCCGAGGGTTTTCCATGAATTGTCGATGACCGCCGACTTACCGGCCTGGGCTTGTCGTGACCTCACCCGGCCTTCGTGCGGGAAACGTGATCCCCTCCGACTCCTCGTGGCAGGTATTGCAAGTTGGAGGGCGGTCGAACCTGCGATCTTGGTGGCACGCATCGCAATCAAGAGCCGCATGAGCGGCATCAAGTTGTTGTCCGGTGACCGCGTGCTTAAAGCCGGCCCTCGTCCAGATCGAGTGGCACGAGTTGCAGTTCGTATCCAGCCGACCATAGGGAACCGTTTGGTGGCACGCACGGCATTTTTTTTCGGAATGATAGCGATTCAGCGGCCAGCCGGTGCGGGCGTGGTCGAACGCGGATGGAGTCGGCTTTCCCTCCTCCAAATGGCAACTGTCGCAGGGCGATGTCTTATGGCAGTCGAAGCAGGGCTTGTGGTGTTCTTCGAGAGTGCGGACATGCTGCGCATGCTCCTTACCCTCTTCGTGGCAGCGCGTGCAGTTGTCCTCGTGGTGACAATCGGAGCAACGCAAGTCGTAGTTGTGAATGTGCGCCTTGTGACGAAACAGGACGCGGCTCCGGCCAGCTCCACCACCCGTGAGTGGTGGAGCGATCGTTGACCCCTCCCACTTCGTTTGGTAGACCTCGACCTCCGGTTCAGGGATCGGTGGATGCATGCGCCCCATCAAGTCGTCCTTCGTCGGGACCACCGAAGTGCTCCCCTTCTTCGCCCCCCCGGCCTTGGGTTGATGACATGCACCACAGGAGGTTTCGCCGCTCCACTCCCGATGGCAGCTCATGCACTGTCGGTGGTAGGCACCCTTAAGCCCGGGTTTGCGAATATCCACCTGGAGCGGGGCGACCTCGTGGCATGTCTTGCACGCGGGATGTTCAAGCCCTTCGGGTGTGTAGTGATGACAGACTGAACATCCCCTGGTCATTTGAGCCATCTCCGCATGGCCCCGGTGATCGAAAGGGACCGGCAGATACAAGTCCTCCAACTCATTGAGAATGACAAGGGACGGTCCGTGCCGCGCGGAAAACTCCTCGGCAGATCTCTGGACCGCGTTACGCGGGCAGGTGCGCAGGCAAGGCGCCTCTGGTGTCGGCTCCTTGCACGTATGGCATTCGTCGCATTGAATCGACGGGGCCTTGTGTGCGCGGTCCGCCGTCTGTCCGAGCGCAAACGTGGCCAGCAGCATCCCCGCGGTCCCCGCGACGGCGTTCGCAAGCCATCGTGCGCGGCGGGCGACAACCGAAGGAAGGCGATGCGCACGTGTTTTCACGTCAGCCTCGCCCGAACCGGCTGCGTAATCACCGGGAAATAGGTCACCACCAGCCGGTACAGCAGGATCAGGGCGGATATCAAACCGGCGGTGACGATGAACTCACCGATGGATGGGAAATATGCCTTCACCGCGTACGGCGGCTGATACGCCGTGAGGAACACGTTCACGCGATTCAACGCCACCCCCAGCACGATTAAGAGAGACGCGATGAGCAACCATCGAGCGCTGCGGCGGACCCGGACAGATAGAAACATCACGAAGGGGGTGATGAGTCCGAACACGACTTCGCTGAGGAACATCACGCTCTGGGCGGATCCATCCGCCAAGTACACGTGACTCTCACGAATCAAAAGATCTCCGACCTTGAACGCGATGTACACGCCGAGGAGCACGGGGACGTATCTCGCCAGGCTCCTAAGTAGGTCAAGTTCGGGCTTGAGCCTAAGGGCCCATGCCGCGTAGACGGATTCGAAGATCACCATAGGAAAGCCCACGGCGACGGCCGAAAGCAAAAACAGCAGCGAAAGGATCGGCGTAAACCATAGTGGGTGCATCTTCGACGGCGCGATCACCATCAGGTTACCCAGGGAGGACTGGTGCAGGCACGAAAGCACGACGCCGGCGATGATGAAAAGGAACATCGTTCGATGCACGAGGTGTTGGACGGCGACGCAGAATCGCGCAAGTCGTGGACGCCGCTTATCGTTGACGAATCGCTCGCACACGATAGGTAAAAACTCGACGTATAACACAATGAGGTAGCACATCACGCACATGCCCACCTCGAAGAGGACGGAGTCGCCCTGCCACATGGTCGGCCACGCCGGATGCCAGATGTTGTAGTACCGCCCCAGGTCCGCCAGCAGACCGATGCCCACGAACGTATAACCGAGCATCGCGGTCAGCAGCGCCGGACGTGTGATCGCGTGGAATTGTTCACGACGAAAAATATAAGCGAGCGCCGCGGTGGTGAAGCCCCCCGCCGCCAGGGCCACGCCGGTGGCGACGTCGATGGCGATCCAAAGCCCCCAGGGATGTTGTTGGTCCAGGTTTGTAATCGCGGCGAGTCCAAAGAGGAACCGATACACCGCGAATGCGAAACCCGCGGTGATCAGCGCCAGCAGCACGCCGACGCCCGGCGTCAGGAACTTGCGCACCACGGGACGAGACTGTTCACGTCCGGTCACACCAACACTCCTTCTTCGACGGACTCCGGCTCGGCGACGCGACCACCAAGTTTTTCTTCCTCGGTTCGTCGGGAGAGCCACATGACAATCGCCAGCAAACCGTAGAGCGCGAGCGGCGGCATCCAATGTTTGAACACGCCGTGCTGGATCATCTCCGTCAATCGCGAAGGCGCAATGGATGCGAGTTGGACGAAGCCCAGGCTTTCGAACGGAATGCTGGAGAGATAGAGCCAGGACGTTCCGCCGGCCTCGTGCTCGCCGTATATGTGGTCGACGTACATGCCGGGGTGATTGCGAATCTTCTCATGGGCAAGCTTCAACAGTTCGCCACGCCGTCCGAAGATCAGCGCTTCGTTCGGGCAGATTTTCACGCAGGCGGGTACGCCGCCGTTTTTCGACCGGCTCTCGGCGCAGAAGTCGCACTTCCACACTTGCGGGGTCAGGGCGTTGTCATACTCATAGGTGGGGATTTGGAATGGGCACGCCACCATGCAATAACGGCAACCCATGCACTTCCACGCATCGTACACCACCGCTCCACTTTCCGACTTCCGCAAAGCGCCGACCAAACACGCGGACACGCAAGCGGGTTCCAGACAGTGCAGACAGTTAGCCTTCACGTACACCGGCTTCTCCGGGACCGCCGGATTCGGATATCGGTTCACCGTCGTGTAGGCGTGCGGCTGTGGACGGCGATCGGTCGCGAACACCGATTTATCATCAAAGGTTTCGATGGGCGGCACGGCGAACCCGGCCGCCTCCTGGCAGGCGAATTCGCACTTGCGGCACCCGATGCAGTTGGGGATGTCGACCAGCACGCCGAATGCGTCCTGCGGCGGCAGCTCCAACGCCCGTGAGCGTTGGGGCGAGCATTGATCGCGCACAGCAGCTTCACTACCGTCGCCCTTCGCTCGGCGATGGTCGAGGACTGCGCCGCCCATTCCGACGACACTCAGCGACTTGATGAAACCACGTCGATCTAGTGCCATCGCGTCACGCGTCCCTTTCAGGAGACCACCGACCACGCCAGGGAGACCAGGGCTGCGTCCCCATAGCAACACGAGCAAGCGATGTGCCACGGCGCGACCATTCGGCTCGACTTAGTGTTGACTACACTGTACCGTGGGTATCCATACTGGAATCCGGTGTGCCTGCGAAACCATCGCGTAACACGGTGGTTGCAAGGATCATGTACCCTGGTCAAGCTGTCGGAGGCGGAGATTCGTTAATGATCGGCCGGTTGGTCGTGATTCCGCACCATACGACTTCAACCGAGAGCACGTTCACGCGAGGCGGCGGCGAATTCAGTTCGCTGGCGCGCCCGCGATGAAGGGGATGCCCAGGTTAATGAACACGCTCTCTGCGATCTGGCTGATCGTCACGTTTACGGCCGGGCTTCGCAGTCCGAACAGCGGCGGCAGAATCGTGACGAAAAACCAGGCATTCACCGAGTAGAACAGCACGTGAAAGATCGAAATGAATGCGACCAGGCCCGCCGCGTACTCGGTATCGCCTCTGGCCAACTCATTCCAAACGATGACCATGGCGATGCAGCGGGCCAGCCCGATCATAATCAGACCGACCAAGTACTCGGGATAGCCGCGAAGGAACATCGCCGCCAGGACGAACATCAGGACGGGGGCGATGACCCAGTTCTGTACGAGCGACAGCCCAAGGACTTTGACGTTTCGAAATACATCGCCCCACTCTTCGTACTTCACCTTGGCGAGCGGCGGGTACATCATGAGGATGGGGCCGACGGCTATGGGAATGTTCGAGGTTCCGATCTGGAACCGATTGATGAAACCTTCGACGCCGGGAGAACAGCAACCGCTGCCCGTGCCGGCAGCCATGCCGAGAAAAATCCAAAGCGCCAGGAAACGATCCAAGAACGACAATCGTTGGGCGCACTCCTTTTGCATTCTTGTGCGCTCTTTGCTTTGAACTCATTTCCACCCAATCTTTCCGTGAAAACAAGTGGCGGTAAGGGAGGGCATCGTCGTTCGACTGAGGTTGCAACGCAGCCATCGCCCTACCGGGCAGCCGTTTGCCGAGGCCGACTCAAAGAACATGCACTCTGCAACCTAGAGCCTGTGGGTCCCACCCGCTATTCGTTGCTGAACCTACAACGCAACGGAGACCACAACCGGCTGAGGGAAAGAACTCGTCCAACCCCGCCGCACCAGGTAAACGAGCGCGCACAGCGCGACGAAGCTTAGGTCCATGCCGCCCAGCAGGAACATGTACCGCGCGACCGCGCCGGTGCCGAAGCCGTAGCTGTGCAAGCCGATGCCCAGCACGAAATTCACCCCCACATAGGTCATCACGATGAGCCAGAAGCAGATGATGCTTTTGGCCGCTGTGGCGAACGGTCCGCGAGTCAGGACCATGATTCCCATTCCGACGATCATGCCTGCTAGGCCAAGCATGCGCCCCGACGTCAGCGGCGACAGCCTCGGCACGATGACCGCGAGCGTTGCGGCCAGGAGCAATATCCCCGCCGCGTAGACCCATCGCGGAATGCGAGTGTGATCGATTCGCACATGGAGGATGGTCAGATACCCCAGCAAGGCGACCAGCGACCATACTTCCTTCGGATCCCACCCCCAATATCGTCCCCACGAAGAGGCCGCCCACATGCTGCCGGTGATAATCCCCGCCGTCAGGAGAAACGAACCCACGTGAAGGTACCCATAGAGAAGCCCGTCTACGCTCTGAGCAAGTTCAGTGCGTCGCGGCGCGGCCGCTAGAACGACCAATTGCAGGTGAGCGATCAACACCGCTAGCGCCAACACCGAATACGATACCATAATGACCGGCACGTGGATCGACATCCAGACCGTGTCCAACAGAACCGGCGCGATCGGACGGATGAATTGATCCACCGGCAGACGATCGGCCAGGATCAATGCAAGCGATGCCATTGCCGACGCCGTCAGCGGGACAAGCCGCTGCTTGAACAGAAAGACCGACACGATGGCGAAGGCTCCCACCCCCCAACTCAAGAACAGCAAGGATTCGAACATGTTCGACGCCGGAATCCGTCCGGCGATCTGCCATCGCAGGGAGAGACCGTAGGTCAGTACGCCGAAACCCGCCAGCAACACGAGCCACCCGAGGCCGTCGCACCATTTGCGGCGGATGAGCATTGCTAGAGCAGATAGAACGGTACCCAGGAGCATGATCCGCCATGCCGTCCCAAACGGCCCGAGGTGGTTGTAACGAAGCTCGGTCGCCAGTCGTGCGGGCGGCGGTCGGAACGCCGCGGGTAAGGCAGCCAGTGCGCTGGCGAGTTGCTGCGAGGCGGTCGTGAAGGCCCCAGAATCGTCGGCGCGGAACGCGTTGTTCATCGCCGCCCACGCCTCTTGAACTTTCGATGGACCGGTCGTCGCCCCCATCGTCTGCAGCCCAATCGGTTTCCACGCCGCGAGTGGGTCGCCGGGGTCGGGAATCAGGTTGATGGTCTGCCCACGAAAGACGCTCTGGAGGCGCATCAGCTTTTCGTTGATGCCGGAAACCTTGGATTCCAGCGGATCCATCTTCCGCCCCGATTCGATTCGGGATAGGTCGCCGATCAGCGTCAGGAGTCGTCGGTGGCCCACCAACTCCGCGCAGGAAAACACGCTTTGCTCCTGCGGCAGGCCGATTTCTCGCCGTAACTCGGCGTTGCCGATGGAGATCAGCGGCTCTTGCATCCATGACTCGGGATCAAAAGTCCATGCCAACAACGACAGCACCGGATCGTGTTGTTTACAAAACGCCTTACCGGCAACGGACTCAACCACGTCGCGGGCGACGGTATCCAGCGGCGGGAATCGGCCATCGTGTTGGGCGCAGAACTCTCGGACCGTCGACAAATCCAAGGACGATGGAAGCTCGGCCCCCATCGACGGCGACGCGGAAAATAAGCTCGTCAATGCAATCACCGCATAGGACTTCAGCGTGATTCTTCCCCTCCGAGACGAAACCGTGCGATGGGGCCGAACCACCTTGCTTGTTGACGAGTCGCCCCAACGCTCAGGGGCGTTGGGGCTGATTGCGTTGTTCGCCTTTCCATCGCTCCTGACCGGTGAACTGCCCTGCGCGCAACGCTCGCCCGGAGTCAGCAGCGAGATTGTGTGTCCCGTCGCGCCCGGGCTGCCGTTGGACCTATCGGTGCGGTGTGTCGTTCCCGTTGCGCGGCTCCGCGCACGCATTCGGACGCACAACACCCAGAACATGCCGCCCATCAATCCGATGTAGCCGGCGAACACGATCGGCACACCAGGATCTCTCGATACGCTCAGCACGCTCGTCGCCTTCGACTCCGATAGTTGATAGCTCGACTGATAAAGGGTGAAGCCCCCGAACGACGTCGGATGATTCATGCTGATGATGCGGTTAAGACTTAGCCCGGTTGCGGGATCGGTGATGGTGATCTGGCTCTCGAAGGATCGCGGGCGCCGGCCGCCCGGATAGGTTCCCAGCGTGAACTTGTTCAGCGTCACGGAGAAGCCCAGCGGTTCCGTCCGATCAGAATACGCAATCTCGTATGGAGTGCCATCCACGGTGACCCGCGCCGGTTGATGCTTGGGGACCCACAGTTCAGTATTCGCGCCGTCATGGGCCAGGGTGAGCAGCACCGCCGGGGCCCGCGACTCGGCGATCTTCTCCGGCAAATCGAGTTGTTGCTTGATTCGCGCGCGGTCGAACCGCTGGAGCACAGTGAATTGCATTCCTGGCCAGGGAGTATCTACGGTCTCTCCGAGTCGAAGCGCCGCGGTGGATCTGCTTGCCCCGTTCGGAGCGAACACCGCCCGCATCTCGCCGTCGCGGGTGGTCAGGATTTGGATCGCGGCGACCGGTGCCGACGGCGCATCGGAGGACACGAACACCAGCTTCAAATCTTCTGCTCCCTGCTCGCCGTGCATGGAGCCGAAATCTGGGAATCGGGCGAAGGCAAGCCGAGTTTGTCGGCCCGACGATCCCGTGATTTCAACGCGGACGGCCGGATTCATTGCTTGGCTCGATGCATTCTTGATCTCGCCCCCCGGACCCACGGTTGCGTGGGGGAAGTATTCCAAAACGCGAAGGCTGAAGCCGGATTGCCCGATTGGGATGGCCTGCTCGGTACACGTCTCCGCCGGGAACTCATACGCGGTGTCGCCGATTTGTAACTTTACCGTTCCGACAGATGTGGAATCCTTGGACTCCGTGGCGTTGAGGCGGCGCTGCAGTTCGGCTTGGTCGGCCACGAGCGCCGCGGCCACGGCGACCTTCCCGGTTTGACGAGTTTCGCCGTCGAAGATCCAGTAGCGATCGTCTTGGCCGGATGTTGAAAACGACACTTGAACAGCCAAGCGAGGCTGCGCTGCGTCGTTCACCACCGCGTTGGACGCGACGCTGTCAGGCAAGTATCGCGCCACCTTGGCGTGTACGCCGCCGAGGGCAACGTCCGCCCCCTTGGGTTGATCGACGGCGACGAGTCCGCCGAAGACCGAAGGCCTCAAGTCCAAGAAAGCCGATATGCCGTTGGACTGATTGGTCAGCGTCAATCGCTCTCTGCTCATCGACCGTAGTTCACCGGTGGTCCCGCCCTCCAGCAAGGAAACCTGCCCATCGACGCCGAACAACCGAGTCACCACCGCGCCGATCAGAATCAGAAGGATGGACGTGTGGGTGACCACGAAGCCGATCTTTTCTCGTGTAAAAGGAAAACGCAGCGCCAGAGCAACGAATACGTTGACGCCCAACAGGGCCAACAAGCCGTGGAACCATCGTGACATGTAGAACGCGGCCAGCGCTTGCTCCGTCCCGTGCGCCGACTCGTACAGCGTGCCACACGCGAGGGCAACGAGGATCAGGACGAGGAACACAGCACCGACCCAAAGCGATGCAAAAGCATGTAGGATTTGACCGATTCTCCCGCTCGGAACGACACTCATGATGGTTGACCTCCCAAGGCCCGTCGTAGTGGCGGACTTCCGGCCCGTCCGTCGGATATTCCACCGCTTGCCGTTTTCGCCCCTTTGTTGAGACGCGGGACGATTTGAAAGGAACCATTGCAAGTTGCGTTCCAGGTTCATTCGCTCCAACGGTCAAAAACCGCTTTTTTTAGGTCCTGGCGAAGATATGCTCGGGCAGATTCGAGCGGTTAGTTCGGCTCGTAGGTCCTCAGGACGTGCGTTTCCCCGTGGCAAACGAGTGTGCAGTTTCCGGCAAACCGACCCAGGTCGCGATATTCAAGCCGCCGAGTCGTCGTTTCGGGACGTACGATCGTGGTGTCGAAGTTGATCAGATGCGTATGATCCCCGCCGGTTGCGAAGGTGATGCTCACCCCGTGCGGATCATGGCAGGCCGAACACGGCGTCCGCTGCTCCACGATATGCTCGCGATGCGACGAGAAGCTCTGGTCCGCAAGGATGCTCGATTGCTGGTGGCACTTGTAGCAGATCGCGTATTCGAACTCCGATTCCGCGATTTCGTCGAGCACGTTGTAATTCCGTTCGAGGAGGAATTCGTAATTCGAACCGTGCGGTCCGTCCGGCCCGCCGCCCCCCGCTCGCGGCCCGCTTTCGTTGTTGTGGCAGTCCGTACAGCGAATCATCGACCCGCGCGCCAGGCCCGGAATCAGGCTCGGCGTGTCTTCGCTCGGCGACGATAGAACCACGGGATGAAAGCTCGGATTGCCGGGGCTGAACTTCAGACGTAGGTTGTCGGTTTGAGCCTGCCGAAGAATGCGCCCTGGTACCGGCACGGGCGCATCGCCATGACAACGAAGACACACCTCGAACTCATGCTGAGCCTCTTCGATCGGCGCCCCGCCGATGGTCACGCCGCGTGCGCCGGTAAGCGTTGCACCGATCGGGAAATACGTGGTGACGGGCGCCTGCGGGGTAACGGCGTGCGGGTTGTGGCAGTCGGCGCATTCGACGTGGGGATTGCTTCCCGCAAGCGATTCGTCCGGATCGTGCCGGCCCGTGAAACGCCGCGGATCATGGGCGCTGAGCTTGTCAATCTCACTGCGCAGATTGAATCGCGTCACCGTGGCGTCGTGGCAACTCAGACAGTTGTCTTCCTCCGACTCGAAGATGAGCAAGCGCTCATGTCCGCCGGCGGTATGCGCTCGGTGGCAACTGCGGCAGGCGTTTTCGGCGACCGTGTGGAACGGCCAATCGGTCGCCGAAGATCCGACGACGGCGGCGTTGGATACCCGGTGAGAGGATGGACTCCAGCCATCCATGTCGTGACACGCCATACAGAGCTCGCCGAATTCTCGTCTGGTCACCAGAAACTGCCCGAAACGATTGTGGTGCGCATCGTGGCACGAGGTGCACTGCATCTGGCCGTTCACGTCAAGACGGACCTCGACGGGCAGCGCGGTTGGCGATTTCAGTTGCCGATCCGAGGCCGATAGCCCGGCGGTGAAGAAAAAGCTCACCGGATGATCGTCCGACAGGTCGGTGCCGAGGTTGCTCAGTCCGGATGGAAGAAAATCCCCGCCGCTCATGCGGATCCGTTCGGAGCGACTGAGCACGCTTCCCAATGCAATGGTCCCATCGTGGCAACTTAGACAGAGCTTGCTGGCGCCCGTGGGCTGACCGGATTGAGCATCCAGCGTCGTCGAGCGGTAGATCTGGTAGCTAGCCGAGGTCAGGTCGCGGTTCCACAGGGGTCTCATGCCCGAGGTGTTGTGCGGAGCGTGACAGAATATGCACACCTGCGATTCCGTCTGCGCCCGGATGCGACCCGGACCGGATGCCGAGAGGTTGTGAACCGTCTCGCTCACCCGATCTTGCGCGGCGGCCCCCGCGACATGGCAAAGAACGCCCATGAACGCCCCCAAACGGTGAGGATTACGGCGCACCTTCCGACTCCCTTACGTACTGAAATACCTGCAATCGTCTATTGTACAAGTCACAAACCCAGATTCGGCCGGTCGGCTCGATAAAGATTCCGCCGGGCAGCCAGAACTGTCCCGGCCCCGTGCCCTCCTCGCCGAAGAACAGCAGAAGTCGACCATCGGGCTGAAAAATCTGAATGTTTTCGAATCGACCATCGACGACGAATACGTGACCATCGGGATCAAGCGCCACGCTCTTGGGGAGGGCGAGATCGCCCGGTGCATCGCCCGCCTGACCGAACGAGACCAGGGGTTCGCCCGAACGCGAGATGGCCTGTACGCGATGGTTGCCCGAGTCCGCGATCCATACTTTTTCGCCGTCACCCGCGATGGCCGACGGAAAATTGAATTCGCCGGGTGCGCCCCCGCGCCTTCCAACGACGCGCAGCAGTCCACCGGCCGGACTCAGGATTTTGACATCGTGCGCCGTTACATCGACCACGAAAAGCTCCTCAGCCTTTTCGTCATAGTGAATGGCCGCCGGCCGCTGGAGCTCTTCCGGAATTCGCAGGACATCGAGCAGCTCTCCGTTTTGGTCGCCGAGTCGATAGACGGCCGATTGCTCCGAATCGCACACGTAGATGGAGCCGGGCGGTCCCGTGCAAACTCCCACCGGCGAGAGCAACGGATTCCCACCGACTCGATCCACGCGGAGGTACGTGCGGCGGTCCAGATTGAACAGATGCATACACCGTCCGCCGGGATCCGCGACCCAGACGCGGTGACCGTCCTTCGTACAAACAACGGCACGCGGACCATACAAAGGCGCGGGCGCCCGCTTGCCCAGGAACAATTGCCCAATCCCATCGAGCGGACGCCGGACGGGCTTTAAGTCTCCCGACGTCCTTAGTTCACCCACGTAACGGATCCGCGCCGGTTGCGGAGCCGGCGGCCAGACGATCGCCGGCAAAACCTCCTCGAAAATAGGTCGCGGCGTCGTCCGGCACGCGACGAGCGCTGGAAGAGCGCCCGCGCACAGCGCGCATACGCCGACGCGGGAGGCATGGATAGTGAGCTCCTTCCTGAAACCGGACCGCACGACGCCTTAAAACCTCCGCTTCATTTGTACGAACAGTGTTTGATTGTTGTTTTCAGCAAAGTCGTCCTCAAATCGCCCGTATTCGTACGTAACGCGTAATTCCGTCTCGCGAATGATCCACTCAAGCGTCAGGTCTACATCGACGCCCTCGTCATTCCCGCTCAACGAGTCCTCTTCCGTACGGTACAGCACGGCCCCCTCAAGCGTTAGATGCTCGCCGATGCGCTGGCGGTAGCGGCCCTCAATCGTGAAAAACTCCGTCTTTCGGTTTTGCTGGTCCTTGCGCTCGATATCCGTCCATCGCCCGCGCAACCGGCCCGTGCCATCGCGCCTGAAGCGGTGCGTAAGGTCGGCGTTCAGTCTAAGCGCGTCGAAGGGAGTGATGGTCGATTCGTGGTCCTCGTATTCCGCGATCAATCGAAGCGGACCTTTCTGGTACTCCATGCCGTAGATGTTCGCCGTGATATCTTCGGGCTGCACGCCCGTAGCGGATGCGGGCGTGACGTCCTGATCCTGGTCACGTAGGCGATAATAGGGCGATATTCCAAACTTGAAGTTCTGCCGCAAAGCGACATTGTGCGTAAGAGTGTCCAGCGTATAGTCACCGGCGAGCAACCAGATGTAATCGACGAGTACGGTCTGCCCGTCGAGGATTCGGCCCGTCGGCACACGATCGATCTCCACGCGATCGCCGACGATGCCTACGCGATAGTCCTCGCCCGATCGATACACGGTCAATCGATCTTCGGCTGTCATTCGGATCGAGCTCATCACGACATTCGTATTCATCAAGACGACGGGCTCCGGATCGTTAAACGTGGCTCGCTCGTCCACGACTTCGAGGCTTCGTCCGCTACCCTCCCGTTCCTCGGTCTGCGCCCGGAAGGTGTAATTCGCCAGAAAAACGCCCCACGGATTCTTCTTGCGGTAATCGAAACTCGGTTGAACGCCGTAGCGGGTGATCTCCAGCCCGTCGTCAAAATCCTGCAATTGCCCGAACCCGTAGAGCTGCGAAACCAGGCTCTCATACAACCTGTGCTCCAAGGTGCCCGACGCAGCGTAGGAAGTTTCCTGGATGGGCGGCACGCCGGATAGCGACCCTTGCGTCCGATCGAGGATCTCCGTTTGGTACCATGATCGAACCGTCTCGGTGTGCGAAAGACGTAATGTTTCGCGCCATCGCGTACGCTCGATGTCGTAAGTGCCGCTCTGGTTGAAATAATTGAACTCGGAATCCAGCCGATGTTCATGCTGTTCGCCGAAATCAAATCGGTGGGTCAACGTCAGCTCATCAGAATCAAGGTCAAGATCGTACGGCTGCTCCGACGTGGCGCGGTGCTCGTACAGTAACGACAAAACGTTTTTCTCGCTGAATCGGTAACTGGATTCGAACCGCAGCGACGTGTTTTTTTGCTCGCCGTCGTCTTCGGTGTCGTCGAGCGGATGGAGCTTCACGTCCGTGTGATTGAACTGCAAGCTCGTTGGCGTCTTCGCATCGACGTACTGCCAGTTGAACCCGTAGTTCTCAGTCGTGGTCTCCAGGCTCGAAAGGAATGGCCGTGGCTCTAGCGTTCGGTATTGCCGAGCGAAAACGGTCCCGGGATACCGCTTCTTCTTCAGAAAGTGCCCTTCGAAGTCGAACTCCAGAACGTCGCCATCGTCGCTGCTTGACTGCCGCCTATCGCCATTCTGACTTTCGAAGTCCGATTGCAGCAGTCCAAACAAACCGGCGAGGCTGAATTCCAGGAAATTAGGATGATAGACGGAACCCTCCGTCTTGATTCGAACGGCCTCCTCAAATTCGCGCTCCTCCATGCTAGAATCGCCGGCGCCGACTTTGGAGGTCTGTTCCTGGTCTCGCGCACGGACGGTAAACTCCAACTGGCGACGGATGCTGGTGATGTCCAGTGTTTTCACGCCGTCGCGCCTGCCGCCTTGCGGCGCCTGGCATCCCCCGATCCATGCAACCGAGATAAACAAAATTCCAAGATACAGGACCTCTGGCCGCCGACTGCGGCGCGCCTCCCTTTCCATTACCCCGTGCGCACCCCGCCTCGCAGGCGGGTCCAGACGGGCCACGCTTACGGCTCTCCCTTTTTCAGGAAGTAGCGATTATTCCCGACGTGCGGGTCGTGGCATTCAACGCAATTCCGCACATCGGGCGCCGCGTCAGCCACAACGCCCGTAAGCGTTGGGGCGAGGGATTGGTACTCACAGTCGCCGGCCGAGAGATCCACTCGGTCATGGCAATTCAGGCACGTCGCCACGGGATCGAAGAGAAGCAAGTTTGGAAAAGCTGAGCCATGGAAATGATGACAGGCCGTGCAGTCGTCCACGGCCACCGGGCCGTGCACAAACCGAGCATCGGCGGTCAGCTTCGAGTGACACGTGAGGCACAGCCCCTCGGCCACGGCGCGGATCAACTGACCGCTTGTGGAATCATGGCAGCCCCCGCAGCGGTTCTCGCGATAGGGTGTATGCGCGTAGTACTGCCTGGGCGGTGCCGTAAGCCTCGGCTCAACTGTTGCACTGCCTTGACCTCCGGCTGACGCACCGGCCGTATCGCGGGCGCCGCCGGGTTCCGGAACGCCGTCAAAAAAAAACGAAAGCACTCTGTGCTGGGTGGTCCGAGAGCAGGCGAGGGACAACTCCCACGCGGTCAACGTCAGGAGGCACGTCAGCACCAACGCCCGTGAGCGTTGGGGCGAGAAGATAATACGCACCGGCCGCTTGGCCATGAGGCGAGTTCCTTCCAAGCCCTTGGACACCGACGTTAACCGTTATCGTCTTTTTGCTCTCCATCGCTTGGGCCGGGCTCGACGGGCGGTTCGTCGCCCTGAACCGGACCGATGCCCTCGCGCATGGGCATCGGTTCAAGGCTCTGAATCTCCGATTCGCTGAGCTTATACCCCGGCGGGAAGGCGCCGAAAGCATAAACATTCACCAGTCGCTGACCGTACTGGCTTGCCACGAACAAGAGGTACTCCACCTTGAACGCGTCGTGTACGTACTCTTGGAAGTAGGGTGCCGAGGTGGCATCCACCGCCAACGTCGAGGGCAACCCCAACGCTCCGGGTGCATCGCCCGGTCCGCCGAAGCGCATCAGCGTATGCCCTTCCGCATCGAACATTTGAACGATCTCGGTGGCGCCATCGACAACGTACACGATCCCATCGGGTCCGATGCGAATGCCACGCGGTCGACCGAACTGGCCGATCTGGTAGCCCGGCTCGCCTTTCGTCCAAACCGGCCGGCCCTCGCGGGTCAACTTCTGAATCCGCCAGTTATGCGTGTCGCTGACGTACACGAACCCGTCCGGACTCACCGCGATGGAGTTGGGGATTCTGAACTGTCCCGGTTCGCCTCCCGACGCTCCGAACTGCCGCAAGAGGTTTCCGCTCTTCCGGTCGATAACGACGATTCGGCAGCTTTCATCATTATCCAATACGTATAGTTCGTTTTCATAAAGGGCCACGTCAACCGGGTGGCAAGGCGGGGGGACGTCGAACGCCGTCACATACGCGTCATCCGGACCGAACACCACGATCTGCTTGCGATCCGAATCCACCACGAACTTGTAGCCAAGGGGGTCGATCGCGACGTTAAGCGGTTTTCGCAATCGGCCTGGGCCGTTCGTTCCAACGACCGAAAAACTGTGATTCCGAAAATCCAGCCGACAAAGGCTTAGCCCCTTGGTGTCGCAAACATAGACGATCCCGTCCCGCGCGGCGATGCCGTACGGCTTCTGGATCGCCCGCCTGATGGTGGGTTCTCCTCCCAGGACAAACGTCTCGAAGGTCCCGCGCTTCAATTCGAGTTCCTCCGCTCCGTTCGCCCAAGTGAGAAACTGAACCCGCGGCGCCTCCGGAGGCGCCGGAAAAAAAACCAACGCCCGCTCCGCCTTCGGTGACGACTGGCAACCCGTTAAAAAAACGGCGGCCAGGAAGCCCGCGGTGTCCGCCAACGGTCTGCGCATGGACATGGACGGAATCTTATCGTCATCTTGAGGATGAACCACCCCAGTGAATGCAGGAAAGATGGGTGGCGGACCTGTCCCACCAATGACCGAGGAGTACGCGGCTTCACCAACTGCGTCCTGCGCCCCCGATTGTGCGCGTCGACCTGCGCCCAGGGCAGCCCCGCGTACGTTTTTCCGAAGCGTCGGCCTGCGAACGCCAACAACGCCTATTACTTAATGTGACACTGCAGGCAAAGATAGCTCTCCTGAATCGGGACCCGCAGGAAGTTTCCCAGGCCGTTGTTGTGCGCGTTATGGCACGACGTGCACTCCACACGATCCAGGCCGGTGACAGTCACGAGTTTCACGCCCTCTCCTCCCCCGATCCCCGCCGCAAACGTGCTCGGATCGCGATATTCGGTGGGCAAGGCCGTCGGATATTCAATGCCGATGGGATGGTCATTCGACAAGTCCGACCCGAGGTTCGCCGCGCCGGTAATGACGATCCCCGTTCCCCCCGTGCCGCCGTAATTGTCAATCGCGGTAACGCCGTCGTGGCAACTCAAGCACAGCTTGCTGGGGCCCTCCGGTTGATTGGCCGTGCTCTTGTACATCACAAACGTTTCGCCGGTCTCCGCGTGGTTCCATAAGACGTTGTCCTCGCCGGAAAGCAATGCGTTGTGCGGCGTATGGCACGGCAGGCAAACCTGATTGCCGGGAATGCTGACGCCCGGATAGTTGTTCAGGTTGTGCGGCGTGTTCACGATGCTCACCGACGGATAACTCGCGGAGTCGCCGGGGATGATCTGGCCCAAAGCCATCACCCCTACCACTGTCACGAACATTGCCGGTACGATTAAGCTCGCGCGTTTCATGGCCTCGACCTCCTCAGGGCTGCCCGCGGGTCCGCCTGTCGCAACCCGCCTTTCATCCCAACGTCAGCAAGCGGAGCCATGCGAAAAACCAACGCCACGCGCCGCTTTCGCATTCCCGCTTCCGCCGTCTCTCGACCTACACGCACTGTGCCAGACAGCCATGCGCAACAAAAACCGCGATGAATTTATCTGGTTCTCCAGTTCAGAAAGCGCCATAAATACCTTGTCCGCAGGCACTTACAAATAGACAATTTGTAATCATCTCGCAGCTCCGGGAAGAGTCGCAAGCGGTCGTTTCCCATTCTCAAGAAACTCCAAACAATCCTCTGAGGATTCGGCATACATAAGGCACTGCGGGAATATCCACAGCTCATGGGGGGCGTTTGAGGGAGGTTCAACGCACGGAAACGTCGGCCGTCGGTTGAACGCGGTCGTAGCGGTAGAATTGGTGACAACCAGGCTGGCACGAACCGCCCGTCGGGGTCAACTGAAAATTCAGCGGAATCGTCCACTTCCCAAACGGAACGGTTTTGGCAATGTGTTTCAGATTCGTGGATGCATGCGGATCATGGCAAGCGCGGCAACTGCGTCCCTTAAACGACTTGTTCACGTGCAGGTAATGGAGATTGCGAGTCCCGTTGCGAAACTCCGTATCCGCATCGGTCTCCGGGTTTTCGAAGCTTGCCGCGTTATGACATTCAAAACAGAGTTTGTATCCGTCGGTCCTGAATGCGGCGTAGAATCGACTCGGGTACTCGCGCACGAGTAGCGCCGCCCATTCCCCTCCGTGAGCATCGTGGCAGGCTGTGCAATCGCCGCTCTGGATGGGACCGTGATGGTGCGAATGATCCTTCAAATGCGCGGCGACGTTCAATATCGTGCCACGAGGAGACTTGATCTCCTGGTCGTGGCAGGTCATACACCGTTGCATGGAGTTAGGTCCGAGTACCAGACCCGCGACGTTGGACGCGTGCGCGTCATGGCAAGTCAGACAGCCGCCCTCCGCGGTGACCGGGGAGTGCTTGCATTTCGCGGACTCCAGCCGGTCGGCGACGGTGGCGTGGCAATCCAGGCAAAGGCCCGGTGCCGTGGTCGTTAGCATCATCTTATTGGCGGCGCCGTGGGGCTTGTGGCAACCCAGGCAGCCGCCCTCCACCGGCGAGTGCACGTGCTTCATCGAAGCCGTGCGCTCCTGAATCTCCGCGTGGCACTCGGTGCAGAGTTCCCGATCCGCCGTCTGCAGCAGCGAAGGGTGTTGGGATGCGTGCGGCTGGTGACAGGCGGTGCATTGCCCGATCGCCGCCGGGCCATGGACGAAAGCCAGACCTTCGAGTGTCTTTTCGTGGCACTCCGAACACAGAACGGCGACGGTGTCGGTGATCAGCAGACCCTTGGCCTTGCCTCCGTGCGGATCATGGCAGGACGTACACTGGCCCTGAGCAACCGGGGCGTGCACGACCCTACCCTGAAACTTCTCCTCCTCATGGCATTCCGTGCACAAACCGGCGCCGGTCGCCGTGGGTTTGAACTTGTGTTCCGCGCCGGGGGCGGCCTCATGGCAGGCGCTACAGGCACCGGTCTCGACCGGCGAGTGCACGACCGGGCGCTGCGTATACTCTGCATGGCACCCGGCTTTCGTGCAATTCCCTTCGTACGTGGGGACCTCTCCCCCAACGGCCATCGCCGCCGCAAAGGCAAAGACGAAGGCGGAATTGTAAATGCGGAACGGAGTATGCGACGGTTTGACCGTGGCTCTTTCAGCATTCCGAATTCCGCATTCCGCATTCGCCGTGGACCGAATCGGTTTCACGGATGGATTCCCTGAGGCGCTTCTTTGTCCTTTCCGCCGAAAGACACGATCATCGGGCCGGCCGGCGTCGCGACGGTCCGGTGGTGTCCCAATTCCAGCCATAACTTGGTTGCGGTGCCGCTCCCATCGGTAAACTCAATCTCCAACGCCGGTCCCCCTTCTCCTTGTTCAGCCGATCGGTACTCCTCAACCATCCGCCCGTTTGGCACAAAGTTCATCACTCGAAAGCGATACTGCGAGTGCGGAATGGCGACGGCCTCGTCCTGCTCTAAGCGTCGGCTGGTGCTCCCGCCCGCGCTACGCTGCCACACCTCGTTCGACTGGCCTCCGATGGTGACCAAAACGAAATCCGGAACGTCGCCCGCGCTCTGGGCCGGGCAATCAAGCGAAACCTGATACGGTAGCTTTTCGCCCTCTCGAGACTGGAATCCGGGAAACTTGGCGAAAACCCACCGCGCTTCCGTCACCCCGTCATGTTCGATTTCCACAAGTGCGGCCGGGTTGCGTCGTCGGTCCGACTGGTTGATCGGAATCAACGTCGCGCGGTCCATGGCGTAATCCGGATAGAACTCGCGGACCCGGATCTTGCAACCCAAATCGTCAAGAGCCTGTACGTCATCGACATGGATCGCCACCGGACGTCCCCCTCCTCCGTCCGCGCGACTGACGATCAGCATCGGGTCCCGAGTGTACTCCGTCTCGAATTGCCGCAGCAGCTCAGCGCGCTCCGACTGGTTGGCGACGGATAAATACCGCCAAGCGCCGATGTAGCTGACCAGGCGGTTACGATCCGGGTCATCCGCGACCAACCAGCGACGATGGGTTTGCGTCGGCCCATCGATTGAAACTTCGACAGCCGGGCGTCCAGTGTTGTTCGATGTAGGAACAACGCTTTGCTCCAGCACGGCGCTGGGGAGGTATCGCAACACGCGAATGGGCGGTGCTCCATCGGGCAGCTCGATCAACTGATCCGGCTGTTGTCCTATGAGCGGCGATTGGATCGCCAATGGCGCTACCACGGCGGCCGGGGGCCGCAACGTGAGGAGTTGACAACGGAGATACAATCGCTCGCCCGGCATCAACGGATGTACCGCGTGCGTCGGACGCTGTGCGAGGGTTCGGCCGGCCGGTGACGCGGCGGCAAGCAAGCCAAGTGCCATTCCCCACAAAAACCGCGAATCCCGTGTCCACGATCGGCGAACGGCCCGGGCTGATCCCGCTCTGCGCATCTTCAAACCCTTTCCTCACGAATCACCGGCGTAACGAGCGACCTGTTGTTCATCTCTCCCATCTCGTTGAGCTTTCGATACAAGCTGGGAAAGCCGATCCCCAACCTCGCGCCGCCGTTACTTTGTCAGCGCCGGCGCTTGCCCGCGCCGCGGAAATGTGCCGCCTCTCGAAGTCAAGGACGGCCTTGCGCAGATCGCAGGTTGTGGCGTCCATTGCCGAGGTCCGTCCCATTCCATAGATGCACTCGCATAATGCCGCAGTTGCTTTCATCTGATGGCCCGCCGCGGAGACACTTCCCGTCCACACCTACCCGTGTCAGCCTCCGGGCAAGACTCATGCCATGCGCCCCAATATTTCTACCCCGTTGGGCTTGGCGATGGGTTCAAGGCCCTTTGGCGGCGATGGCGATACAACTTGAAGGCGAGTATCCTAAGGCTGCCTTAGTGCTGCCGATTTACCCGGTTTGTGAGATTGAAAATGCGGCGACGAAACCTTCGCGTGATAACATTATTGTCGTTATTCACGGCCACTCCGCTCCTATTGGGCGGTTGTCCTGAGTTCCGAAATGAGATCGTATCGGCAATAGAGACGGCCACCCAGTCATTCATTGCCGATACAGTGACGCTCATTTTTGACCAGTATCGCTCGAATTGAATACCCATTCACAACTATCAATCCAACTCGTGGCAAGTCAGACAGAGACGTGATCCTTCGATCGGGACGCTTAATTTATTTTTGTCTGGCTGATAGAGGTCGTGGCACGAAACGCAGCCTACGAAGCCGCCGGGCAACTGAACTGTTTCCGGGAGCGCAGCCGCCGGCCGCAGTGGAACTTCATCGCGGCGCTTTCCGAAACGTGGGTAGGGAACGCCGATGGGGTGATTCCCGTCCTTATCACCCAGGTACCCGGAGCCGCGCGTCAAACCCGTTTCGTGTCCCGCATCCGAAGCGTTAACCCCGTCATGGCAGGAAAGACACTCGCGCGAAGCCCCGTCGATCGAGCCTTCGGCGGCGAAATGATCCTCAAACGAATCGCGTAGGATGTGTGCTTTTGGAAGAGCCATCCAGTGCATGGCGGCCACCCTCCCTCCAGGGCTCTCCTGATGGCAATTCATGCAGAACGTCCGGGCGTCCGAGAACGAGTCGTTCATGCCGCGTAGAGGAAAACCGCCTTTCCCCTTTGATGCAATTACCGAAACGTGACACGTCGCGCAGGTGATTGAGCCATCCGAATCCAGTGGCCAGCCCGTTGGGATCGCCACCCCTGCGGATGGCACGATATGAACCGGATGGTTGCTCACTCCCGGTCCGAATTGAGATCGTCGGACAGAATCCGCGGGTCCGCCCAGCGAACTTGTGAGCGCGATCATCGAAAGCGTAATCGCGAGCCGCATGCGTAGCCAACGATGGCCCCGCGCGCAAACTGAATGGCGAAGTCGATTGGATGGCATGAACGAAACGCTAGATTTCTCGTAAGGGAGGAGGCTTCATCCCGCCCCGCCATACGTATCGAGTTGGCGTTCAATTGGCACGTTAACGGCGGTGGCCGCGCCCGACTTTATGGGCTCACCTCGAGCCGGCCAACGCATAGTGCAAGGATACGATATGGTTGCCGCGGTGTGTGATTTCGCGCATTTGGATGTGGGAACGACCCTGAGGGAATAACTATCGGACGTTGCGATTCGGTCCCCACGTGATTAACTTGGCGGTCTGCGTGCATACGTTTGAAGGACGCCCTTCCAGAAGCGGCTGTCGAATCCCCAGGCGCGAAGGCGACCTCAATCACCTGGACTCAATCATCCAAAATCGGCTGCCCGCGATACTGAGCCAATGAAAGTCCCGTATTCCGGGCATGGAGAATGCAACCCACCAGCGTTGAGTGGGGAGCGGTACATACGTGTTTTTGCATGAAATAACGCATCAGCTTCGAAGACGGTTGCCGCCGGTTCGATGGGCTGCTTGGTGTTGCTTTTTTGGCATCGTGGGTCAGCCATTGGCGATGTTCGGGGTCGAACAGGTTTTCTACCCCTCAGCCGACGGCACTATCGTCGACGGTGGAAGTTACGGACCGTTCGACGGCTTGGGAGACAGCGCCGATTGGACCTTCAACGAAACCGGTTACGAGGGAGCGATCAGCTTGGCTCGCGTTCCGGCACCCGGCTTTGAACGCCGAGTTGTGTGCGAATATGACCTACAATCGCTCACGGCCCCGTCGCCGGTTATCGCAACGCTAACGTTTCGCGTACGCGGGTCCGGGCTTTTTCCGGTCTCGAATGCCGGGGTGCGGGTCTACTCGTACCCGGCGGACCTTAGCGAACAAGTCACCGATTTTTCCGCGGGTCCGTCTGTTTTTGTTGTTGAAGAATCTATTTTGCCATATCAACCAGCCATGCTTTACGAAATCATCATTGGTTCGCTGATCGACGAAGCGCTTGCGAATGGCACAAAAACGGTCGCATTTCGCTTCCAGATTGACCCTAATACTGCCCCCGAATCGAACCAGGTGTTTATAGACGCTCTGGATACTGTCCCGTCGTCCAAGCCTTTCATTACGGTACACAATGGACTACGAGGCGATTTCGACCACGACGAGGATGTAGATGTCGAAGATTATGCGCTCCTCGCCCTCTGCATCGCAGGCCCCCGCCAGTCGATTACCGCGGCTTGTCGTCCGCTCGACATTGATCTTGACAACGATGTAGACCTCATCGATGTGGCTGAGTTCGTACAGGCGATGAGTTTGTTCAATCGTTAACCATCAATCTCCATTGTCGACTGGACACCCTCATTGATGGTTGGGGCGACGCCCCCATCCGATCAACGTCAAAACTCAAATCAAGGCGCATGCGGTCCTCCAATCCGAGAAAACCCTAGGTTCAGCACTCCAGAAACGGCGTCTCCCTCGGTCCGCGTGAGACTTACACTTCTAATTCTCGAAGGGGCGCCCAATCCGCACGGCAGACTACCCAAGTTCCGGGACCCACTGGAACGCGGCTTGCAGTGTTTTCGGGCAAAGGCATCACGCGCGCTGGCCGCGTTTCGCGGGGAGTCGGTGCTGGCCGCGTGCGGATTGACCGTACTCAGCGAAGGGAGAATGGCAATGGTTTTGGAATCTGTCGTCGCGATCGCCTTAACAACGTCAGTCCTGGGACAATCATCGATCCTCACCAATCCCAATACAATAACGACCGACCTCGCGTACCCGGCGCGGCTGGCGCCGGGTCCCGCCGGGGGTATCTACGTTACCGATCCGCCTGCAGACCAGGTGCTCTACTTCGACTCCACTGGCCTGTTGTCACCGATCACTTATCCCGTGGCGGAAGGCCCGGTGGGAATTGCCGTCCATGGCGACGGGCGCGTATTCCTTGCACGAAGCGACGGAAGAATCGGGTCGTATACCGCTGGTTTTATTCTCGAGAGCCTGCTCGATCCGTCGCCGGTGGCCATGATTGGGCCCAACGACCTGGCGTTTGATCCTGACGCCAACTGGCAGTGCACCGGCTCGGGGACTCCTTTGGCGTGCTGTAGCGGAGCGGGCACCGGAACTTGCACGGAGCTGTTCGCGGTGGACGCGGGCGGACATCGGGTTTTGGTGTTCAGGGAAAGCGCGCCCTCGACCTGGACGCTTGCTCGGACGTGGGGCCTGGAGGGGCCTGGGCTCGGCCAGTACGAATCTCCACAAGCCATTGCCCTCGATTTGGCGCTCCATCACGTCCTCGTCACCGACGTGGACAACTTTCGCGTTCAGGTATTTGATACGTCCGGCATTTTCCTGTTCAAGTTCGGTTATCGCATTCTGTACAACACGGTGACCAATGCGGGGTGCGTGGGGCTGAACGCTCCGTGGTCTTGCTGCACCGGATGGCATGCAGGGACCTGCGGATCCACCACCGAGACCGCCTGGTTCGCGCGAAGCGAAGGCATAGCCGTTGACGCGTGCAGCAACATCTATATCGCCGATGCCCTTATGGGAACGGTTCGCGTTTTCGATGGCCTGGGAGGCGAACTGGATCCTGCGCATCAGCCGGTGGTTGGGTATGGAAGCGGCCCGGATAGCTTGCGCGTGCCCTGCGATGTCATGATCAACGCCGGCAGACTGTACGTCGCGGATACGAACGATGGCGCAGTCGAAACGTACGATTTAAGTTGCACTGTTTCGGCGGCAGCCACGGCCTCGGCAGGACCGCAGGACGCCGGCGGACCAGCGGCCAAGGGCCGGCGCAGCGCCGCGGTACGGCGGAGCGACGGCTCTGCGCCGGTTCGTGCCGGTGTGCCGCAAATGCCTGACAATCCGGCGGAAATCGCGGCCATGATCTACGCCGGGGACTTTCGCGAAGACTTGGATATGAACCGGGACCGGGTGATCGACGTGCGTGACTTGGAACTCGCCGTGGCGCGGTTCGGAGCAGGAACGGTCGAAGATTTCCTGTACGTCGAGACGCAGCAGGTCGCCGCCCATGACGCGCTGGTTCCACCGCATATCATCGACATCACCAATAGTTGCGGTCGATGTCATTCGCTGGATGGGGCCCCCGGCGGAATGTTGACCGGCGCTGGACAGGAAAATCTTTGCCAGTCCTGCCACTCGGCGGGCAAGATCGCGGGAAAGGGTTGGATCGGGCCCGGCGACACAGAAATGAACCATCCCTGGGGCGTTCCGGCCTCCGACGCGGATCCCGGACCAGCGCCCGACAGCGAAGTGGCGGCGCACCTCGACGCGGGGAAGGTCCGATGCGGCACTTGCCATGACCCCCATGAGGCGTCCGAAGGAGCCTGCGATGTGCCCAGCCCGATCCCGGACTGGGGCCTGCCGAGCCACATCGGCTCGTGCACGGGCGGGTCCGCCAACGGCCACCCTTGCCAGAGCGATTCGCAGTGTGAAATGTTTTTCATGCGCACCGAGGGCAGCAAGATTAATCTGTGCGGCGAATGCCACGTTCAGTTCGAAGAGTGGCTTCATGCCGGGCATTCAGAGGAACATGCCGACCCGTGGTCACACTATGATTGGAGCATGGGCAACAACTGGTTGTGCACGGGACCGGGAACGCCTTACGCCTACTGCACGGACGAGGGTGCGGGAACCGCGGCCTCGGCCGCCGCGGCGGCCTGCACTGGTATCGGGACGCCGTTGGCATGCTGTACCGGGCCGGGCGTGGGATCCACCTGCACGGTGTCGAATGCAGCATGCACAGGCGTCGGAACGCCCTGGGCGTGCTGCGGCGGAACGGGAACGGGAAATTGTGCGAACAATCTCTCGGCTGCGGCATGCACTGGCGTCGGCACACCGATGACGTGCTGCACCGGCCTAGGTACGGGAAGTTGCTCGAGCCGTGAGGCGTGTAGACAATGCCACTCCGGCAACGGCTATATTGACTTCTCCGATGACTTTCCCGACGGCGCAGTAGCCACGTCCACACATCGCGGGACCTTCCGCGTCGTGGACTGCTTGGTGTGCCATACGACACACGGAAAACCTGAAGGTGAGGATTTGCTTCGGATTTATGACGAGGTGAGGCTTCCTTCGGGGCAGGTGCTTTCCGGAAATGGTCCAGGTGCAACTTGTATTGCGTGCCACAACGGCCGAACCATCCCTCCCACCACTCCGACCGGGGTATCGACCCCACATTACCTGAATGGGGGGGCCATGCTCGAGGGCATCAACGGTGTGACCACTTTCCCCTCCGGAGAGGGCGCAGTGGCGTACTCCCTTACGAACTCGAATCACTCGACCAACACGAGCGTCGATTGTACGACCTGCCATATGGCGGGCGTTCCAACATCCGGTCCCGAGGCCGGGAAAGTCGGCGGCCATACCTTTAATCTGAAGGTGCATGATCCTGACGACGAGGCCTTTGGGTTTGAAAACGTGGCCAACGCCTGTAGCGCCGTCGCCTGTCACCCCGGGCTGACGACGTTCAACCGTCCGGCGGACGCCAACCCGGCAGGCGGAGATTATGATGGAGATGGGACAATCGAGGGCGTCCAGGATGAAACGGGGGGCATGCTGGGTCTTTTGAAAGACGCTCTCTATGTCGCGGGAGCGTCCCGCGTACTTGTAAGTTCTGAAACGGGATTACCGACCACCGAAACGGATCCCAACGCCGCCCCAACGTATCCTTATTGGACCCTTCGGAGGTGTTCTGGCGGATCGCGCGATGGGTTGGCGTGCAACGGCACTGGCGCCGGAAACGCCCCCTTCAACTGCCCGGGTGGGGGAGCGTGCAACGCGGCGGTGCCCGCCGGTGACCCCACGGCGACGGTCGTCAACGCCATCTGGAACTGGGAGTACGTGGACAACAGCGGCGACCTGGGCGTAAAGAACACGGGGTATGCGATCGGACTCTTGCAGATTGCGTACAAGGGGGTGGCGGGTAGTGCTGTGCCGCAACTGCCCCCGCCGGCACCCTTGGTCGCTTATCGTTATACCCCAGCCCCATAGGGTAAACACGCGGCCTGGGAAGGAATCGCCGTTCGCTTCTCGCGGGAGGGGGACTTAAACAATCGCCGTTTCCCGTTTACGATGGGACAGGTTTTCCGGCTGGTCACCAGGCCGATCGGGAAAGCTGTCCCATCGTGTTTGTATCGACTCGCCGGCTTGGCCGGTCCATTTGGCCCGCTACCCTTTTTTGGTCCAGCCGTTATGAGGGTCCAGTCGCCCCGGGACGGATCACGGGGAATTTTCGACCGGAGTACAATCATCTCCGGTCGAACAGCTCGCTGGGATATATGACGTCCGCGGCGTCCACCGCCCATATGAACGTGCCGCTCTCGTCCCCCACGTCTGTAGACGTGCGCCATCCGTCCCGTCCGAATATGGCCGTCGGTCGCACTCCGCCCTTAGGAAAGGTCACGATCCCTCTTGAATGGTCTTCTTGGCCGGTTTCTTTTGGAACAGACGCATCAACTCTTCGCTTAGCCGTCGAAGCGGTTGCGCTCGCACCGTCGGACGTGACACCGGCCCGGTGACGCGAAGCTCCACAAACTCATTGATCGTACTCTCGACAAGGTCGGTTAGAATCGGGACCCTCGCCCAGGGCCGAGCGCCGACGTTCACCAAGCGCAGGTCCACGGCCTGGTCCGCCAGGGACATAGACCCTGATCCCACCAAGTTCAACGATCCGCCGCGAAGGGCGATCGCCTCAAGGTTGAGCTGGTTGCCCAGGACGAAGAAATCCGTTTCCAACTCGTGCAGGGCTTCATCGTTGGGTACGGACATGTCCAGCACATTCAGAATGGCCAGGAGGATCGGCAGGCGATAGATGTATCCGTCGCGGACTTCTAGTCGGCCGCCACCACGCCGCGATAATGAATCGCCGACCACGCCGGAAAGATACAGTTGGGCGTCGACGGTGCCGCGGATTTGTGTTTCCGCTTCGCCGCCCGATGGAATCAACGAGCCCGAAGGGTCGTTCCGCCCGGCCTGTAACCACGGCGCGATCTGCATCCCGTACAGCGTGGCGGCCAGGTCGTAGTCCGTTCGGTCCCGGGCGAGCATCCATTCGACGTGCCCTTTCCATGTGCCGTGGTAGATTCCCGCCTGGGTCTCACTTAGCGAAAGCCGACCCGCTCCATCCGCAGAGCGATGCAGCGACCACACGCTCTCGACGTCGCTTAGGGCCCGCCCAAGCACGCGTGCCTTCGCAAGTTTCAAACGCCCCTCCAGGCTCGCGCCGCCCAATGAGTCAACCAGAGTCCCTGAAACGGTCAGGGTGCCGGACGTGCCTTCCAGCCCATCGACCGCGAGCGCATTGACTTGATGCGAATCGATGCGACCGTCGACCTGCCACGTCGAGGTGGGCGATCCCTCGGCCATTTGATAGTGCAACTTGCTGACGTGAACGTCGGCGAGTCCGCGTAGCCCGGCGCCGTCCCATCCGGCGCGCATGCGTTCGGGTAATAGCCCGCGCGCACTCTCGTCGAGGGAAAGCCCGATCGCATTGAGGACGATCGTTCCTTCCGATCCGTCACCCGTTTCGTGGGTATCGAAATCGACCTGCACGTGCGCACCGCCGTATCGACCATGGAAGCCGACCCCGTGAATCTGCGCCCCCTCGAGGGTAACTGTGCCGTAGACGTCTTCAAAAGGAATCGGGAACGGCGGATGTCGAACGTCGGCCCCATTGAGTTCGGCCGTGACGCGGTACTCCAAATCGTCATCCCCCGTTGAATCGAATCGAAGGTCAACGTCCGCGGCGATCGGCCCGTCGACCGCCCAATCAGTCAGCACGTCTCGCAGTTTCGGCGGGGCCGCATTTCTCAGTTCGTCGTCAATACGCAGGTCGCGGCAATGGAGGGCGAGTTCCGAATCGCGTCCCGGCGCCGTGTTTCCTCCGTCTTTGTTCCGCCGAATTTCCCCCGACGCGGAGATGGCGGCATCGCGGTAACGCCCCACGGCTTCGTCGATGACGATTACGGACGGCTCGATCCGCACCCGACCCTCGATTCCGGTCAATTGTACGGGAAAGTTGTCCGGATAAACCGCTGCACCACGCAACGTTACTGTCGAATTCGATACGACATGCCGAGATTCGGGCTCGACCGTCAAAGTCGTTTGTAGGTCGAATCGCCCGCTGGGATGCAAAGCCACGACCTTGGAACGAATGCCTTCGGGCAGGGCCGCCAACAGTCGATCGTCGAATTCCGCGCCCTCCGCGACGATCGTGACGTCCGACTCGGACAATTGTCCGGAAGCGAACGCAACCTCGCCGGTTACGCGGACCCGCGCGTTACCGGCGTCTCCCTCCAGACGCACAATCCGCAGCCGCTTTCCTTCAACGGCGAGCTCGCCCGCGAGGCGGTCGATCGGATAGGGAAGCCCCACGTAGGTCGCCGACAGTTCGTCAAATCGCACCGTGGTTTCGGATCGCCAGATCCCCGGCTTCTCACCGTCGCACGCCGATCGGTGAAGCGCGAGATCGACATCGATTCGGCCTTGCGGCCCAAGTTGGTCCTTGAGCCAGTCGTACCGTGCCCCCAGACCGCCGTAGAGTCGGTCATCGATCAAAACGTCCTCGCCCCGGATGGTATATTCTCCGGCCGCACAGGCGTCGGGTCGATCCAGCCGCCCGTCCACACACACGACCCCGCCTTCATGTTCGCCGCAGACGTGTCGAATCCAAACGCCGTCCGGGCGGTATTCAAGGACTCCGGTTAGTCGTGTAACGCGATAAGGGAACTGATGGGCGGAGGCATCGCCGCCCTTCGCGCTGACCAGGATTCGGCGGACCTCAAGAGGCTCATCAGGCCCGGCGCGTTTTGCAACGGCCACATCCAAATCGATCACCCCGTGCGGATCATAGTCGCGATAGAACTTGGCCAGTTGCGGGAACCGATGGATGAATCGCGCCTGCCCAGGACGCGTTTCGGGTTCACCTCGTGGAAGCTCGAGCGCGGTCAAGCTTAGGTGGGCATCGAAGTCCACGTCATCCAGGGTAGCTAACTTTTCCACGCCGCCGCGCATGGTGGCCGTCACATTGCACTCGGCGCCGTGGAAACGACCTGCAAACTCTGCACGGATCGCCTCGCTGGTGACCAGCACCGTGCCCTCGACATGCTCGAAACGCAGGTACCGCAGGTCAGGGGCCAGATCATGCTCATCCTGTTGAATCGGGATGGAGATCGAAGCGTTATTCAGGTCGATGGTGGCGGAGCGCGAAGCGTCGGCTGCGACCCCGTCGATGAGGTTGTAATCGGTGGCCCGGACCCTGCCGTCCAAGCCGAGAAGGTCGCTCCATGCCCCGGCCCCGTCGTATCCGGCGTTTACCACAAGCAGCACCGTTTCGATGGACAGCGACGGCAACCCTCCGCGCACGTTGCGGAGATGGCCGTTTTGCAGGTCGATCTGTGAGTGGCCGCTACCCGCGGTGTCGCCTTCGCCCTGCCATGCCACGTCGTAAATCCGTTGGTTGCGCTGCGACGGCCGCCCACGGAGCGTGAGCGCAAGGTCCTCGACGACTCGCACGCCGTGTGCTTCGCGGTAAGCCACGCGAATTCGCGCGTCCCGCAGCTCGACGGTGGGCATTGCCGCGTCTGCATGGTCCATTGGCGAAGCGCCTCGAAAGAGGCCGGTGATGTTAGTCGTTCCTTGAGCCCTATCGTGAATGATCGAGCAGGTCGGCTCGATCGCCAGAATCGATCGAATCCGAAGCGGGCCCCATAGTGCCGACGTCGGATCATGGCTAAGAAAAAGCTCCCGACAGGAAAAGACGGATTCTGTTTCTTCCGGCGGCCGTTCCAGGGGTGACGTATCCCTGGGGACGCCGGAGACGGAGACGGAGACGTTGAAGAGGTGGACCCCGTTGAAAATTGAGAACTCCGCCGATCCGACTCGGACACGCCCATGAGTGAACTTCTGAAGCAAGTTCTCGGCCTGGGCACGGACGCGTTCCGGATCGGCAAAACGGCGATAGGAGAGTCCCCCGGCTAGGGCACTCAAAACGATGGCGACGAACACCACCCACCGGGCCATGTTTCGTCGTAGGCGGCGTTTATTCGACGGGTGTCGGGCCATGAGGTCGCAGCCGCTCGTAGAGGGCCGCCAACGCAACGGCGGCGAGGATTTCGATCATCGGGATGGCGGCCAGCCGATAGCGGACGCTTCCGACGAACAGGCTATGCAGGACGCTGAGGTACATTGCGGGCAACAGAAGGAAGAGCGCGATCCGCAACCCTCCACGCTCCCTTCGCCTCGACAAAAGTATAACCCCGATCGCAGCCAAAGTGAAGGTCGGAATGGTCCACGCTGCGGAAATGAAACGAACCGTCGGCGAGCGATACGTGTCCACATTCGGAACCGGATTCCACATCCGCATCCACTTTACACCCGCAAGCCGCAGCACCCGCTCGGGATCGGCCTTGATGGCCGCCACTCCTCGTTCGAGGAAATACCGATTCCATTCAACTTCGCTCATGTGGCGAACCGCTTCGGATTGCTTTACATCGCCGAGGTCGCTCGCCCCGAGCGCTTGCGGTCCCACGCCGTCATAGAGCGATATCCCCGCCCGGTTCGTTAACCAACACCAATCGCCGGTCACGGCCTGGTTCCGCGCCGCCCAGGGGACGAGGGCGGCGGCGACGATTCCCAACGAGAGCGCTGCTCCGGCGACGGCCTTCCCCTCGAACCGACGTGCGATGACCACAAATCCCATGGCGACGATGACGAGCCCAAGACTCGATTCGCGTAAATAAACACATGCGGCCGAAAGAAGCCCGGCCACGATCCATCTCCCGTATCCAGGGTGGAAGAAGTCTCGACGAGTCATTGGTGACAAAACCCACCACAACGCCGCCAGCGCCGTCACAAACGGGGTCTCCGTCAGCAGCAACGATGAAAGAAACGTCAGGAATGGATCGAAGGCGACGAAGAAGCCGGCGATCCACCCGGCTCGCCGATCGAATAGAGTTGCCGCCGCGGCGGCGGTTAGCACGGCGGCTAGCGCTCCAACAATCCATTGCACCGCCTTGGCGGCAAGCACGCCGCCCGGCAAAGCGCTAAAGGCGGACAGCGCCCCCGGATAGAGCGGCATCCGAGTGGCCCGGAAGCCGAGTTCATCCTTCAGCCCTTCGCCGCTCCACAGCGATCGGGCCATCAGCCAATACTGCTCTTCATCGGGGAATTCTAAAACGGTCGGATCGTCGGCGCGGAGGAAACGCATCGTCCCCCACGCGGCTCGCATCAAAAACGCAACGGCGAAGATCGTCAACCACCGACGCCCCTGGAGGCTTTTCTGGTCGGCCGGCATGAGCGCTACAATCGCCTGGCCCGAAGGTGCAACACGCGACGAGTAAGCCCCGTAAGCTTGACCCGGTCGTCGATACGGTGGCCGATGACCCAAATCGGACCAAGTTGATCACAGAGCACCGCGACGCGCTGCCGCTCCTTCGGATCGACCTTGGCGTCCGCAAGAAAATCCGCGAGTTTCTTGGATCCCGGCGCTCCCAGCGGGCAAAACCGCTCGCCCGGCCTCCGCCCGCGAACGACCAGGGGATCTCGCACCGCTTCGCGGTCCACATACTCGTCCAATCGATTGGCCTCCCGCCGCAACCGGGGGATGTCCTCGACCGACACCTCCTGTTCGCTGCACTCAATCTCCAGCCGTCGCACCGGAAGGAACGTCCGACCCGGCAAGTGAACGGCGATTTCCTCCGCGACCGCCTCTCGCGCCTCGCCGCTGGGCAGCGAAAAAATCAATTGATGGTATCTCTTCTCGACCGACATCCCTGCGGGCAATTGTGCAAGCTTACCGCTAGCAGGATCGCCGATCAGCTCCAACGCCGCGACCAGATGAATGAAAGACAGGTCTTGTTCGCCCATGCCGAATGAGACGTACGCCTGACGAATCAACTCAGCCTGCACGATTCGGCTCTTTCGCGCCAGGGCGCCGGCGTTTAGCACCAACTCCTGGTCGGTCTTCGAAATAATCAGAGAATCGAAGGTGCGCTCCACGGTCTCCTGTAGAAACTCCTGCAGCCAATGCGCCTGTTGACCCAACCGCGTAAGGGCTTCACGGACCTGGGGGTTTACCTCGGCCTCGATCCGCGGCAGCAATGTATTACGAATGCGGTTGCGCATCGGTTCGGTGGCCGCGTTGCTTGCGTCCTCCCGAAATGCAATCCCGGCGTCCGCCAGGTACGTTCGCAGGGCGGCGCGCGTGACGCTCAACAGCGGTCGGATGAGCCGGATGTCGCTGTCCGCGCTCAGGACCCGGCTTCGTGGGATTCCCGCGAGACCGCGTACGCCCGTGCCTCGTAGGATCCGATGGAGAATGGTCTCCGCGTTATCATCCGCGTGGTGCCCGACGGCGACGACCTTCGACCCGACCTGTAGGCACACACGCTCAAAGAACGCATATCGTTCGCGGCGGGCGGTTTCTTCGACGCTTCCGGATTGCGACCCGGCGATCGCCTGAACGTCCCGCCGGTCAATGGTGCACGGCAGCGACAGGCTGTCGGCGGCGGCTTGCACAAAGGCGGCGTCTTGCCCGCTTTGGTTCCCGCGAAGCCGATGATCGAGGTGCGCCACGTGCAGCCGCAATTGCCATTCCGCGGTTTGGTTCAAACCGATCAGGAGGTGTAGCAGGGCCGTCGAATCCGCCCCGCCCGAGACCCCTACGACCACGACGTCGTTGGTCTTGAGCAGTCGTTCGGCGAGCAATTCCCGGGCGAGTGATCGGACCATGTTCGTATGGCTCACGGCTCCGGCGCGGCGGGACCATGCGTTTCAAGTCCGCGGTCGCCGGCATTCCTCAATGTTCCACAGGCGGCCAATCGAGGCGTGACGAACTATACACCGTTCGCCTACCATTGACGAGGCGGCGCGTTGGACGGGCGCCCGCTCCGGGGGCCTTGATCGACAAGCCCTTACGGCGTGGCGCCGGCCTGAAGCGGCCCGCCCCCTAGGAACGACAGGATCTCCTCCGCGGTGACCAAGCCGTCGTTGTCGGCGTCCGCGGAGCGTAAGGCAGGCAATCCCAGTGAATCCAGTTCGTCCAGAGATATCACACTGGTTTCTGAAGCGCCGGCCCCGCTCGTCGTCGTGGAGCAACACGCCCCCTTGTCCGAAGCGAGGAAGTTCCGTTGAATGAATCCCAGGTCGCCGGAGTCCACGCTACCGTTGCCGTTCAGATCAGCGTGGAGTTCCGCGCCTGTCTCGCACGGCGTATTGGGGTTCAGATTTGCCGAGTATTGCGCGAGCAGGAGCGCATTATCCAGCAGGTCGATGACATGGTCCCCATTCAAGTTCCCATTGATCAACCAGTTGCCGCCCAGCATCGGGTTGCCCTTGAACTCCACGACGTACTTCCCGTCAATGATTAGAGGGCGGGCGACGGAGCGCAACGAATGTCTCGGATCGCGGGCCGTCACACAGCCGTAGTTCCCCGCGGGGACCTTTAAGGCGACGTTTTTGGCCGAGCCGGGGAAATTAAACAAACCCCCGAAGTCCAGGGTTTGTTCCACCACCACGGGTTCTTCCCGGCAGTCACCATAGAATACAAACTCGATGCAGCGACTGATCAGGTTGGACGTCATCACCGCCGACAATTGCACGTCCACTTCCACGGTGTTCCAGTCGCTGACGTCCACGCTCCACTGACAGGAAGCAGACGCCGCGCAGGAATCCGTCGCCGTGCACTCAAACTCAAAGTGCCCGACGGGGAACGGTCCACCGGTCGCGATGAGGGGCTCAGACTGGATCCCCGCCTCATTGACGCCGTGGCATTCGAATTCCAACGTACCGTCGCATTCGCTCGTCGCCAGGATCGGGTCCCACCCTATTTCGGTGAAGAAACGCCCCGCCGCCACGTTCCGCGAGACGCTTTCGGGGCACGTCAAAACCGGCCCGTCCCCGGCGATGTACAACTCGCCCGTACAACACGTGGTAAACGGTACGCGATGACCTTGGTCGTCCGCGAGGATTGAATTGGTCGGGTTCTCGCTCAAGACGCACAACTCATCCGTGGTGCACTCACCCAACGCCCGGAACTGTATCCTGGCCAGCGTGGCCGGGCCGAGTGTACCCTTCGTGCCCAGGGGGATGCCGACCGCGTAAAAAATGGTCCCTTCCACCTCGTTGATGGCCCGATAGAGCTCAACGCCAAAGGGTGACTGAGCATCTCCAAACGCCCCCGGCTCGATGTCGATGAAGTCCAAGACGGTCGGGTCGTAGCCGATCAAGAACTGGCCTCCGACGATCGTCCGGGCGCTGCCCCCCAGATCGAGGGTCACAAAGAGGTCTTCATCCATCGAAAAACACCCGCTCTGCGGCAAGCTCCCGGTCGCCGCGGTTAAACAGACCTCCGGGATTTCGCCCCCGCAGACGCAGAAACCCTTCGTCAAATCGCAACCAAGCCCGAAACAATCGGCGCTGGATGAGCATGGGATTTCTTCAATGTCCGTTCCCAGGCATCGACCGGCGCCGTCGCACTCGTCCAAGGCCTGGCACGGACTTTGGTCGTCGCAGTTCGTACCTTTTGGCGCTGGTGGATGGCTCACCCGGCCGAAGTACGGATCACAAACGTCGAGCGTACAGGGATCGCCGTCGTCGATAACGGTTAGCAAGCCCTTGTCGGGATCGCAGCATTGGGTCGACGCGTCGTAGTTTGGCGCCGAGAGACATACCTCGTCGATACAGTAATCCGTCGTACAGGCGTCGTCGTCTCCACAAGCGGCGGGAGTGGCGCATGTCCGACAGTCCTCGACGGGCGTACCCACGCACGCGCCGCTGTAACAATGGTCATCGAACGTGCAGGGGCGCTGATCGTCACAGCGATCATCGACTTCGCAATGGTCCAATACGATTCGCTCGATCGTAGTGAACAGGTCCAGCTTGAGGTTGTTCGACTCCATGGTGGTCCCACCGGTGCCGTCGGCGACCGCGCTTGTCAGGACCAGAACACACGCGTCCGACCCGCTGCCGGATACCGGGGACACAACCACCTTGTTGGCCCGTGCGACCGCAATGACGTTTTCGGCCGAATCCCGATCGTCGCCTGGATCATTGCAGCCCTCAGGACCACTTCCGTTGCAAGGCCCTTCATCGCTGATGGGAACCACGAGTCGCGTTGCGCCCGGCGTCCAGGGGAACCGCCCGGCCACGATGGCCGTCGCCGGCCCCCATGATTCGTAGGCCGATTCTTCGCCCGGAAACGGACAGCTTGCCGCATCGCCCGGCACCATCCCGCCCAGCAGTCCCAGAACGTGGTCGGTCAGACATGCGAAACCGTCTCCCGGCGTCTGCGTGATCCCGAGAATGGCGGCCCGGACGTCCACACCGTGACGTTCTAGGTCGATGATAACCTCCGCGATTTCGGCACATAGCACTGCCGCTTCGTCCCGCATCGAGCCTGACGAGTCCATGACGAACACCAAGTCCACCGGCGGGCAGATGTAATGCGATTCGCAAGGAACACATTCGGCGATCGCATCGTTCATGCACACTCCGTCGGAGCAAACGTCGGACGTACATGCCTCTCTGTCGTTGCAGTCCCTTGCTGAAGTGCATCCCGACGCCGTTCTCTTCGTACGCTGCGACAGGGTGTGGGGCAGCCGGCTCCCGTTCAAGTACTCACCCGGTGAAAGCACAAGGAGCGGATCCCCGTTGCTTGCTCCGCCGGCCCATAGCAGACCCAGACCTGCAAGTAGCAGGGAAACAAGGCCCGGGTTCCTTTTCCCCCTTTCTCCCCCCATGAGCACACTAGACTGCTACTTTGGACGTTTAACAAAACGAGCCGCGGGCTTCAGCCCGCGCGGACGCTCGGACGCGAAAAGCTCGTTTTGCTAGAGGGTCTTATGGACCCGTGGTCGTGGTCAAGAATTCGCCCGCGTCTTCGAGGTCGACGTCCCCATCGCCGTTGTAATCGAACCGCAGCAGGCACTCCGTAGATGGAGCGACATAGGCGGGGTTTCCCGTTTCCGCGCTGAAGCAATTCTGAATTGCGCTGGTATCGACCAGGTCCAAATCGCCGTCGCGATCGAAATCACCCACCAGGCACCCGTCGCGGCACGCCGATTCCGAGCAAGGCGTCCCGGAACACGTTAGAGGCTCCGAGCAAATCGGTGTGCCCCCCAGCGAAATACAACTGTTTCTTGGATAATTGTAAATACAAATGCCTCCCGCCGCGCAGAAGCAGCAATTCACCAGCGCGGGAGGCACGCAGGCATTGACCGGCGTCGTCTCCGGGCAAAGGTCGTCACAATCGTCGATCCCGTCCCCGTCCGTGTCCCTGACCGTCTCGCAGGTGTCGGGAATGTCGTCGCCGTCACAGTCCGGTTCGCATTCGTCGGGGATGGTGTTGCCGTTGGGAAGTTGACAGTCCCCGCTGGTGCC
>Ga0326597_10000251_pt1 | contig 102018 bp, 85 predicted proteins | sample RVTome_12_FD_203789 | JGI IMG/M metagenome (GOLD analysis project Ga0326597, IMG submission 203789) | Soil microbial communities from uranium-contaminated site in the Upper Colorado River Basin, Wyoming, United States - RVT100D185 | ecosystem: Environmental > Terrestrial > Soil > Contaminated...
CGAGCAGCGGGAACGACGCGCGGGGCTGGTGGTCGCCGGGGATCCGCACCACCGGTCCCCCCGTGTTGGCCACGAGGTCGGCGAGTGGGCCTCCGGAGGTCACGGCCGCGAGCGGGCATCCCCGTGCGATCGCGTCGCGCGCAACGGCGAGGGTCTCCTCGGTGCCGCCGGAGTGCGAGACGGCGACCACCGGCGTCTCGGACGACGCCCAGGCCGGCAGGTCGTAGCCCTTGACCACGACGACAGGGGACGATCCCCCGACCGACCCAACCAGCACGGCGACGTCTCCCGAGATACCCGACCCGCCCATCCCCGCCACGAGGACCGCACGGGGTGCACCGGCCCAATCAGGGGCCGACGCCGCGATGGAGGCGCCGCGTGCCCACAGGTCGGGCGACGCGTGGACGACGTCCAGCATGCCCTGCGGGTCGAGGTCGCTCACGAGGTCCGGCCGCGGGAGGGCTTCGCCTGGTCGACGAGCATGACGGCGATCCCGTCCTTGACCGGGTACTGCAGGCCACAGCCGACACAGACGAGCACCTTGCGGCGTTCCTTGTACTCGACCTCACCGCTGCAATCGGGGCACCGCAGTACCTCGACGAGTCGTTCGTCAACCGACATGCTCACTCCTCGATGTGGCGACGGACCGTAGCCGTCACCTCGTCACGAATACTTTCCATCGACGCGAGGTCGTCACCCTCCGTGTTGAGCCGCAGAAGCGGTTCGGTGTTCGACGGGCGCAGGTTGAACCAACCGTCGCCGAGCACCATCGTCAGGCCGTCGTCCCGGTCCCGTGACCTCGCCTGCGACTGCATTGCCTCCTCGACGGCGTCGATGGCCACAGCCGTGTCCGTCACCCGGAAGTTGATCTCGCCGGACTGCGGATAGCGGTCGTAGGGCGCGACGACCTCGGACAGGGGCTTGCCGGTCTCGGCGACGGCCTCGAGCAGGACGAGCGCCGCGATGAGCCCGGAGTCGGCCCGGTAGTTGTCGCGGAAGTAGAAGTGGCCAGAGTGTTCGCAGGCGAAGATCGCCCCGGTCTCGGCCATCCGCGCCTTGATGAACGAGTGGCCGACGCGGGTGCGGACCGCCGTGCCGCCCGCGGCCTCGACGGTCTCGGGGACCGTCCGCGAGCAGATCAGGTTGTACAGGATCGTCTCGCCGGGATGGTGACGCAGGAGGCGGTCCGCCACGACGGCGCCGATCAGCGACGAGCCGACAGGGTTGCCCTTCTCGTCGACGGCGAACATGCGGTCCGCGTCGCCGTCGAACGCCAGCCCGATCGGCAGGCCCTCCCGTCGGACCAGTTCCTGCAGGTCCACGAGGTTCGCGGGCTCGATCGGGTTGGCCGGATGGTTGGGGAACGTGCCGTCCAACTCGAAGTAGAGCGGAACGACCTCGAACGGCAGGCCTTCGAACACGGGTGGCACGACGTGGCCGGCCATGCCGTTGCCGGCGTCGATGCCGACCCGTACTGGCTTGATCGACGACACGTCGACGAAACCACGCACGTGTTCGGCGAAGTCGGCGGTGATGTCCTGGCGGGTGACCGTGCCGACGCGGTCGGACGGGGTCGGTTCCCCTCCGGCGACGAGATCCCTGATGTCCGCGAGCCCCGAGTCGATGGCCACGGGTTGTGCCCCGGCACGGCAGAGCTTGATCCCGTTGTACTCGGGCGGGTTGTGGCTGGCGGTGAACATGGCGCCGGCGTGGCCGAGCCTGCCGGATGCGAAGTACAGGCCGTCGGTGGACGTCAGTCCGACATCGATGACATCGACGCCCTGGCTGGTGACCCCCTCGGTGAACGCCTCGACGAGCGGTCGCGACGTCGGGCGCATGTCGTGGCCGACCACGAAGCCGTTGTCGTCGCCGGTCAGGATCTTGGCCGCGGCGGCGCCGATGGCGCGGGCGACGTCCTCGGTCAGTTCCGTGGCGACCAGTCCACGGACGTCGTAGGCCTTGAAGATGCGGTCGAGCATGGCGCGTTGCACGGTCGGCCTTCGCATGCAGAGACGAGGCTGCCGAGTCTACGGATCACCGGCGGCGCCGCCCGCTGCCGACGGCTGGACATACGGCGTCGGATCGCCCGGCAGGTGCCCGCCGATGTACAGCTTCCGGCGGCGGCCGGATTCGCGCCAGTAGGCGTACCAGTACGGCCCGTGGGGGCACTGGGTGCAGGTGTCCCGTCCACAGCGGACCTGCTCGCGGCGGTAGGTGACCCGGACCGACAGGTGCTCGTCGACGTGCCCGTCCGGAAGCCCGTCGGCCACGAGCAGCCGGCCCCGCACGAGGATCAGCAACTGCCGCAGTTGGAACTGGTCGAGCCGACGCACGTCGTCACGGAGCGAACGCGGCAGTGCCATGAGCAGATCCCTTCGACCCCCGGGATCTTAGGGCAACGCGCGTTCCCCAAGAAGTAACACCAACATCACCCCAGGGTGGACACGCCAACGTCCGCGCACTCCGAAAGCGTTGTGGGCGCTGGGCGCGCTGACGCCTCGAACTGCCAGGGGGCGCGTCGGGGGGGGTCAGTCGCGGGCGGCGGGCACCTGCCAGCCTGGGGCCGGGGAGGCCGCCGGGGCCGCGGACTGTTCGGTGACGGACTCGGTGACGGACTCGGTGACGGACTCGGTGACGGACTCGGTGGTGGCGATATCGGTGATGGCGGCCAGGACCTCGTCGTCGAAGTCCGCCTCGTCGGGGGCCGCGAGCAGGTCCTCCTGCGCTCCGGCGTCACCGCGCAGAGCGGCGGCCAGGACGGCGACCGTGCGGTCCGAGCCGAGGTCGCGCGGTCGCTTGCCCGGTTGGACTGGCTCGTCCGGGCGGTCGTCGGCCAACGACCAGCCGTGAGGCGGGTTGGTGCGACCCGCGTGGTTGCCGCACAGGTCGTAGGCCTCGGGCTCCACACGCTCGGTGAGCGCCTGGATCCTCGCGGAGCGCAGCTCGTAGGCGAACGTCAGCGTGGCATCGGCCGGCAGACTGCATCCCGGGCGGGAGCAGATGCGTTGCCCGGTGCGGCGCATGGGGCGCACGACCGGGTCGATGGACAGGCGGCGGGCAGCGGACTCGACCATGGGCGCGAGTCTGCCACATCGGCCCTGGCGTTCGACGTAACTGCCACCGGTCGTAGGATGACGGGATGGACGATCGTCATGCGCGCCGCCGCCGCCGCACCGTCGACCCAAGGGGGCGACCCTCGGACGGGTACCGGACGCTCGATGGCGCCCGTTTCGAGCGTCTCGTGGCCGACGCGCTCGACTCGTTGCCTGCTGGACTACAGGCCTACCTCGACAACGTGGACGTCGTTGTCGAGGACGTCCCGGACGTCGACCGCGAGGGCGGTGTTCTGCTCGGCCTGTACGAAGGGATCCCCCAGACCGAGCGCGCATGGGGCCAGGCGGCGCTGCCCGACCGGATCACGGTCTTCCGGCGGCCCCACGAGCTGCGCGCCCGGACCAAGCGCGAACTCGCCGAACTCGTCCGCGAAACGGTCGTCCACGAGATCGCGCACCACTTCGGGATCGACGACGACCGCCTCGACGACCTCGGCTGGGGTTGACCGACCGGACGCGACCCAACGGCCGGCGGTCCGGTCGCCACCGACTCACTCGACAGCGGTACCGAGGCGACGGGTCAGCGTCTCGTCGTTGCGGACCGCGGGCACGACCTCGCCGCCGCGCCACAGTCCAGCCGTGATCCCCGTGCTCACCACCCAGTCCAGCGTGCCCTCGCGGGCAAAGGCGTGGCGACCTGCCACGATGCCTCCCTGGCGGACCGAGATGATCGCGGTCATCTCCTCGGCGGACTCGAGCGCGGAGCCGAGTTCCGAGACGAGCAGGCCGCCCGGTGCCACCTCGAGCCCCTGAAGTTCGGCGGGACGCAACACGGTGATGCCGTTGAACAACGACACGTCCACCACCGCTGGATCACCGCCAGGGTTGACGAGGTCGAGGAACTGCCGTCGGCCCGGCGCGGCCGCTCCGGTCAGGATGTACACGGTGTCAGGCGAGGTTTCCCCACGCTGAATGGACAGGCCCGTTCGACCATCGCCGTCCTGCACCATCGATGCCGCCGAGACAGCGACGGGGACACCGTTCTCGGAGCGGATCGTCACGCCCGTGGCGCGGGCACCGTCAGGCAGCAGCGGTCCGAGGTCGATGCGCAACTGACCATTGGCGGGCACCGTCAGTTCCTCGCCGAGGTCCGGTAGTTCCAGGCCGATCTCGGTATGCATCGCCAGGCTGACCGCCGCGGATTCTGGGTTGGGGTTGGAGACCCAGACCCAGCTCGCAGCCTGGTCCACCTGCTCGAGCGGGGCCGGCGGAGCCGGCTGCGCCACGTCCCCCTCGTCCTCGGTTGGCTCGTCGGTAGGCTCGTCCGTCGGCTCGCCGTCGGGTTCGTCCGTGACGACGGGGTCGGCGATCGCGAACGGAACGGTCCAGGTCTCGGCCAGTCGCGGTGTGGCCCGAACGAGCGAGACACCTTCGATACCGCCGATCGCCGCGCTGACGAACTGGACGCCCTCGGCCACGACCCGACCGGAACGGGCGGTGACGACCACGCCGAGGTCCGACTGTTCCGGGGCATGGTCGTTGAGTTCGATCACGGTCGACGACCGTGCAGCGACGAGGACGTTCTCGAGCAGGACCGGCGCTATCTCGCCGTCAGGAGAGGTCATGCGCACCGCGATGGAGGAGTCGGTTGCGAAGGGATTCGTGACGTGGATCTCGGCCTGGGCGCCGCCCGCCGTCGTCATCCCGGGGATGAACCACGACGTCGACGGCCCCGAGGCGCACGGCCCCTCGACCAGCCCCGACGGCAGCCCGGCCCCCTGCACCTGCCATGACCTCGTGACGGCGGCCGGCTGGGCGAACCAGCGAACCCCGGCAGCCACGTTCGGCAGGTCGGGAGCCGCGTCCACGTAGACGGACGTGAACGGGAACACCGCCGCAGACGACCGAGCGGTGACGGTTCCGGACTGGAAGAAGGCGGTGGTGACCTCGGCCGGGGTGCCGTCCTCGGTGCGGGGTGTCGCCGCGTAGTACCTGGCCGTGCTGCCGTCCTGGGTGGAACCCGCGGCGCAGTACCACGCGCCCGCGACGGCCGGCCCAGCCATGACCGGTTCCTGGGTCTGGTGGGACGCGGGCGGGATCGCGAGGTCCACGCCCACCGCGACGGCAGAGAGCACGATGGCGATGCCGACGACGACCATGCGTGACCGCGTTGCCGTCATGTCACGCCCTCCCGGCGGTCGCGAACGACGGCGGTCGCAGGAGCAGCGAGAAGACGAGGAAGACGATCACCGCCTGGATCACCACGGCGGCGGTGCGGGCTCCCTGACGGGCGTGCAGCACCGTGACGTGAGCATTCGCCTCGGGAACGTCGAAGCGCACGAGCCCGGCGACCGTACGGGCTTCCAACGGTGTGCCGTCCTCGAGCGCGGCCACCCACCCGACCGACCCGGCTTCCGCGACGATGATCGCGCCCTCGCGTGGGGTCGGACCGACCCACCGCGTCCCGGAGTCGTAGCTCAGGCCGACCGCAGGGACCCCGGGGTCCGGAGCACCCCGCCGCACGATCGCGTCGACCGTCTCGGTGGGGACGAACGAGGCCCGCGGAAGGAAGCCGGCAACCTCGAAGACCCGCCCGCCCTCGACCGGCTTGGGTTCGAGGTCGAGCTGTCCCATGAGCGCACGATCGAGCGGCTCGGTCATTCCCGCCTCGGGCACGACGACGTAGCGGATGTTCAGCAGGGCCAGACGACCGGCTGCACCGGGATCAGAGCCGCCGATCACCGACTCGATCGCCTCGTCGACGGCGCCCATCAGTGAGGGTGGGCGTCGCACGCCGAAGCTCAGCATGGACGGGCCGCTGGGTCCGGTGAGATCCCAACGCACGGCGCCGCCCTCGGCGTACACGGTCAGAACGCGGTAGTCCTGAGGGGCGGCCGCAACGCCGATGAACTGGGGAAGCGCCGGTTCATCGATGGCCAGGGCGTCCCAGGGGTCCTCGGTGAGGGGTTCCATGCCGGCGACCACGCCGGCCAACACGCCGACGAGGCCGAGACCGGCGGCAATGTGCCGCCACCCGAAGTCGTAGCGCGACAGGACGACGCCGACCGACCGCAGGCCAACGGCGAACGCGCCGCAGAGAGCCGCCACCATCACGATCAGCGGGGTCGCCGCCCAGGTCCAGGCATCTGGGCCAGCCCGACTCGCCGCGGTCGCCGCCACCACCGCCACCACCGCGAGCAGCCAGAGTCCCAGCGCGACCCGGCGCCCCGATTCCTCGGCGAACACCAGGCCGACCACGCCTGCGACGAGTACACCGGCACCGGCGACCGCCGAGACCACGGTCATGTCGCCGCTGGTCTGGATGGCCAGTTCCCAGAGGTGTTGGGGTGCGACCCAGACCGGCACCCCCGACGTGGTGATTGGCGACGACCCCGTGAACCAGGTCAACGACCACGGGAACAGCACACCGAAGGTTCCGACGGCCACGAAGGCGATGCGGATGATGCCGGACCCCGGCTGGCGTTCGTCCGTGGTCGCCCGCATCGCGAGCAGAACCAGCGCGACCAGCAGGCCGATCACCACGATGGGCTCGAAAGCGATCATCACCCCCGCGAGCAGAACGCTGGCTGCCGCACCGCGCCATGCCTGGGCGGCGGTCCGTCCCGTGGCGACCGTCTGGTAGAGAGTGACGACGAGGCCAGGAAGCAGGACGTACAGGACGACCGCGCCGACCTGTCCGGCCCGGATCGCCTCGAGCCCGACCGGGGACAGCGTGTACAGGGTGGCCGCCGCGACGCGCGGACCACTGGTCGGGGCGACGAGCCGCGCGGCACGCAGTGCCAGCAACCAGGCGACGGGCACCGCGGCGAGCACGAGGATCCGTGCCGCGATGAAGGACTTGCCCAGCGTGAGGATCTGCAGGAATCCGAGCAGCACCTGGGCTGGCGACGGTGCCGTCGCCGTGCCGACGCCGCCCGCGTCGTGCCACGATGCCACGTAGTCCTCGACGAGAAGCCGGCCCGAGGTCGGGAAGGGAGCGAGGTCGCCGCCCCGGATCGTTCCCGCCTGCAGCAGCGGGACCGCGACGACGACGCCGAGTACCAGCAGAGCTGCGCCGGTCACGGCCATCGGATGCCGACGGACCGTTCGCACGAACCGACGGGTCGCAGTCGGCGGCTCCTGCGCGACCAGGCCGTCGTCGATCTGTTCGCCACCCGACTGGACGACACCGCCGGCGATCCAGTCCGCGATCGCCTCCATGTAGGCACGGACCCGCGGCACCACGCGGACGAAGAGCGGGCGCAGTTCCCGGTCGGAACGCTGACGCAGCGACTTGACCAACCGCCGGTCACGCAGCGTCGCTCGAAGGTGTACGACGTTCCAGATCCACGCCCGCAGCGTCTGCCACGCGTCCCCGACGCGCCGTGTCGCGACGAACCCGACCAGTTTCGCGACGCCGACGAGGAAGAAGACGGGCAGCACCAGGAGCAGGCGTGCCCCGGAGTAGTTCTTGATGAGGGTCGCCAGCGTGTTGCGCTCGGCGAAGTAGCGCGCGCCGAGGAAGGCGGTCTGGCCCAGTCGCCGGAAGTTCGACGCCGCGCGGACGTGGCGGCCGGCTGCCGCCGGCTGCACCTCGACGTCCCACCCGGCGATCCACAGACGCCAGCACAGATCGAGGTCGTCGCGAAACAGGTGGTAGCGGCGGTCGAAGCGCCCGACCGCGTCGAACACGTCACGTCGTACGAGCATCCCCGCGGTCGACACGACCAGAGGCCGCCGAGGGACGTCGCGTTGTCCCTGGTCGCGCTCGTCCGGTTCCAGTCCGAGGTCGGCACGTCCGCTGAGGTCGACGGACCAGCCAACCGACTGAAGGCGCAGGTGGTGGTCGTAGTCGAGCAGTTTGCAGCCGACCGCCGCCAGCGCGTCGTCGGCGACCATCGCGGTCATCAGATGTTCGATGGCGTCCGGGCGCAGTACCAGGTCGTCGTGGACGAAGACCACGTACCCCCCGGAGAGGCGCGCGTCGAGGGCGAGCGCGACCGCGCCAGCGAACCCGAGATCACGTTCGGCGACCAGCACGTTCTCGTCGCCGAGGCGGTCGAGCAGGATCCGCTGCGAGCCGTCGCGGGAGCCGTTGTCCACCGCGACGACGTCGAGTGCCTCGTAGGTCTGGGCCTCGAGGGCGTCGATGACCTCAGAGAGCCAGGCGGCACCATCGTGCGCCACCAGGATCGCCAGAACTCGCGGTTGGGGGTCGACCACGTCGGACCGATGCCTTGTGCTCGTCGTCTATCTGGACGTGTCGTCGGCTGGAATCGCCACGACGTGCGAACGCCCCGGCAAGCCGGGGCGAGCACGACAAAGTAGCACAGGTGGGGTGGTTGCCCCCGGTACGAGCAGACCGTTCGCCGGTGTCGCTACGCCGACAGGCGCTTGACGCGCCGACGTTCGCGTTCGCTCAGTCCGCCCCAGATCCCGAATCGCTCATCGTTGCGAAGTGCGTACTCGAGACACTCCTGCTTGACCTCGCAGATGGCGCAGATGCGCTTGGCCTCGCGGGTGGAACCGCCCTTCTCGGGGAAGAACGCCTCCGGGTCCGCATCAAGGCAGCGCGCCCGCAGCATCCACACCCGGTCCTGGTCGTCGAAGGCGAGTTTGGCGCCCAGTTCAGCCAGTGCTCCCACGGTCCTGCTCCTCTCCCACCGTCTGCGAAACGACCTGTGCTCGTGGTCTCTCGTGGTCTCTCGTGGTCTTGGCCTGGTCCTGACCTGGTCCTGACCTGGTCCTGGCGTGTTCGTTGCCGGCTTCCCAGACCCACATCTGTGGAACTACATGCCCGTCATTCTTCGCACAGAAGCCCCCATTCGTCAAGTGCGAATCTGTGCAGGACCCCAACCGGTGGGGTCGCGGAGTGACCGCCCACCACCACGGATTGGGTTGCCGTCCTCAGTCCAGCGTGCGCAATCGGGCGAGCAGGGCAGGCCCGACACCCTTGACCTGCAGGATGGCGTCGTCATCCGCGGCCCCGAGTTCGGTCACCGACCCGAAGTCCTCGAGTAGCCGTCGACGGGTCGCGTCGGGCAGCCCTTTGACGCCGCCGAGCACCTCGTCGAGGTCGGGGTCCGGACCGATCGGAGGTTCGAGGTCGTCCTGATCGTCAACGTCCTCGAGGTCGTCGTCGATGATGTCGGCCAGCGGGCTGCGGACGACGCGCTTGGGCAGCGGCGGTCCGTTGTCGTCCGGCGCGGGCACGGGCAGCTCGGGCTCGGCCGGCAGGTCGGGTTCGTCGATCGGTGCCTCGCGCGGCAAGCCGGACAGGTCCCGGTTCGCGGCGAGTTCGAAGACCTCGCGCAGCCGCCGGGACATGTCGGCCGTCTGGGGCGCCGGGGGGATCTCGAGCTTGTCGGACAACCGCTTGCGTTCGCGTTTGGAGAGGTTGCCCGCGAGCGACGACACGAGGTCGTACACGAGTTGGGCGCGCTGGTCGGCGAGTGCCTGGTCGTGTTCGACGAGGACGGCCGCGAGCACGTCCTCGAAGGCTTCGAGTCGTGCGGCAGTCGCCGTGGCATCCGTCGTCGCCGCGCTCAGTCGCCCGCTTGCATCGTCGAGGGTCTGTTCGGCGCGCTCGGTGGCGACGGCCGACGCCTCACGTACCGTCTGCTCGAGCGCCGCCCTGACGTCGTCGAGAGCACGACGCAGCGCATCGGCGGCCTGCATGCCCGACTCCTCGACGGCCTGGCGAGCCGTCACCAACTCGGCGGCCGACGATGCGAGCGCGGCTGCCGCGGCTTGCCCGATGCGCTGTTCGAGCACGTCGCCGAACCCCTGCATGGCCTCGGTCACGGCGCGCATGCTGGCGTCGACGCCGTCGAGCCGGTCCTGGCTGGCGGTGAGGGCGGCAGCCGACGACGAGGCGGCATTCGCCAGGTCGTCCGTGCGCTGCTCGAGGGCCGCCAGGGGACCCGTGATCGCGGTCATGGTGCCGCGAAGTCCATCGAGATGGTCCGCGACGGCCGCTTCGCCCGACGCGAGCTGCGCAGTCACCTGGGACGCCGCCTGCTCGCTCGCCACGGCAGCGACGTGCAGCCGGTCAGCCGTCACCTCGCGAACACGCGCCACCTCCTCGACGACACGGTTGACCATGCCGGTCAGCTCGTCCTGTTGTCGACCTTGTTGTTCGTCGACGGCCTGTCGGACCGTTCCGAGCACGGCCTCGATCCGGTTCGCCTGCGCCGTCATCGCACGTTCGACCCGGTTCACGACATCCGACCACGCCGCCGTGCTCGTGACACCGGACCGCTCGAGTTCGGCGTCGGCGAGGTCCTCGCGCAGTGTGGCCAGCATCGCCGCCACCCGCTCCTGATCCATCCGCAGGCTCGCGCCCTCGGCGTCCAGCGCGGCGGAGAGCCCGTCGATGAGGGCGAGCTCGCGCTCCTGGTGGGCGGCCAGTGCGTCCAGCCTGCCCGTCAGCGGGTCGGTGGCCCTGGCCACGGATTCGTCGAGCATGCGGGCGAGGTCCGACGTCGCCGGCAGGTGTCGGAGCCGGTCCTCGAGGGCCTGCAGGCGGGCGTCGTCCATGGCCGGTGGCGCGACTGTCGGGGCCGATGACTCCGGCACCCGCTGCTCCTGCAGCCGACGTCCGAGCAGGCCGAGCGCACGGGCGACCTCCTCGAGCCTGGCCTGCAGCGCGGCGGTTCGTCGGTCGATCGCGCCGACCTGGTCGGCGAGCGCGCGAAGCTGCGGACGTTCGGGTGCGAGCGACGGTTCTGCGGTTGCGACGGGTGGCGGCTCGGGTGCCGGCGGTGGCACGGGGTCCGGACCCTCGGTGCGGCGCCCGAACAGCACGTCGTCGCGTTCCTCGGATCGATGGTCCTCGGATCCGCCGAAGGGCTCCGACACGTTGCCTCCCCCACCGCAGCGCCCATCATCGTACGCCGGTGGCCGGACGCAGCCTACTAGGCGATTACGCGCCGCCCGACCGCCTCGGTCGTTTCTTCGAGCACTGTCGGCATCAGCCGGTTGTACAGCGCAGAGAACGCATACCGGTCCCCCGCCCCTGCGCGGGTGAGCAGGTCCTCGGTGGTGGACTCGGCGGCGAGGGGGAAGGACACGGTGGGGGGCGACGGGACGGTCACGGCTGCTGCGGTTGGGAAGGGGTTGGGTGCCGGAGTCTGGACTGTATCTCTAGATTTTAACCAAGCTCTTGGAGTGTCGTCATGCCCAAAGCGTCGCTGACTGCGCGCCCGCCGCGCGAACCTGTACAGAATGTGGACCGCGCCTCAGTCCGTGGAGGAGGTGGCGGACGCCCGTAGGAGGTACAGCGTGTCCCGCTCGGCCGCCGGACGACCAGCCGCGGCAGCGACCTGACGCAGGGACTCCGGCGACTGCCGGATGCCGTGGGAGGACCCCGCCATGCGCGAGATCGTCTCCTCCATCAGGGTGCCCCCGAGATCGTTGGCGCCGCCCTGCAAAATGGTGACCGCGTTGTCGAGGCCCATCTTCACCCAGGACAACTGCACGTTGTCGATCGCGCCCTGCAGCAGGAGGCGGGCCACCGCGTGCACCCGGCGATTGTCCTGCCATGACGGTCCCGGCCGCGCCACCCCGGCCAGGTAGATCGGCGCGAGCTGGTGCACGAAGGGCAGCGGGACGAACTCGGTGAACCCGCCGCTGTCTTCCTGGATCGCCCGCAGAAGCTTCAGGTGTGCCACCCAGTGCCGCGGCTCGTCGACGTGCCCGTACATCATGGTCGAGGTCGTCGGGATACCCAGTGCGTGGGCGGTCGTGATGACCTCGATCCACGCGCTCGTCGGCAACTTGCCCTTGGTCAGCACCCACCGGACCTCGTCATCGAGGATCTCGGCAGCCGTTCCCGGGATCGACCCGAGGCCCCGGTCGCGGGCCTCGGCCAGCCACTCACGGATCGAGATCCCCATGCGCGTGGCGCCGTTGACGACCTCCATCGGCGAGTAGGCATGGACGTGGATGTCCGGGACCCGGCCCTTCACGGCATCGAGGACCGCGAAGTAGTAGTCCCCCGGCAGGTCAGGGTGGATCCCGCCCTGCATGCAGACCTCGGTGGCACCGTCCGCCCAGGCTTCCTCGACGCGGTCGGCGATCTCGTCCAGCGAGAGGTTGTAGGCGTCCGGGTCGTCGCGCCGTTGCGCGAAGGCGCAGAACCGGCAGCCCGTGTAACAGATGTTCGTGAAGTTGAGGTTGCGGTTGACGACGTACGTGACGGTGTCCCCGACCCGCTGCGCCCGCACCTCGTCGGCGACCTGACACAGCGCGTCGAGCTCGGGTCCGGTCGTGTCGAACAGCAGCAGGGCCTCGCCGTCGTCGAGCACCACTCCCCTGGCCGCACGGTCGAGGGCCGCCGTGACCTCGGGCCGGATCGAGGTCCGCGCCGGCTGCTCGACCCGCGGGGCGTTGCGTTCGAGGATGCCCTCGGCGATGACGTGGACGTCGCCGAACACCGCTCGGTTCAGCGCGTCCTCGGCCTCAGCGGACCTGGCATTGCGGCCATCCGCCGCGGACCCGCCGGCCTCATCGCCCGAGATCACCGACTCCATCGCGGTCGTCGTCGTCGTGTAGACGGTCTCGGGGTCCTGCCATGCGTGCGGCTGCGGGATCGCGCCATCGACCGCCAATCCGGTCGCGTCGGCGAGGTCGGCCACCGGCCCCCGCATCCGGCCGGCCAACCACGGGTCCGGCTGCACGACGTACTCGGGGTAGACGCACAGCCGTTCGGACAGGCGGAACCCGTGCTCCTGCGATCGAGCCGCCAGTTCGTCCAGGTGCGGCCACGGCAGCTCGGGGTTCACGTGATCAGGGGTGACCGGTGAGACCCCACCCCAGTCGTCGATGCCGGCGTCGAGGATGGCGCCGTACTGGTCAGGCGAGAGGTTCGGCGGGGCCTGCACGTGGACGGTCGGTCCCATGACGACTCGGGTCACGGCCACCGTCGCCAACAGGTCGTCGAACGTCGGTTCCGCATGATCGCGCATCGCCGTATCCGGCTTGGCGCGAAAGTTCTGGACGATGATCTCCTGAAGGTGGCCGTACCGGCGGTGCAGGTCCCGGAGGGCGAGCACCGTGTCGGCACGTTCGATCGGTGTCTCGCCGATGCCGATGAGCAGCCCCGAGGTGAAGGGAATCGACAGGCGACCGGCGTCCTCGATGGTGCGCAGTCGGACCGCCGGGTCCTTGTCGGGCGAGTTGAAGTGGGCATTGCCCTTCTGCAACAGACGCGTCGACGTCGACTCGAGCATGATCCCCATCGACGCGGCAACCGGCTTGAGCGTCGCCATCTCGGTCCACGACATGACGCCGGGGTTGAGATGCGGGAGCATGCCGGTCGCCTCGATCACCTGGATCGCCACGGCGCGCAGGTACTCGAGGGTCGTCTCGTAGCCGGCCGCAGCCAGCCACTCGCGCGCGGCCGGATACCGCTCCTCGGGCTTGTCGCCGAGCGTGAACAGGACCTCCTTGCACCCCGCCGCCTGACCCTGCCTGGCGATGTCGAGGACCTCGTCGGGCGACAGGAAGGCCGGCATGTCCTTCTTCGGGGGCCAGGCGAAGGTGCAGTACCCGCAGGTGTCGCGGCACAGGTGGGTCAACGGCACGAACACCTTCCGCGAGTACGTGACCCGCGGCACGCCGTCCTGCGTTCGCCCCCACGCCCCGTCGGCGAACCACGGCGCCTTGTCGCGGATCCCGCGCGCGATCGTCTGCAGACGGGTGAGGTCGTCGTCCCGGCAGGTCAGCAATGCCGCGACCTCGTCGCGGCGCAACGATTGGCCCTGCTCGGCCCGGTGCAGGGCACGCGGCCGCAGGCGGTGCAGCATCTCGAGCTCCTGCCCGCCGTCCGACACCTGGTCTCCCTCCGTGGCGCGTCGGCCCATCGTAGGGGCCACCGCCGCCGGATCACGACGCCGAGCGTGCAATTCCCACAAGTAGGCTCGGGAAAATCGCACGCTCGGCGGCACCAGACCAAGGACCCACGTGATCACCGTTCTCGCCGGCGGCGTCGGGGCCGCCCGCTTCCTGCGGGGCCTGGTCCGTGTGGAGGATCCGCACCGCGTCCGGGTCATCGTCAACGTCGGCGACGACGTCGAACGCCACGGACTGCACGTGAGTCCCGACCTCGACTCGATCACCTACTGGCTCGCCCGCGTGATCCATCCCGAGCAGCAATGGGGCAGGGCCGACGAGACCTACGTCGTTGCCGGGGAACTCGAACGCTTCGGCGAGGACCGCTGGTTCTCGCTCGGCGACCGCGACCTCGCCACCCACATCTATCGGACCAAGCGACTCCACGAGGGCGCGCCGCTGTCGTCGGTCACCGCCGAGGTGGCGGCTGCATTCGGCCTCGAGGTGACCCTGCTGCCAGCGACCGACGACCCGGTGGAAACCAGAGTGTCGACCGCGGACGGCCGTGACCTGCACTTCCAGGAGTACTGGGTCGGCGAGCGCGCGGCGCCGGAGGTGACCGCGGTCCGCCTGCATGGTGCCGAGGCCGCCCGTCCGGCCCCGGGCGTCGTCGAGGCGATCGCTGATGCCGACGCCATCATCCTGGCGCCGTCCAACCCGGTGGTGTCGATCGGGACGATCCTCGCCGTCCCCGGCATCCGCGAGGCACTGCACCGCGCAACCGCGCCGATCCTTGGGGTCTCACCGATCGTCGGTGGCAGCGTCGTGCGCGGCATGGCCGACCGACTGCTGCCAGCCGTCGGAGCCGACGTCTCGGCCGATGGCGTTGCCCGCCACTACGGCGACCTGCTCGACGGCTGGGTCATCGACGACACGGACCGGGAACAGGCCCGGGGCCTGGAACGCACCGGGCTGGCCGTGCGCACGACCAACACCATCATGGACGAGGTCGAGGCGGCCGCCGACCTGGCGAAGGTCTGTCTCGACCTGGCAGCCGACCTGGCGCAAACGGATCCCGCATGACGAACACGCTGCTGGTGCAGGCACTCCCCGTGGACACCCCGATCGAGGTCGGGACGGACCTCGTGCCGTTGTTGCGCGGCGCGTTGGAGGAAGCGGGCGCCACGCTGCAGGACGGGGACGTGGTCTGTATCGCCTCCAAGGTCGTCGCCAAGGCTGAAGGCCACACGATCGTCCTGCCTCCGGGCGACCCGGTCGCCGCCCGACGCGCGCTGGCGCGTGACGTGTCCCGCAGGGTGGTCGCCGACTCGCCCCTGGCGCTCGTGCTCGAGACCCATCATGGCTTCGTGTGCGCCAACGCGGGGATCGACGCAAGCAACGTGGACGACGGACATGCCCTCCTGCTCCCCGAGGACCCCGATCGGTCGGCCGCCGTGCTGCGCGACGAGATTCGGAGCGCGTTCGGCGTCGACATCGGCGTCCTGGTGACCGACACGTTCGGGCGGCCATGGCGGCTCGGTCAGACCGATGTGGCGCTCGGTGCGGCCGGGGCCCCCGTGCTGCGGGACGAACGCGGACGGCACGACCTGCACGGACGCCCGCTCGACGTGACGGTCGCTGCCGTCGCCGACGAGCTCGCCGGCGCAGCCGACCTCGTACGCACCAAGGACTCGGGTGCGCCGTTCGTACTGATCCGGGGTCTACCGGCCAGCCTGGACCGGGGCGGCGACGGCCAGGATCTCGTGCGCAGGTCGCAGGACGACCTGTTCCGCCACGGCGGGCCGACGGCGGGCGAGGCGGCCGTCGCCGAACGACGCACGGTCCGAGGCTTCACGTCCGATCCGGTGCCCGACGAGGTCATCGAGCGGGCCGTCTGCCTGGCCGCGACGGCTCCGGCGCCCCATCACACCAGGCCATGGCGCATGGTCGACCTGGCTGATGCGACCCGCACGCTCCTGCTGGACCGGATGGCGCAGGCATGGTGGGCGGACCTGCGGTCGGACGGCCTGCCCGACGACAGGATCGAGCGGCGCATCGCGCGCAGCGACGCGATCCTGCGCCCGGCACCGCGTGTGCTCGCCGCGTTCGTCGACGTCGCCGACGCCCACCCATACCGCGACGACCGGCGCGCGACGGCCGAACGTGACCTCTTCGTGCTCGCGGCGGGCGCCGCCATGCAGAACCTCCAGATCGTGCTGGCCGCGCATGGCTTCGGGGCGGCATGGATCTCCTCGACGGCGTTCTGTCCTGACGTCGTGCGCGACGTCCTCGACCTGCCGGCGACGTGGATCCCGACGGGACTGGTCGCCGTCGGGCGGGCCGCGCAGCCACCCCCACCGCGGGCGGAACCGACCGCCCTCGACGTCCTGCTCCGACGTTAGAACGCACGCGCGAAGTCGATACCCTCCGCGCGGCTCAACAGGATGGTGCCAACGGTGGCAGAGAAGGAACGTCTCACCAACAAGGAGCGCCGCGCGCAGTCACGCGCCGAGCGCAAGCGCAAGGAGGAGGAGGCCCGCAAGCAGGCGCAGAAGAAGCGTCTGATCAACACGGCCTCGACCGTCGGGGTGCTGATCGTCATCGCACTCATCATGGTCCCCACCTTTCAGCGCCTGTTCGGCGACGACGGGGAACAGCAGATCGAACTCACGGCTGCTGCCGTCGCGGACGCCCGCGAGGCATCCGGGTGCGTCGTGACCGCCGAGAACCAGCCGCAGCCCGAGCCGTACACGCACTACGAGCCCGCCCAGGCGCCACCGGCGGACTCGCTGTACTCGGTCCGTCCGCCCCATTCCGGCCCCCACTTCAGCCAGCCGATCTCGCCGGTGAGCGGGATCCCGCGCAACCCGATCGACGAGCGCGGCAGCACGCACAACCTCGAGCACGGTGCCGTGATCATCTGGTTCAACCCCGAGGCTGTCGACGGCAGCACGCAGGGTGCCATGGAGTCGTGGCAGCGCGAGCGCGCGGATCTCGGTTTCGTGTCACCCCGGTCGGGCGGCGCCGTCATGGTCACCCCGTACGACGGGACCTTCACCGCGGACCAGCCGATCGCCGTTCGCGGCTGGGGGCAGGCCCTCGACTGCGACGAGTGGGACGAGACGTGGGCCGACGGGTTCCTGATCGACTTCTACGGCTCGCACGGGATCGCCCCGGAGCGCACCCTGACCCCGTACCCCGACGGCGTCCTCGGCTACACCGACCGCGAGGTTGGCGACAACACCGAGGCACCGACCGAGAACCCCGAGAACCCAGGGCCCACCGAGTCGCCCGTCGACCCGAGCGAGATGGCCCCGACCGAACTCCCCAGTGAAACGACGCCAACCGAGGGCTCCAGCGAGGCGACGCCGACCGAGGGCTCCGGCTGATCCTCGGCCGACTGGCGTCAGGGTTCGCGGCCGACCGGAATGCCGCGAACCCGGCGCCACCATGTGGCGACCCAGGCGCCGTAGTCGAAGGGTTCGAACCAGCGGTCGACGACCTGCCGGCTCGGCACGACCGCCTGACCATGCACCGCCGCACGCTTGCGGCGCATGACGCCGACGAGGCGGACGTCGCGAAGCGCGGCGACGAACGCTGACGGGACCGTCAGCAGCAACTCACCGGTCTTGAGGATCGTCGTCAGCAACAGGCCGGGCATGGCCCGCAGCAACCCACCCAACGTGTCGTTCTTGACCAGGACCAGCAATCGGTTCTGCCAGTTCAACTGCTCGACCCTTGCGGTCCGGCGGGGGCCGGCCCCGCCGCGCTCGTGCTCGGCCACCGCGGCCGGTTCGTACCAGCACACCCAGCCGCGCATCGCCGCCCTCCAGTCGAGGTCGACGTCCTCCCAGAAGGCGAACAGGTCCTCGTCGAAGACTTCGCGGCGGCCGTCGACTGCGATCGAGAGGTCGTCCAGCATGGTTCGCCGATACAGCGCCAGGGCGCCGGAAACGCCGAACACCTCGCCGGCGACGTCCCATTGGTCGCGGTCGATCTCGCCCTCCCCTCGATTGCGGAAGAGCCGGGCACGGAAGGCCACGTGACCGGTCGTGTCGATGACGGCCTCGCCGGACGGTGACCGATCCGTTCGCAACAACTTGCCCTGCACGGCGCCGCGCCGGTCATCGGTCAGCAGCGCTGCCATCGCGGACGACAAGAATGTCGGCGCAGGACGTGCGTCCGGGTTGCAGACAAGCACGGCGCCCGCATCGGTCACGGCCAGCGCGTCGTTCACGGCCCCGGCGAAGCCCCGGTTGGTCGGGTTGCGGAGCACGCTGACCGGCGTCGGCGTCGCCGAACCGCCCTCCCAACGCCCGAGGATGGCCGCCGACCCGTCAGTCGAGGCGTTGTCGACGACGAGGACGTCGAAATCGGCATGGTCCTGCGCCACGAGCGACCGCAGACAGCCGTCGAGGTGGTCGGCACCGTTCCAGTTGACGACGACCGCGGTGACATGCACGACTCAGCCCGCTCGGGTCTCGGAGTCGTCGTCCGTGTCCGCACGCACGATGGGCAGCGGACCCGTGGTCTCGATGCCACCCAGCCGTAGGGCAGGGCCTTCGAAGACGGACGTCGCCGCCACCATGTCGACGATCCCGACACCTCCCGGGGCCGGACGGACCTCGAACTCGATCGCGTCGGGGACCACTGCGTGCTGCTCGCGGACCCCCGGGTCCGTTACGACAGGCGTGATCCAGAACCGCCCGGCGAGCACATGGGCCGTGAAGCTGATGTCGACGACGGCGGTCGCTCCTGCGGGCAGCGGACCGACGCCGAGACCCTGCCAGGTCGTGTGGACCTCGTAGAGGTCGCCTGAGGTCCCTCGCACGATCGCCCCGACCGAGCACGCGTCGATGTCCTGACGCGCGGTCAGACGGACCCGCAACCGCATCTGGGTCGACGGCATGACCGAGGTCACCCGGGTGCCGTGCGTGTCCACCAGGATGACGTCGTCGATACGGACATGGCCGGAGCCGTAGCTCCCGTCGTCGTGCCTGACCCCTTCGGTGCCCCCGGTACCCATCAGCTGGGCGTACTGGGTGGCACCCTCGCCGGCTGGACCGTCGAACACCAGCTTCCCGCGGTGGAGGACGATCGTCCGGTCGCACAGGTCCTCGATGGCGTTGAGGTCGTGGGACACGACGACGATCGTCTTGCCACGCTCCTTGAAATCCGCCATCCGCTGAAGCGAGCGTTCCTGGAACTGCGCGTCGCCGACCGAAAGAACCTCGTCGACGAGCAGGATGTCGGGATCGACGTTGATCGCGATCGCGAACCCCAGCCGCACGTACATACCGGACGAGTAGTTGCGCACGGCCGTGTCGAGGAACGGGCGGACTCCGGCGAAGTCGACGATGTCGTCGAACCGTTCGTCGATCTCGGAGCGTGTGAGCCCGAGGATGGCGCCATTGAGGTACACGTTCTCGCGACCGGACAGATCGCCGTGCATCCCCGCACCGAGCTCGAGCAGGGATGCGACGCGACCGTTGATCTCGACACGACCTTCGTCGGGCGGCAGGATCCGGGCAAGCACCTTCAGCAGCGTGGACTTGCCCGACCCGTTGTGGCCGATGATCCCGACGGATTCGCCCTGTTCGATGACGAACGTGACGTCGGAGAGCGCCTCGAAATCCTCGTACTCCGGACGGCGGAAGCGGGTCAACCGCTCCTTGATCCCGCCCGGCCGCTCCTTGTAGAGCCGGAACCGTTCGGTCAGTCCTTCGACCTGGATGGCGGGACCATCCGTATCGCCGCGAATGAAGTCGCGCAGGCTGTCGAGGACCATGGCTCAGACCTCCTTCGCGAAGTTGACGGCGAATCTGTGGAACAGGAAGTACCCCACGCCGAACGTGACCGCCGCCGCCGTCACCGTCACGACGAGCAGTTCGGGCGACGGCCACACGGGGCCTGAGGCGAGGAACGGCTCGGCGCATTCCCGCCCCGGTGCACAGGCCGGGTTGGCGGTGACGACGCCGTAGATGGACTCGCGGAACAGACGGATGAACCAGGTCATCGGGTTGTAGGCGAGAACACTCGCGGCGATCTTGGCGGCCGAGTTGTCGACATTGGCGACCATGGCGAGCGGGTAGATGATCGGCGTGGCGTAGAACCACACCATGAAAATGACGACGATCAGCTCCTGCAGGTCGCGGAACGTGACGTTCGCCCCGGCGAGGAGCATCGTGATCCCCGAGGTGAACACCGTGATGACCACGACCCCGACGAGCACGGCGGGCAGGTGGAACAGGATGCTCCAGCCACGTGTCCAGATCAGATACGGGCTGACGGCGAGCAGGGCGAGCAGAAAGTGCACCAGTTGCGACAGCACAATCGACAGCGGCAGGATCTCGCGCGGGAAGTAGACCTTCTTGATGAGCGAACCGGACCCGACGATCGACTGGATCGCCCCCTGCACCGAGTTCTGGAAGAACTGCCACACGAGGTAACCGGACAGGAAGAACGCGGCGAAGTCCGGGACGTTGATCCGGATGACGAATGCGAACACGACGGTGAAGACCACCGTCATGAGCGCGGGGGTCAGCAGGGACCAGAAGAAGCCCAACGCCGAGTTCTTGTAACGGACCTTGAGTTCCTTGCCGACGAACTGTCGGAGCAACTCGCGGGCGCGCCAGAGCTCGAGGAGCTTGTCACGGAGTGCTTGCACGGCGGGGAGTGTAAGCGACCGAGTTGCCGGCGAGGTCGTGCCGGCTGGCTCAGCCCGCACGGCGCGCCGCCAGGCGCACGCGTAGCGAGTTGGTCCCGGCCCGCATGGCGTTGGACAGGCCCTTGTCACGCGCGAGCGCGACGAAGCGACGGGCGAGTTCGGTCGGGCGCCTGGTCGTCAGACGTGCCTTCTCGCGACGGACGTACGGCTTGCCGTCGGTGCCCTGCAGGTCAGGTGCCCTGCGCGGGAACCGGCAGAAGTCGAGCAGAGGCTCGAGCGCCCGTTCCCAGGTCATCGTGGGCGCGAAGGCCGCGACGTTGCGCTTGGCCTGCTCCCGCCGGGCGGGATCGGCGAGGGCCAACAGGCCCCTGGCGACCGAATCGGCGTCCTCGGGGTCGACGACCTCGCCGAGGTCGTGTTCGCGGACCAGGTTGGACAGCGAGTCGCCTTCGGTCGCAAGGATCGGCAGCCCCGCCCACAGGTAGTCCAGGATGCGCGTACGGAAGCTGAGTTCGGTCTCGAGGTGCAGGAAGTGCGTTGACACGCCGATGTCCGCGTCAAGCAGGTAGTTGGTCCGGTCGTCGTAGTCGACCCAGCCGGGGTTGAAGAACACGTGCTTGTCGAGCAGACCGAGATCTTCGGCGACGCGGTAGGCCTCGGCAGCGCGTGCCATCTCGGGCACATCGGGGTTGGGGTGCGCGGTCCCGAGGAAGAAGAGCTTCAGCCGCGGCTCCTGCTCGATGGCACGCGCAAGACCCCGGATCAGGGTCGCGGGGTCGAACCAGTTGTAGATTCCGCCACCCCAGAGCAGCACGATGTCGTCGGCCTCGATGCCGTCGATGCCGTCGCGGATCGCGCTGCGGGTCTGCACGGGCGGTTCGGGTGGCAGCCCGAATGGTGCGACCGCGAGCAGCGCACGCAGGTCGGGGTCCTCGTCGTAGGTCGCCGGGTTGATCCGGCCGAGCGAGGCGATCTGGCCGAGCCAGAAGTCGCGCTGCTTCTCGGAGGCACAGAGCAGCAGGTCGCCGCGCAGCAACTGGTCGTTGACGATGTCGCGGTCCGACTTGGCGGTCGCCCAGCGTTCCACAGGTGGGGAGTCCCGGCGCATCACCAGCGCCTCGATGTGGAACGGGTCGTAGATGTCGACCACGACCGCGGCGTCGGAGCGCTCGACCTCGGGGAAGTGGTACATCGTGAAGCCCTGGCTGACGATGACCTCGGCCCACTCGACCAGGTCCTTGATGTTTCCGGCCGTGACGTGCTTGACCTGGAAGTGGCTCGACTGCTTCTCGGGCTTGCGCATGGAGGCCAGCACGACCTCGTGCTCGCGCGACAGGGTCCCGGCCATCTCCCATACCCGGATGGCCGGACCCGCCATCTTGGCGCCGATCGTGTCGGCTGTGAGGATCAGCACACGCTGGCGTGACGTCGCGTGCCAGGCCATGTCGAACGTGTCGATGACCTTGAGGAAGACGCTGGTGAACACCGGGTCGGGGACGTTGGGAGCGATCGGTCGCCGGAACAGTCGCAGGACCTCGCGGTCCTCGCGACGGCGGTTGGTCTGCACGAACGCGCGCTTGTGGCGCAGGTCCTCGAGCATCAGACCGAAGTCACGGATGGCCGCCATGTGCGCCCCGGTGAGCGGTGAGATCACCGGCGTCGGCGGCGCTTCGTCGGCCGACCCCTCGGTGATCCGGTAGTCGCCGATCTCGGAGTCCTGGTCGTAGAAGCCCCTCAGGAAGGCCAGGATCGTCGACGCTGGCAGTGTCCGGGCAAGCAGATCGTCGCCGTAGTTCTTGAAGATCGTCGCGAGGGCGTTGCGCTCGAGCAGGTAGCGCTGCCTCGGCGTCCCGAACCGGTCCGAGGTGCCGTGGTGGCGGTGATGGACGACCGACTCGGGGATGAACCAGCACTCGTACCCGAGCAGCCAGGTCCGCCAGCCGAAGTCCACGTCCTCGAAGTACGCGAAGTAGTCGTCGTCGAACCCGCCGACCTTCAGGAACCATTCGCGATCGACGGCCATCGACGCGCCCATGGGGAAGATCGTGGGTTCGCGCACCAGGTCGCCGGGAACGGGGTCACCGTTGTGACGGTTGAAGCCGTGCCCGTAGAACGACAGGTCGCCACCCGCGAAGTCGACGAGGTGGCCGTCCTTGTCGAGGACGAGGCCGCCGGTCGCCTTGATCCGGTCGCTGTTGGCGATGGGCAGCACCAGTTCGCGCAGCCACCCCTGCTGCGCGACCGCGTCGGGGTTGAGCAGCGCGAGGATCCTGCCCGACCCGGCCCTGGCACCCTGGTTGACGACGGGCGCGAACCCGTCATTGGTCTTGTTGACGATCAGCTGCACGGACGGGAAGTCGGCACGGACCATCTCGACGGACCCGTCGCTGGACGCATTGTCGACGACGATGATCTCGACGAGCTCGACCGGATAGTCCTGGTCGACGACCGACCGAAGGCACGGTCCGAGATCGTCACGGCCATTGTGGTTGACGATCACGACCGTGACGGTCGGGAGCTCTTGACTCATGGGCGCGTACTCGTCGGCTGGTCGGGCCGTAGTCTACGTGCGGGATCACGCCCCCTCGCGCGTCTACGGTGCCCGTTGGGGCATGTCGGAGGGATCGCCATGCGAACGATGTTGGCTCGGCGCGCGGGGGCGTCGCTCGCCGTCGTGGTGATGTTGACGGGCTGCGCCGAGACAGGTGAACCCGCGAACACGTCGTTCACCGCAGCGGAGGAACTGCGGGCAACCGACCCGATCAGGCAGACCTTCGTGGCGACGAGCGACGGGCTGATGCTGGTCCGTGTCTGGATCGGCACCTACGGGGTCCCAGGGCCGTCGGGGACGCTCACAGCCACGATCAGCGACGCATCCGGCCCGGTGCGCGAGGTCGAACTGCCCGGCGCGGGGCTGCGGGACCTGCAGGCACAGTCCATCGTGTTCGAACCGATCCCCGACTCGGCCGGCCGCAGGTTCGAGGTCGCGCTCGCCTGGAGCGGTCTCCACCGGACCGCCGTCCTCAAGAACGAGTTCGACGCCTACACCGACGGCGAGGCGTCGACCGGCGGGGACCTGCGGTTCGAGGTCGGGACGGCCGATCGGGTCGCCGCCGCGAGCAACGTCGTGAGTTCCACGATCGCGCACTTGGCCGACCGGGTCGCGCGCGACCCCGTGTTCTGGCTGGTGTGGCTCAGCGGTCTTGTCGCTCTCGGCGTGGCGGCGATGCGTCGACGGCGACAGCCCGCGGACGAACCGTCTCGAGAACCAGCGGAACCATGATCGCCAACGTCGCGGCGACGTAGACGCTCCACAGCAGGTCGCCGACCAGCTGCGTCCGGACTGGGTCCGCGAACGGCGCGGTCGCGGGCAGCGACCACATCGCCTGCCGCCCCAGTCCTGCGAGGACACCGCTGAAGACCGCGCCGCCGTACAGGACGAAGATCGCCGTGAACGACGCCGCAACCTGCCCGAGGTGGAGCCACCCGACCCCGGCGCGGTCGCGCCGACCAATGACGAGTCCGATCGCGGGGGTCAGCCACATCAGGTAGTGCGCGCTGAACTGGGAAAGCAGGAACACCCCGAGCAAGGCGATGGCGACCCACCGCCACAGTTCGCTGCGGTCGATCGGCGTACCGCCCCACCAGCCATGATCACGCCCGAGTAGATAGATCCCGAGCGCGACCAGGAAGGTCGGCAGCAGGAGGATCGCCGGTCCGTCCCCTGGCGGACGGAATGCGAACACGAAGAAGTTGTCGCCGAACGAGTACTCGCTGAAGTTCTGCAACTCCCCTGCCCGGCCGACGAACACGCGGGTGAACAGCACGGTCAGCGCGTACGGGACCATCGCCACTGCGGCCCAGGCCGTCTGGCGGCGTAGCCCCCGGCGCAGCACCAGCGCGAACACGGGGATCAGCAGCAGCGGGAAGGTCCGTAAGGTAACGCCGACGCCGAGCACGACGGCGGCCGACCAGTCGCGTTGGCGTTCGGCGAGATACAGGGCCAGAAGTATGGCGAGGACCGGGAAGGCCTCGTACCGGGCGAACAGGTAGGTCGCGTACAGCGCCGCTGGCGAGAACATCCAGAACGCCCATACGGCGACCGCACGGTCGGCCCGTGCGCCGACGCGCCGAGCGCCGTGCCACACCAGGCCGAGGAGGAGCAAGCCAGCCGCCAGTTCGGCCACGGCGTACGGGACCTTGAGCAGCGCGATCGATCGGACAGCCGTGTCGCTGGCCAGGAACGCGTCCATGTGCGACGGCACGAGCGCGTCGGCCTCCCACCACCATGGGTGGGTCCAGACCTCGTCGGCAGGGCCCATGAACGGCTGGACGACCAGCAACCACATCGCGTGGACCACGTGGCTGCCCAAGTTGACGAGGTACTCCTCGAAGAGCTTGCCGTGCGACGAGATGAGGTGGGCGCGCCAGTAGACGGCCAGCGTGTCCGAGGAGATGCCGATCGGCATCAGGATCCATCGGATCGCCAGGCCGGCCACGGTGAGCAGTTGCAACCGGCGACCGATCACGGGGTCGCGGAACGGCGCAAGCAGACCAGCGCGCTGGTCGGCGTCGTCGCTCATCTGGTACCCGGTGCGATCAGTTGCTCGATGCGGTCTAGCAACTCGACACGATGTGAGGACAGTAGATGCTCGGCCTGGACCCGTCCGGCTGCGGCGATCGACAGCCGGTCGGTCTGCGGGTCGAGGCACTCGGTGATGGCTGCCGCGAGGGCGGCAGGGTCCTTGGCCGTCACGAGCCACCCGGTCTGCTGACCGTCGGCCGGCGCCAGCTGTTCGGGCAGTGCGCCGACGGCGGTCGCCACGACCGGTCGTTGCCGCAGCATCGCCTCCTGGGCGACCAGGCAGAACCCCTCACGATGGCTCGGGATCACGAAGACGTCGCACGCGCCGACGACGGCGTCGAGCTGCGACGGCGAGATCGGATCGCGCAGGTCGAGATCCACATCCAGCTCACCGGCAAGCTCGAGCAGACGTTCGCGCTCGGGACCGGTCCCGACGATGGTCAGGTGAACGGCCGGATCGACTCGCGCCACGGCGTCGAGCAGGTCGGCGTGGCCCTTTTCGACGACCAGGCGCCCGATGGCGAGCAGACGTCGTTCCCCCGGCGGAGGGGCCGGCGGCCCGGTCGGCACGTTGGGGGGCGGGGGCAGCTTGACTGCGTCGGGTCGTCCCATCCTCGACTCCACCTCGAGGCGGGCGTCCTCGGACATGACCAGGACCGAGTCCGCTTTTCGCAACACGGCCCGGCCGTACGCCGCCCCGCCAGGCAACTTGCCGAGCAGGGCGAGGTCGGTGCCGAGGACGACGACCTGCAGGCGCATACTGACGGCGTCGACCGGCAGGAACCACAGCCCGGGAACGACCCACTGCACGTCGACGACGTCGGGGGCGAAGTCCGCGATCCTGGCCCGCACGACCTGGCGCATGCACCGGACGAGCACGAGGAAACGCGCGAACCCCGCCGGCGTTCGGACGCGCTGGTGCATGTCGCCCTGGTAGGCAAGGGTCTCCTGATCGTCGCGGCCGTACCGGACCCGGTGGACGGTGACCCCGTCGACCTCGTGCTGTTCGGGCAGTCCAGGCTCGTGGGGTGCGACGACCGTCACCTCGACACCGACGGCGCGCAGTTCCGCGACGTAGCGCAACAGGAACGGTGCGACGTCGTCGTCCTCGTGTCGCGGATACACGTGCGTGACCACGAGGAACCGCGCGCGGGCGGTCACCGTGGCTGTCGCATGCGGTAGGGAGACTGGTCGCGCGAGCGGCTGTGACGCAGGATGTCGCCGAGGAACCCGACGCCGATGAACTGCACGCCCGCAAGCACGAGCAGCATCCCGAGGAACAGCAGCGGCCGCTGCCCGATGCCTTCACCGGTGAAGACCTTCAGCGCGGCCAGGTAGGTGAGGATGACACCGCCGATGGCAGTCGAGATCGCCCCGAGCCCGCCGAGCAGGTACAGCGGCCGGTCACCGAAGTTCGTCAGCATCAGCACGGTCATCAGGTCGAGGACCGTGCGCGCGAACCGCAGTGTTCCCCGGTACTTGGTCTCGCCCGCGATCCTGGCGCGGTGGGTGACCTCGACCTCGTCGACGACGTAGCCGAGTTTGTCGGCGAGCACCGGGATGAACCGGTGCAGGTCCCCGTACAGGCTGACGTCGTGGCAGACCTCGGCGCGCATGACCTTCATGCCGGTGTTGAGGTCGTGGAGGTCGAGGCCGGACAGCCGCCGGGTGACGCGGTTGTAGGCCTTCGAGGCGACGCGCTTGGCGAAGCGGTCCTGTCGCTTGGCCCGCCAGCCTCCGATGAGGTCAGCGCCCTCGTCGAGTCGTGCGAGCAGACGTGGGACCTCGTTCGGGTCGTCCTGACCGTCCGCGTCGAGCATGACGACCACGCCGCCGGTGGCGTGGTCGAACCCGGCCTGCAGCGCTGCGGACTTGCCGAAGTTGCGGCGAAGGGTGACCACGGTGACGTCCGAGTCGCGGGCGTAGACCGCCAGCAGTTCGGGCGAACCGTCGCGTGATCCGTCGTCGACGTACACGATCTCGGTCTTTGCCGGTTGGCGGTCGAGCATCCATTCGGCCGTGGCATCCTGCAGTTCGCGGTGGAACGTGGGAAGCGACTCCTCCTCGTCGAGGACCGGGACAACGACGGTGATGTCGTACGTCGGCGACATCCTTCGACTTCCCTTCACCGGGGTGGCGCGCGCGATGATCGTAGCCACCGTTCCTGTGCGTTCAGTCGGGCATGGCCGAGGGGCCACCCGTCCTTCCGTACGCAACGAGCGAGCCGCCGAGCACCACCACCTCGGCCGCGAACTCCAGCACCCGGGTCACGGTGACCACAGCGAGCGCGGGTGCCGCACCGACCCCTGCGGCCAGCACGAGCGCCGTGACGCCCTCGCGCGGGCCGACGCCGCCGGGGGCGAAGATCGCCAGCCGACCGACAATCTGTCCCAGCGCGTAGGCCCCGACGGCCCGTGCACCGACACCATGCCCACCCGTCAGGCCCGCGACGACGAGCAGGAACCCGCCCAGACGGATCGCGGTGTTCACGGCGTACATGGCGAGCAGGCGGGCACTGCGGACTCGTGGCACGTGGAGGTCGACGGCCTTGTCGGCGACCCTGGCCCCGACCCGCCGGATGCCTGGCAGCAGCAGCGCACGCCGCACCAGGGCCAACGTCCGGTCGGGAGCCACGATCGTGGCCATGATGGCCACGGCGGGGACGATCGAGGCGATGGACAGCCACCGCAACTCGGGGGCCACCGCGACCCAGGACGGCAGCGTCGCCAGTGCGAGCAGAGGGTCGAAGGCGAACATCCACGTGATCTCGACCAGCGTACTGACCGCCCCGATGGTCAACGGGACGCCGTGCTGCCTTGCCAGCGCCATCCTTGCCCCGACCTGCGCCGCAGGCGTCGTGAACCGGGCGATCTGCGACACCGACCACGATCGCGCCGCGACCACGAACGACAACCGCGGCCCGGCGATGGCAACGACGTCCCGCCAAGCGGCCACCAGGACCCCGTTGCCGAGAACGTGAAGGCCGATGACGGCCGCAGCCACCGGGACGGAGGGGAAGAGGCGGACGTCGCGGGCGGCAGCGATCTGGTGCCGCAGGATGTAGACGACGATCGCGAGGCTCGCGATGGACAGCAGCCAGTTGAAGGCGAGCCGACCCCTCAGGAGCGGCCCTCGAGGACAGCCAACACGTGTTGGGCCACGTCGTCGGCGACGGAGTTCGGCCCGCCGGCGACCACGACGAAGGACGGGACCATCGACAGACCGGCGAGGTAGCCGTCGTGCTCATCCGGTCCCCAGGGCGACCCTTCCGTGAGCAGCGTGGGGACGAGGAGCATGGTCGCGTGGGTCCTCGCGGCGTACGGACCGGCTGCAAGGCCGTCGGGGAAGTTCTCGCCCGTGGCGACGACGATCGCCTGTTCGTCGAAGCTGTCCGACTGTGCCACGGCGCGACTGGTCGCCCACCGGCTGGCACCCGCAAGCCGGTCGTCGACGGCGATGCCCATCTCGGCGATGGTCAGCAACACGCTGTCGGGCACGGTCTCGGGCCCGCCGACCGCGACCACGCGTTGGATCTGCAGGTCGACTAGTGCCTGGCGGGTCGGTTCGGGCAGCGTGTCCGAGACCCCGAGGATGGGGAAGGCGGCGCCCCCGAGACCCCGTCGCGCAGCGATCCCGGACACCGCGAGGGCGTCGGCCCACTCCTTCGCGGGGACGTCGGCCTGGGCCCGGATGATGTAGGCGGTCCGGCTGTCGGCGAGCGCGGTCAGGCGCCTGCCGATCTCGGCGGCTGTCACGAACCGGTCGGGGCCGGCGACCCGTTCGACCGTCAGCCCCATGTCGTCGCGGAGCATGGCCTCGATGCCGGGGCTGACCGAGTGCTCCCCGCCGAGGATCCACACGGTCGTGGTCTGCAGCCGTTCGATCTCGGCCCGCACGACATCGGGCAGGGCGCCGGAGTCGGTGAGCAGCAGCGGGGCGTCGAGCGAGCCGGCCAGCGCGCTGCCGGCAAGGGCATCAGCGGGATGGTCGGCCCTGGCCAGCAGTACATCCGCGCTGGTGTCCCAGCCGTCGCGTGCAAGGTCGACGGCCGTGTCGATCCGTCCGTCGCCGTGGCGTCTGACCCACGCGCCGGCCATGACCGGCGGTGGGGCCCCTTCGACCGTGACGACCCCGGAGTGCAGGCCGAGCTTGGACCGCAGTTCATCGCCCGAGAAGGTCAATTCGACCTGTTCTTCGTTCTTGGTCCCCGTGACGACCGCACCACGCGGGTGACGGGCGGGGCGGCCGCCGGGTTCCACGTGCGTGATCTGGATGTCGGAGAAGGTGTCGAGACCGAACTTGGCGGCGAGTTCGGCCTTCGTCCAGCCACGCGACCATCGGTGGAGGTGGTTCTTGGAGGCGCCGTAGTCCTCCCATGCGGAGGTGTTGACGGACTTCAGGTACGGGAACGCCTCGGGGTCGGTGCTCCACACCTGGTACGGGTCGGCGCTCACGCCGCCGTGCGACGACGAGTAGAAGCCGCGGACGACCTTCGGTGCGGCCTCGTCGTCGAAGTCGTAGGTCAGGACCGACGTCGCCGTGGCGTCCACGGCAGCAGGCCACGACGCGGCGTGGCTGCCCTGGACCGCCGGATCTTCCTTGTCCCAGCCGACGTACGCCTGGTCGAACGTGGACGGGTAGATCCGACAGTCGCAGTCGTCAGGTGCCCCGTCGCCCGCGCCGGTCTTGTCCCGGTTGCTCGTGACGGCGTACGCGCGCGCGAGGATCGCCTGGGCCTTCAGCGACTCGGCTGGCCACGACGAGGGGACCTCGCCAAGGCCGTACAGGTAGGGCTGGATCGACGGGAACTGGATGATGACCGACATGTCGTCCGTGGCGCTGTCGTGGGCTCGACTGCGCAACGTCAGCGTGCCCCGTGCGTAACGGCGGCCGTTGTAGGTCGCCTGCGCGATCCGCAGGTCGGGGTCGAGGGCGACCGTCAGCGTGGACCCGGCCCCACCGACGGGCCAGTCGACTCCGGCAACCTCGTTGCTCGGGCTGCACGAGCCCGATTGATGCATCGAGAAGCCGCCTCCCTCGACGGCGCAGACGTACCAGGCAGCCAACGCGTCAGGCGGCTGGTCGATCAGGTGCTCGCCGTCGATCTGCCACGACAGCACCGAGGACCCCCGGCTGCCGATGCCGAAGAGTTGCGCCCCGGTCTGGCCGGGCTTCTCGGGGTACACCCCGACGCTGTACGACTCGTCGGCCTGGGTCCCGAGGGCCGTGCCCGGGAAGTACGTGGTGAGGATCTGCTCGGCCGTGCAGCCCTGCTCGGCCGCGCCGCGTGCGCCGTACTGGCTCATCCCGATGCCGTGGCCGTAGCCACCGCCGTTGAGGACGACCTCGTAGGCGTTGTCCGCGTCCTGCTGGGTGCGCGAGGCGTCCAGCTGCACCGTGTACCTGTCGTCGTCGGCGTCCTTGGTCTCCGGATAGTCCGGGTGGCGGACCAGGGCCGTGAAGGGGTCGGGCGTCCGGGTGGGATCGGGACAGACCGCGCCTGCGGCGGGCGTCACGGCGCCGAGGCCCGTGATGGTTGTCGCCACGATGGCGACCACCACGAGCAGACGCGGACGGATCGAGGACACGCGCACCCCAGTGGTTTGGGCGGGACGAACGACACGAGCGTAACCACCCACGTGATGTTCGCCCATTGTCCGGATCACTCCGCTGGATCGGGTACGCGGGACCCCGAAGCGATCGATCCGCCCCGTTCCAGCCGGATTCCGTCGCCCATGACGACGTCGTCACCGATTGTGACGCCGCTCTCGACGTGGCTGCCCACGCCGGCGAGCAGCCCCTTCGCCGTCACATCGGCACCGATGACCGCTTCCTTGAACAGGACCGCGTGCTGCAGACGTGCCCCACGATGCACCTTCGCCCCGATGCCGACGACCGTGTACGGCCCGACGGTGGCTCCCGACTCGACGACGGCAGCCTCACAGACCAGGACCGGCTCATGCAGCACCGCGTCGGCGGCAACGTGTGCGGACGGATGGACGCGGATGTTCGCGGAGCGCTGCGGGACGTCGGTGACCGGCGGCCAGTCAAGTGCCCCCTCGAGGGCGAGACGCGTTCCTTCGCGGTACCGATCGGGGGTCCCGAGGTCGGCCCAGACGCCATCCCAGACGAAGCCTTCGATGTGGCCGCCTCCGGCGAGCAGTTCAGGGAACACCTGCCGTTCGAACGACAGGCGCCCGGTGTCGTGGACCTCCAGGATCGAGGGCGTCAGCACGTAGGTGCCAGCGTTGATCGTGTCCTGCCCCGGCAGTGTCCCCGGTGCCGGTTTCTCGACGAAGTCGGTGATGCGCGTCCCGTCGCGGACGCACACCCCGAAGCTCGACGTGTCGTCGACGCGGGTGAGGACGATGGTTGCGTCCGCGCGTGCCAGTGCGTGGGCGTCGATGGCCCCACGGAAGTCCACGTCGGTGAGGACATCGCCGTTCAGGACCAGGAACGCCCCGTCGACCTGATCGGCCACGGACCTGACACCACCCGCCGTGTCGAGCGGTTCCGGTTCGGGGACGCAGCGCAAGGTCATCCCGAGGTGCGCCGCCGGTCCGGCCAGGATCCGCTCGAAGGGTTCGGTGTCAGCACCGACGATGAGCCACAGACGGCTGATCCCTGCCGCGGCGAGCCGGTCCATGACACCTTCGAGGAACGGCCTGCCACAGAACTCGATCAGGGGCTTGTACGTCGCGTCGGTCAATGGGCGCAGGCGCGTGCCCTGTCCGCCGGCCACGATCATGGCGTCGGTCACCACGGTCACTCTCCTGTGCTGCTGCGGCTCGTTCTGCGCCCCACGATCCGGGTCCATGCCAGGACCAGGCCGACCCAGAGCACCAGGCCGAGCCTCACGAACGGTTGGAGGAGTCGTCCCGGCCCGGACGCGTAGGCACGACCGTAGAAGCGGTCGAGGCTGCGTGCGTGGGCGATGACCATCTGACTGCGCTTCTGCCCGGCCGACGCGCCGACCTCGTGCTCGACCCCGGCCGCCGGCTCGAAACGGATCCGCCACCCTGCCTGCCGGAGCCGGTACCCGAGATCGACGTCCTCCACGTACATCCAGTAGCCGGGATCGAAGCCGCCGATCTGGTCGAAGGCCGCCCGACGCAGGAGCAGCGCGCAGCCGGAGAGCCAGTCGACGTCACGGGGTCGGTCGGGATCGAGGTCCGACTGCCGGTAGGCGCGGGTCCATGGGTTGTCCGGCCACCACAGGCCGAACAGTGCGTGACCGGCCGCCTGTCCCAACGTGGGGAAGGTTCGGGCCGACGCCTGCCGGCGTCCGTCGGGGTAGCGGACCTGCGGCCCTGCAGCAGCGACGTCGGGCGACTGCTCGAGCGCTTCGGCCAGGATCGTCAGGGCGTCCCTGTCGAACCGGGTGTCGGCGTTCGCGACCGCGACCAGGGGCGCGGACGTCGCCTGCATCCCCGCGTTTGCGCCCTGCCCGTAGCCGATGTTCGCGAGCTCGAGCACGGTGACGTCGGGGTGGCGCTCCCTGACCGCCTCGGCGGATCCGTCCGACGACCCGCAGTCCACGACCACGATCTCGTCGGCGCCGGCATCGGGCAGCGACGCCAGGCACTGCACGACGTCGTCACGGGTGTTGTGATTGACGATCACGATGGCGACGCGAGGCGTGACCTCGTGCGCGTCCTGGCCAACGGGATCGGTCACGCCCGATCGAACCCGCCCATCCCGATCATGACGATGCCGACCATGATGAGCCCCGCACCGCCCCACGTGATCAGGGGTGGGCGCTCGTTCAGCACCCACACCGAGAACGCCAGGATGATGAGGTAGCTCAGGCTGACGAACGGGTAGGCGGTCGACAGGTCCAACTTGGACAGGGTGATCAACCAGAACACGCTGGACAACCCGAACAGCCCGAGGCCGAGAATCGCCTGCCAGGTCATCACGACGCCCTTGATCAACGTCGGGATCTCGGCGATGCCGATCTCGCCGATTTGGTTCATCCCCTCCTTGAGCAGCAACTGGCCCGCCGTGGCGAAACCGATCGCCATGAACAGGATGACGAGGGTCTGCGTGGTCATCGGTTGCCTCCTGCCCGGCAGGTCGCCGAGATGGAAGGAGTCGTGGTGGACGTCGTGGCTCACGCGAGTTCACCGAGTTCGTCGACCAGGTCGCGCAGACCTTCGCGCCACTGCGGTAGCGGCGCAAGTCCGGCGAGCCTGGCGTGGCGATCGGAGAGCACCGAGTAGGACGGGCGCGGGGCGGGCCGGTCGAGTTCGTCGGAGGACATCGGTTGCAGGTCGACCTCGACGCCAGCCAGTTCGTAGGTGGCCGCGGCCAGGTCGTACCAGGAGCACTGCCCGCTGTTGGTCCGGTGATAGGTGCCGTAGCGACCGCTTGCACAGAGCCGACGCAGAGCGGCCGCCAGGTCACGGGTGAAGGTCGGCGAGCCGATCTGGTCGTCGACGACCCTGGCGCTGCCCTGCTCCTTACCGACGCGCAGCATCGTCCTGACGAAGTTGTTGCCGCGGGCGCCGCAGACCCACGCGGTCCTGACGATGTAGTGCTCGGGCAGCGTCTGACGCACGAGCGCCTCGCCCGCGGCCTTCGATCGGCCGTAGGCGCTGATCGGACCGACGGGGTCGAACTCGGTCCATGGGCGGGGCTCGCCCGCCGCGTCGGTCCGGGCGACGCCGTCGAAGACGTAGTCGGTCGACAGCATCACCATCGCGGAACGCATCTCGCGGCACGCCCGCGCGACCCACCATGACCCCAGGGCGTTGACGGCATGCGCGCGGTCGGGGTCCTGCTCGCACCCGTCCACGTTGGTCCACGCAGCGGCGTGCATGATGACGTCGGGTTCGTGGTCCCGTACGGCAGCGAACACGGCCGCTTCGTCGGCGACGTCGAGGTCGGCGTGCGTCAGGCCGACGACCTCGTCGTCAGGACAGGCGTCGAGCAGGTCGAGGCCGAGCTGGCCTCCTGCACCGGTGACGAGGACCCGCACGACTCAGCCCTTCAACCCGCGACGGGCCGATGCGCCGCCTTCCTTCAGCGGGCGCCACCACCACTCGTTGGCGCGGTACCACTCGATCGTGGCATCGAGGGCGGCCTCGAAGTCCAGGCTCGGCTTCCAGCCGAGGTCACGGATCTTTGTGGTGTCGACCGAGTACCGCAGGTCGTGGCCCGGGCGGTCGGTGACGAACTCGATCATCTCCTCGCCGAACCCCATGCGGTCGAGGATGGCGTAGGTAAGTTCCTTGTTCGTCATCTCGCTGCCGGCACCGACGTTGTAGATCTCGCCTGGGGCACCCTCGGTCAGGACGAGCCACTGTGCAGCGGCGTTGTCGATCACGTACGTCCAGTCGCGGACGTTGCGGCCATCCCCGTACAGCGGGACCTTCCTGCCGTCGATGAGGTTCGTGACGAACAGCGGGATCACCTTCTCGGGATAGTGGTAGGGCCCGAAGTTGTTGGCGGTCCGTGTCACCGTGATCGGGTAGCCGTAGGTCACCCGGTAGGAACGGGCGAGCAGGTCGGCGCCGGCCTTGGACGCCGAGTACGGCGAGTTCGGGAACAGCCCGTCGGCTTCCTTGAAGGAGTCAGGTTCCTCGATGGATCCGTAGACCTCGTCGGTCGAGATGTGCAGGACCCGCTCGACCTCGTGACGGCGCGCCGACTCGAACACGACCCCGGCACCGTCGACGTTGGTGCGCAGGAACTCGGCCGGTCCCTCGATCGAGCGGTCGACGTGGGACTCGGCTGCGAAGTTCACCACGGCGTCGGCCCTGGCCATCAACGGGTCGACGGCCTCGGCGTCGCAGATGTCGCCCTCGAGGAGCGTGTACCGGTCGTCGTCGTCGAAGTCCTCGAGGGACTCCGGGTTGCCCGCGTACGTGAGGACATCGAGGTTGGTGATGCGCACGTCATCGGTGTTGTCGAGCACGTAGCGGATGAAGTTCGAGCCGATGAAGCCGGCACCGCCGGTGACGAGGAGTTCCATGGGTCAGCTTTCTGCGATCTCGACGTGGGAGTGGTCGCCGAGCATGAGTCGATGGGCGGCGGGCCGCCGCTGGGTCTTCTGGAGGACGACGTCGCGACCGAGCAGCGAGCCCTCGATGCGCGGGATGTCGGTGACGGTGCAGCGGTCGAGGATGACGGAGTACTCGACCTCGGTGTTCTCGAGGAGGCAGCCCGCGGCGATGGACGTGAACGGTCCGACGTAGCTGTCCACGATGCGGGTGTTCGGGCCGATCGCGACCGGCCCGCGGACCGTGGAGTTGACGATCTCGGACCCGGCGCCGAGCGCGACCTCGCCCGAAACGGTGGAGTCGTCGTCGACCTTGCCGTCGATCTGTCGCTTCATCGTGCCCAGCACGATGCGGTTGGCATCGAGCAGTTCGTCCTTCTTGCCCGTGTCGAGCCACCATCCCTCGACCATCGAGGCTCGGACGGTCTGGCCGTCGTCGATGAGCCACTGGATGGCGTCGGTGATCTCGAGTTCGCCCCGCCCAGAGGGCTCGATCCGCTTGGCGGCCTCGAGAATGGCCGGCGTGAACATGTACACCCCGACGAGCGCCAAATCGCTCGGCGGGTTCTTCGGCTTCTCGATGAGTTGGCGGATGGACCCGTCGTCGTTGAGGTCGGCAACCCCGAACCGCTCCGGGTCTGGGACCTTCTTGAGCAGGATCTGGGCAGCCGGACGGTGTTCTTCGAACGCCTCGACGACATGGGTGATTCCGCCCTCGATCAGGTTGTCGCCGAGGAACATCACGAAGTCGTCGTCGCCGAGGAAGTCCTCGGCCGTCAGCACGGCGTGGGCAAGACCCAGCGGTGCGTCCTGGAGGATGTACGTCGGGTGGATCCCGAGGGCGCTGCCGTCGCCGACGGCTTCCTCGATCTCGGCTGCCGTGTCACCGACGATGATCCCGATGTCGGTGATGCCGGCGTCCCTGATCTGCTCGAGGCCGTAGAACAGGATCGGTTTGTTCGCCACCGGCACGAGCTGCTTCGCGCTGGTGTGCGTGATTGGACGCAGACGCGTGCCCGCGCCACCCGCAAGGACCAGTGCTTTCATCGTGGTCTCCTCGACCTGATTCTCGGCCAGTGTCTCAGGCTGCAGGCTGCCACGCGCTGCCGACGGTCAGCACGACGTCGACGCCGGCGGCAAGGGTGCCCGCTTCGACCTCGACGAGCGTCACCGGGACATCGCCGAGGTACTCCTCGAGCAGATTCGCCCGTGCGACCTCACCCACCGTGTACTGGATCGTCAACTCCTCGAGATCTGGGTCGTACTCGTCGGCGTTGGTTGCGTCGACCACCTGGAAGCCCTTGTCGGTCAGGAAGTCGGCGACATCGCTGGCAAGGCCCTCGGTCCCGACCCCGTTCAGGACCAGCACCCGGACGTCCTTCGGTTCGAGTTCGGCCGGCGCCTCGGTCCCGACGTCGGGAAGCGTCTCGGCGTCGCGCAACGACTGGAACAACGCTTCAGCCTGCTCCGGGTAGGCGTGGACGAAACCGGTGTCCGGGCTCCAGTAGCCCGGCACCGTCCGCGTCGCTACGTCGCTCGGCTCGAGGTTCTGCAGCGATCCGGCGAGGCTCAACATCTCGCGCGGGCCGAGGTCACGGTCGGTCGTCAGGTTCGAACCGACGGCGTCGATGACCGCCTTGACCTTCAGCGGGTTCAGCAGGGTCCCCGCGCTGCGGACCTTCGCCATGGCCTGGCGGATGAAGTACTGCTGCTTGTTGATGCGACCGAAGTCGTCCGCGCCGAACTGGTCGGTGGCGACCCGACGCGACCGCACGAAGCCGACGGCCTCCTTGCCGTCGAGGTTCTGGCAGCCGTCCGGCAGGTCGATCCCGGCATAGACGTCCTCGAGCGGTTCGTCGAGGCAGACCTCGACGCCGCCCACGGCGTCCGTCAGCGCCAGGAAGCCCTTCATGTTGATCTCGGCATAGTGGTCGATGATCACGCCGGTGAAGTCCTGCACCGTGCGGACGAGCAGGTCGGGGCCTCCGGCGGCGTGCACGGCGTTGATCTTCATCACGCCCGGCTCCCCGGGCGGGTCGACGCGCAGGTCCCTCGGGAAGGACACGATGACCGCCTGTTCGCGGGTCGGTGCGACCTGCACGAGCATCACCGTGTCGGTGAGGTTGGTCCCGATGTCCTCGGTGCCGAGTTCCCGCAGTTCCTCCTCGGTGAAGCCCTCCCGGCTGTCCGTGCCGACGACGAGGACGTTGAGCGTGCCCGGCACGGTGTCCTGCGGTGCGTCCGGGTCGTCGTTCGAATCGAGGCTGGGCAGGTCGACCTCTTCGATCTGCGTCGACGCGTAGCGCCACAGACCGAGCAGGATCGCCAGCGCGAGCACGGCGAGCGCGAGGATCGACAGCCCGATGAGGCGCACAGCGGTACCCCATCGCCGTCGACGACGGCGTGGTGCGCTGAAGACGTTCGAACGAAGACCAGACACGTCGAATCGATCCGGACGGGAACGGGGCGGACGAGGACGGGGCATGCAAAAGGCGGATGACGCCTACCACGAGAGTGCCCGACGTTAGCATCGGTGTCGTCGCCTGCCCCCGACCGAAGGTCGCCTGCCGTGCAACTGTCGTCGGGGGGCGCCACGTCCGCCACCAGCGTCCCCGAGGCGCTCGAGCACGCCGCAACGGCGTTCGGTCATCGGCCGGCGATCTCGCTCCTGCTGCCGTCAGGTCGTCAGGAACAGTCCTTCGCCTCGGTGGCCCAATGGGCGGCGAAGACCGCGCACTGGTTGCAGTTGGACCATGCCGCCGACGACGACACGACGGTGGGCGTGGTCGGTCCGCCGGGCTGGGTACCCGCCGTCGCCGCGCTGGGAGCATGGTGGCTCGGCCTGCGCGTGGTCGTCGGCGACGTCGCGGCGGGTGCCGATGTCGTCGTCGCCGGCCCCGGGTCGGACGGCGCGGTGACCGTGCGGTGGGGGTACGGCTTCGACGGCGCGGACGCCGGCGCCGACGGTGACATGTTCACCTGGGTCGTCCAGGAGTTCCCCGACCACCCACCGCCACCGCGCGGCGATGCCACGTCCGCGGCCATCGACCAGGGCGCGGTCGTGCGCAGCCAGCACGACCTCCTCGAGCATTGGCACGGCGCATCGGGGACGGCGGGGGTCGACGGTGTGGCCGCCTGGTTGGACGTGGCGGCCCTACGTCCGCTCGTGGCCGGGCGACCTACCGTGCTGCTCGGCCCTGGCACGACGCGCGCGGCGGCCGATGGCGACCGCGTCGCAGCGTGGGTGTGACGACCTCGGTCAGCCGCCCAACTGCTCGGCGGTCAGCGCGAACAGGTCCGCGGCTCCCGCGGTGACCTGGGCGGCCAGCCCGTCGACCTGCGGGATCAGCTGCTCGACGTAGAACCGGGCGGTGACGATCTTGGCCTCGTAGAAGGCCCTGTCGGCGCCACTGGCATCATCGACCAGTTCGGCCGCCTTCGCCGCGCTGCGGCCGAGCATTACGCCGCCGACCACCGAGGCCATCATTCGCAGGAAGGGCGTCGCGCCGGCGAGGACGTCGTTGAAGTCCTCGCGGCGCTCGGCGAGCCATCCGACGGTTGCGGCGAGGGTATCGACGGCATCGACGAGCCCCGCGCTGATCGAGCCGAGCGGGTCGCCATCGAGACCTTCGGCCTGCTCGCGCAGGTCCTCGATGAACCCCTTGACGAAGGCGCCGCCGTCGTAGGGCAGCTTGCGACCGACGAGATCGATCGCCTGGATGCCGTTGGTGCCTTCGTAGATGGGCGCGATCCGTGCGTCACGGAAGTGCTGGGCGACGCCGGTCTCCTCGATGTAGCCCATGCCGCCGTGGACCTGTAAGGCGAGGCTGGTCAGTTCAACCCCGAGGTCCGTGCACCACGCCTTCGACAGCGGGGTGTACAGGTCCGCGAGCTTCTGCTGATGCGCCTTCACGTCGGGATCGGGATCGTTGGCGGCACGGTCGATGGCGGCACCGTTGGCGTAGGTCAGGCACCGCATGGCCTCGATGTAGGCCTTCATCGTCATGAGCATGCGCCGGACGTCGGCGTGCTCGATGATCGGCGACTGGACACCCGGTTCCGCGCCAGGGGCCCGGCCCTGGCGGCGCTCCTTGGCGTAGTCGAGCGCCTGCTGGTACGCGCGCTCGGCGATCGACAGGCCCTCGATGCCGACGCCGAGGCGGGCGTCGTTCATCATCGTGAACATGGCCCGCATACCACCGTGGGGCTCCCCGGCGAGGTAGCCGATCGCGCCGTCGCCGTCCTCGCCGTAGGCCATGACACAGGTCGGCGACCCGTGGATGCCGAGCTTGTGCTCGACCGACACGACCTTGACGTCGTTGCGGTCGCCGAGCGAGCCGTCCTCGTTGATGAGGTACTTCGGGACCACGAACAGCGAGATGCCCCTGGTCCCGGGTGGCGCGTCCGGCAGGCGGGCGAGAACCAGGTGGATGATCTGATCCACCATGTCGTGCTCGCCGTACGTGATGAAGATCTTGTTGCCCGTGATGCGGTAGCTGCCGTCGTCGACCGGGATCGCCCTGGTGGTGACGGCACCGACGTCCGAGCCGGCCTGAGGTTCGGTGAGGTTCATGGTCCCCGTCCACTCACCGGTGACCATCTTCGGCAGGTAGGTCTGCTGCTGCACCTCGTCCGCATGGTGACTGAGGGCATAGACCGCACCGGTGGTGAGCAACGGGCCGAGCGAGAACGCCATGTTCGCGGATGTCAGCATCTCCTTGAAGGCGTTGGCGACCACCAGCGGGAAGCCGCCCCCACCGAGTTCGGGCTCGTGGTGCAGCGCACCCCACCCGGACTCGACGTAGGTGCGGTACGCCTTCTTGAACGAGTCCGGCGTGACGACGCCTCCGTCGACGAGGTTGCTGCCCTCGGTGTCACCGTCGCGGTTGGAGGGAGCGACGACCTCCTCGCAGAACCGGGCGGCTTCGTCGAGCACGCCGGTCACCATGTCGGGGTCGGCGTGGGCGAATGCGTCGAGTCGCGCGAGGTCGGCGAGCCCGGCGATGTGCTCGAGCACGAAGCGGATGTCACGGAGCGGGGCGCGGTAAGCGGTCATGCCCTGATCCTACTCACCCCACCGAAGCCCCTCCCGCCCCCGGTCGAGTGTGCGGCTCACCCTGAAATTTCGTGGCGAGCCGCACACTCAACTGGTCGTGGCCGCGTCGAGCGCCTTCTTGACGGTCTTGATCACAAGCTCCGGATGGTTCGTCACGTCGTCCCAGGAGAACCGCAGGAAGTCCCTCCATCCGGTCAGGACGACGGCGTTCTCGCGTCGCAGGTCATCGTGCCAGTCGAGGAGCGTGCCGTGAGCCAACTTGGAGTCGAGTTCGACGGGCACCATCTCGGGGAGGTAGGCCGCATCCAGCAGTCTGCGCTGACCAAAGGCGTCCACGACTGGATGGTTCATCGCGGTGGGCGGCAGGCCTGCCCGGGTCATCACGCGAAGGAATCGCGACTCGAGCTCGGTCCGGCATGCTGTCTCGAGAGGCGAGAGTTCGTCGACAAGAGCGAGGAGTTGGCGCTTGCCACGAATTCGACCAAGTCGTCGGCACATCTCCCGAAGGTCCGTGGCCGTCGTCAGTTCGCGGCGCACGGCGTCCGCGACGGTACGCCGCAGTGCCTGCGGTCCGCAGCCACCGGCGATGTCGGCGATCGTCCTCGAGGCAGTGGTGACGCGCAAGGGTCCGACGTGTCGGACATCCGATTCATCGAGATTCGCGGTCCGGTGGACCGTGAGATCCGGCAGGGCTTCGAAGGTCCGATCGCGCACAAGCACGTGCATCCCTTCACGGAGGTAGCGGGGAATGTCGAGCCCGAGGATGCGACCTGCGGTCCCACGAGCCAGGACAGCCTCTCCCCCGACGCCCAGTTGGGCAGCCAGGGCTCGCGCAGCAAAGCTGTCAGGCGCCGCCTCGGCATAAACACCAGGCAGGAGCACGCGGTAGCGGCCACGCGCCACGCGGCTCTCCAGCGTCGTCGCCGGGACCCCCAGCATCATCGCCTGTTCTCGGCTGAACACGGCGAATTGGCGGCGTGCCAGGGCAGCAAGGTGCTCATCGATCTCGTGCATGGCATGAGGATCACCCTCCGGGCCTTCAGCGTGCCGAAGCGATCGACGCCGGCTGTGGATACCCGACATCCCTCGTCGAGTGTGCGGCTGACCCTGAAATGCCGTGGTGAGACGCACACTCGACGAGGGGTTGCGACCTCGTAGGCTGCGCTCGCCCGGAGACGGTGTCGGACGGCGAGGTTTCGGATGGACGAGGAGGCTCCGCCGCGCCGCGCGGTCGCGCGCCTGTCTCGTCCGCAGCTGCCGAGGCCCGTCATCCGGCTGTTGCAGATGCTCGGGTTGCCCGCACAGGAGATCGCTCGCTACTGGTCGGACGAGGCGCGCTCGATCCGGTCATCGGCAGGCGCGCTCGGTATCGGGCTGGTTGCGACCCTGATCGCAGGCGTGGTCCTCGGCGCCGCCAGGGGCCAGATCACCGAGCATCCCGGACTGCTCGTGCTCATCCCGGCAGCGATCGGGATGCGGGGATCGATCTACGGCGCACTGGCCGCACGGCTGAGCACCGGGATCCTGACGGGCCAATTCGAACCTGCGCTGGTGCGCCGCAGCTTCCTCGGTCGCCAGATCGAGGCGTCGACACTGCTGACGGTCACGACCTCGGTCGAGGCTGGCACATTGGCCTGGGGCGTCTCGCGGCTCTTCGGCTGGCAGACGATTCCGTTGCTCGACCTCGTTGCCGTGTCGCTGGTGGCCGGGCTGCTGTCCTCTGCCGTGCTGCTCGGCGTGACCGTGTCCCTGGCACGCCGGTCGCTGGCGCGCGACTGGTCGATGGACGACGTCGGGGCCCCGACGATCACGGCCACTGGCGACCTCATCACCCTGCCTGCCTTGCTGGTTGCCACGTATCTCCTGCGTGTCGAACCGATCGCGATTGCGATCGGTTCCCTCGGACTCGCCGGCGCCGTGGTCGCGGCGGTTCGCGGCGTCCGGATCGGCGAGCCGACGATCCGCCGCATCATACGCGAGTCCCTGGTCGTGCTGACGGTGTCCGTGACCCTGCAGGTCCTCGCCGGAGGCGTCATCGAGAGCCGTGTGGATCAGTGGCTCGTCGTCCCTGCGCTGCTGGTCATGATCCCGCCGTTCGTCGCCAACTGCGGGTCCTTGGGCGGGATGCTCGCGAGCCGGTTGGCGTCGAAGTTGCACGTCGGTCTGCTCGAGCCGAAAGTGTTTCCCGGAAAACTCGCAGGGTTGGACTTCTCCCTGACGTTCCTGCTCGCCCTGCTCGCCTTCGTCGGCGTCGGCGGGGTGGGGTGGCTGGCTGCCCTGCTGGCCGGCCTGGATCCGCCTGCGCTGTCGTCCCTGGTCCTCACGTCCGTGGTCGGCGGGCTCATGGCCACGGTCGCGCTCGCACTCGTCGCCTACGGCGCGGCGACCGCCACGTTCCGATTCGGGCTGGACCCGGACAACCACGGTATTCCGATCGTCACCGCGTCGATGGACCTGTTGGGCATCCTGTGCCTGGTAGCCGCCATCGGCCTGACCAAGGTTGGGTGAACCAACATGCGAAGACGAACCGTCAAAGAACTCCTGGTCGGCGCGAAGGATGCCGCGGAGTTGATGGTCGACCTGGCGTACGCCGCACTGTTCTTCGGCGACGACTCGATGGCCAACGAGGTCCTGCGTCTCGAGGAGCAGGTGGACGACGCCCTCGTCGACCTGCGCCTGGTGTGCATGCTCGCGGCACGCACGCCGGAGGATGCGGCCCAACTGGCCGGCGTCCTGTCGTTGGCTGTGTCCATCGAGGGGATCGCCGACGCGGCCGAGGACATCGCCAGGGTGCAGCTCAAACATCTCGGAGTACCGAGCGAGTTGCGCGACGACCTGCGCTACGCCGAGGAGGTGACGGCCAGGGTCAAGATCCGCGAGGAGAACCATCTCGAGGGTCGCACGCTCCGCGAGCTCGAGCTGCCTGCCAAGACCGGGATGTGGATCATCGCGGTGCGGCGCGACATCGACTGGCTGTACGGACCCGATGGCGACGAGGTCCTCCGTGAGGGCGACGTCCTGTTCCTGCAGGGTCCGGGCGGCGGGGTCGACCGCGTGCGTGAGCTGGCTGGCGGGACGCCCCACCAGATGCCCGCACCGCGCGAGACCACCAAGCTCTCGCACCTCGACCGCGCGGTCGACCTGGTCGTCGAACTGAAGAACGCGGCGGAGGCCGCGGTCGGGCTCGCCTACGCCGCCATCCTGCTGCGCGACCGCACGCTCGCGGCGGAGGTGTCGGTCATCGAGGACAAGTCCGACGACCTCTTCCACGGGCTCGAAGGCTGGGTGCTGCGGGCCGCTGCCGAACTCGAGGATCCCGAGGAACTGCGTGGTCTGCTGCACCTCGCAGCCTCCAGCGAGCGCATCGTCGACTCGGCGCAGTCGATGACTCGCATCATCGAGACCGACGACCCTCCCCATCCGATCGTCACCCAGGCGCTGTCCGAGGCCGACGAGATCACCGCCGACGCCTTCGTGCAGCCGGGCTCGCAGGTCGAGGGCCGTTCGCTGTCCGAACTGCGTCTGCACACCGAGACCGGCATGGAGATCCTGGCGATCGATCGCCAGGGCCGGTGGCTGTATCGACCTCGATCGACACGTCGCCTCGAGGCCGGCGACCGCCTGCTCGCGCTTGGCCCCGAAGAGGGCGCCGCGAAGCTGCGTGAATGGTGCGGCGACGACCGCCCCGAAGGCGAGGACGGCGAGTGGGTCGAATCCCCCGCCGACGACTGACGCCCCCAACCCGATGTGAGTACGTCCAAGCGATGTGAATCCGTCCAATATGCGAGACGAACTCACATCGCTTGGACCAATTCACATCACCTGGGGAGGGTGGTGGTGATGCCCTTGTAGTCGCGCTTGTACTTGCCGAGGCGGGGGGGGTGGAGGAGCGAGAGGGTCGCGCGGGGGCCGTCGAGGCCGGGGCCGCGGGAGACGCCTGCCTTGCCGACGCCTGGCCAGTCGAACGGGAGGTCGCCCCAGGCATCGAGCACCGGGACGAGGTAGACGGGCTCGCCGCCCGGCAGCGTCAGGTCGGCCTTGAGGCCACGGGCGAGCAACTGCTCGTGCACGTGGCGCAGCACGCCAGGCGCAGCTGCCGCCTGCGACTTCGTGAGCCCGTACAACTCGAGGTCGGGGACGTCGAACCGGGCAGCGCCGTACGTGTGGACCCAGTGCGTGCCCTCACCCCGGTCGCGGGTCGCGATGGCGTCGTCGTGTTCGACCGCGCCGACCGCCAGGCGGTTGATCCATGCCTCGTCGCGCTCGACGTGCGCGGACAGGTCGCGAACGGTCCGCACGCATCCGCGCAACTGCCGAGCGAGCGTCTGCACCAGCACGGCCTGGCGCTGCATGCCCTTGACCGGCCCGTCACCGCCGATGTAGGCCTCGACGCGCAGCAGGTCGTCTCCGTCCTCCTCCAGGGTGCGCACGGCAGCTTTGTCCATGCGCCCACCCCAGTTGACCTCCTGGGCCTGCGCCCCAGAACCGATCGGCCCAGCGCGATCGAGATCGCCTGCGGCGATCGCCGCCCGGACGACCTCGCCGACGTCCACCAGCGGCTGGTCGAGGACCAGCGCGATCCTGCTCGTGTAGCGGTCCGCCACCGCTACAGCCCCAGGTCGCGGGCGATCAGGATCCGTTGCACCTCGGAGGTTCCCTCGCCGATCTCGAGGATCTTGGCGTCCTGGTAGAAGCGGGCGACCCGGTACTCGGTCATGAAGCCGTACCCGCCGAAGACCTGGCAGGCCTCGCGCGCCGCCGTGACGGCCTGTTCGGACGAGTACAGCTTGGCGGCGCTGGCTTCGCGCTTGTAGGCAAGACCCTGCTGCTTCTTCCATGCCGCGTGGTAGTAGGCGAGCCGAGCGGTCTGGGCGGCGACCTCCATGTCGGCGATCTTGAAGGCGACCGCCTGCTGCTTGCCGATCGGCTTGCCAAAGGCCTCGCGCTCGTTGGCGTAGCGGACGCACTCGTCGACACACCCTTGGATCAGCCCGACTGCCAGGGCCGCGATCGCGATCCTGCCGTCGTCGAGGGTGGCCAGGAACTGGCGCATCCCCGCCCCGCGCTCGCCGAGCGTGTTGGCGACCGGAACCCGGCAGTCCTCGAAGACCAGCTCGCGCGTGTCCGACGCGTGCCACCCGACCTTGCGATACGGCGGCGCGGCCGTGAACCCCGGGGTGTCGACCGGCACGATGATCGAGGTCATCTCGTGGTCGCCCGAGAACGCGGTGACCGTCACGATCGAGGTCAACTCGGTCCCGGCGTTGGTGATGAACACCTTGGACCCGTTGATGACCCAGTCGTCGCCATTCTGCACAGCTTTCGTCCTGGTGGCCCCGTAGACGTCGGACCCGCCACCGGGCTCGGTCAGGCCGAATCCACCCAGCTTCTCGCCCCGGCACAGCTCGGGCAGCCACCGCTGCTTCTGCTCGTCGGTGCCGTACTCGGCCAACGGGGTCGCTCCGAGTCCGACGGCCGCCTCGAGCGTGATACCGACGGACTGATCGACGCGGCCCAGCTCCTCGATCGCCAGGCACAACGTCAGCAGGTCGGCACCCATGCCCCCGTACTCCTCGGGGAACGGGATCCCGAACAATCCCATCTCGCCCATTTGCCTGATGATGTCGACCGGGAACGTCTTGTCCGCGTTCACCTCGTCGGCAACCGGCGCCACCACCGTGTCCGCGAACTGCTTGACGACCCTGCGGAACTGCTCTTGTTCCTCGGTGAGCGCGAAGGACAGCACGGTGCGGTCGACCTTCCGTACGGCGGGGCCGCGAGCCTATCGCCGGACAGCGGGCCGCTCAGTCGCGCCGCAGCAACTCCACGTCACCGGCCATGACCGTCCGGCGCCCGTCGCGCGTGTCCACGAGCAGTGCGCCCGTGTCGTCGAGGTCGACTGCCGTCCCGACCGCCTCCGCACGGACGGTCCGCACCCGCACCTGCTGACCGAGGGTCGTGCACCGCACGCGGTAAGCGGCCAGCAGCCTCGTCGGGTCGTCCGGTACATCGAGCAGCCATGCCTCGAGCGCCCGTAGCAGGTCGACCAGCAACCCATCGCGGTCCACGTCTGCGCCGGTGACCTCGGCCATCGAGGTCCACTGCGCCATGTCGTCGATGCGGTCGACCCCCCGCCAGTCCACGTCGACGCCGATCCCGATGATCAGGCAGCGGGGACCCTGCGGACGCAGGTCGTGGGACTCGACGAGGATCCCGGCGCACTTGCGCCCCGCGACCACGACGTCGTTGGGCCACTTCAGCGCGGCAGCGACACCGTGCCGGCGCATCGCGTCGCTGACCGCGAGGCCGACCGCCAACGGAACAAGCGACGTGCCAGCCGCCGGGAAACCGGTCGCGACCGACACGAGGAGGTTGCCGTCGGGCACGTCCTGCCACACCCGACCACCCCGCCCACGCCCCGCGGTCTGCCGGTCGGCGACGACGACCAGACCCGCACGGCCACCTTCGCCGACCCGCTGCAGCGCGACGTCGTTGGTCGAGACAACTTCGGCATGGTGCTCGTACGAACTCCACAGCGACGGTCCGGCCATGTAGCGAGCCACACGATCTGATCGGTCGGCCATGGGGGCTCCTGCGGGGGTTCGGCGGCGCAACGGTAGGATCCGGCGTCCCGGCCTGCCACGCTTCCACCCGAGGATCAACTGTGTCCAAGACCACTGCGGACAAGCTCGCAGAGCTCGAACGGCGCCAGAAGGAGGCGCTGTCCGGCGGCGGCGAGAAGCAGATCGCCAAGCAGCACGACAAGGGCAAGCTCACCGCCCGTGAACGCGTCGAGCTACTGATGGACGAGGGCTCGTTCATCGAGACGGACGCGTTCGCGGTGCACCGGGCCAAGGGCTTCGACATCGAGGACAAGAAGATCCTCGGCGACGGCGTGGTCACCGGCCACGGCACCGTCGACGGCCGTCGTGTCTGCGTGTTCAGCCAGGACTTCACCGCGTTCGGTGGCTCACTCGGCGAGGTCTTCGCCGAGAAGGTCTGCAAGATCATGGACCTCGCCGAGAAGATGGGCGTTCCGGTGGTCGGCCTGAACGACTCGGGGGGCGCACGCATCCAGGAAGGGGTGGTCTCCCTGGGTGGCTACGGGGACATCTTCCTGCGCAACGTGCGGTCGAGCGGCGTGGTGCCCCAGATCAGCGCCATCATGGGCCCGTGTGCCGGCGGCGCCGTCTACTCGCCCGCGATCACCGACTTCGTGTTCATGGTGCGCGACACGTCCCACATGTTCATCACGGGCCCGAACGTGATCAAGACGGTCACCGGCGAGGACGTCACCATGGAGGAGCTCGGCGGCGCGATGACGCACGCCGCCAAGTCCGGCGTCGCCCACTTCGCCTCCGACGACGAGGAGGCCTGCATCGATGACATCAAGTTCCTGCTGAGCTTCCTGCCGTCCAACAACCTCGAACTTCCCCCAGCCATCGCAAATAATGACGACCCGGAACGCCTGATCCCCGAACTGGACACGTTCATCCCGGACAACTCCAACGTCCCGTACGACATGCGCGACATCGTCCGCTACGTCGTCGACGAGGGCGAGTTCTTCGAGGTCCACCAGCACTACGCCGAGAATCTGATCGTCGGGTTCGCCCGTCTGGACGGTCAGGCCGTCGGGATCGTCGGCAACCAGCCCCAGTACCTGGCTGGCGTGCTGGACATCGAGTCGTCCGAGAAGGGCGCCCGCTTCGTGCGGACCTGCGACGCCTTCAACGTGCCCATCATCACCTTTGTCGACGTGCCCGGCTTCCTGCCGGGCACCGACCAGGAGTTCGGCGGCATCATCCGCCACGGCGCGAAGTTGCTGTACGCCTACGCCGAGGCCACCGTGCCGAAGCTGACGATCATCACCCGCAAGGCGTACGGCGGGGCCTACGACGTCATGGGTTCCAAGCACCTCGGTGCGGACATGAACCTGGCGTGGCCATCGGCCGAGATCGCCGTCATGGGCGCAAAGGGAGCAGTCAGCATCCTGTACCGCCGCGAACTCGCCTCCGCGGACGACCCCGATGTCATGCAGGAGGAGTTCGAGGACCGCTACGCCGAGGACCTCGCCAACCCGTGGCGCGCCGCCGAGCGGGGCTACGTCGACGCCGTGATCCAGCCATCGCGGACCAGGATAGACCTGATCCGCGGGTTGCGGTTCACCAGCACCAAGCGCGAGGACGGCCCGCGCCGCAAGCACGGGAACATTCCGCTGTGAGCGAGGAGACCGCCCTGGACCCGACCCCGCGGTACCGGATCGTCGCGGGTGGGATGCCCACGGTCGAGCAGACTGCTGCCCTGACGATCGTTCTGACACCGGTGTCCGTGCCGCCGGCCGCGGGAGCGTGGACGGCCCCACGATCGGGATGGTTGCAGGCAGCGCTCCACGAAGGTGTCGGCGGGCGCGCGGTCTTCTCGGCCCGTCAGGCGGCTGACCTGCGATGACCGACGAGTCCCGCCGCGCCGGCGAACTGATCGCGATCGTCTTCGGCGTCCTGCTTCACCTGGCGATCGGGTTCTTCTACCTGGCCTCTGGCCTGCTCGCGCCGCTGTGGGCCGTGGCGATCCTGTGGGCGATCTGGCTGGCGCTGGCCTACCTGATGTGGCGATGGCGCACGAAGCCGTTCCACGTGCTGGCGATCCCGTTCGCGGCCGCCGCAATATGGTGGGGCGTCATCACGCTCGGGGATGTGCTGCTCGGCTGGACCGCCTGAGCCTCAGGCCTCGCTGGCGGTCCCGGTCGCGGCTGGTTCGGACGGCTCGGTCGCCTCGGTCTCGGTCGGTTCGGTCTCGGTCGGTTCGGTCTCGGTCGGCTCGTCCGACGCTGCCTCGGACCCGTCCTCGACGGGCTCTTCGCTGGCCGGGACGTCGGCTGCCGTGGCGTAGACGGTGATCTCGGCCTCCATGCCGGCGGCACGGTGGCCGGGGACATCGCAGAAGATCACGTAGTCGCCCGCGAAGACGTTGAAGGTAGCCGTGCTCGATTCCCCTGCAGCGGCCTCGGCCTTCGGGTCCGAGCCCTCGTTGGCCCCGGTCACCACGATGTTGTGCAGCGCCGTGCCCTCGTTGACCAGCGTGATCTCGACGTCCCCTTCGGCGGCGATCCCGCTGATGGTCGGGAACTCGAACTCGACAGCGCTGATCTCGAGGGCGCCACCCTCGCCGCTCGCACGCGGAGGGTCGTAGCAGTCGGAATCCGGGGGGCATGCGAGCCCCTGGGCCTCGATCGCGCCATCAGGCGCGCTGGCACATGCGGTCGCGAACAGGGCGAACGCACTCAGGGACAGCACCAGGCGGGAGCGACGAAACATTCGGCAGGCCTCCTTGGAACGCGCGCACCATATCGGCCGACGCGCGCACGGTCGTGATCGGCGGCAAGTGTGGCCGTGGTCGCCGTCCTGCGCCAATCCGGGAACCGACCTGCGTCCATCCGCCGGTACCGACGCCGACCGGTGAGAGGTCTACGATGCGGACCCGCTGCCCTCGATCCAGCCACCCAACGAGGATCTGCCGTGTTCGATGCTGTCCTGATCGCCAACCGCGGCGAGATCGCGATTCGGGTCATCCGCGCCTGCAAGGAACTCGGCGTGCGGGCGGTCGCCGTCTACAGCGAGATCGACCGGGACGCGCCACACGTCCGCCTCGCCGACGAGGCCTACCTGCTCGGGCCGGCACCGGCCGCCGACAGCTACCTCAACGTCGACAAGATCATCGAGGTTGCCAAGGAGGCCGGGGTCGATGCGATCCATCCGGGCTACGGGTTCCTGTCCGAGAACGGCGACTTCGCCAACGCCGTGACAGATGCGGGGCTGGTGTTCGTCGGCCCGTCCGCCGAGGCCATCCGACGGATGGGCGACAAGTTGTCCGCCCGGGAGGTCGCGCTGGCCGCAGGTGTGCCGGTCGTGCCGGGGACGCAGGAACCGACCGACGACCCGGACGAGGCGATCGCGTTCGGTGACGAGTACGGCTACCCGGTCGCGGTCAAGGCCATGTTCGGAGGCGGCGGCCGCGGGATGAAGGTCGTGCGGTCGGCTGACGAGATGCGCGAGGCCCTCGAGGCCGCCCAGCGCGAGGCCAAGGCCGCGTTCGGCCGGGGCGAGTGCTACCTCGAGCGCTACCTCGAACGCCCCCGCCACATCGAGATCCAGATCCTCGCCGACCTCGACGGCACCACGATCCATCTGGGCGAGCGCGACTGCTCGCTGCAGCGCCGGCACCAGAAGCTCGTCGAGGAAGCCCCTGCGCCGGGCGTCACCCAGGACCTGCGCGACCGGATCGGCACCGCGGCGGTCAAGGTCGCCAAAGAGATGGGCTACGTCAACGCAGGCACATGCGAGTTCCTGCTCGACGACGACGGCGAGACCTTCTACTTCCTCGAGATGAACACGCGTCTGCAAGTCGAGCACCCGGTCACCGAGATGGTCACGGGCATCGACCTCGCCCAGGCCCAGTTGCGGATCGCGTCGGGCGACGGCATGGGCATGACCCAGGACGACGTCACGCTGCGTGGGCACGCGATCGAGTGCCGGATCAACGCCGAGGAACCGGCGACGAACTTCGTCCCGGCCCCGGGACGCATCGAGCGCATGGTCGCCCCCATGGGCCCATGGGTTCGCCTCGACACGGGTGCCGAATCCGGGTACGAGGTCCCGCGCACGTACGACTCGATGATCGGCAAGTTGATCGTGTGGGCCGAGAACCGCGACGCGGCCCGTGCCCGGATGCGCCGCGCGCTCGACGAACTGGTCATCGACGGCATCCCGACGACGGTCACTTTCCACCGTCTCGCCATGCGCAACGAGCAGTTCGCGGCGGGCGGACACTCCACGGTCTCGGTCGAGAACGAGTGGGATCTGTCCGAACTGCAGCCGCAGACCACCGGCGACAGCGGCGGCGAACCAGACGGTCCCGCACGTGAGGTCACCGTCGAGGTCGGTAACCGCCGCCTGCAGGTTCGGGTGTTCGGCGAACTCGCGGCCGTTTCCGCTGGCGGACGCACGGCGGACGCTGGCGCCACCCGTCGCAAGCGTGGGTCGTCGGGCGGTGGCAACACCTCGGCAGCCAGCGAGGACCTGGTCGCCCCGATGCAGGGCACGGTCATCAAGTACGCCGTCAAGGAAGGCGACCTGGTCGCCGCAGGGGACCTCGTGGTCGTGCTCGAGGCCATGAAGATGGAGAACAACATCACCGCCCACCGCGGTGGGATCGTCTCGAACGTCAACTACGCCGCGGGCGACGTGGTCGAGTCCGGTGCCGTACTTGCCCACATCGACGACACCGCGGACAGCGCCTGACCCGATCGCCGGTGTCTCCGACGGTCGGGCCTCACTGGCCCAGGCGGGCCATCAGCAGCCGTGCGCATTCGGCGACCGACCCGGCCATCGATGGGTAGACGGTCATCGACTGGGCGACCTGGGCAACCGACAGGCGGTTCTGCACGGCCTGCACGAGCGGTTGGATCAGGTCGCTGGCGCGGGCCGACGCCACGACACCGCCGACGACGATGCCGGACCCGACCATGGCGTGGACCTTGACGAAGCCATCGGTGTTGTCAGCCATCTTCGCCCGCGAGTTGCCCTGGAAGTCCAGGCGGGCGGTCTCGACCGGGATCGAGGCTGCCTCCGCGTCCTCGCGCGACAGACCGACGGTGGCGACCTCGGGGTCGGTGAAGATCGTCGCGGCGACGGCATCCCAGCGGATCGGGACGACGGCCTGCCCGAGCGCGTGCCACATGGCGACACGGCCCTGCATCGCGGCGACGTTGGCGAGCATGACCCGCCCGGTGACGTCGCCGGCCGCGTAGATCCAACGGCAGGAGGTCCTGCCGACCCCGTCGACGTCGATGCCACCCCACTCGTTGGTCTGCACACCGACGTTCTCGAGTCCGATGCCGTCACAGACAGGTACCTGACCGACGGTGAACAGGACATGGCTGCCCTGGACGGTGCCGCCGTCCTGCAGGCCGACGACGACGCCGTCCGCCGTCGTCTGCACCGACTCGGCCCGTGCGCGCCGCAGGATCGTCATGCCACGGCGTTCGAAGACCTGCTCGATGACGGACGCGGCATCCGGGTCCTCGGTCGGCAGGATCAGGTCACGCGACGACACGAGGGTCACCCGCGCCCCGAACTGGACGAACGCATTGGCGAACTCGGCACCGGTCGCGCCCGAGCCGACCACGATCAGGTGCTCGGGCACCTCGGGCAGTCCGTAGACCTGTTGACCGAGAAGGACACGCTCGCCGTCGGGTTCGAAGAACGGCAGCACCCGGGCACGGGATCCCGTCGCGACCAGCACGTAGTCGGCCTGCAGGACCGTCTGCCCGCCGTCCTCGTCGTCGACGGTGACCTCGTTGGCCGCCGAGATCCGACCCCGGCCCCGATGGAGGGTGACGCCGGCCGCGGTGACCTTGCGTTCGATGTCGGCCGACTGGCTGGTGCCGAGGCGGAGCACCCGATTCGCCACCTCGGGGAAGTCGACGACCGTACGGTCGAGTTCGTCGATGCCGGCGACGTGAACGCCCATGCGGTCGGCGGTGTGGACCCACTCCATCGCCTCGGCCGCGACGATCAAGGCCTTGGACGGGACGCAGTCCCAGAGCACACAGTTGCCGCCGATGCCCTCGTCGCTGACGATGGTGACGTCGGCCCCGAGTTCGGCGGCGACCAGACCGGCCTCGTACCCGGCCGGTCCCCCTCCGAGGATGACGATGCGCTGACTCACATCGTGTCCCGTGGCACGTAGCCGCCCCAGATCTCGCGCAGGACGTCGCAGACCTCCTGCAAGGTTGCACGTGCCTTGAGTGCGTCGTGCATCGGGCCAAGCAGGTTGGCGTCGCCTTCTGCGGCGGCGCGGACCGCACGCAGGCAGTCATCGACGGCGGCCTGGTCGCGTGACGCCTTCACGGCGTTGGTCCGCTCGATCTGGTCGGTACGGACCTGTTCCTCGATCCTCTGCAGTTCCGGGTGGACGTCGCCCTCCATCTGGAAGCGGTTCACGCCGACGACGACCTCGTCGCCTGCCTCGACCGCGCGCGCGAAGGCGTAGGACGCCTGCTCGATCTCGGACTTCTGGAACCCTTCCTCGATCGCTCGGACGGCGCCCCCCATGTCGTCGATCTGCTCGATGTAGGCGAGGGCATCCGCCTCGATCTCGTTGGTCAAGGACTCGATGACGTAGGAGCCCGCGAGTGGGTCAACGGTGCGAGCGACGTCGGTCTCGTAAGCGATGACCTGCTGGGTCCGCAGGGCGAGCCTGGCCGACGTCTCGGTCGGTAACGCAAGCGCCTCGTCGAACGAATTCGTGTGCAGGGACTGGGTACCGCCGAGCGTCGCCGCGAGCGCCTGGATGGCGACCCGGATGAGGTTCACCTCCGGCTGCTGGGCGGTCAACTGCACCCCGGCGGTCTGGGTGTGGAACCGCAGCATCAACGACTTCTCGTCGGTTGCGCCGAACCGCTCCTTCATGATCCTCGCCCACAGTCGCCGGGCGGCGCGGAACTTCGCCACCTCCTCGAGCAGGGTCGACCGTGCGACGAAGAAGAACGACAGACGCGGCGCGAAGGCATCGACGTCGAGTCCGGCATCGATCGCTGCCTGCACGTACGCGATGCCGTCAGCGAGGGTGAAGGCGACCTCCTGGACCGGCGTCGCCCCCGCCTCGCCCATGTGGTAGCCGGAGATCGAGATCGTGTTGAAGTTCGGCAGGTGCTCGGTGCAGTAGCCGAAGGTGTCCGAGATGAGCCGCAGGGAGGGAGCCGGCGGATAGATGTAGGTGCCGCGGGCGATGTACTCCTTGAGGACGTCGTTCTGGATCGTGCCGCGGAGCTTCGCAGGGTCGACGCCCTGTTCCTCGCCGGCGATCCCGTACATGAGCAGCAGCAGCGACGCCGGGGCGTTGATCGTCATGGACGTCGACACTTGGTCCAGCGGAATCCCGTCGAACAGGATCTTCATGTCCTCGACCGTGTCGATCGCCACGCCGACCTTGCCGACCTCGCCGTCGGCGATCTCGGCCTCGCTGTCGTAGCCCATCTGCGTGGGCAGGTCGAACGCAACCGACAAGCCGGTCTGCCCCTGCGCGAGCAGGTACTTGTAGCGGGTGTTGCTGTCGGCGGCGGTCGCCATGCCCGCGTACTGCCGCATGGTCCAGTGCCGTCCGCGGTACATCGTGGGGTAGACGCCACGGGTGTAGGGGTACTCCCCGGGCCGTCCGAGCGCGGTGTCGGGATCGAAGTCCGCGAGGTGCTCCGGGCCGTAGACGGCCTCCAACGGCACCCCGCTGACGGTCGTGAAGTCATCATTCACGGGTGCACCCTCCGTTTCATGCGCGGAACCCCGGACAACGGGAAGTCTGTGCAAGGCTACGTCGGTCCCAGACGGGGGCCGAACCGATCATGCGGGGAGTTGGGGGTACGGGCAGTAGAGTCCGCGAATGCATCGCTTCTGGGGGGTCCTGCTGCCCGTGCTGCTGCTCGGCGGCGCGCTGGCGGCCTGCACGCCGAAAGTCGTCGAGCGGGTTGCTCCGGCCGCGGAGGCGAGGGAGCCATCGAGTCCGGCCTCAACCGAACCCGCCCTGCCGCCACCATCGTTCGTGGCGGTCGCCGACGACGACCCCGCAGCGGCGTACGCCCCGTACTACGCAGAACTCGTCGGTCGCGAGCTCGTCGCCGGGGACACGCCCTCGATCGTCGAGAGTCTCGCGACCGCGGGTTCGAACGACGTGCTGGTCGTGTCGTCGCGCGGGCACGACCCGGTCGTGTCGCGGGCGGACCTCGGCGAGGGCGTGCGTGTTGGACGACTGCTCGTCGGGGACGCGGACGCCTGGTCGGTCCGGATCGCGGCGGATGCGGACCGCATCCTGATCAGCAGCGACCCGCCGTCGGTCCGGGCGGATCCCGATGAAGCAATCGTGCGACTTTCCGACGATCCGCGTGCCCTAGGGCCGGTCAACGACCTGCTACGGACCACCGACGCCGAGGTCCGCGTCCACCATGCCGACGCGGACCGCGCCTGGATGGTGGAGGTCGTCCAGTCAGCACCGACGTTGCCTGGCGGCGGTCACCTGGTGTTCGAAGGCAAACGTCTGGTCGCCCTGTACGGACATCCCACGACACCCAGCCTCGGCGTGCTCGGCGAACAGGGACCGGAGGCGGCAGTCGCCAGGGCCATCGACCTCGCCGCCGAGTACGCCACCGACGACCTCGTCCCCGTCCCCGCATTCGACGTGATCGCCACCATCGCCGCAGCCGAGGCCGGCGACGACGGGGACTACTCCCGCGAGACCCCGATCGAGGCTCTGCGCCCTTGGGTCGACGCGGCCCGCGACGCCGGGGTCTACGTGGTGCTCGACCTGCAACCGGGACGGACCGACTTCCTCACCCAGGCGAAGCGGTACGAGGAACTTCTGCTCGAGCCGCACGTCGGGCTGGCACTCGACCCCGAGTGGCGGCTTGGTCCGAACCAGGTCCACCTCCGTCAGATCGGTTCGGTCAACGCCACCGAGGTGAACGCGGTTGCCGACTGGCTGGCCGATCTCACCCGCAGCAGTGCCCTGCCGCAGAAGCTTCTTCTGGTCCACCAGTTCAAGTTGACGATGATCGCCGATCGCGAACTGCTCGACACCTCGCACCCGGAACTTGCGCACACCATCCAGATGGACGGCCAGGGCCCGATCGGCACCAAGGACGAGACCTACGGGGCGATCACCCGTGGCTTCGAGGACCGGGTCTTCTGGGGCTGGAAGAACTTCCACGACGAGGACGTACCCACCCCGTCCCCCGAGCACACCATGACCCGCACGCCCGAACCGGTCTTCGTCTCGTACCAGTGACGATGTCAGCCGGTGCGGCGGTTGGCGAGCTTGGCCTTGAGGTAGTCGCGGTTCATCAGCGCGATGAAGTCGATCGAGATCTCCTTCGGGCACGCCGACTCGCACTCGCCCATGTTCGTGCAGGAACCGAAGTACTGCTCCATCACGTCGACCATCGACTCGGTGCGCTGCAGACGTTCCGGCTCGCCCTGCGGCAGCAGGTTCAGGTGGGCGAGCTTGGCCGATGTGAACAGCTGCGCGGCGCCGTTCGGGCAGGCCGCCACGCAGGCGCCACAGCCGATGCAGGAGGCCGCGTCCATGGCGAGATCGGCCGTCTCCTTGCCGATGGGTATGAGGTTCGCGTCGGGGGCCTGCCCCGTGTCGACCGAGATGTAGCCGCCGGCCTCGATGATACGGTCGAAGGCGCGGCGGTCGACCACCAGATCCTTGATGAGCGGGAAGCCAGCCGCCCGCCACGGCTCGATGACGATCTCGTCACCATCGGCGAACTTGCGCATGTGCAGCTGGCAGGTGGCCGTGCCCTTCTGTGGGCCATGGGGGATGCCGTTGATGACGACCCCGCACGTGCCGCAGATGCCCTCGCGGCAGTCGTGCGCGAACTCGATGGGCTCCTCGCCCTCAGCGATCAGCCGCTCATTGACGATGTCGAGCATCTCGAGGAACGACGCATCCTCGGAGATGTCGTCCGCGTCGTAGGTGACGAACTTGCCCGGAGCATCGGGACCCGCCTGCCGCCAGACGTGCAGCGTGAGGTTCACTTGTAGCTCCTCTGCGTCAGCTTGACGTACTCGAACTCGAGCTCCTCCTTGTGGAGCTCCTGAGGCGTCCCGAGTCCCCGCCACTGCCATGCGGCGACGAACCGGAAGTTGTCGTCGTCACGCTTGGCCTCGCCCTCGTCGGTCTGGGACTCCTCGCGGAAGTGACCGCCGGCGGACTCCTCGCGGTGCAGGGCGTCCCGGACCATCAGTTCGCCGAGTTCGAAGAAGTCGGCGACGCGGCCGGCTTTCTCGAGCGAGGAGTTCAAAGTGTCAGCCGACCCGAGGACCCTGACGTCCTTGTAGAACTCGTCGCGCAGGGCCGGGATCTCGGCCAGTGCTTTCTCGAGCCCGGCCTTGTTGCGCGCCATGCCGCAGTGGTCCCAGAGGATCTTGCCGAGTTCCCGGTGGAACCAGTCAACCGACCGCGTGCCCTTGATCGACAGGAACCGGTTGACCCGGTCGTTGACGTCACGTTCGGCATCGACGAAGGCCTCGTGATCGAGGTCGACGAGGGGCTCGTTCAACTTGTCGGCCAGGAAGTCGCCGATCGTGTACGGCAGGACGAAGTAACCGTCGGCAAGGCCCTGCATCAGCGCGGACGCACCCAGTCGGTTCGCGCCGTGGTCCGAGAAGTTCGCCTCGCCGATGCAGTACAGACCGGGAACGGTCGTCATCAGGTGGTAGTCCACCCACAGCCCGCCCATCGTGTAGTGCGGCGCCGGATAGATCCGCATCGGGCGGTCGTAGGGGTTGTCGCCGGTGATGCGCTCGTACATCTCGAAGAGGTTTGCGTACCGGTCCTCGATGACGTCGCGACCCAGGCGGCCGATCGCTTCGGCGAAGTCCAGGTAGACGCCGTTGTTCAGGGGACCCACTCCACGGCCCTCGTCGACGACGGTCTTGGCATTGCGTGACGCGACGTCACGCGGGACCAGGTTGCCGAACGCCGGATACTTGCGCTCGAGGAAGTAGTCGCGTTCGGACTCGGGGATATCGCCGGCCGGCCGGTTGTCGCCGACCTCCTTGGGCACCCAGATGCGGCCGTCGTTGCGCAGCGACTCGCTCATCAGGGTCAGCTTGGACTGGAACTCGTCCGACTGCGGGATGCACGTGGGGTGGATCTGGGTGAAGCACGGGTTGGCGAAGTAGGCGCCCTTGCGGTGGGCGCGCCATGCCGCCGTCACGTTGCACTGCATCGCGTTGGTCGACAGGTAGAAGGCGTTGCCGTAGCCGCCCGTGGCGAGCACGACGGCGTGGGCGGCGTGGCGCGACAGTTCGCCGGTGACGAGGTCGCGGCACACGATGCCGACCGCGCGCCCGTCGACGACGACCAGTTCGAGCATCTCCTGCTGGGTGTGCAATGCCACTTTGCCGGCCGCCACCTGACGCTCCAGCGCCTGGTACGCGCCGAGCAGCAACTGCTGGCCGGTCTGTCCGCGGGCGTAGAAGGTCCGGGAGACCTGGGCGCCTCCAAACGAGCGGTTGTCGAGCATGCCGCCGTACTCGCGCGCGAACGGCACCCCCTGGGCGACCGCCTGGTCGATGATGTCGACAGACACCTGGGCCAGCCGGTAGACGTTGGCTTCGCGCGAGCGATAGTCGCCGCCCTTCACCGTGTCGTAGAACAGTCGGAAGATCGAGTCGCCGTCGCCCTTGTAGTTCTTCGCGGCGTTGATGCCGCCCTGCGCGGCGATCGAGTGCGCGCGGCGCGCCGAGTCGTGGAACGTGAACGCCTGCACGTCATAGCCGAGCTCGGCCATCGTGGCAGCCGCAGACGCGCCGGCAAGGCCTGTCCCGACGACGATCACCTTGAACCGGCGCTTGTTGTTCGGGTTCACCAACTTCATCTGGAACTTGTGGTCCTCCCACATCGTCTGGATGGGGGCGTCGGGGACCTTGCTGTCCAACATGCGGGACTCCCGGGATCGGTCGGCAGGCGGTGGGGCGTGGCTGGTCAAGCGACGATGCCGGTCATGACGGCGACCGGGAACGAGATGTTGCCGATCACGATGACGGCCGTGATGCCGATGGCGAGCTGCCTGCGGTAGGCGTTGAACCGACGGTTGTTCAGCCCGAGGCTCTGGAAGAGGCTCCAGGTGCCGTGGTACAGGTGCATACCGAGGGCGAGCTGGGCCAGGATGTAGAACAGCGCCACGGGCACACGCTGGAAGCTGGCAACCACGTTGTCGTAGACGGCGCCGCGGACGAATTCGGGGTTGGTCGTCCCCCAGGTCAGGTCGGCGAGGTGGAACAGGATGAACGCCAGCACGACGATGCCGGTCCAGCGCATCGTCCGCGCGGCGAAGTCAGCTGCCACGTAGTCGCGCGGACCGTGGTAGTCCTCGGGACGCGCCCGGCGGTTCATGACGGTCAGCGCCCATGCGGCGTGCACGTGGACCACGAGGGCGACGATCAACACGGCCCGCAGCAACCACAGCGTCACGTGCTCGGGGAAGATCGGGACGAGCAGGCTCTCGCGCAGGAAGTGGCCGTAGTGGTCGATCGCCTCGGCCCCGAGGTAGATCTTCAGGTTGCCGATCAGGTGGGCGATCACGTAGCCGAGACCGACGATCCCGCTGATCGCCATGGCGTACTTCTTGCCGACCGCCGAGCCGTACAGCTCGACGATCCATGGCTTGCGGCCTGTCGGGGGCGGGGTGTCGACTGCGGTTGCCATCGCTGAGGCACTCCTGTTCGCAGGCGGAACCGTCCGGAAAGCGTCATCCGCGAAGGGCGCGGGAAGGGCGGATCGGGCCGTACCGTAGCACCGAGGACTCGGCGCCCTACGGGTCGGGCCGGTGGCTCCGGCCCTCGGTCAGGCAACAACGCGTCATTGCGCCCGGCAGGTTGCTTCACTGCCTCGCACCGCGAGCCGGGGAGGCTGCCAATGCAGTTGCGCGACGACATGACGCCCTTCGAATCGGTCAACTACTTCTTCCAGAAGGCTGCGGCGATCGATCACCTGTCCGACGCGGCGACGGCGGTCCTGCAGAGCACCTACCGCGAACTGCGGGTGCAGGTCCCGGTTCGCCGCGACGACGGATCGCTCGACGTCTTCGTCGGCTACCGGGTCCAGCACAACGGCGCCCGTGGGCCGTACAAGGGCGGCATCCGCTACCACCCGCATGCGGACCTCGAAGAGGTCAGGGCGCTCGCATCGCTGATGACGTGGAAGACCGCCCTCGTGGACATCCCCTTCGGAGGGGCCAAGGGCGGCATCCAGGTCGACCCTCGGCCGATGAGCCGATCTGAACTCGAGCGGATGTCACGCACCTATTTCGGCCAGATCAGCCACATCATCGGTCCGACCCGCGACATCCCCGCGCCCGACATGAACACCAACGCCCAGGTGATGTCGTGGTTCATGGACGAGTACGGCCGACGCCGAGGTCACACGACCCAGATCGTGACCGGCAAGCCCATCGCGCTCGGCGGATCGCAGGGCCGCGAGGCGGCGACCGGCCGCGGCTGCGTGATCGTGATGGAGGAGGCCATGGCCGACCTCGGCCTCGGCAAGCCTGAGGACATCACCATCGCCATCCAGGGGTACGGAAACGTCGGCGCGTGGGCAGCCGTCATCGCGCACGAACTCGGTTACCGCGTGGTCGCCGTCTCCGACATCGACGGCGCGATCCACGCGGCACACGGCCTCGACATCGACAAGCTGCAGCGCCACGTCCTAGAGGCCGGCTCGGTCGTTGGGTTCGGAGGTTCCGAACCCATCACCAACGATGAACTGCTGACGCTGGACGTCGACGTGCTGATGCCCGCCGCCCTCGGCGAGGTCATCACCCACCACAACGTCGACCAGGTCAAGGCCAGGCTCATCATCGAGGCAGCCAACCACCCCATCACACCAGTCGCGGATGCCGCACTGAGCGAACGCGGCGTCATGGTGGTGCCAGACATCCTCGCGAACGCGGGCGGCGTCACCGTGTCGTACTTCGAGTGGGTGCAGAACAACCAGGAGATCTCCTGGGACGAGGACGAGGTCAACGCGAAACTGCGGCGGTACATGACACGCGCCTACCGCCAGTGTCGCGCGTTCCAGGACGCCCCCAACGAGGCGGACACGATGCGTGAGGCCGCCTTCTCGCTGGCCGTCGAGCGTGTCGTCGAGGCCGCGACCCTCCGCGGCTACCTCTGACCCGTCATCCGGGAAGGAAGCCCATCGCATCCTTGGCCTTGTCGAGGGTGGCGGCGGCGACCTCGCGGGCCCGGTCGGCGCCGTCGGCCAGGATGCGGGTGACCTCCGCCGGGTCCTTGGCCAGTTCGGCGTGACGCTGCTGCATCGGTTCGAGCAGGGCCACGACGGCGTCGGCGACCGCCCCCTTGAACGTGCCGTAGCCCGAGGAGCCGTACTCGGCCTCGAGGTCCTCGATGCTTCGTCCGGTGGCGGCCGTCATGATCTCCAGGAGGTTGGCGATGCCGGCCTTGTTCGCGCGGTCGTAGCGAACGTCGGTCTCGGAGTCCGTGACGGCGGACTTGAACTTCTTCACGATCTTCCCGGGGTCGTCGAGCACCCCGACCACCCCCTTGGGCGAGGACGCCGACTTGGACATTCGGCTCGTGGGATCCTGCAGGTCCATCACGCGTGCGGCGGCTTGCGGGTGGATGGCCTCGGGCAGGGTGAAGATCGGCTCGTCCTCGGGGCAGAACCGAAAGTTGAACCGCTGCGCGAGGTTGCGAGCCAGTTCGATGTGGTGGCGCTGGTCGTCGCCGACCGGGACCTCGTCGGCGTGGTACAGGATGATGTCCGCCGTCTGCAGTACGGGGTAGTCGAACAGGCCGACGGACACCTGGCCCTGGAGATCGCCGGTGTCGATGCGATCGGCTTTCTCCTTGAACTGCGGCTGCTTGCGGAGTTCGCCGAAGCCCGTGACGCAGTTGAGCAGCCAGGTCATCTCGGCGTGGACGTCCCCGAGGTGCGACTGCACGAACAGCGTGGACCGCCCAGGATCGACGCCGACGGCCAGCAGGTTCGTGGCCATGTCGACCGTGAGTTGCCGCAGACGCGCGGGTTCGAAGTCGACGGTCACCGCATGCAGGTCGACGATGCAGTAGGTGCAGTCGCGGTCGTCCTGCATGTCGACCCAGTTGACGAGCGCCCCGAGATAGTTGCCGAGGTGCAGGTCACCGGATGGCTGGATGCCCGAGAACACACGAGTCACGCACTCACTCCCCTGATCGTCACATCTTGCCCTTCTGGGGCATCAGAGCATGTCGCCGACGGCGTCACGCTCGTCCTGCAACTCGTCGATCGACGCCTGGATCCTGCCCTTGGCGAAGTCCGACAGGTCGACGCCCTGGACGATCTCGTACGAGCCGTTGCCGTCGGTCGTGACCGGGAAGCCCGAGATCAGTCCTTCAGGGACGTCGTAGGACCCGTCGGACGGGACCGCCATCGACACCCAGTCGCCATCGGCCGTCGCCCGGCCACCGCACCAGGTGGCGACGTGGTCGATCAGGGCGTTGGCGGCGGACGCGGCCGACGACGCCCCGCGCGCGTCGATGATCGCCTTGCCGCGCTGCTGCACGGTGGTCATGAACTCGCCCTCGAGCCACGCACGGTCGTCGATCACATCGGTCAGCACTTTGCCGCCGATCTTCGCGTTCTCGAAGTCGGGAACCATGGTCGGCGAGTGGTTGCCCCAGACCGCGAGGTTGGTGACCTCGGACACCGGGACGCCCGCCTTCTTCGCCAACTGGGACTTCGCCCGGTTCTCGTCCAGTCGCACCATCGCGGTGAACCGTTCGGTCGCCACGCCGTCGGCGTTGGCGGCGGCGATCAACGAGTTCGTGTTCGCGGGGTTGCCGACCACGGCGACCCTGACGTCGTCGGCAGCAACGGCGGCGATCGCCCGGCCCTGACCCGTGAAGATCTTGCCGTTGTCCTTCAGGAGGTCGGCTCGTTCCATGCCTGGCCCGCGGGGCTTCGCGCCGACCAGGCACACGACGTTGGCGTCCCGGAATGCGGTCTCGGCGTCATCGGTGAGCACCATGTCGGCGAGCAGTGGGAACGCGCAGTCCTCGAGTTCCATGGCAACGCCGTTGAGCGCCTCGAGCGCCGGCGTGATCTCGAGCATCTGCAGGATCACGGGTGTTTTCGGCCCGAACATCTGCCCGGACGCGATCCGGAACACGAGCGCGTACCCGATCTGACCTGCAGGGCCGGTGATGGCGACACGGACGGGCGTGATCATGGCGGTGCTCCTCGTCTGGCGGAACGGTACGCGTGGTTCCGGACGGTTGTCGCGAGCGTAGTGATCCGGCCGGGCGTGGCTCCCACCGACGGGCGACCGTCCGTACCCTTCCGGCACCACCCAGGTGACCAGGGGCCATCATGCTGCTCGACCGCGTCTTCGCCGCGACGTACGACCGCGTGCTGCGTCCCTCGGAGGAGCACGGCCTGGCCGACATCCGCCGCCGGGCGCTCGCGGGTCTGTCCGGAACGGTTCTCGAGATCGGGGCGGGCACCGGCCTCAACCTCGGCAGGTACCCGGACGAGGTCGAGGTCCTGATCGTCTGCGAACCCGCCCCCGAGATGGCCGAGCACCTGCGGGCGCGGGCGGACGACTTCCATCACGACCTCGACATCCGGGACGCCGTCGCCGAGGCGCTGCCGCTCGCCGACGACTCGGTGGATCACGCGGTCAGCACGCTCGTGCTGTGCACGGTCGATGACCTCGAACAGAGCTGTCGGGAACTCGCCCGCGTCATCCGCCCCGGCGGGACGCTCCGCCTCGTCGAGCACATCGGCCCGGCGGACGGGTTCCTCGGGGGCGTGCAGCGAGTCATCGAGCCAGCGTGGAAGATCGGCGCCCGCGGGTGTCGCCTCACCCGCGACCCCCGCCCCGCAATGACCGCCGCCGGCTTCGACGTGTCGAGCCTCCAGGAAGGCACGATCCCCGCCCCGAAACTGCTCCGCCGTGCGGTGATCGGCACCGCCAACCTGATGTGAGTACGTTCCTCCGATGTGGATCCGTCCAATATTCGGGACGGATCCACATCGCTTGGACGTACTCACATCGCCTGGGGCGGGTCAGGACTCGGCGCCGTCCTTGAGCGATCGGGCGCCGAGGGGTTCGTCGAGTTCGACGACGGTCCCACGACGTTCGGCGATCTCGATGCACATGTGACCTTCGTCGGAGGGTTCGGAGCCCTCGAAGACGGTGATGATCACGGCCTCGTCGGTGTATTCGACCTCGACGCGGTCGAGCACGTTGCAGGGCTCGACGCCCGACCACCACGACAGCGTCACGGTCTGGTCGTTCTCGACCGCCGCGTTGTCCCAGTCGACCGGCGCCACGTTGTCCATGCCGGGACGTGGCTCGACGAGGTTGGGAGCCGGCATCTCGTCGCCCATGCCGTCGCCCTGTCCGTCGGTCATGCCGCCGCCGTCGTCACACTCGGTGGCACCCTCGAGGCACGCACCAGCGGGTGGGGGCGCGCCGGTTGCCGGGTCGCTGACACCGGGGGCCGACACGGAATCGCTCGTACCGCCACATGCGGCGAGGACGACCGCGGAAGCGCCGAGCAGGGGGGTGAGGCGGGATCTCATGGCTGGGACTCCTGGGAGGTAGAGGTGACGGGCCCAGCCCCGTTCGACGCCATGCCTCGACCGTCGGTTGCACCCTCCGGGCAACTACCTCCGCGGCAGTCCACGACGGGCGCGTGCCGCCTCGAGTGTGTTCTGCAGGAGCATCGCCCTGGTCATCGGACCGACGCCGCCGGGAACCGGCGTGATCGCCCCGGCGACCTCGCTGACGGCGTCGAAGTCGACGTCACCGACCAGCGACCCGTCGTCCGCACGGTTGGTCCCGACGTCGATGACGACCGCCCCTGGCCGGATCATGTCGGCCGTGACCAGCCCCTGCCGACCGGCAGCAGCGACGACGACGTCCGCTTCGCGGCAGACCGCCGCGAGGTCCTTGGTCCGCGAGTGCGCGAGCGTCACGGTCGCGTCCGTCCCCTTCAGGGTGAGGATGACCGACAGCGGCCGACCGACGAGGTTGGACCGTCCGACGATCGTGACCCGCGTCCCGGCGAGGTCGACCCCCGCGTCCTTGAGCAGTTCGACGACCCCGTACGGCGTGCAGGACAGGAACGTCGGCTGGCCGATGGCCAGGCGCCCCGCCGTGTACGGGTTCAGGGCGTCGACGTCCTTGTCATGCGCGATGAGTTCCTGGATGCGCTTGGCGTCGAGGTGGTCCGGTAGCGGCAACTGGACCAGGATGCCGTCAATGTCGTCGGCGTCGTTCAACTCCGCGACGAGGGCTTCGAGGTCGTCCTGGTTGGTGTCCGCGGGTAGCTCGATCTGCCTGCTGTGCATCCCGACTGACACGCAGTCACGGTGCTTCATGCCCACGTAGACCTTCGAAGCCGGGTCGTCGCCGACCAACACGGCGGCCAGACCGGGCGTGATGGCGTGCTCACGCACGAGCTCGCTCACCTCGTCCGTGATCCGATCGCGGATACGTGCCGCCAGTGCCTTGCCGTCGATGATGGTCGCCGTCACGAGGTCGTCCTCCCAAACCACTCGGGCGGGGAGGCTATCGCCCGCCTCTGATGGGCTCCGGAGTCAACCGCGACCGTGTCAGTGACGGAAGTGACGCCGGCCGGTCATGACCATGATCAGGCCGTGCTCGTCCGCCGCCTGGACGACCTCGTCGTCACGTACGGACCCGCCTGGCTGCACGATCGCCAGCACCCCGGCCTTGGCGGCCGCATCGGGCCCGTCCCTGAAGGGGAAGAACGCATCCGATGCCAGCACCGCACCCTGGTGGCGACCGCTCGACTTCTCGACCGCAAGCCGGACGCTGTCGACGCGGCTCATCTGCCCGGCTCCGACCCCGACGACGGCCCGGTCCTTGGTCAGCACGATCGCGTTGGACTTCACGTGCTTGGCGACCATCCAGGCGAAGCGCAACTCGGCCATCAGCGCATCGCTCGGCTGGAGTTGCGACACAACGCGCCACTCGTCGAACGGTTCGCCGCCGACGTCGCCCTCCTGGACGAGCATCGCCCCGTCGATGCTCCGCAGCGTCCGCACGTGATCGACCGGCGCGGCCGCCCTGGCATCGAGGATCCGGAGGTTCTGCTTGGCGCGCAGCACCTCGAGCGCGTCGTCGGTGAAGCCGGGGGCGATGACGACCTCGGTGAAGACCTCGACTATGCGGCGCGCAACGTCGCCCTCGATCGTGCGGTTGGCGGCGACGATCCCGCCGAACGCCGATACCGGGTCGCCCTCGAGCGCCCGCACGTAGGCATCCTCGAGCCGATCAGCCACGGCGAGGCCGGCCGGGTTCGTGTGCTTGATGATCGCCACGCACGGTTCGTCGAAGTCGTTGACCATGCCGTAGGCGGCGTCGGTGTCGATGAGATTGTTGTATGACAGTTCCTTGCCATGAAGCTGCGTGGCGGCGCCGAGGCCCTGGTCCGGGTCGAGGTGGTCGACGTACAACGCAGCGCTCTGGTGCGGGTTCTCGCCATACCGGAGTGGCTCGCCCTTGCGCGCCAGCGCCAGGTGGACGAGCGCCGGGTAGTCCTGGTCATGGTGGAACCAGTTCGTGATCGCGGCGTCGTAGCTGGCCACATGCCCGAATGCCTTGGCCGCGAGCGAGGCTCGGGTCGCGTGCGTCAGGCCACCGTCCTCGTCGAGATGCCGGAGCAGCGCCTCGTAGTCCGACGGCTGCACGACGATGCCGACGTGGACGAAGTTCTTCGCGGCGGCGCGGAGCATCGTCGGCCCGCCGATGTCGATCATCTCGATGATGTCCTCGTCACTCTTGCCCGAGGCGACCGCGTCCTGGAAGGGGTACAGGTTGACGACGACGAGGTCGATGGGATCGATTCGCAGCTCGGCGAGCTGGCGATGGTGATCGGGCTTGGACAGGTCGGCCAGCAGGCCAGCATGGATCCGCGGGTGCAGGGTCTTCACGCGCCCGTCGAGGCATTCAGGGAACCCGGTGATGTCGGCGACCTCGGTGACCTCGACCCCTGCCTCGCGGATGCGGGCAGCCGTCGAGCCGGTCGAGATGATCTCGACGCCGTGGCGGGCCAACCCGCGGGCCAGGTCGTCGACACCCGCCTTGTCGTAGACGCTGACCAGTGCGCGGCGGATCCGCTTGACCTCATCCATGTGTGCCTCGTGTCGGTCGTTGTCGTCAGTCGAGCACGCGGACCCGGCGTCCATCGACGCGGATCCGGTCGTTGCACAGCAGCTTCACGCAGTGCGGGAACAGTTGGTGCTCGACGGTCTTGATTCGCTCCTGCAGGGTCACGTCGTCGTCGTCCTCCCGGACCTCGACGGCGCGCTGGGCGATGATCGGCCCGTGGTCGACCTGTTCGTCGACGAGGTGGACGGTGCACCCGGTCACCTTGGCGCCGTAAGCCAGGGCGTCTGCGACGGCGTGGGCGCCGCGGAAGGCCGGGAGCAGCGACGGGTGGGTGTTGACCACCCGGTCGGGCCAGTTGGCCAGGAACTGTCCGGACAGCAGTTTCATGAAGCCGGCGAGCACGACGACGTCGGCTCGCTGGTCGAGCAGCCGCTGGACCAGGGTCTTCTCCCAGGCCGGGCGGTCCGGGTGATCCTGCATGGCGACCGTCACCGTGTCGATGCCAGCGGCTGATGCCCGCTGCAGGCCGTACGCGTCTGCGCGATCACTACCGGCGACGACGATCCTGCCTCCGAAGTCCGGGTCGTCGCGTTCGGCGTCGATCAGGGCCTGAAGGTTGGTCCCCGACCCCGACACGAGCACAGCGACACGGGCGGTCACGTGGGCGGCTCCTGACGATGCGTGCGGCGCAGCGTAGTCAGGCCATGCGCAAGCAGAACGACCGCGCGCGTGTAGCGTCGGCAGAGGTCCGCGCCGACCCTTCCCGGCGCGGTCGAGGGGGACGAGGATGACCAGCAGCACATCGGTCCGAACCTTGCAGACCGTTCTGGTCGCGGCACTGCTTTCGGCATTCGTAGTGGCGGTGCCACAGCCAGCACGTGCCGCGCCGTGCCCGGTGCGGGTCAGCACGGACGCGCCGATCGCGAGGGTGTCCGGCCCGAACCGGTTCGCGACGGCAGCATGTGCCTCGCAGGCGAGGTTCGGCACGGCAGGCACCGTCCTGATCGCGCGCGGCGACGGTGCGACCGGGTTCCCTGACGCCCTGGCAGGCACTCCCCTCGCGCATGCGCTCCAGGCCCCCATCCTGCTGACCCACCAGGGCGAGTTGCCCGACGTGACCCGCGCCGAGATCGAGCGTCTCGGGGCGTCGCAGATCCGTGTTCTCGGCGGGCCGTCCTCGGTGTCTGACGGGGTCGTGGACGCGCTGCGGAAACTGGCGCCGGACGTGGCGCGGATCGCCGGGGCCGACCGGTACGAGACCGCGGCAAGGATCGCGGCGCAACTCGGTGGCTCCACGGCGTTCCTCGTGGACGGCACCCGGTCACCGGACGCGTTGACGGCTGGCGCAGCCGCCGCCAGGGCCGGATCCGCCCTGCTGCTGACCCAGCCAAAGACGCTGCCGGCATCGACGCGCAGCGCACTGACCGGACGCTCAACGGTCACGATCGTCGGCGGGGACAACTCCGTCGGCCCCGAGGTCGAAGCCACCTTGCGCGGCATGGGCAAGACCGTGGACCGGCTGAGCGGCCCTGACCGACAGGAGACCGCCGCCAGCGTGGCCCGCGCGCACCCGGGCCAGGGCACGATCCACCTCGTGGGCGGCACCGACGCCTACCTCGTCGACGCTCTGGCCGCGGGCTGGCTCGCGGCAAGGTCCGGAGGCGGCCCGGTGCTGTACAGCGATCAGACCTCCCTCGGTCGTGGCACGCAGCGCTATCTGCGGCTCGGACCGCTGGCCGACCAATCGGAGACGTGGATCGTCGGCGGTCCCGTCCCGGTGTCCGACGAGGTCGTCGACGAGCTCGAGGCCCACTACCGCGAGGCCGCGGCGGGAGGCCCCCGCGCCCAACTACGGGGGCTGTGGGTGCACCTGTTCGACGGGTCGCTGAAGAGCCGCGAGGGCATCCGCAAGGTCCTCGACACGGCCGCTGCCGCGAACATGAACACGATCGTGGTCCAGGTCACCCGCCGCCACGACGCCTTCTACGAGTCGGACGTGATCCCTCGGACCACCGACGAGAACTGGCCCGCGGACCTCGACCTCCTCGCCGAACTGGTGCCGGCGGCCCACGCACGTGGCCTGCAGGTACATGCCTGGTACTCGGTCATGCCGTCGATCCACAGTTCCATGCTGGACGAGGACCTGCCCGCCGACCACGTCCACACCGAGCACGGCCCGGGAACCGCGGACTCATGGATGGCGGCTGTCTCCTACCCCAACTACGACTTCATGGATCCAGCGATCCCCGGCGTGCAGGCGCACGTGACGTCCATGATCGCCGAGGTCGTCGAGCGCTACGACGTCGACGGCGTCCACCTCGACTACCTGCGGTACGAGGGCATGGCCGCGGACCAGAGCCCACCGCGGGACGAGCAACCCGTGACCATGCAGCGCTACAACGACGACCGACTCCCCGGCGAGTCGCTGTCCGACTTCATGCGCGCCCAGACCCAGGACCTCACGCGCCGGATCTACATCGAGGTCGCCGACATCGACCCGACCGTCGTGGTGTCCGGGGCCCTGATCGCGCAGGCCGGCGGTCCGACTGGTCCGGACCTGCGCGCGAGCTTCGAGTCGACCAAGGCCTACGCGGTGAAGGCCCAGGACTGGGCGTCGTGGATCGAGGAGGGCATCGTCGACCACGCGTACCCCATGGCCTACTTCCGGCAGTCCGATGCGACCCAGTCCCAGTGGTTCGATCAGTGGGCCACGTTCGCCGACTTCATGGACACCGGCGGCCACGTAACCGCGCTCGGACAGGCCAGCTACCTCAACTGCCCCTCCCAGTCGTTCGAACAGATCGCCAGGGCACAACGAGACGTCGACGGGGCCGTGTTGTTCAGCTATCAGGGCGACGCCGTGCCGGCCTCATCGACCGAGGGAAAGCGCAACTGTCCGACGGTCGAACCCGGCGACCTATTCCGGTCACTGGCCAGCGGGCCGTTCGCGCAGCCGGCACCCGTTCCGGCTGTGCCCCGCAAAACGGCACCGACGGCTGGTCACGCCGCGATCACGGCAGCCGACGGCGCTGTGGTCACGTTCACCGACGGCGAGACGACACGGACGATCCGCGCCGACGCGACCGGGGTCGCGACCGCGGTCTGGCTGGCGCCGGGGACCTGGACGGTCACCGCTGACGACTTCTCGACGACGACTGTCACCATTACCGCGGGAATCGTGGCCAGGAAGTCGCTCTCACCGACCTGATCGCCGGCGAGGCGACCGTGCGCGCCCCGGCGACATGCGGCACGCTGTCCGCCTGAACGAACCGGGAGCACCGTGCGCGGCGACATCGACCTGCACCTCAGGCTGCTCCGGCGGCCGGAGGCGGTCGCCGGACTGGTCACGGTCGTCCTCGGTTCGACGGCGCTGGCCGCCACCTACATGCCCTGGTACCACGTGTCCGCGCGCGTACAGGTCCTCGGGACCTCACAGCCGGCTGCGGTCGCCCACCTATCGGGATGGCAGGCCCATCCGTGGAGTTGGCTGGTCCCGATGCTTGCCGTGATCGCCATCGGCATCGGGTTGGCCACGGCGGTCGACCGGCCGTTGACGGCCTCGCCCGACCGGGTTCTGCTGGCGATCGGTGCGTTGCTCGCGGGCGGGGTGGCCGTGGCTGGGGTGTCGTTCCCGCCAGTCGACCGGTTCGACATCGCCGGCACGCGCCTGCGCGAGCTCGCGGGCCTGGCGGGACGGCTGCCCGACGACATCGCCATGGACTTCTCGGTCAGACCGTCCGTTGGACTGTGGCTGACGTTGGCTGCCGCGGCGTTGCTGATCGTCGCCGCCGTCGCCCACCGCGAACGGTGACCGGCCACCGTCCCTACGCTGCCGCCCCATGACCGACAGCAGCGGGACACGGCTCGGCGTCGACGTGGGCGGGACCTTCACGGATCTCGTGTGTGACCGGGACGGGACGATCACGGTGGCGAAGGTGGCCTCGACCCCGCAGGACCAGTCCGCGGGCGTCATGACCGGGATCGAACGGCTGGGGATCTCCCCCGGGGACCTGGCGAGGTTCGCACACGGGACGACGGTGGCGACCAACACGGCACTGGAGCGCGACGGCGCCCGCACGGTCCTGGTCACGACCGGCGGGTTCCGGGACATCCTGACGATCGCCCGTCAGGACCGCCCGAGCCTGTACGACCAGTCGGTCAGGCGCCCTGCCCCGGTCGTCGCGTCGGGCGACGTCGTCGAGGTCGACGAGCGGATCGCGGCCGACGGGACCGTCGTCGTCGGGTTGACGGATGCCGAGGTGGCCCGCGTTGTCGACGAGGTCGCCACCATGGAGCCGCAGGCGGTGGCGATCAGCCTGTTGTTCGCCTTCCTCGACCCGTCGCACGAGAACCGACTTTCCGAGGCGCTGTCCCACCTCGGCGTCCCGGTCAGCCGTTCGAGTGACGTCCTGCCTACGTTCCGCGAGTACGAGCGGACCTCCACGACGTCGCTCAACGCCTACGTCGCCCCACGGATGGCCCGGTACCTCGGGAATCTGTCGGACGCGCTCGACGCCGGTGGGTTCGTCGGAGCGGTCGAGGTGATGCGGTCCGGAGGCGGCACCTTCGGGATCACACTCGCAACGCGGTACCCGGTCCACACGCTGTTGTCGGGTCCGGCCGCAGGCGCATGGGGTGCCGCAGCCGTGGGGCGGTTGACCGGCGACGACGACCTGGTCGCCTTCGACATGGGCGGGACGTCGACCGATGTGACGCTCGTCACCGACGGCCGACCTGCCATGTCCAGCGACGGCCGGATCGATGGCCTGCCGTTCGGGGTGCCGACCACCGACATCCACACCGTCGGGGCGGGCGGGGGGTCGATCGCCTGGGCCGACACGGGAGGGGCGCTGCGGGTCGGCCCACGTTCGGCCGGCGCCGACCCGGGACCCGCCTGTTACGGGCGCGGCGGCATCGAGCCGACGGTCACCGATGCCGACGTGGTCCTCGGTCACCTCGATCCCGACACGCGGCTCGGTGGGGCGATGACGCTGGATGCTGGGGCGGCCCGGGCGGCGGTCGGGCGGTTGGCCTCCGCCCTGCGGGTCGACGTCGCCGCGGCCGCTTCCGGCATCGTCCACGTGGTCGAGGCGACGATGGTCCGGGCGCTGCGGGTCGTATCGGTGGAGCGGGGCCACGATGCACGGGCGTTCACATTGATGCCGTTCGGCGGCGCCGGACCGCTGCACCAGGCCGCGCTCGCCCGCCAGTTGGGGTGTCGGCGAGTGCTCGTGCCTCCGCACGCCGGGGTGCTGTCCGCCCTCGGCCTCGTGGCAGCCCCGGTCACGGTCGACGTCGTGGCAACCCGGATGGTCCACGCCCATGCGGTGACCGCCGAGGCGCTCGACGCGGCATGGCGGGATCTCGAGGACCACGCGCATCGCCAGATGGCCGAACAGGGCGCGCAGGTCGCCACGGCCAGGCGCGCAGCCGACCTCCGCTACCGCGGCCAGGCATTCGAACTGGAGGTCGTGGCATCGTCCGCGGACCCTGCGGACCTGGTGGCGGCCTTCCACCGGTCGCACCGCGAGCGGTACGGCTACGACCAGCCGGAGGCCGACGTCGAGGTCGTCAACCTCCGCGTGCGGCTCGAGAGCGTGACACCCGACCTGCCCATCGCCCACGTCGGACCGTCGGACGGGGTGGACGCCGCCGTGCTCGCCACCCGTCGTCTGCGGATCGACGGGCACGATCACGACGTTCCTGTGCTGGCGAGGGAGCGGCTCGGCGTCGGGGACCAACTGCCCGGCCCTGCCGTGATCGTCGGCGTCGAGTCGACCTGCTGGGTCGCACCTTGGCAGTACCTCGAGGTCGACGAGTTCGGCTCGCTGGTACTCACGGAGGCCGGGTGATGAACGACGACGGGACGGTCGATCCGGTGACGCTCGAGGTCGTCCGCAACCAATTGATCGGGATCGCCGAGGAGGCAGGGGCAGCGCTGCGCCGAACCGCCTACTCCCCCAACATCAAGGAACGGATGGACTGCTCGACCGCCGTGTTCGACGCCGCGGCCCGAATGGTCGCACAGGCCGAGCACATCCCGGTCCACCTCGGGTCGATGCCGGCCTCCGTCGCCGCTGCGCTCACGACGTTCGGCGACCTCCAACCCGGCGATCAGGTGCTCGTGTCGGACCCCTACGCCGGCGGCACCCACCTACCCGACTGGACCCTCGTGGCGCCCGTGCACGACCGGTCCCGACGGCTGCTCGGCTACGCGGCCAACAGGGCCCACCAGTCCGACGTCGGCGGGGGCGCACCGGGCTCGATGCCCGCAGGGGCGACGGACATCTTCCAGGAGGGCCTGCGGATCCCGCCGGTGCGACTGGTCCGCGATGGCGAGGAGGACCGCGACCTTCTGGCCATGCTGCTCGCCAACACGCGCACACCGCACGAGCGCGTCGGCGACCTGCGGGCGCAGATCGGCGCCAACCGACTGACCGCGCGACGACTGATCGAGGTCGCGGACCGGTTGGGTGCGGACCGACTCCAGCTGGTCGCGGGTGCGACGCTCGACCATGCCGAACGCCTGATCCGTGCGGCGCTGCGGGACCTCCCTGACGGATCGGCGACCTTCACGGACGTGCTTGACGGCGATGGAGTCACCGACGACCCGGTGACGATCCGCGCCACGGTCACGATCGCCGGCGACGAGTTGCACGTCGATTTCGACGGCAGCGATCGGCAGGTCCGCGGCAGCGTCAACGCCCCGCTGGCCGTGACTGTCTCGGCATGCGTGTATGCCCTGCGTGCGATCGTCGCACCGACCGTCCCGGCCAACGACGGGACGACAAGGCCCCTTCGGGTGATCGCGGCCGAGGGGTCCGTCGTGAACCCCCGCCCTCCGGCGTCGGTCGCCGCCGGAAACGTCGAGACCTCGCAGCGGATCGTCGATGTCGTGTTCGGTGCCCTGGCACAGCTGCTTCCCGGCCGGGTACCAGCCGCCAGCCAGGGCACGATGAACAACATCCTCATCGGCGGGACGGACCCCCGAACCGGAACCGGCTTCTCCTACTACGAGACCCTGGCTGGCGGCCAGGGCGCCACCGCGGACGCCGATGGCATGTCCGGCGTGCACACCCACATGACCAACACGAAGAACACCCCGGTCGAGGCCTTCGAACTGGCCTACCCGCTCGAGGTCGTCGAGTACCGCTTGCGGGATGGTTCAGGCGGGCAGGGGCGGCACCGAGGTGGCGACGGCATCAGGCGGGTGCTGCGGGTCAAGGCCGACGCCGCCACGGTCAGCCTGCTCACGGAGCGCAGGTCGCGGGGCCCGTGGGGTCTGGACGGTGGCGCGGACGGCGCCCCGGGCCGAAACGTGCTCGTCCGCGACGGTGAGGAGGTCGCCCTGCCGGCCAAGACCACCCTCGCGGTCCGCCGAGACGACCTCATCGTCGTCGAGACCCCCGGCGGTGGCGCCCACGGCCCCCCACCCCCCGCCCCCAAAGCGATGTGAGTACGTCCAAGCGATGTGAGTACGTCCCACATGTTGGACGGATCCACATCAATTGGACGAATTCACATCACCTCAGGGTGGGGCGTGCGGCGAGGATGAGCATGGCGTGGGACCAGGCCAAGGGTGCGACCCAGGTGGGGCGGCCGGTCTGGAGGTCGACCTGCTCGGCCAGTTGGCCGGTGGGCGTGCAGCGGTCGAGGGCCCAGGCCACGGCGGCGTCCAGGGCCTCGTCGTCGCCGGCCGTGCGGGCGTACAGGCCGTGCCACAGGCGGGCGATCGGCCACGGGTTGCCGCCCATGTACCGGTCGTCCTCGAACCGCCGCATCCCGCCGTCCGCGGTGGTCAATCGCTCCTGAATGAGCGCCGCTGTCGCAACCATGCGCGGGTCGTCGGGAGCGACGATCCGGAACGGGTAAGCGAGCCCGAGGAGGCTGACGTCGACGACCTCATCGACGTCCTGCACGCTCTGGAACCGGCCGAGCGGGTGACCGTGCGGTGCCCGGAACACGGACGGGGCCGCGATCCCGTCGCGGTCCGCGCGGCCGGTCCAGCGGGAGCGGACGAACCGGCCCGCGCTCTGGTCGACGAGGTGGGTGTCGATGCCGTCGACGATGCGGTCCGCGACCTCGTCCCAGCGGGCGGCAGCCGCCAGGTCGCTCTGCCGTGTGGCTGCCCCGGCGGCCGCGCGGAGCCCTGCCGCGGTCGCACCTGCGGTGAACGCGTGGATCCCCGTGCGTTCCTCCCAGAGGTCGACGCTGGCGACCGGAAGCCCGGTCACGTCGTCGATCGCGGCGCACAGTGCCTCGGCCGCCGCGACCGTCGACGGCCACAGGTCGTCGTCGAGGATGCGGTCCTTCAGGGACCGCCAGGCCTCGCCATACACGAACAGAGTCATACCGGTCTCGTCGAGTTGACTGCCCCAGCACGGCCCGACCGTGGCGTCGGTCCAGTGCCGTTGGGCCCACAGGCCGTCGAGACCCTGCGCCTTGGCACACCATCGCACGGCCGCGCGCGCGGCGTCGTCGCGGCCCGCGGCGAGCATGGCGAGCGTCACGAAGCCAAGATCGCGCGGCCACACGAAGTCGTAGCCTCCCGATGCGGTGAAGTCCGGATCGGTCTCGGGACCTGCGATGACGGCGCCGGTATCGGCATCGGTCAGGACGTCGAGTGTGATCACGGACCGCTCGTACGCCTGCCGCAGGTCGTCTGCCCGCCGTTGCGCACAGGAGGTGTCCGGCGGCCGGCACATCCGGATCAGGCGCCGCTGCACTGCTTGACGGGATGCCTCGTGAGTCTCGGCCTGACGGAGACTGCGCTCGCCGAGCTGGATCGCCCCCGCGTGATCGCTCGCGAACGCCACGCTGAGGACGACCGTGTTCGCCTCGCGGGTGACGATGGCCGCGTCGTGCAAGCCGTGGGCGTACACGTCCCCGCCGAGCACGTGCGGGTTCAACGACGCGAGTACCGACGTGCCATGCCGTGGCTCACCGACCGCGGCCCGCGCAGCGGTGTCGACCGCCAGTGCCATGACCTGGTCCCTGTGGTGGCTGACGATCGCCCCGGTCGAACCGTCGACGTAGGCAGCACCCGAGCGATCAGTGCCGCGCATGCGGGGGCGCACCGCGACGATCAACGGCAGGCCGCCGGTCCGGATGGTGCGCAGGAGCACGTCGTGGTCGGGGTCGACGACGTCGCGGATGCCGATCCGTCGTCCGTCGACGCGGACCGTGGTGACGAGCGCTCCGGTCTCGACGTCGAAGCTCTGGGTCCATGCGGTGGCCGGCTCGTCGTCGAGGAACCGAATGTCGGAGCCGCAGACCACGGCAAGGCGGAACTGCTCGATCTGCGGGTCGTGGTCGATGTGGGGCCAGCTGATCTGCGTGACTTCGCCCCGGGGGCTGACGGTGACGAGCAGCCGGCCGTTGCCGATCACCGCACCGGCAACATCCGTATCGCGGGCGCGGCCAAGGACAGCTCGTGTAGCGGTCTGCGGCTGATTCATGTGGCCCGCTGCTCGACTGGGTCCGAGTCCGACAGTACGGGAGTGGCTCGTGGCAGCGTGACGGTTCGCGGCACAGGATGCAAGTGACGCTTGTCCCGGGTTTCAACGGGGCCGGCGACGGTGCGGTCACACGCCGCTGACTGATCCTTCCGCGCGTGGGTCCGAGCCGCCCTCGTAGCCGCCGTCCGGCAGTACCTCGATGACGTGGGCGTGACCCATCCCGTGCTCGTAGTCCCCCACGACCGTCACCCGCTGCCCGGTGCGGCGCAGGTGGTCGATGACCGCAGCGGGCGCTCGGGACTCGATTCGCACCCCGCCGTCGGCGACGTCGACGATCCATCGCGCTGCGGCGACCGCATCCTGCGGAGTCATCCCCTCGTCGACCAGGGCGGTCAGGACCTGCAGATGGATCTGCGGTTGTCCGTCCCCGCCCATCGTCCCGAAGACGTAGCGAGGTCGCCCATCCTGCATGGCAAGGCCAGGAATCAGCGTGTGCGTCGGCTGCCTACCTGGCGCGATGACGTTCGGCGACGACGCATCGAGGCTGAAATGCGCGCCGCGGTTGTGCAGGCCGAACCCGAACTCGGGCACGACCAGACCGCTGCCGAACCCCATGTAGTTGGATTGGATGAGGCTGACCAACAGCCCGTCCCGGTCGGCGGCACAGAGGTACGCGGTGCCGCCTGCCATCGGCGTCGCGACCGGCCAGTCCGCAGCGTGATCCGGGTCGATGGCCGCGACGATGGCATCGATCCTGTCCGCCGCGTACAGGGCCTGCGCGTCCACGGCCATCGCTTCGGGTGCACCGAGGTAGCGCTCCCGGTCGGCCATCGCGGCACACGCCGCCTCGACGTGCAGGTGGGCGCGAGGAGGCGCATCCATGCCCGGGGCGAATCGGTCGGCCGTGGCCAACAGCTGGCATGCGGTCGCGCCCTGGGTCGGCGGGGACAGTTCGAGGATCGTGAGATCCCGGAACATGACCGCCAGGGCATCGGGCCACGTCACCCGATGGGCCGCAAGGTCGTCCCGGGACATCGTGGACCCTCGAGCCTGCAGTGCATCCACGATCGCGCCGGCGATCGCGCCCTCGTAGTACGCGGTCGGGCCATCATCCGCGAGCAGGCGCAGGAGTTCCGCGTGCGCCGGTTGCCGCCAGTCCTCCCCCGGCTGCTTGGGCCCGTAGACGTCGGTCCAGCCCGTGTCGCGGGCGTACCGGTCGGCACCCCGCTGGAAGAACCCGGCCGCGAGGTCGCTGACCTCGATCCCCTCAGCGGCAAGACCGATGGCCGCCGCCGCGACCTCGCCGAACGTCATCGTCCCCCAACGGTCGAGCAGCGCGAACCAGCCGGCCACGGCACCGGGGACCGTGACGGGCAGCGCCCCGAAGATGGGCATCCCCGCGGTCCAGGGGAACGACTCGTGAGTGTTGCCGTGACCGGCAACGCAGGCCTCGCGGATGGCATCGGGCGTCGCTCCTGCCGGCGCGGCGCCGTTGCTGTGCAGCGCATGCGGCGCGCCGTCCCACACCTGCGCGAACAGGTCCCCGCCAGGACCGCAGAAGTAGGGCGTCACGACCCCGAGGACGAGATTGGTCGCGACGATGGCGTCGACCGCATTGCCACCCTCGCGCAGGATGTCAGCACCGGCCTGCGAGGCCAGATGGTGCGGGGAGGCAACGCATGCGTCGAACGGCACGTTCGGACCTTCCTGTCACGCGGTCGTGGGTGGACCGAGGCTAACGATCTAGCGTGGGTCCGGACCGAACATCCAGACCGGACATCCAAGGATCGCCAGCGTGAGGGTCGCAGTCGTCGGAGCTGGCATCGTCGGTCTGGCGACCGCTGCCCGCCTGCTCGAACGCGCTCCTGGCACACAGGTCACGGTCATCGACAAGGAGCCGCGGATCGCAGCGCACCAGTCGTCGCACAATTCCGGTGTCATGCACGCGGGTCTGTACTACACGCCGGGGTCCGTCAAGGCCCGCCTGTGCATCGCCGGTAGGGAGCGGCTGGACGCCTATGCGGCGGCCCGCGGCATCCCGGTGCTGCGGTGCGGCAAGACCGTCGTTGCTGCATCGCAGGACGAACTCGGCGGACTGGTCGAGCTGGAACGACGTGCCCGGCGCAACGGGGTACCCGGCCTACGGCGGCTCGATCGCCAGGACCTGGCAGACGTCGAGCCCGAGGTGGACGGGGTCGCCGGGCTGCACTCGCCGGGAACCGCCGTCGTCGACTTCGCTGCGGTGTGCGCCGCGTTGGCGGATGACGTCCGCGACGCTGGCGGCACGATCCTGCTCGGTCGATCGATCCACGACGTCGAGGACCGTGGGTTCGCGGCCACTTATACGACCGACGACGGCACGAAATCGGTCGATGCGGTCGTGGTCTGTGCCGGTCTGCACGGCGACCGCATCGGGCCTGCCCCCGACGACGGTGAGCGCATCGTCGGGTTCCGTGGGTCGTGGTTCCTGCTCGACCCGCGACACGACGGCCGTGTGCGCGGATGCGTGTACCCGGTCCCGGATCCGCGGTACCCATTCCTCGGCGTGCACCTCACACCTCAGCAGCAGCGCCCGACGCTGATCGGCCCGAACGCCGTGTTGGCCCCGGGACGGGAGGGCTACCGAGGCCGGCGCCCTGATGTGCGCGAACTCTTCGACCTGGCGCGCACGCCGGGCGTGTTGCGCATGGCCCGCCAGAACCTGCGCGCGGGCGTGACCGAGGTTTTCGACGCCTCGCGCGCGCGGTACGCCCGCAAGGTCGCGCGGTACCTGCCTGGGGTGACAGCGGACGACCTCCATCCGGGACCGTCGGGCGTCCGGGCCCAACTCGTCACACGACGTGGGAAGCTCGTCGACGACTTCGTCATTGACGGCAGCAACCGTGTGGTGAGAGTGTTGAACGCACCAAGCCCGGCGGCCACCGCCTGCCTTGCCATCGCAGACGAGGTCGTGGACGAACTGCTCCGCCGTGGGTAGGGACACTGGGGGTCGTCGACGCCGCCGAGGCCCACTGACCCGTTCGGACCATCATCCAGGCCACCGCAGGAGACAGTCAGACGCAACCCGAACGCCTTTGATCGACGTGGCTGTCGATGGAGATCGCGTCTTGAGTCTGAATTTGGAGAACCTGCCGGCATCCCCGGCGACGAGGGGCCGGGCGCCGAAGCTGATGACGGCCCGGCGCCGCCGGCTGTGGCTCGTCGTCGTGACGCTGCTGCTGGCCGGTGCGGCGGCCTCATTGTTCGTCCTGCGGTACCAGCCGCTCGAACCTGGCCCGTGGGGCGGGGACGTCCGGGCCGACAGCGAAGTATGGACCTCGCAAGCCGCGCAGGCCGTGCTCGTCGAGTTCGAGCACGGTGCGACCATGTCCTACGGCTTCAGCTTGCGCAACGACGGTCTGCTCGCGATCACCATCACCGAGCTGCATCCGGGCGAAGACGGCAGCACCTGCGGGTTCTTCCCGACGTCGGTCCGCGGCGTGAGCGGGACAGGAAGCGCCGTCTACAAGGCGGCCACGACCCTGCAGCCACTCCCGCTGACCGTCGCACCCGGAGCGCACGCGCGCATCGAGGTCGAGGGCCGCCTGGGCGACCCGGCGTTGGGGACGTGTCACTTCGATGGCGTCCGCATGGCGCTCAGCAGCATCCCGGCGACGGTCCGCGTGGCCTGGATGTCGCATCACGCCGAGTTGCCGATCGACTACACGATCGGCTGGGGCAGGAATGTCGAGGACTACCTCACCCCCGGGCACGACCGCTGATCGACGGGGCTGGCGCGACGGCAGTACCGTCCGACGGGTCCAGCATCGACGTATTCGACGGATGGAGTGATCGTGGAGTTCGGGCTCATCGGCGTGAATGCCGGACCGCTCGGCACGGCGGCTGGCGCCAAGGCGCTCGGCGAGGCGGCTGAGGCTGCCGGCTTCGACTCGATCTGGACCTTCGAACACGTCGTGGTGCCCGTCGCCTACCAGTCCCGCTACCCCTACGCGAAGGGCGGTAAGGCACCTGGCCTCGAGGAGGTCGACCTCCCCGACCCGCTGACGTGGCTGACCTGGGTCGGTGCGCACACGACCGACCTGCTGCTCGGCACGGGCATCCTCATCCTCCCCCAGCGCAACCCGGTCGTGCTGGCCAAGACGGTGGCGTCGCTGGACCACCTGTCGGGCGGGCGCGTCCGGCTCGGGGTCGGGGTCGGCTGGCTCGAGGAGGAATTCGACGCCATCGGCGTCCCGTTCGACCGCCGCGGAAAGCGCACCGACGAGTACATCGAGGCCATGCGCGCCCTGTGGTCGCAGGACGACGCCACCTACCACGGCGACTTCGTGTCGTTCACCAACTGCCGATCACGTCCGGCGCCCCCCGGCGGGCGGACCCATGTCACGATCGGTGGCCACAGCGAGGCTGCGGCGAAGCGTGCCGGTCGCCTCGGCGACGGGTTCTTCCCCGCCGTGGACGCGCAGGTGTATGCCGAAGGCGGTTCGCAGGCGGCTCTCGACCGCCTCGAGGCCATGATCACGCTCGCGCGCCGGACCGCCGAGGAACACGATCGCGACCCCGCAGCGCTCGAAGTCTCGGTCAACTGGGGGCGTGCCCCTGCACCCGAGGCGATGGACCACATGCGCGAACTCGACGTGACGCGGATCGCGGTGTTCCCGCCTTCTGGTGACCCCGCCGACCTCGACGGACCCTTCGCCGAGTTGGCGGACAACCTTCGAGCACGGTGACCTATGCGGCGGCGGTGCCCTGCAGCCACGCACGACCCCGAAGGCGCAGCAGCAGCGAGACACCCCGGACGACCATCATGATCTCCGCAGCGATCCAGAACCACAGCAGGCCGGCGCCGAGCGACGCCCCGACCTGCGCGAGCACGCCGCCGATCACGGCCGCGACAACGGTCCAGGTCCGTAGGTACCCATAGTCGGCGGCACCCATCATGACGCCGTCGAGGACGAACACCGGCCCGCCGATCACGTGTCCGATGCTGGCCAGCCACCACGCGGTCCCGATCGTCGCAAGAACGGCGGTGTTGGTCGTGAACACGCCGGCGATCACGGACTGGCCGACAAGCAGCAGCACGGCGAGCACAGCGCCGCCCCCCATCCCCCAGCGCAAGAGGTCGTTGCCGGCGGCCCGCGCCTCGTCCTCGTCACCGGCACCGAGCGCCTTCCCGATCATCGCCTGCGCGGCGATGGCGAATCCGTCCATCAGGAACGACACGAGCAGGTAGACCTGCCAGATGACCTGGTGAGCGGCGGCCGTCACGGCGTCGGTCCGGGCAGCGGCGGCGGTGATGGCAAGGAAACCGAGCAGCAGCCCGCCCGTGCGCATGACCAGGTCCCGCGACACGATCACCAGCGCGTTGATCTGGACGCTGTTCGGGATGCCGTGGCCCGTCAGCGGCAGCCCGGCCCTGGCGATCAGGAAGGCGAAGAGCACGACGGCGACGACCTCGGCCGCGACGGTGGCCCAGGCGATGCCCTCGAGTCCGAAGCCGAACCCGAAGACCAGCACGATGTCGAGCGCCGCGTTGAGCACGTTGGCGCCGATGACCACGAGCAGCGGCGTCCGCGTATCGGCGACGCCGCGGAACGCCCCGTGCCCCACGTACCCGAGCAGCAGGAACGGCACCCCGACGGCGCGGACCCGCAAGTAGTCGACGGCCGGGGCGACGAGCTCCGGGACCGGTTGGAACAACCGGATGAGCCACGGCGCACCGACGCCGAGGACGACCGCGGCGACGACTCCGATGGCAAGTGCGGCGACGGCCGCATGAACGACGCGACGACCGGCTGCCTCGTGGTCACCGCGTCCGATGGCGTGCGCCACGGTGGTCGTCGTCCCGATCACGAGGAAGTTGAAAATCCACGTGAGCGCGGTCAGCGCACCGACCGCAAGGCCGAGCGCCCCCAGTTCGGTTGCCCCGATCCTGCCGGCAACTGCGGTGTCGACCGCACCGAGCAGCGGGTCGGCGACCAGCGTGGCCACGGCGGGAACGGCCAACGCCAGGATGCGGCGGTGGCGGCTGACAGACGGGACCTCGGTCATCCCGGCTCCGAACACCGGTGGGCAGGAACGCGCACGGTACGCGTCAGGGCATGCTCGGTAGGCTCGGCCGCACGGGGGGCGTGCCGGAACTGGTCAGACGGAGAGGCCTTAAAAGCCTCCGGGCCGCAAGGCCCATGTGGGTTCGAATCCCACCGCCCCCACAAGAGCCCGTCCTCAGGCGGCGAGGCCGGACTCGACGAGGTCGCAGATCTGGTCGGCGAGTGCGTCGATGGCAGGCAGTGGGAAGGCGTCCCCGAGGCCGCCCTTGGCGAGGATGATCATGACGGCGCCGTGCACGGAGCTCCAGACGGCGAACGCCGCCTGGTAGGGGTCGACCTCACGGAATCGTCTCGCCTGTACGCCCTCGGCAATCAGGTCGACGAGGAGGTTGAACGCGCGCGTGCCTGCCGTCTCCGACAGATCGCGGCCCTCGGCGACCGACACCATGCGGGGGCCGAACAGCAGCTCGTAGTGCTCGCCGCGCTCGACGCCGTACCGGATGTAGGCACGACCAAGGGCACGCAGGCGTTCGACCGGGTCCTCGATGCCAGCCCCCGCCGCGATCATCGCCCGTTCGAAGTCCTCGAACCGCCGCTCGCAAACGGCGAAGAACAGGTCGTCCTTGTCGTCGAAGTGCAGATACAGGGCCGGCGGGCTGACCCCGACCGCGTCGGCGATCGCCCGGATGGGAACGGCATCCATCGACCCTGCGTCGAGCAGCAGTGCTTCCGCGGAATCAAGGATCTCGTCGCGTAGTTCGTCGCCCTCGCCGCGCGGCGAACGGGGTCGTCGTCTGGTCCTCGCCTTCCCCACACTCACACCTCCACGACCGGCGTGGGCAGGATGGGCGCAGCTTCGTCGTGCTCGACGTGCTCCGAGAACCCGAAGCGGTCGTGGAACCGTCGCAGGGGTCCGGGGGCCCACCAGTTGGCTCGGCCGGCGAGTCGCATGAACGCCGGGACGAGCGTGGTCCGCACGATGAAGGCGTCGACCAGCACGGCGAGCGTCATACCGACACCGAACATCTTCATGAACGACACGGACCCGGTCGAGAAGGCGGCGAACACCACCGCGATGAGGACGGCCGCGGCCGTGACGATGCGGCCGGTGCGCTCGAGGCCGACCGCAACCGAGGCGATGTCGTCGCCGGTGCGGTCGTACTCCTCTTTCACACGGGACAGCATGAAGACCTCATAGTCCATCGACAGCCCGAAGGCCGTGATGAACATGAGCACCGGCATCGTGATCACCAACGTTCCCGTTGCGGTGAATCCGAGCAGCCCGGACAGGTGCCCGTCCTGGAACACCCAGACCAGAGCTCCGAACGTCGCCGACAGGGACAGCAGGTTCAGGACGATCGCCTTGATCGGCATGAGGATCGACCCGAAGGACATGAACAGGACCACGAAGGTGATCACCGCGATCACCCCGAGCGCGAGTGGGAGTCGGGCGAGCATGTCGGACTTGCCGTCGACGAGTTCGGCGGACGGGCCGCCGACCAGCACGTCGAACGGCGCGTCGACGGTCCGGACGTCGGCAATCATCCGCTCGGCCTCGAGCGAGATCGGCTCGAGCGACGGGGCGACCGACAGGTAGGTCGCGCCCTCGGCGAGGAACCGCTGGCTGAACTCGGTTGGCGGGAGCAGTTGGAAACCGTTCTCATACGAGCCGGCGAGACTGTCGACCCGCGCGACACCGTCGACCTGCGACAGACGGGCGGCATAGGCCCCGATCTCGTCGATGCGTCCGCTGGGGTCCTCGATCCCTTCCGCGACGACGACCGTCGGTCGGGATTCGGCCGACTCGAACTCGTTGCGCAGGACGTCGCCAACGTCGCGGGTGGACTGTCCGACCGGCAGCACGCGCTCGTCCGGGAAGCCCAGTTCGACACCGAGGAACGGGGCGCCGAGCAGGAACAGGAAGACCAGGGCGCCGGTCGCGATCGGGATCGGGCGGCGCATGACGAACATGGCGAGGCGGTGCCACCTGCCCTCGTCGGTGATGGGCTTGGGCTTGCGGATGGTCCAGCGGTTCACGTTGTGCCCGACCAGAGCGAGGATGGCCGGCAGGACGACGACGGCCCCGACGGCGGCCAGACCGACAACCGCCACCCCGGCGTAGGCGAACGACCGCAGGAAGTACTGGGTGAAGACGAGCAGCGCCACAAGACTGGCGGCTACCGTCCCAGCAGAGAACAGCACCGTCCGGCCTGCCGTGTTGACGGTCCGGCGGACGGCATCGGGGACCTCGTGGCCCGCATCGAGTTCCTCACGGAATCTCGACACGACGAGCAGCGAGTAGTCGATGGCAAGGCCGAGTCCCATCGCCGTCGTGAAGTTCAGCGCGAAGATCGACACGTCGGTGACGGATCCCACGATCGTCAGGATCGCGAACGTACCGACGATGGCAAGGCCACCGATGACCATAGGCAGGAGCGCTGCCGCGATGGAACCGAAGATCAGGACCAGCAGGATGAGCGTGACCGGGAAGGCCACGACCTCGGCGGTGAGCAGGTCCTCCTCGATCACCTCGTTGACCTGCGCGAACGTGGCGACCACGCCGCCGACGCCGACGTCCACCGTGCCGTGCTGCCCGTCGTAGGCGTGGATGAGTTCGCCTGCAGCCTTCAGTCGGTCGTCCTCCGTGCCCTTCAAGCGGACCAGCGCCAGCGCATGCTCGCCGTCGCCGGAGCGCAGCGGAGGCGGTGACCCGAGCGCGTAGTACGAGGTGACCGCGTCGACGGTCGGCTCGGCGGCGATCTCGGCCAGCACGGCCTCGGCCGCCGTGGCCGCCGCGGGCGTGTCCACGTCACCGCCATCCGGGGTGAGCAGCAGCACGACGTCGGCGTCGACCGTTTCGAACTGCTCCTCGAGCAGCGCACGGGCCTGGCTGGACTCGGAGTCGGGGTCCTCGAAACCTCCGCTCTTCAGCCTGTCCTGCACGCTCCCGCCGAACACACCGGCAGCGGCAGCCAGCACGACCGCGACGATGACGATGGGCCAGCGCCATCGGACGGTCAGTGCGCGCGAGCGAGGGATGGATGCCATGGCCGGTCCTCTCCGAACGGGGACCGCGATGCTGCGGTCCCACAACTCGACCGTGTTGACTTAACAGTGTTCACTTAACACCGTTCACCGACGCTCGTCAACCGCGAGAGGGCACGTGCCGTATGCAGGGTCGGGTCAGCGCACACTCGCGGTAGGGTCGGAGGCGATGAGCGACCAGTGCTGTTCCCCAACGCGCGACACGTCGGCGACCGTCAGGACGGCGGTCCGGCGAGGCGGCGAGCACCGCGGCCTGGTCAACGTGCCCGGCGGCGTGTTCCTGATGGGTGAGGACGGGCCTGACGCGAAGGTCGGCGACGGCGAGGGGCCCGTCCGCGAGGTCGAGGTCGCCCCGTTCCGCCTGTCGGCGACCTGCGTCACCAACCGTCAGTTCGCGGCATTCGTCAAGGCCACCGGCTCCGTGACCGAGGCGGAGCGGTTCGGGTGGTCGTTCGTGTTCCACCTGCTGGCGCCCGTCGAGGTCCGCTCGTCCCCGAGCGTCAGGCGGGTCGCGGCCGCACCGTGGTGGCTGGCGGTCGAGGGGGCATCGTGGCGGTCGCCCGACGGACCCGGTTCGTCGATCGCCGATCGATCGCAGCACCCCGTCGTCCACGTGTCACACAACGATGCCCGCGCCTACTGCGACTGGACCGGAACCCGGCTGCCCACCGAGGGCGAGTGGGAGTTCGCGGCGCGTGGCGGCCTCGGACAGCAGCGGTTCCCGTGGGGCGACGACCTCACCCCGAACGGACGGTGGCGCTGCAACATCTGGCAGGGCGACTTCCCGCATGCCAACACCGAGGACGACGGTCACCTCGGCGCTGCTCCCGTCAGGACGTACGCACCGAACGGCTACGGCCTGTACGAGATGACCGGCAACGTCTGGGAGTGGACTGCCGACCACTGGGCCATGCCGGACGGTTCGCCCGTCGATCCGGCGGCCGACGGTCACCTGGTCCGCAAGGGCGGCAGCTACCTCTGTCACGACTCGTACTGCAACCGCTACCGCTGCGCCGCCCGCGACCATTCCGCCCCGGACGACGCGACCGGCAACATCGGTTTCCGCGTGGCCGCGGACGCCTGACCAGCTTTGGTCAGGTCAGTCGTAGGTGGCGGCAAGCTCCTTCATCTGCTCGAGCCAGTTGTGGGGTGCGTCGGCGGGACGCTCGTGGGGCGTGTAGGTCACAGACGCCAGCGACTGGCCGGTCCACGCGAACGGACCGTGCTGCTCGTACCGCCGCCACGACACCGGCGAGCGGCGGTTGATGCCGACGTCGATGCCCTGGAAGGGCGCCATCGGGAAGAGCGGTTGGTAGCCGTCCTCGGCGGCGACCTCGCTGCCGTCGACCTCGACCACGACGTTCCACTTGCCGCCCGGAGGCCGGTTGAGGTGAACCGTCACCTTGCCGATGGCGGCAGCCCACGCCGCGGCATCGAGTTCGCGCAACGTGCCATGCCCGTCGTTGTGCACGAACATCAGTCGGCCATCCTCGACGCAGATGCCGTACCCGCCACCCTGGTCGCCATGTGCGAGCAGCCAGCCCTGTTCGTCACCACCGGCGCCGCCGGACGGATCGGCACTGAGGTCGATCTCGATCGTGCAGCCACGGAACAGCAGGAGTTCGAGCGACCGCCAGCGCTCGAGGGTCGGCGTGCCCGCAGGGATCCGCACGGGCCGGACGAAGACTTCGTCGCGCTCGGGACGGACGAGAAACTTGTAGCCGGCGCCGGAATCGAGCGGAAACACCTGGTTGTCCCACGCGGCCTCTTCCCACGCGGCGGCCAGTTCAGCGACGACTTCGGGGTGATCGTGACCGACGTCCGTGGTGCAGCCCGGGTCCGCCGCGAGGTCGAACAACTGGAACTCGTGGTCCGCGAATGGTGCACGCGGACGATGGAAGGCAGCGATCTCCCACCGACCGCGGCGATACGCGCGGTGGCCGCCGACCTCGAACATCCGCTCGTCGGTGACCGAGTCGGCCGCAGGGTCGTCCAGCCATTCCGCCATCGAGTTCCCGGTGATCGGGCGCAGCGGCAGACCCCCACGGTGTGACGGCGCGTCGATCCCGAGCACGTCCAGGATCGTCGGCAGCACGTCCGACGCATGGCCGTACTGCGAGCGAAGGGACCCACCGTGCCTGCCCCACCGTTCCGGCCAGCTGACGAGCGTCGCGACCGCACGGCCCCCGAGGAACGACGTGAACTTGTACATCGGGTAGGGCGTGTTGCAGGCCATGGCCCATGCCTGCGGGTAGTGCGGCATCGTCTGGGGCCCACCGATGAGGGCGAGGCGCTCCAGGTCCCGGTCGACGTGGATCTCGCCGCCGAGGTGCGTGTAGTACGAGGTGGTCCCGGTCAGACCGCCCTCCCGTGACGCCCCGTTGTCCGACGTGAACACGACGATGGTGTTGTCCCATTCACCGAGGTCCTCGAGTGCGACGCGCAGGCGACCGAGCGACTCGTCGATGTGCTCGACCATGGCGGCATACACGGCCATGTACCTGGCGTAGACGGTGCGCTGATCGTCGGGCAGCGAGGACCACTCCGGCGCCTCGTAGCCCTCGTACGTCGGTCGCGCGGCGAGCTCGGTGTGCTCGGGAACGATCCTGAGCTCCTTCATCCGTGCCAGCCGCTCGTCACGAAGGGCGTCCCAGCCACCGTGGTAGCGGTCGGCGTACTTGGCGATCTTGCCGGCCCTGGCGTGCAGGGGCGCGTGCGCCGCCCCGTGGGCCATGTACAGGAAGAAGGGCCGCGACGGGTCGTTGGCCTTCACCGACCGGACCATGCCGATCGCCTCGTCGGTGATGTCATCGGTGAAGTAGTAGTCGTCCGGGTAGCGATCGACCTCGACCGTGGAGTTGTCCCTTGTCAGCCGGTGCGGGTGGTGGAAGTTCGTGAACCCATCGAGGATTCCGTAGTAGCGCTCGAACCCCTTCTGCAGCGGCCACGAATGCTTGGGCCGCCCATCCGCGAGGTCGGAGTCCTTGGACAGGTGCCACTTGCCGACCATCAGCGTGGCATAGCCGTTGTCGCGCAGGATCTCGGGCATCGTCGCGAGGTCGTCGGACATCTCCGACGCGTACCCAGGAAACCCGGGATCGAGGTGGCAGACGAACCCGACCCCCGCGGCCTGCCCGGTGTGCTGCCCGGTCAGTAGCGCCGCCCGAGTGGGCGAGCACAGCGGTGTCACGTTGAAGTTCGTGAGTCGCACGCCCTGGTCGGCCAGCGCGTCGATGTTGGGCGTGTCGATCTCGGACCCGAAGCACCCGAGGTCCGAGTAGCCGACGTCGTCGACGAGGATCACCACCACGTTCGGCCGGCCTTCGGCGTCCGGGCGCGGCGGCCACCACGGCTGCGACGTGGCGAACCGTTCGCTGACCACGCCGTCGAAGCCGGCATAGGGCTCGGCGGATCCCGCTGGCGGGAACTGCTCCCTCGGGAAGGTCGACCTCAGGCCGTCAGAACGCGGATCATCGGAACGTGCATCGTCGGACACTGCGGGACCTCCCTCTCGGCCGGGGACCGTAGGCGATCCCCCGCCTGGGGTCAGTTCGTCCGCAGCGGCAGGGGGCAGGCAAAGGACCAGACCGGGTCCTTGCGGTCCTCGATGGCCTGCTGCTCCTCCGCGGAGGCTTCGGTCCACTTCGGGTGGACCGGCGCCCTCTTGCCCTTCGTGTTCTTGCGGTCGGTCTCGGGGAGGTCGACCTGCAGCACGTCGAGTCCACGGACCGCGTCGAGCACGTAGACGATGTTGGTCTTCACGGTCTCGCCGGTGGCGTCGACGATCGTTCGCCCCGCCTCGTCGCGCTGTGGGATCCAGTACGCGTCCCATGCCTCGCTGGCCCCGGTGAAGAACCACCCGATCTGCTGGATGTCCCGCGGGTCGCGGACGTCCAACAGCCGGACCCCCTGCTGGTACCAGGCCTGCGCAACGAACCCCTCCTGGTGGTAGTCGAAGTAGTGCGCCGAGCAGAACGCCCCGACGGCCGGCACGTCCGTGGAGCCGTCGAGCAATTCGGGAACCCACAGGTCGAGGGGCTCGACCGTGCCCCCGCCGCGCACGCCATCGGGGTTGATGGCCGGGTCGAGCGCCGGGACGTGCCAGGTCTGGAACGAGCCCGCGGTCGCGCACGGCTTGGTGCCGTAGTCCTCCTCGGTGAGGAGCAGGACCTCACCGAGCCCGAGTTCGTCGGCCCTCCAACCGCCACCCTTGTGGGGCGAGAACGCGCGCGCGTGGGGCCGGTGCGAGTTGTGCAAGACGTAGTTGTTCCACTCGCCCCGCGGTTCCTCCCCTGGGAGCAGCGGGTAGTCCCAGTTGCCCTCGGACGTCGACGAGTTGAGGATCACAGGGTTGACGGGGTCGGACACGTCGTAGGCCGCGAGCCCTTCGATCCCGACGTTCCACAGGATCCCGGCCCCGTCGAGGTCCCAGTCGTGCGACAACCCGATCATGCCCGCGTGGGTGTCGACCTCCACCGGGTTGGAGATGTCGGTGAGGTCGACGATCGAGAAGCTGCCCTCACCCGACGAGTAGACGTGGGTACATGCCGCGTTGACGCAGGACAGCGTGTGCGTGCCCGAGCCCAGCTGGATGGTCGAGGCGATCGTCGGCAGCATCGGGTTGGTCACGTCCACGACGGCGAGCCGGGACAGCGGTGTGGTCGCGGTCCCGTCGACGAACATCTCGGGAAACCAGCCGAGTTGGCTGTACCCACCGTCGTCGTAGCCGACGACCACGAACTTCGTGCCGTTCTCGCGCTCGCCGTAGTCCATCCCTTCGTTCTCCCAGATGGGCAGCGGCTGGGTTCCCATAGGCACCGGAAGCCGGGGGTCCGAGATGTCATAGATGTCGACCCCGTGCAGGGTCGACACAACCAGCACCGGTTCGGACGGCGAGACTGCAGCCGAGATGGCACCCGCGTCAGGCAGGTTGAACACGAGATCCACGTTGGCGGAGGTGATGGGCACCGACGGGTCGATCGGCAGGGCTTCTTCTGCCGGCACCATCCCTAGAGCCAGCAGCGCGGTGACGGGCGCCGACAGCCACCGCGCGCGGCGCAGCGATACGAGCCGGGGAACATGCATGGGCTGGGCTCCGAGAGATCGTCACAAAGGGGTTCGACCTCTCTACGGCCCATCCCTGCCACCCCTTGCTGGGACACGTGACCCAAAGTGACTAGCCCGTCCGATCGGCCAGGTCAGGCGCCCTGGTCTGGGGTCCCCGCGTCGCTCGCGGTCTCGTCGGAGGTCAAGCGCACCAGCGGACCGTCGGCGAACACACGGGGGGGTTCGACACCGGCAGCCCGCCAGACGCCGTCGGGCACGCCGAGATCGGCGAGGTAGAGGTCGCCGACGTAGGGCTGCACGATGGCCTCGCGCAGGGCGACCTTCGGCGCGCCGAGGGTGACCGTCACGTCGGCGGTGACGCACGTCCCGCGCAAGCCGAAGTCGGCACCGACCCCGCTGGGCAGGTCGAGCGCGACCACCAGGACGTCGTGCGTGCGAAGCCACGCGGCCACGACCTCGGCGGACCCGCGAAGTGGCGGTTCGGCGCCGATCCCCAGCAACGCATCGATCACGACGTCCCCGGGCTGCATGTCCGCGGGGATCTCGTCGTCGATCCACACGACCGGGACCTTCGCATGATCGAGCACGTCGAGTTGGCCTGCCAGCCGGGGCTGCCCCGTCAGCATCACCTGGACTTCGGCGCCCGCGGCATGAAGCAGGCGCGCTGCGACCAGACCCCCCGCACCGTTGCCACCGCTGCCGGCCGCGACCGTGATCGCCACGTCGTCCAGCGAGCGATCGAGCAGCCGGCGGACTGCATGGGCAAGACCTCGGCCTGCCTGTTCAGCCAGCGACGGCAGCCCCAGTCCCGCCTGCTCGAGCAGCCGATCGACGGTTCGCATCTGGTCGCCGGTGACATGTGCGACCGCGCTCTGCGGCACAGCAGGCAGATCCCCTTCGAGCCGGGCGCGCCGCACAACGGCGGGGGCGTGCTCCCAAGGCCGTACGGCGAGGTCGTCGCCGAGATCGTTGGGCGTGACACCCTGCGACCATCCGGGGACGGCCACGTCGAGCAGCAACGACGACACGATCGCCGTGGCGCCCCACAGCAGGTCGTCGTCCAACTGCCATGCCCACGACGAACCGCGCAACGACAACGGGACGTGGCGCCAACGGTCGCGCTCCAACAACTGCCGGAGCGGGACGTGGAGGATCTCGTCGACCTCCCATGGGTTCAGGTCGAGCGCGTGAGGGTCCGCCCAGCGAGCCGCGACGGGCACGACCCAGAAACGTGACGGCGGGATGTAGAAGGTCGGCCCGGTCCCGAGCACCTGCACGGACTCCGCCTGTAGGCCAACCTCCTCCTGGGCCTCGCGGAGTGCCGCCTCGACGAAGCTCTCGCCCTCGTCCACGCGGCCTCCGGGGAAGGACACCTGGCCTGGGTGGCTGCGCATGTCCCGCCGCCGCCGCGTGAGCACCAGCTGGGGCCCGTCCTCGGTGTCCTCCAACAGCACCAGTACGGCGCCGATCCGGGCGTTGGGCGGCGGTTCCTTGGCCTCGTCGGGGACCCCGGCCAACGCATCCTCGAACCGCGGCCAGAAGACGGCGGGATCGAGCCGGGAGTCGGAAGGGGTCGTCATCGCTCCGTCACGCTACGCAAAACCCATCGAGTGTGCGGCTCGCCTCGCTATCTCGTGGCAAGCCGCACGGTCAACGCAGACTTGCCGCCAGTCCGTCGAGGATGTCGGCCTCGGACACCACGACCTCGTCGAAGCCGTATCGATCCATGACCTCGGCGAGGATGAGGGCGCCGGCGTGGATCACGTCCTCGCGGCCGGCCTGGATCGCCGGTTGCACGGCCCGTTCGTGCGTGGACATCGACAACAGGCGCTCCGTCCAGGCCTTGACGTCCTGGCGGGTCATGCGGCTTCCGTGGATCAGGTCCGGGTCGTAACCGTCCAGCCCGAGGTCGAGGGCGGCAAGGGTCGTGACCGTGCCCGCGACGCCGACCAGCGCAGCGGCTGCGCCGAAGCCGGGGCCGCCGACCCCGGCGTCCGCCTGTGCCAACGCCTCGCGGATCAGCCGCCGCGCTGCGGCAACCTGACCGCCACTCGGTGGGTCCGCATGCATGTGTCGTTCGGTGATGCGCACGGACCCGAGTTGCATGGAGCAGGCACCCAGGACGCCAGCGCTGTCACCCATCACGAGTTCGGTCGACCCGCCGCCGATGTCGACGACGGCTGTGGGGAACGGCACGTCGACCGCGCCGACGGCACCAGCGAACGACAGCCTGGCCTCGTCGTCGCCGGACAGAACCTCCGCCTCGACCCCTGTCAGTCGACGAACCCCGTCGAAGAACTCCTCGCGGTTGGCCGCGTCACGGACGGCAGAGGTCGCCGCGATCCGGACCCGGTCGGTGACGCCAGCCACCTGCCAGCGTGACCGGTACTCGTCGATCACCGTCAGCGTTCGCTCGAGCGCGGCTGTGTCCAGACGTCCAGTGGCGTCGACCCCTGCCGACAGCCGCGTGATCCGCAGTTCGCGGGCCATCACCGACCCGTTGGCATCCATGATCAACAGACGCGTCGAGTTGGACCCGCAGTCGACGGCGGCAACATTCACTCCTCCCCCCTGAGGGGGGAGGGGCCGGCGTTGCCGGCCTGGGGGGTGAACACATCGTCAGATGCGACGAATCCGCGCTCGACCAGTTCGCCCTCGTACTGGGCGATGTCGTCCTCGTCGACGCATGGTCCGGGGCAGAACACCGGTCTGGCGTGCTCGATGGCCCACTCCCCGACGGGATTGTCGCCCGTGGCGAGGTAGTGGCCGGCATGGACGTGCAGGCACTTGACGTGCTTCGGCATTCCCCCGGCGCCGGGGTCGCCCGGCAGCGGACCGCCGAGGTCGTCCCGGAATGCCACGTACCGATCGTGCCCCTCCGCGTACGCGGAAGCGAAGTCCGGGTCGTCGGCGAGGCGCTGGTTGAGGCCGACCATGGCGTGGTCCGCCTCGAGCGTGCCGATGCGGGACCGCAAGGCAGGGCAGGTCTGCCAGAACACCGTGGGAAAGGGCGTGTCGTCGTCCAGTCGCGGATCGACGCGGACCACGGTGGGCAGCCCGAAGACACAGCGATGGACGACAGCGGACGCCCCACGGGCGGGCCGGCCGATCTGGGCCGACACGACGGCTCGCTCCCGCAGGTCGGCGTACGGCTCCGCCGCGGCGCGTTCATACGACGCGTCAGGGTCCGGCACGACCGCGTCGGCCGCAGGCCGGCCGTGACCCGCAGGCGAGGTCATCCGTCGGTGCGACCCCGTCGCTGCCGACGCGCTTCGCCCTGGATCATCTGGGACTTGTGCATGAAGCGGCGCAGGCGCTTGTTGAAGTCCTTGTCCAGCTTCGAGCGCAGGTTGACGGACTCGTCTTCCTCCCAGTCTGGCTGGGCACGCTTGATGGACAGGTCGACCTTGCCGTCTTCCTTGATGTCCATGATCTTGACGTCGACCTCGTCGCCTTCGGCGAGGTAGGCGTAGATGTTCTCGACGAAGTCGGAGTCGACCTCCGAGACGTGTACGAGGCCGGTGACGGGCTCGCCGTCAACCGTCTGAACCTCGACGAATGCGCCGTACTCCTCGAGCCGGACAACCGTGCCCTTGACAATGTCTCCCTGCAGTGCAATCAGCTCCTTCGAGGCTGCCGTGCATGCGCGCTCATGCGCGGGAGCCGTGTGGTCGGTGTGCCAGAGCACTCACGTGGAGGCCGTGGTCGGGATGTGTGCCCGCCGCATCGGGCGGGGCGCGAAAGGGGCGCACCGAGGTGCGCCACCGCGAACGGTACGGCCTTGGCCCGGATCGGGCAACATGGCCCACCGTCCGGCGGTGGACGACCTGCCGTTGGCCCATCCTTGACAGATGTTACAAAGTATGTAGATTTGTAACACACATCGCCGAAGGAGAGGCCGCCGATGAGCACGTTCCGCTATGCCGTCCCCTCGGACATCACCCAGTGGGAGATCCCCGGCACCGAGTCCGACGTCGTCTTCAACTGGGAGTACGACGCCGGCCGCCAACGAATGCTGAACCTGTACGAGAAGGGGAAGCAGAAGCAGTGGAACACCCTCGAACGGATCGACTGGGACCAGGAAGTCGACCCGACCGACACCTCGCTGGCTCCGGACGAGATGGTGCCGATCTTCGGTTCCCCCGAGTGGGACAAGATGTCGCGCGCCGAAAAGGACGAGGTGCGCCATCACACCATCGGTTGGATGACGTCGCAGTTCCTCCACGGCGAACAGGGCGCCCTGGTCTGCGCCGCCAAGATCGTCGAGACCGTCCCCGACATCGACTCCAAGTTCTACGCCGCGACCCAGGTGATGGACGAGGCACGCCACGTCGAGACCTATGCGAAGTACCTCTACGAGAAGCTGGGTCTGATCTACCCGATCAACCACTCGCTGAAGAGTCTCATCAACGACACCCTGACCGACAACCGCTGGGACTACACCTACCTCGGCATGCAGGTCCTGATCGAGGGCGTCGCCCTGGCCGCGTTCTCGATGGTCCGTGACTTCACCCAGGATCCGCTCGGCAAGGCTGTGACCGCCTACATCATGCAGGACGAGGCACGCCACATCGCGTTCGGTCGGATGGCACTCAAGGACGCGTACCAGGAACTCACCGAGGCCGAGCGCGAGGAGCGCGAGGAGTTCGTGATCGAGGGCTCCTACCTGCTCCGGGACCGCTTCCTGGCCCGCGAGGTCTGGGAGACCCTCGGCATGGACGCCGACAAGATGGTCAGCTACGTCGAGCAGGCGCAGATCATGTCCGAGTTCCGCAAGGCGCTGTTCTCACGCGTCGTGCCGACCGTCAAGGACATCGGTCTGTGGGGCCCCAAGGTCCAGGCGGCCTACGCCGACATGGGTGTGCTGGACTTTCAGGACCTCGACCCCGACGAACTCTCGCAGCACGACGAGGATGTCGCCGAGGAGATGGAGCGCATGCTCGCCGAGAAGAAGGAGAACGGCTTCATCGTCGACGACGGGTCACGCAGTGCGGCACTCGCCGCAACGGTCGCGGCTGCGGACGACACCCGGTCGTTCAGTTGAACCAACCCGACAGCGTGTCCCACAGGTCACGTGTCCACGACGGTTCGTTGGCCCCGACTCGGAAGTCGGGCTTGATCTCGGGCCGCTCTTCCTCGGGAGGAACCACGACATAGGGGACCTCGCCTGGTCGGTGGTACCCGAGTTGCTCGCGAGCGACCAACTCGATGTCCTTGGCGCTGTTGAGCCCGGTGCGCCGGGCTTCGAGGTCGCCGTTGGCCACTTCGAGCACCCGCACCTGCTCCTCGAGCAGGTCGACCTGAGCACGCTGGTCCATGTAGGCCTGCATCGGTCCGGACACGACGATGACCCCCAACCCGAGGACGCCGAGGAGCGCCACCACGAATGGTCGGTCACCGCCGAACAGCCGCCGCGCCCGGTGCGTCGCGACCGCGGCACCGCTGTCGAGGGTCTGCGCCAGTCGCTGGACGGGGATCGGGGCCTTGTTCGTGCCACCACGGACACGACGCTTCGTGGCCGCACGCATCTGCCTGCGTCGGTCCCGTCGTCTCGTCACGGCCTCCACGTGGCCCCCTACCCGGTGAATCGGGGAAACGCGGCGCGCCCCGCGTAGCGCGCCTGCTGGCCGAGCCGCTCCTCGATGCGCAGCAGCTGGTTGTACTTGGCGACACGATCGGACCGTGCCGGGGCGCCGGTCTTGATCTGTCCGGCGTTCACCGCGACCGCGATGTGCGCGATCGTCGAGTCCTCGGTCTCGCCCGACCGGTGGCTGACCATGTTCGTGTACCCGGCGCGGTGGGCGGTCTCCATCGTGGTGAACGTCTCGGTGATCGTGCCGATCTGGTTCACCTTGATGAGGATGGAGTTCGCAACGCCGAGCTCGAGCCCGCGACGCAGGCGCTCGACGTTTGTGACGAACAGGTCGTCGCCCACGAGCTGCACGGCGTGGCCGAGCGCGTCCGTGTGTGCCTTCCAGCCGTCCCAGTCGTCCTCGTCCATGCCGTCCTCGATCGACACGATGGGGTAGGCGTCCACGAGTTCGGCCAACCAGGCGACGTGCTCGGCTGGGGTCAGCTTGCGGCCCTCCCCTGCCAGGTCGTACACGCCGTCGTTGTGGTACTCGGACGAGGCGACGTCCATGGCCAGCGCGACGTCGGTCCCCGGCTCGTAGCCGGCTGCCTCGATCGCCTCGATGATCAGGTCGAGGGCGGCCTGGTTGGTGGGCAGGTTCGGCGCGAAGCCACCTTCGTCACCGAGTCCGGTCGACAGGCCCTTGGCACCGAGCACCTTCTTGAGGTGGTGGTACACCTCTGCGCCCATGCGCAGGGCTTCGCGGAACGACGGTGCGCCGATCGGCGCGATCATGAACTCCTGCACGTCCACGTTGGACTCGGCGTGCGCCCCGCCGTTGAGGATGTTCATCATCGGGACGGGGAGGACGTGCGCCGACGGGCCGCCGAGGTACTCGTACAGCGCGAGTCCACTGTGGGCGGCAGCGGCACGCGCGGCCGCCATCGACACACCCAGCAGCGCGTTGGCGCCGAGTCCGGACTTGTCGTCGGTGCCGTCGAGTTCCAGCAACACGGCGTCGATCGCCCGTTGGCTGGTCGGGTCGGCCCCGACCAGTTCGGGACCGATCGTCGCGTTGACGTTGTCGACCGCCGTCGCCACGCCCTTACCGAGGTAGCGATCGCCGCCGTCGCGCAACTCGACGGCCTCGAACTCGCCCGTCGACGCGCCCGACGGCACCGCGGCCCTGCCGAACGAGCCGTCGGCACAGTGGACCTCAACCTCGACGGTGGGGTTACCCCGGGAGTCGAGGATCTCCCGGGCGTGCACGCGGCTGATGGTCGTCGTCATCGTGTTCTTCCTGGTGGACAACGCCGTCGTTCGACGGCCTCGTACACGGCCGGACGTCGCAGGACCGTACGCCACGATCGTGTACTTGCACAACATCCTTCACATCTGTAACAGCATGTCGGCCGGTCGGGGGCCCGACGTGACGGGTCGCCTCAGTCGTCCTGCAGCTGCCACACCTGACGCGCCGCCCCGGCGGCGATCGCGCCGAGCAGTGCGCCGATGCCGGCGCTGCGCGCCCGATGACCGGTCGCCATCACCGCCCCCGCGACGGCGCCCGCAGCGGCGGCACCAGCGAGGATCGCGAGGTCGGACGGCGGCTCGGCCGTACCCGGCCGGTAGCGGTCGAGATCGACCACGCTCTCGTCCCAACCCTCGAGCGGGTCGCGATCGCCCGCCCCGACGTCGACCGGATCGAGGTCGGGTGGACGCACGGACGTGTCCTGCTGAGCCAGGTCAGGCTGCTCGGCGCGGAGTTCGGCGGCGGCGGCCGGTTCCTCGTCCGGGCCCTCGGGCGAGGCCGCCTGACCGAGCAGCCCCGCGAAGTGGGCCGCCGTGAGCACCGTCGCGCACTTCGGACAAGGCACCGGCTCGACCGCCAGGGCCGTGACGAAGGTCTTGGACAGGAAGCGACCGCACTCGGGACACTGCGCTGGCGGCACGTTGCACTCCTCGTCGAGGCCCGACCGAGCCTAGTCGTTCCAGGATCGCGGCCAACGAGCCTTCAGAAGCCTGCGCCTTTGACCTCGGCCCACAGCGCGAGCCATCCATCGCGGTCGAGCTCGCCCAGGTCGAGACCCTGCCGTTCGGCTCGGCGGAGCATCTGCTCGAACCGTGTCCGGAACTTTGCGGCGTGACCGCGCAGGGCGGTCTCGGTCACGATGCCGAGCGCACGCCCGACCGACGTGACCGCACCGAGGATGTCGCCGAGTTCGTCCGCAATCGCGTCGGCGTCACCATCCGCGACGGCGGCCACGAGTTCGTCGACCTCCTCGCGGACCTTGCCGAGGTGTTCGTCGACGGACGGCCAGTCGAAGCCGAGCTTGGCCGCCTTGCGCTGCAGCTCCTCGGTGAGCAGAAGGGCGGGCATCGACGTGGGCACACCGTCGAACGGCCCTTCCCGTTCGGGCTTCTCGGCCGCCTTGAGCTGGTCCCAGTTCCGCTGGACCTCGTCAGCCGTCGACGCGTCGCCGTCCGCGAAGACATGCGGATGCCGCCGGACCAGCTTGTCCGAGATCCCCTGTGCGACGTCGTCGATGGTGAACGCGCCCCGGTCGTCGGCGACCTGCGCGTGGAAGACGACCTGCAGCAGCAGGTCGCCGAGTTCCTCGGCGAGATGGCGGTCGTCGCCCGCCTCGATCGCCTCGAGCAGTTCGTAGGTTTCCTCCAACAGGTAGCGCGCGAGGGTCCTGTGGGTCTGCTCGAGGTCCCACGGACAGCCGCCGTCCGGGTCACGCAGGCGTGCCATGGTCGCGGTGAGCCGCAGCAGTTCGAGGCCGACCGGGGTTCCGGTGAGGAACACGAACTCGACCTCGACGCCACCGACTTTGGCTGCCTCCATGCCGATCGCGCGTGGCAACATCTCGTCACCGGCCCCGAGTACGACGGCGACAGACCCGCCATGGGCGGCCTGCAGCAGAGCGAGGGCCAGCCGACGGTCGGTCGGGTCTCCGCCACTCAACAGGTCGGCACCGCGCAGCGTCGTGAGCGGCGCGGGTTCGAGCGTCCCGACCTCGATGCCGGCCATCGTGAGGTATGGCGTGGATGGGTGGTGCTGAGGGTCGGTCGCGACTACTCGATCGACGGTCCGCAACGCGTCCCATGCCTCGACGGGAAGCAGGCCGGGAAGCGCCGCCGCTGTCTCGACGACGACGATGCGTGGGTCGTCTGCCATCGCCGGTCAGTTGTCGGTCGGAGCGTCCGCGACGACGGCGCCGGTGGCCGGGTCCCAGGCCCCGAAGCGGCTGTTGACCGAGACCTCGCCCTCCTCGAAGAGCGTCTGTAGGGCCTCCTGGTACGCGGCCTCGCCCTGCTGCCCGACCAGTTCGTCGCGCAGTGACTGCTCGACCTCGTCGAACGCGATCTCGCGACGCTCGTCCACGCGGATGATGTGGAAGCCGAACTGCGTCTGGACCGGTCCGACGATCTCGCCGACCTCGGCGTCAAGTGCGGCGGCGGCGAACTCCTCGACGTACCGGCTGAACGGTGCCTCACCGAGGCTTCCACCCTGCGCGGCGCTGCCCGGATCCTGCGAGCGCTCCTCGGCCAACGCGGCAAAGTCGCCGTCGCCCTCGAGCAGGCCGATGATCTCGTTGGCCTCCTCCTCGGTCTCGACGAGGATGTGGGACACGGTGCCGACCTCGTATTGGCCGGCCTCCGAGCGCTGGTCGTAAATGGTCTGCAACTGCTCATCGGTGATCTCGTTCTCGCCCAGCACGGCCTCGCGCAGGAGGCGTTCACGGACGACGTTGCCCACCAGCAGGTCGCGGTACTCCTCGTCGCTCAGTCCGAGCGACCCGACCTGTTCGTCAAGAGCCTCCTGCCCGCCGGCGAGGTCGACCTGGTTGCCATACTCCTCGTCGAGGTCCTCCTCGGACACCTCGACGTCACGCTCGTCCAGTGCCTGCCGGGCCAGTTCGAACCGGATCAGGGCCGTGAGGACATCGCGCTCCAGCGTGGCGGTCTGCTCGGCGAGTTCGTCGCCTTCGAGACCGGCGAGCCCCGCGCTGGGGTTCTCCGCGGCCGCTTCCACGACGCGTTCGAGCAGGTCGACCGGGATCGTGACGTCGCCGACCTTGGCGGCGGCGGTCGCCGGGACACCCGACGACGTGGCACAGCCGGTCGCGAACAGTGCCGCGACGGCGGTCAGGATCAGAGGGCGCATGGGCAAGCGCACGGGCGGGTCCTTGTTCGGACGGGACGGCGCAACGGCCGGATGGGATGAGTGACGTGAAGGGGCGGACGAGGGTCCGACGCACGTGGCGGGCGAGTCTACCGGCCCGATACGGTCGCTCTTCGACCCGACGGGACGGACGACCATGACAGCGGATCCGAACCACGTCGCCATCGGCACGCCTGCACCCGCATTCGACCTGCCAACGATCGAAGGTGGGCAGGTGCGGTCGGACGACATCGCCGCGGACGTGCTGGTCGTGGCCTTCCTGTGTAACCACTGTCCGTACGTCAAACACGTCGAGACGACCCTCGGACAGCTCGCCGGCACCTATGGCGCCGACGACGTCGCCTTCGTCGGCATCTGCAGCAACGACGTGACCACGCACCCGGACGATGGGGCTGAACATCTACGCGGGCAGGCCGCGCGGGCGGGGTGGACCTTCCCGTACGCGATCGACGAATCACAGGACGTGGCCAGCGCGTACCACGCCGCATGCACGCCGGACTTCTTCGTGTTCGGCCGCGATCGCCGCCTCGTCTACCGGGGCGCCATGGACGAGTCCTCACCGAGGAACGAACGCCCGTTGACGGGTGACGAGCTGCGTCGCGCGATCGACCTCACACTGGCAGGCGAGCCGGTCCCCGATCCCCATATCCCGCCGCTGGGCTGCAGCATCAATTGGAAGCCGGGCAACGCGCCGACCTGAGCGTCATTGCAGGGGCCGGCCCTCGGATGCGCAGGTGAGGTCGGCGACCTGGTTGGCCACGAAGACCTCCGCTTCGGTGACGTCGAGGAAGTCGAGTTGCCGGACCGCGTCGTAGATCACCTCGGTGACCTCGTCGAGGTCGGCGTCGGCCGCGACGATGACGACGACGTCGCCCTCGGCCGTGCACGCCGGCAGGTAGCCGTCGGGAGCCGTACGTCCGACCTGGGCGACGATCTCGGCCGCACGTGCGCCGCGGATCGCGTCGTCCACGATCCGACCGACCGGGGTGCGCGGGGTCACCCTGACGAACTGGGCGTCCGGCGCGATGTCGAGGTTGGTGGCGCGGACCGCGGGCGCGACCGGTACCGCACCGTCGGGCAGGTCGTCCGCCGCCGGCTGGGAACAGGCCACGGTCACGGCCAGCAGGACGGCGAGCGCGGCTGGCGTGCGCATCACGCCGGGACGTGGTCGCCGTACCCATGGTCGTGCAGCGCGGCTCGGATCGCTTCTGCGGCACCGTCGAGCACCCGCGCGTCGGGGTCGGGGTCGGCGGCCGACCAGTCGAACGTCTGCATGGAGTCCGCGGCGAACACGTGCAGGTGGGTGTGCGGGACCTCGAACCCGGCGATGGCCGTGCCGACCCGTACCGGCGAGAACGCCTGCTGGATGGCCCGTCCGACGCGCGAACCGACCACGTGCAGGTGGGCGATCGTGTCGTCGTCGAGGTCGAGCCAGTGATCGACCTCGACGCGCGGGACGACCAGCGTGTGCCCGAGCGAGAGCGGGTTGATCGACAGGAACGCCACGCAGACGTCGTCGGCGTAGACGAACCGGCCGGGAAGATCCCCGGCGATGATCATCGAGAAGACGCTGGCCATGTGCGGACGATCCTGGTCGGGTCGGTGGGTCGAACCTAATGGGGGCGGAGCATCCTCGCTACGGCAGGATGGTCTCGAGCCGCCGGTCGGTCAGCACTGCTTGAACCTGGACCTTGAGTCCTAGCGCTAGATCGTGCGCCGGCCGGTGAGCGGGG
>Ga0326597_10000252_pt1 | contig 101873 bp, 94 predicted proteins | sample RVTome_12_FD_203789 | JGI IMG/M metagenome (GOLD analysis project Ga0326597, IMG submission 203789) | Soil microbial communities from uranium-contaminated site in the Upper Colorado River Basin, Wyoming, United States - RVT100D185 | ecosystem: Environmental > Terrestrial > Soil > Contaminated...
CCGCTCGCGGCGCGCTACCTCGACGACCTCTCCCGCCGCACGGGCGGCAAGCCGCTACACCTTCTCCACTCGGCCGGCGGCATGATGTCCATCGAGGCGGCCAAGGCCCGGCCGCTCAGCATGGCGGCGTCGGGCCCCGCGGGTGGCGTTGCCGCCGCGGCCAACACGGCGCGGTCGCTCGGGCTCGCGCGCGCGCTCGCCTTCGACATGGGCGGGACGACCACGGATGTCTGCCTGATCGCCGATGGAGTCCCCGAGACGGCGGGGCAGCGCAAGCTCGGCGACTATCCGGCGCGGCTGCCCATGATCGCGGTCGAGTCCATCGGCGCGGGCGGGGGCTCCATCGCCAGAGTCGAGGCGACGGGCGCGCTCAAGGTCGGGCCGCGGAGCGCGGGCGCGGTGCCCGGGCCGGCCTGCTATGGGCAGGGCGGAACGGAGCCCACGGTGAGCGACGCCAATCTCCTCCTGGGCTACCTCAATCCCGAGCGGGTCTACGGCGGGTCCATCCGCCTCGACACGGCCCGCGCCGAATCGGTCATCGCGCCGCTCGCCAAGCGCTTCGGGCTCACGCTGATCGAGGCCGCTCACGGCGTGGTCGAGGTGGCCAATGCGAACATGCTGCGCGCGCTGCGCCTCGTGTCCGTCCAGCGCGGCTACGACCTCCGGGAGTTCTCGCTGATCGCCTATGGTGGCGCTGGCCCGCTCCACGCGGGCGCCCTCGCGCTCCAGGCCGGGATCTCGAGCGTCATCGTGCCCGCTCACTCGGGCGCCTTCTCGGCGCTCGGCTGTCTCGTCTCGCCGCTGCGCTACGACACCGTCCAGACCCACCGCGGGCGACTCGATGCCTGGGACGCCAAGGTGGTCGAGGAGCGCTTCCGGGTCCTCGAGGCGCAGTGCCTGCGCCCGCTCCTCGACGAAGGCCACGATCCAGCCCGGATGCTGGTGCTGCGGAGCCTGGACTTCCGCTACATCGGGCAGAACTACGAGCTCGAGGTCGGGTGGGTCCCCGGCGGACCCGCCGCGCTCAAGGCCGCCTTCGAGGCGCGCCACCGCCAGCTCTACGGCTACGCGACGGGGGAGAACGTCGATTGCGTCAACCTTCGCGTCACGGCCCGCGCCGTCGAAGAGCCGCTGCCGCTGCCGGCGCCGCCCGCAGGGACATCCACCGTCTCGACGGGCTCGCACCGCGCCTATTTCAAGGCGACGGGAGCGGTGGACTTGGCGCGCTATGACCGGACGAGCCTGCCGCCGGGCCTGGCGGTGGCGGGGCCCGCCATGGTCGAGGACGAGTGGTCGACCACCGTGGTTTATCCGGGTCAGCGCTGTGTCGCCGACCGGCTGGGCAATCTCGTCATCGAGATAGGAGGCCGTGCATGAGCGTTGCGCTCAGCCCCGTCACGCTCGAGGTCGTTCGGAACGGGATCTATGCCATCGCCGAGGAGATGAGCGTGATCATCATGCGCTCGGCCCGCTCGCCTCTGCTCAAGGAGGCGGGCGACCTCTCGTCCGCGCTCACCGATGCGCAGGGACGGCTCATCGCCCAGGGACGCGACATCCCGATCCACATGGGGGTCATGGGTTTTACCGTGAAGGAATTTCTCAAGCGCGTGCCGCCGGAGACGCTGCGCGACGGGGATGTCTGGTTCCTCAACCTGCCCGAGGTGGGCGGCAATCACCTGCCGGACGTCAAGGCCGTGCGCCCGGTCTTCTTCGAAGGGCGGCTGGTCGCCTTCGCGATCAACCTCGCTCACTGGGCCGATATCGGCGGGGCCGTGCCCGGCAGCTATGTGCCGTGGGCTACCGAGTGCTACCAAGAGGGGCTCAGGATCGCGCCCATACGGCTCTTCTCGAAGGACGGCCCCGAGAGGCATATGCTCGACTTCGTCCTGTCCAACCTGCGCGGCCGCGACGAGCGGGAGGGCGACATCTTCGCCCAGTTCGCCGCCAACGACGTCGCCGGCCGACGCCTCCACGAGCTCTTCGCGCACTATGGCGCCCAGACGGTTGCGGCCTGCTTCGAGCGGCTGCACGACGAGTCCGAGGAGCAGATGCGGGCGGCTCTCCGCGTGCTGCCGGACGGCGCCTGGGAAGGGGAGGACTTTCTGGACGACGACGGCATCGAGGACCGGCGTATCCGCGTCAAGGTCCGCGTCGAGAAGCGGGGCGACGAGGCGACCTTCGACTTCACGGGGACCGATCGCCAGGCGCTCGGCCCGGTCAATACCACGTACTACATCGCTTGCTCGGGCGTGTATTACGCCATGAAGGCGCTGGTCGCGCCGGAGGCGCCGCCCAACGAGGGCTGTTACCGGCCCCTTCGCGTGGTCGTGCCGCCGGGCACCGTGCTGAGCGCCGATTCCGATCGCCCCGTGGTCGGGGGCAACCACGAGACCTCCCAGCGTGTGGTGGACGCCATCGTGAAGGCCTTGGCAAAGGTGATTCCCGAGCGCGTGCAGGCCGGCGGCCCGACAACCGCGGGGCTTCTGATCCTGGGCGCGCGCATGGCGGACGGGCGCTGGGCGGTCTACTACGAGGTGCATGGCGGCGGCGAAGGCGCCACGGCCGGCAAGGACGGCGCCTCGGCCATCCGGGTCCACATGTCCAACGTGATGAACACGCCCGTGGAGGTTGTCGAGAGCGAGTACCCGCTCATGGTCGAGGAGCTGGCGCTGCGCCCCGGCTCGGGCGGCGACGGCCGGCACCGCGGAGGCCTCGGCTTCCGCCGCGCCTATCGCGTGCTGGGCCAGGACGTGACGCTCACGACCATGATCGAGCGGCGCATCGTGCCGCCCTACGGGCTCTTAGGGGGCAAGGCGGCGGCGCCCTTCAGGATCACGCTCAATCCGGGCACGCCGCGCGTGCGGGACATTCGCGGCAAGGAGACGATGAAGCTCGCCCAGGGCGATCTGGTGCTGCTCGAGACCTGCGGCGGCGGCGGCTACGGCGATCCGTCCGAGCGCCCCGCGGCATCGCGCGAGGCCGACCGTAGGGAGGGATACGTCGCATGAAGCTCGACAATCGCGTCGCGCTCGTCACCGGCGCCGCCAAGGGCATGGGCCATGACATCTGCCTCACTCTCGCGCGTGAAGGCGCGAACCTCGCGCTGGCCGCGCGTGATGTCCCGCCGCTCGAGGCGCTCAAGGGCGAGATCGAGAAGCTCGGGCGCCGGGCCTTGGTGGTTCCCTGCGACGTCACCGACGAGGCCGCCGTCCAGCGGATGGTGACGAAGACGACCGAGACCTTCGGCCGCATCGATATCCTGGTGAATGCCGCGGGGGTGACGGGGCCCATCGAGACGCCCGTGCAGGGGATCCGGGTGGAGGACTTCCGCTTCGTCCTCGAGGCCAATATCGTGGGCACCTTCCTGCCCACCAAGCACGTGCTGCCCGGCATGATCGCGCAGAAGTACGGCAAGGTGGTCAATATCAGCGGCACCTCGGGGCTGCGCGGCTACAAGTACCGCGCGGCGTACTCGTCGTCGAAGTGGGCGCTGCGCGGCTTCACCCGCACGGTGGCGCTCGAGGCTGGTCCCCACAACGTCAACGTGAATGCACTGCACCCGGGCATCGTCGCGGGCGACCGCATGGACAAGCTCTGCCGCGAGAAGGCGAGGAAGCGCGGCTGGACGCCCGAGCAGGTCCACCAGGAGTATGTCCACGAGATGGCGCTCCGGCGCGTCACCGTCTCGCAGGACATCGCGAATGCCGTGCTCTTCCTGGTGTCGGACGAATCGAAGAACATGACGGGCCAATCCGTGACAGTGGACGGCGGCTGGGACGTCTGATCCGAGGATGGCTTATCGCGTGATCGGCGGGTCGCAGCCTCGGGCGGACGCCTGGGAGAAGGTGCTCGGCCGCCCCATCTACGCGGGCGATCTCGCGGTGGTCGGCATGCTCCACGGCAAGATCGTCCGGAGCCCCTACGCCGCCGCGCGCATCGTCCGCATCGACACGAGCGCGGCGCGCGCGCTCCCCGGGGTCATCGCGGTGTTGACGCACGAAGACGTGCCGCAAAACGCTCTCCGCATGGAATTGCCCGGCCGCATGGCCGAGGCGACGGCGGGCGCGGTGCTCGCGACGCAGCCTGTGCTGGCCGAGGGGCGAGTGCGTTTCCAGGGCGAGCCCGTTGTGGCCATAGCCGCCGAGGCGCCCGAGGTCGCCGCCGAGGCGGCCGATCGCGTGCGTGTCGAGTACGAGCCGCTGCCCGGTGTCTACGATCCGCTCGAGGCGATCAAGCCCGGGGCGCCCCATGTCCACGAGGGCGGTAATCTCCTGCGCGCCTGGCATATCCGGAAGGGAGATACCGCCGGCGGCTTCAAGCGGGCCGAGGTTGTCGTCGAGGGGACCTACCGGACACCATTCGTGGATCATCTGTACCTGGAGACGGAGTCCGGCATCGGATGGATAGACGCTGAAGGCGTGCTGGTCTTGCGCGTCAGCACACAGGTGCTCGAGCACTTCCGCGACGTCGCCGAGGTGCTGCGGCTGCCCCACGGCCGCGTGCGCATCGAGGGCGCGTACCTGGGCGGCGGCTTCGGCGGCAAGGAGGACGTCACCGTCGAGTGCCTGCTGGGCCTCCTGGTCTGGAAGACGCGCCGGCCCGTCCAGCTGATCTTCTCCCGGGAAGAAAGCTTCATCGGGCACGGCAAGCGCCATCCGTATGTGCTGCGGTACAAGACCGGCGCCACGAAGAGCGGAGAGCTAATGGCCATGGAGGCCGAGCTCATCTCGGACTCCGGCGCCTATGCCGCCCTGTCCCCGTGGGTGCTGCTCTACAGCCTCGTGACGGCGACCGGACCCTACCGCGTGCCCCACGTCAAGGTGGACGCCTTCACCGTCTACACCAATAACCCGATCGCGAGCGCCTATCGCACCTTCGGCTCCATCCAGACCTGCGTCGCGTACGAGGGGCAGATGGACGCCCTGGCACACGCGCTCGGCATGGACCCACTCGAGCTCCGCGAGAAGAACTTCCTTCGCAGGGGCGACAGCATCGCCACGGGGCAGGTGCTTGAGAGCGAGCCGATGCTCGGCGAGACCATGAGGCGAGCCTGGGGGGCGCTGGGATCGGTGCGGGCGGGTGCGGGGCCGATAAGGATAGCGCGCGGGCTCGCCGCCTCCTTCACGCCGTACGGGCGCATGTGCTGGACGCGGGACTCGGCCTCGGCCTGGGTCGGCATGGAGCTCGACGGCACCGCGGTGGTCCGCTGCGCGGCGCCCGACGTGGGCGGCGGGCAGACGGCTTCATTGTGCTCCATCACCGCGGAGGTGCTGGGGCTGGCCGTCGAGCAAGTCACCGCCGTCGGGCGCGACAGCCACTTTACCCCCCGGGCCGGCACAACCACGGCCACGCGCCAGCTCCTCATGTCGGGCAATGCCGTGCTCAAGGCCGCGCGCGAAGTGCGGCGCCATCTGGCGGACCAGGCGGCCGGCATGCTCGAAGCCGCCCCGGACGATATCGAGCTGGCCGACGGACGGGCCATGGTCCGCGGATCGCCGGACCGAGCGGTGGCCTTTCCCGCGCTCGTCAAGGCTGCGACAGCGGCGGGACGCCCCGTCCAGGCCCTCGACAAGTACGATGCGCCGCCGGCGCCCACCATCGACCCCGCGACGGGGCAGGGCAAGCCGTTCAACGACTACACCTTCGGCACGCAGGCGGTCGAAGTCGAGGTGGACGAGGAGACGGGCCAGACCCGCGTGACCAAGCTCGCCGCCTGCTATGACATCGGCCAGGCCATCAATCGCCGGAGCGCCGAGGGCCAGATCGAGGGCGGGGCCATCCAGGGGCTGGGCCATGCGCTGCTCGAAGAAGTGATCCTCGACGAGGGTGTGTCGAAGAACCCGCATCTCCTCGACTACAAGATCCCGACCACGCTGGACGCGCCGCCCATCGTGATCATCCTACTCGAATCCGGACAGGGGCTCGGCCCCTTTGGCGCCAAGGGCATCGGCGAGCCCGCGATGACGCCGACGCCTGCCGCCGTGATGAACGCGGTCTCCCGCGCCGCCGGCGCGCCGCTCACTCAGTTCCCGATCACCGCCGAACGAGTCCTCGCCGCCATGACGAATCCCTCTCCCCCATCGGGGGAGAGGGTAGGGTGAGGGGGGCAGCCGTGCCCCGCTTCGAAGAGCGCTTTACGGTCAATGCCCCGCCCGAGGCCGTCTGGGCTTTCCTCCTCGACTCGAAGCGTCTCGCGCCCTGCATCCCGGGCTGTGACGATCTCGAGGTCGTGGACGAGCGTACCTATCGCCTGCGGCTCACCGTCAAGGTCGGCTTCCTCTCGACGCGCCAAGACCTGCGTATGGAAATCGTCGAGGCGGAACCGCCGCGCCGCCTCGTCTCCGAAGGGCGAGGTGAAGACAGCCGCCTGGGCAGCCGGGTCGAAGTCCGCACGTCGCTGGAGCTGTCGCCCGCTGGTGACGGCGCCACGGCGGTCGCCTATGCGAGCGACGTCACCGTGCTGGGCCGGTTGGGCTCGATCGGCGATGCCGTCATGAAGGTCAAGGCCAGGGAGCTCGCGGGAGTCTTCGCCCAGAACGTGAAGACCGCCCTCGGGGGCGGGGTATGATCTCCGTCGACTTCACGCTCAATGGCCGGCCCTCCCGGATCGACGTGCCGGTCCACTGGACCGCGCTCGATCTGCTGCGCGACGGGCTCGCGCTCAACGGAACCAAGTACGGCTGCGGTGAGGGCGTATGCGGCACCTGCACCGTGCTGCTCGACGGGGAGCCGGTTCGCTCATGCCTGGTCCTCGCCTCGCGCCTCCGCGGCCGGGCCGTTCTCACGGTGGAAGGGCTCCATCGCGATGGCGAGCCCGATCATCTCCAGACGGCATTCGCCCGCGCGGGCGCCGTCCAGTGCGGTTTCTGCACGCCCGGCATGCTGCTCTCGGCGCGCGCGCTCCTTGCGTCGAACCCGTCGCCCACCGAGCACGACGTGCGCGAGGCGCTCGCCGGGAATCTCTGCCGCTGCACCGGGTACACGAAGATCATCGAGGCCGTGCTGGCCGCATCGGCGGGCCGCTGATGCGCCTCCGCCCATTCGCCTTGGCCGAGCCGGAGAGCGTGCGCGAGGCCGTCGAGATCCTGGCGCGGCCTGACGGTGACGCGCGCATCATCGCGGGCGGCACGGCGCTGGTGCCGACCATGCGACTCGGTCTCAGCACGCCGGACCGGCTGGTGTCGCTGCACCGCATGCCCGGGCTCTCCCGGATCCATGTGGACAAGGGCGTGCTCGAGATCGGCGCCATGGCGAGCCTCGCAGCGCTCGCCCGCCATGGCGCCCTGCGCTCGGGCTGGCCATTGCTGGCCCAGGCCGCCGGTCGCGTGGCCACGCCTGCCATCCGCAGCACGGCCACGCTGGGCGGCAACCTCTGCTATGCCGAGGCGGCCTCGGACCCTGCGCCCGCACTTCTCTGCCTCGATGCCCAGGTGCGCGTGGCTGACTCGGTCGGCGAGCGCGTGGTGCCCATCGGCGAGTTCTTCACCGGCTTCTACGAGACAGCGGTCGCGCCGGGCGAGATCCTGACGGGGGTGCGCGTGCCCGCGGGGCCGACCGGCGCTCGCAGCGGCTATCTGAAGTTTTGCCCGCGCTCCGCCGAGGACAGGCCGCTGATCGGGGTGGCGGCGCTGCTCGTCCTCGATGCCGCGAAGCGGGTTGACGAGATCAGGATCGCTCTCGCGGGCGCGGCGCCCACGCCCATGCGCGCGCGGCGGGCTGAAACCACGGTGAAGGGGCAGGAGCTCACCGATCGTGCGATACGCGGAGCGGCCGATGCCGCGGCTGGGGAAGCCGAGCCGCTGTCGGACCTGATGGGCTCGGCCGACTACCGGAGGGAGATGATTCGCGTCTGGGTGCGCCGGCTGCTCACGGCGCTGCGGGACGGCCGGACTAGCCCTTGACGCTTCCCGCCGTCAGCCCCTCGACCATGTACTTCTGGAGGTAGATGTAGGCGGCGATCACCGGCAGGGTGGTCAGCACCGCCCCCGCCATGAGAAAGCCCCAGCCGTAGACGTCGCCCGTGATGAAGCTGGAGAGCCCCACGGGCAGCGTGCGGAGCTTCACGTTGGTGATGAAGACGAGCGCGTAAAGGAACTCATTCCACGACTGCGTGAAGGCGTAGAGCCCGGCGGCGAGCACGCCCGGCGCCGCCAGCCGCAGAATGACCCGCCTGAAGGCGCCGAAGCGAGTGGCGCCGTCTATCATCGCCGCTTCCTCCATCTCGACGGGGATGGACTCGAAGTACCCCATGAGGAGCCAGGTGACGAACGGGATGGTGAAGGATGGATAGGCGACGATGAGCCCGCCCAGGCTGTCGGCCAGGCCGAGCGTCCTGATCTGGGCGTAGAGCGGGATGAAGAGGATGGCCGGCGGCACCAGGTAGGTGATGAGCACGGCGCTCGACATGAAGGCACGGCCGAGGAACCTGAGTCTGGCCAGCGCGTAGGCGCCGACGGTGCCGATCGCCGTGGCGAGGAAGGTGCTGCAGACGGATACGATGACGCTGTTGCCGAACCACGAGACGAACTCCGTCTTACCCAGGAGGTGGCGGTAGTTGTCGGTGACCACCGGGCTCGGCCAGAACATGCTGACGAGGCTCCGCATCTGTTCCTCGCCCTTGAAGGAGGTCACCGTCATCCAGTAGAACGGGAAGACCACGATCACGAGGAGGGTCACGAGGAAGCCGTAGGAGCCCGCCAGCTGGAGCCGCGCGGCGAAGCCCTTGTTCATGCTCGGCCCCGGTCTCGGCGCATGTAGCGCGCGAGGACGATGATGACGGCGGCGAGCGCCGGCAGCATGTAGAGCGCGACGGCGATGGCCTCGCCGAGCCGCTGGGCGCCGAAGGCGATCTCGTAGGTGAAGACGGGCAGGACCTGCGTCGCCCCGCCGGGGCCGCCCTTGGTCAGGATGTAGACGATCTGGAAGTCATTGAAGGTCCAGATGGTCGAGAGCAGCATCACGATGATCAGGATGTTGCGGATCCCCGGCAGCGTCACGTGGCGGAAGCGCAGGAGCGGCCCCGCGCCGTCCACGGCCGCGGCCTCGTACATCTCGACGGGGATGGCTCTCAGCCCCGCGAGGAAGCTGATCCCGAAGAACGGGAAGCCGCGCCAGATATTGACGCCGATCACGGAGGCCATGGCCGTCCCGGGCTCGCTGAGCCACCCGACGCCCTGGGGCAGGAGGTGGAAGACCTTGACGAGCATGTAGTTCAGTACGCCCAGGCTGTAGTCGAAGATCCACAGGAAGTTGAGCGCCGAGACCACCGTGGGCGCCACCCACGGGATCAGCAGCACGCCAGTCCAGAAGCTCCTCCACCGTATGCCGGAGGTCAGCACGAGCGCCATGACCATGCCGAGCACGAGTTTCACGGCGACGGAGCCGAAGGTGAAGATGAAGCTGTTGATGACGGCGCGCTGGAAGAAGCCGTCGAAGGTGAGCTTGACGTAGTTGTCGAAGCCGACGAAGACCGGCGGCACCCCGACGTACTTCCGCGTCAGGCTGAGATAGATCGCGTAGCAGAACGGGTAGGCGACGAGCGCCAGCACCAGGACGACCGTGGGCAGGATGAAAAGATAGCCGAGCCGGTGGTCGGGCCCCAGCATGCGGGCGAGCCCGACCAGCGGCCCTTCGCGCTTCGGGCCGAGCGCGGACTTCGCGCCCAACTCGGCGGTGCTGATGCTCATGGGCGAGGCGCCCTGCTAGCTTCGCCGGGCCTTGTAAATCTCCTCGACGCGTGCGTGCGCTTCCTTCAGTGCGGCCTCGGGGCTGAGCCCGGCGGTCACCACGCGCCCCGCCATGTCGGTGAGGATGTGCTGCGCCCCCACCTCGACCGCCGCTGGCGTGATCGGGCCCGGATAGCCCGCGGGGTTACTGCGGATTATGTTCTGCATGATGGCGTTGAAGTTCGGGTCGGACTTCCAGTAGGGGTTTTCCGTCCGCTTCTTGTAGACGGGCCCGGCCTGGCCGACGGACACCTTAGGATCTGCGGCTCCGTCACCAGCGCCCGCGCGATGGACACGCGCATCTTCATCCCGCCGGAGAGCTCGCGCGGGTACGCGCGCTCGAAGCCCTCGAGGCCGATGTGCGCGATGGCTTCGCCGACCCGGCCCGCCGACTCGGCCGGGCTCACGGCCGCCAGCATCAGCGGAAGCCGGATATTGTCTTCGACGCGCGCCCACGGCATGAGCGTCGGCTCCTGGAAGACGAAGCCGAGCCGACGCCTGCCGCCGTCGGGCGACCACTCGACGCTCCCGTCCGAGGGCTCGGCCAATCCTGCGATCAGCCTGAGCAGGGTGGTCTTGCCGCAGCCCGAGGGGCCGACGAGTGTCAGGAACTCGCCGGGCTCGATGCGCAGGGAGAGTCGGTCGAGGGCCAGCATGCCGCTCGGGTAGAGGCGGCTGACCCCGCGAAGCGTGACCACGGGGGCGCCGGCCGTCACTTCATCCCGACCTTCTTCTTCACGAATTGGAGCGTGTACGCTTGGCGGTACTCGAGCGTGGGCGGGAAGACGCCCGCGCCGGACATGGTGTCGAAGAAGTCCTTCCAGCACGCGTCGGTCATGGCGCCGATGCCGAGCGTGAGCGCATCCCCCGAGACCACGATGCCGTGACGCTTCATGGCGGCGATCGCGTTGGCGATCAGAGCATCGCTCATGTCCGGGTTGTCGCGCTTGACGAGGAGGTTGGCCGGCCCGGGGTCGCCGTCCAGGGTGCCACATTGACAGCCCGCGAGGATCGTAGAACAATCCGCTTCTGTCACCGTCACGGGCCGGAGGGCCCGGGAAAGGCCTTCTCCATGCGCACCACCACGCGTCTCCGCCAGATGATGAAGGAGCCCGGGATCATCGTCGCCCCGGGCGCTTACGACGGCTTCTCCGCGCGCCTCATCGAGGCGGCCGGCTTCCGCTGCGTCTACATGACGGGCGCCGGCACGGCGGCCTCGCACCTGGGCCAGCCCGACCTGGGGCTCGCCACGCTCACCGAAATGGCGAACCACGCCGCCCACCTGGCCTCCTGCGTGTCGCTGCCGGTCATCGCCGACGCCGACACGGGCTACGGCAATGTGCTGAACGTCGTGCGTACCGTGCGGGAGTACGAGCGCGCGGGCGTCGCGGGGCTGCACATGGAGGACCAGGTCGCGCCCAAGAAGTGCGGCCACATCGCCGGCAAGCAGGTCATCCCGACGCAGGAATTCTGCGACAAGATCCGCGCCGCCAGCGAGCACCGGACCGATCCTGACTTCGTCATCATCGCGCGGACGGACGCGCGCGCGGTCACCTCGCTCGAGGACGCGATCGACCGCGGCAACCGTGCCGCCGAGGCGGGCGCCGACGTGGTCTTCGTCGAGGCGCCGCAGACCGAGGACGAGATCCACCGCGTGGCCCGCGAGGTCAAGGCGCCGCTCCTGGCCAACATGGTCCAGGGCGGGAAGACTCCAGCGGTCAAGGTCGCGGAGCTCGAGCGGATCGGCTTCAAGATCGTGATCTTTCCCGCGGTGTGCATGGCCGCAGCGGTCCCGGCCATCGAGCGCGCGCTCCTGTCTCTCAAGGAGACGGGAACGGACTGGCACGACGGACCGGTGCTCTCGCCCATGGACATCTTCCGCAAGGTCGGCTTCGACTGGTGGCACGAGATCGAAGAGAAGTTCGCGCCCCGGTCATGACCGCCTGCGCGGGTGGCGGTTAGCCGGAAGACGCCCCCATGCCAACCATGTTCGAGAAGATCTGGGATCGCCACCTCGTGGCCGAGGGGCCCGGCGGGCAGTCGCTCCTGTACGTGGACCGGCACCTGCTCCACGAGGGCTCGACCCACGCCTTCGCGCGCCTCAAGAAGGCGGGGCGGGCGGTGCGGCGGCCGGCGGGCCTCGTCGCCACTGCTGACCACTATGTCCCCACGGGGCCGGGGACGCAGGCGCAGGCCGACGTGGAAATCCGCGGCATGGTCGAGGGCCTGGTCCGCTCCACGCGCGAGCAGGGCGTCACGCTCTTCGGGCCGGGCGATGCGCGGCAGGGCATCGTCCACGTGATCGGTCCCGAGCAGGGGCTGACGCAGCCGGGGATCGTCCTCGTCTGCGGCGACTCTCACACGGCGACCCACGGGGCCTTCGGGGCGCTCGCCTTCGGCATCGGCTCGACCGAGGTCGAGCACGTCCTGGCGACCCAGTGCCTGTGGCAGAAGAAGCCCAAGGCGATGCGGATCACCGTGACGGGCGCGCGACTCGCGGGCATCACGGCCAAGGACGTGATCCTGGCCATCATCGCCAAGATCGGCGCCGCCGGCGGGGTGGGGCACGTGATCGAGTACGCCGGGCCGGCCATCGCCGCCATGTCCATGGAGGAGCGGATGACCGTCTGCAACATGTCCATCGAGGCGGGCGCGCGCGCCGGCATGATCGCGCCCGATGCGACGACGTTCGCCTACGTCGAGGGCCGGCCCTATGCGCCGACGGGCGAGCAGTGGACGCAGGCGCTCGCATACTGGAAGTCGCTGCCGTCGGACGCGGACGCCGTCTTCGACAGGGAGGTCGAGCTGGACGCCGGCGGCATCGCGCCCACCGTCACCTGGGGCACGAGCCCGCAGGACGCGCTGCCCATCACGGGGAGCGTGCCCGATCCCGGGCGGGAGGGCGATCCGGCCCGGCGCCTGGCCATGGGGCGCGCGCTCGACTACATGGGCCTCCGGCCCGGAATGCCGCTCAGCGAGATCAAGGTGGACCGCGTTTTCATCGGCTCCTGCACAAACAGCCGCATCGAGGACCTGCGCGCCGCGGCGGCGGTCGCCAAGGGGCGCCGCGCCGTGGTGACGGCCTGGGTCGTGCCAGGATCCGGGCTCATCAAGCGCGCCGCCGAGGCCGAGGGTCTCCACGAGATCTTCACGGCGGCAGGCTTCGAGTGGCGCGAGCCCGGGTGCTCGATGTGTATCGGGATGAACGGCGACACGGCGCGCGAGCACGAGCGCGTTGCCTCGACCTCCAACCGCAATTTCGAGGGGCGCCAGGGCAAGGGCGCCCGCACGCATCTCATGAGCCCGGCCATGGCGGTGGCTGCCGCCGTCACCGGGCGGCTCACCGACGTCCGCACCTTGCATCCCTCTCCCGGCCGATGAAGCCCTTCAGGACGCTCACGGCGGCCGCGGTCCCGATGGACCTGCCGAACATCGACACCGACCGCGTCATCCCGGCGCGCTTCCTGCTCAAGCCGCGCGAGGCCGGCTACCAGAAGTTCTTCTTCCACGACGTGCGCTTCAACGCCGACGGCTCCGAGAACGGGGACTTCATCCTCAACCAGGCGCCGTACAGGCAGGCGAAGATCCTCGTCACCGCCGAGAACTTCGGCTGCGGCTCCTCGCGGGAGGGCGCTGTCTGGGCGCTCATGGACCACGGGATCCGCTGCGTGGTCGGGCCGAGCTTCGGCGACATTTTCTTCGAGAACTGCTTCAAGAACGGCGTGCTGGCTTTGGTGTTGCCGGCGGCGGAGACCGCGTCAATCAGGCGGCAGCTCCAGGAGCGCCCGGGTGCCGAGATCAGCGTGGACCTCGAGCGGCAGACGCTGACGGCGCCGGATGGCCCGGCTCACCGCTTCGGTGTGGACCCGTTCCGCAAGCAGGCGCTGCTCCGGGGACAGGACGAGATCGCTCTGACCATGGAGTACGCCGCCGCAATCGAGGCCCACGAGTCGCGCCGCGCCGCCGAGATGCCGTGGCTGACCTGAGGCGCCACCCCAGATACTGAGTCCATGAAGGGCGGTCCCCTCAGTATCTTGTGCTTGCTAATACTAAACAAATGACGTGTATACTTGGACTCCTTTATTAGGGTGCTGCTATGGCCACCTCGACCGAGTCCTTGCCCCCGCCAGGGTGGGATCGTGAGGGGCTCGATGGCTTGCTGAATGTCTTCCCCAGGGGCCGGCTCAGCGAGATCGTCGGACCCCGATCCTCCGGAGGCGGCAGCCTGCTGCTGGCGCTCCTGGCTCGCGCCGCATCGCGCGGCGGGCTGGTCGCCCTCGTGGACGGCGCCGACGCGTTCGACCCTGAGACGGCCGCGCGCGCGGGGCTCGACCTGCGCGCGCTGCTCTGGGTGCGCTGCAGCGGTCGCCTGACATCGGCGTGGAGCGCGGCTGATCTCCTGGCGCGCTGTCCGGGCTTCGCCGTTGTCGCGCTCGATTTGGGGACGGCGCCTGTCGCCGCGCCGCCGTCTTTCGGCGTGCGCCTCCAGCGCGCGGCAGCGGGGAACGAGGCCGTGGTCGTCGTCCGCGCGCCGCGGCAGGTGACGGGCAGCGCCGCCGCGCTCGTGGTCTCGGTGCGCCGCGCGCGCGCGCGCTGGATCGGCGCGCCCCGGCGCATCCGTCTTGGCGGGGTCGTCTCCGAAGCCCGCGTGCTCCGCTCCCGCTTCGACCCGCGCCTGGCCACGCCCGGGCGCGCCTGGCTCATCGAGTGGCGGGCGTGAGGCGCATCGCCTGCCTCTTTGTTCCCGGCGCTGACGAGCGGGTGAAGCCGGACCTGCTCGAGATCGCGCTCCGCCACTCGCCCTCGGTGGAGGACGGCGGCCCGGGCATCGTCTACCTCGACCTCGGCGGGCTCGAGAGGCTGTGGGGCGGCGAGCGTGAGATTGCCGCGAGGCTCCACAGCGCCGCCTGCGAGCGCGGCGCGGCGGTGCGGGTCGGCGTCGCGGGCAGCCGCGCCGGCGCCCGCTTCGCGGCCCGCGCCGGCGGCGACGTCACCATCGTTCCGCCCGGGCTGGACGCCCGCTGGCTCGGCCCCGCGCCGCTGGCCCTCCTCGGCCTGGGCCCCGAGATGGCGGCGCGCCTCGGCCGCTGGGGCATCCGCACTCTCGGCGAATTGGCCGACCTGCCTTCGCGCGGGCTCGCAGAGCGGCTCGGCGGCGAGGGGCCGCGGCTTCAGCGACTGGCGCGCGGCGAAGATGCGACACCGCTTCGCCTCTGGACGCCGCCGCCGGTCTTCGAAGAGTCGGCGGATTGTCCGTGGGGCGTCGAGGCTCTCGAGCCGCTCGGCGATCTCGCCGCGGGCCTGGCCGAGATGCTCTGCGCGCGGCTGCGCCGCCACGAGCTCTCGGCCGACGCCTTCGAGTGGACCTGCCGACTGGCCGACCGGACGGTGCATGAGGGCGACTGCACGCCGGCGGCGCCGCTCGCCGATTCCACCGCCGCCGCCGCGCTCCTGCGCGCCTCGCTCGCGGCGCGGCCGCCGGGCGCCGCCGTGGAGGTGATCACGCTCCGCGCTCGTCCCGTCCGTGTCCCGACCTCCCAGCCGCGCCTCGACGAGCCGCCGCGCCCGAGCCCGCGCCTACTCACGGCCGCGCTGGCGCGCCTCTCCTCCCTCGTGGGGGCGCCCGGCATCGGCTCGCCGGTGTTGTTGGACAGCCACCGGCCCGACGCGATGCGGATGACGCCATTTCTTCTCCCCTCACCCCGGCCCTCTCCCCAGAGGAGAGAGGGAGATTGGAACCCTCTCCCCCATTGGGGGAGAGGGAAGGGTAAGGGGGTTGTATTGGCAGTGCGCCGGATTCGCCCGCCGCTCTCCGCCGACGTCGCGCTTCACGCGGGGGCGCCCGCCCACCTCCGCGCCGCCGGGCTCGCGGGGCGGATCATCGCGGGCGCGGGGCCGTGGCGCGTGTCGGGCGAGTGGTGGACGGAAGCGCCCTTCGTCCAGGACGAGTGGGACGTGGAGCTCGACGACGGCACGCTCTGCCGGCTCGCGCGCGACGGCCGCGGCTGGCGTCTCGAAGCCATCTACGACTGACCTCTCTCCCCAAAGGGAAGAGTGGTGAGGGGAGACTCTACTTAGGGGGAGTAGAAATGTGGACGGAGATCTTCTTCAGGTATGAACCGGCCGGCCTGTCGGAGGATTGCGCGACACGTTCCCGTGTCCAGTTCATGGTGTGCCGGGACCGTGAGGGTCTCGGTTGTGCCGTCGGCAAGAGCCCGTCGCAGTTTGATGTGACTTCCTCGCTGGGAGTGGATCGTGAAACCGAAGCGGCCAAGGATCGCAACGATCTCCGCGCCTGAGAGGCGGCGGAGCTTAGGCATGCGTGGGCGAGAGCTCCATCGTTACGACAACGGTGGGGTTGGGGGCAAGCCCCAAGGCGGACAAGTCCTCATCAGCCAGATGGAGAGCGACGGCTTCCTGAAGGTTTCGAGTGACCTCGTCCAGCGTGAGGCCCTGAGTAACTACCGGGATCTCGAGGCATTCCGCCACGTATCCCGACTGTTCTCCTGGACGAATCACGGCCTTGATCGTGTGTTGGGGCATCTCTCCCCTCCCTTTTGCAGGCCAGTATAGCGCGATTCCCAGTCATGTTCGTCGAGCTGCACGCCAAGAGCGCATTCAGCTTCCTCGAAGCGGCCGTCCTGCCCGAGGCGCTGGCCGAGCGGGCCGCCGCCCTCGGCCAGCCCGCCCTCGCCCTCGTGGATGCCGGCGGGGTCTACGGGGCGCCGCGCTTCTACGCCGCCTGCGCGCGCCTCGGGATCACGCCGCTCGTCGGCGCCGAGGTCGACATACAGGACGGCGGCAGGCTGCCGCTCCTCGTGGAGGACCGCGAGGGCTACAAGAACCTCTGCCGCCTGCTGACGCGGATCAAGATGCGCGCGCCCAAGGGTGAGGGCCTGGCCGGCTGGGACGATCTCGAAGAGCACGCCGGCGGACTCGTTTGTCTCACGGGGGGCGTTGAAGGCCCCGTGGCCCGGCGGCTCACCCGCGACGGCCATGAGGCCGCGCGAGCGACGCTCGACAGGCTCGCCGGTCTCTTCGGCCGCTTCGGTGTCTACGCCGAGCTCCAGCGCGCGCTCGAACGCGAGCAGGAGGCGCAAAACGAGTGGCTGAGCGAGGAAGCGGGGCGGCTGGGGCTGCCGCTCCTCGCCAGCAATGCTCCGCTCATGGCGCTGCGCGGGGACCGGCCGCTGCTGGACGCGCTGACCTGCATCCGCCACGGCGTGGCGCTGCCGCAGGCCGGCAGGCTGCTCGCGCACAACAGCGAGCGCTTTCTCAAGTCCGCGCACGAGATGGAGCGGCTCTTCGCCGACTGCCCCGCGGCCGTGGCCAATAGCGGCGAGCTGGCGTTGCGTCTCGGCTTCACGCTCAAGCACCTGGGCTACCGCTTCCCCGACTACCCGCTGCCGCCGGGCCAGACCCCGGTCGGTTTCCTCCGCGCCCTCTGCGAGAAAGGCGCAGCGGTGCGTTACGGCGCGGGGTCGCTGGCGGGACGCGCGCGAAGACAGATCGAGCGCGAGATCGATCTCATCGACCGCCTCGACCTGGCCGGCTATTTCCTGATCGTCTGGGACCTGGTCGAATACTGCCGCCGCCACGACATCCTGGTGCAGGGGCGTGGCTCGGCCGCCAACAGCGCTGTGTGCTACGCGCTCGGGATCACGGCTGTCGATCCGGTGGGAATGGATCTCCTCTTCGAGCGCTTCCTCTCCGAGGAGCGCGGCGAGTGGCCCGACATCGACCTCGACCTGCCGAGCGGAGACCGGCGCGAGCGGGTCATCCAGTACGTCTACGAGCGCTACGGGCGCCTGGGCGCGGCCATGACGGCCAATGTCATCACCTACCGGGGTAGGAGCGCGGCGCGGGAGGTGGGTAAGGTCCTGGCGCTTCCCGCCGAACTCTGCGACCGGCTGTCGGGGCTCGTCAGCGACTGGGAGTACAAGGATCCGGGCGACACGCTCCTGGTCCACCTCCGCGAGGCCGGCTGCGATCCCGGGAAGCCGGTCATGCGCCACTTCGCCCATCTCTGGACGGCCATCCAGGACCTGCCGCGTCATCTCGGCCAGCACTCGGGCGGCATGGTCATCTGCGCGGGACGGCTCGACGGCCTCGTGCCGCTCGAGCCCGCTGCCATGCCCGGGCGCTCGGTCGTGCAGTGGGACAAGGACGACTGCGCGGCCATGGGCATCATCAAGGTGGATCTCCTGGGGCTGGGGATGATGGCGCTCCTCGAGGACGCGCTCGGCATGATCCGCCGACGCGGCGGCCGCGTGGACCTGGCTCACCTGCCGCCCGACGACCCCACGGTCTACGCCATGCTCAAGAAGGCCGACACCATCGGCGTCTTCCAGGTGGAGAGTCGCGCCCAGATGGCGACCCTGCCGCGCCTCAAGCCCGAGCGCTTCTACGACCTCGTGGTGCAGGTGGCCATCATCCGTCCCGGGCCCATCGTGGGCGACATGGTGCACCCATACCTCAGGCGCCGCGCGGGGCGCGAGCCCGTGACCGTGCCGCATCCGGCGCTCGAGCCCATCCTCGAGCGCACGCTCGGCGTGCCGCTCTTCCAGGAGCAGCTCCTGCGCATGGCCATGGCGACGGCGGGCTTCACCGGCGGCGAGGCGGAGGAATTGCGGCGCGCCTTCGGCTTCAAGCGCCGCAAGCAGGCCATGGACGAGGTGGAGCGGAAGCTCCGCGCCGGTATGGTGGGGCGGGGGATCACGGGCGAGGCGGCGGAGGCCATCGTGCGCGCGATCACCTCCTTCGCCCTCTACGGCTTCCCCGAGAGCCATGCGGCCAGCTTCGCGCTCCTGGCCTATGCCAGCGCGTATCTCAAGGCGCATCACCCGGCGGCCTTCTACGCGGCGCTGCTCAACAACCAGCCCATGGGTTTCTACCACCCCGCCACCATCGTGGGAGATGCCGCGCGCCACGGGCAGGCGATCCGGCCCGTGGACGTCAACCACTCGGACTGGCTCTGCGTCATCGAGGCCGACGGTACCGTGCGGCTCGGGTTCCGCTATGTCCGCGGGCTGCGCGAGGAGGCGGGGCGGCTCATGGAGTACCAACGGCCGTTTTCCTCCGCCGACGATCTCGTCAGGCGCGCCGGGCTTCACAGGGACGAGGTGGCCAGGCTGGCCGAGCTCGGCGCGCTCGGAAGCCTCGGCCTCGAGCGGCGCGCAGCGTTCTGGGAGATCGAGAGGGCGGCGCGGCCATCGGGTCCGCTCTACGTTGATCTTCGCGCGCCGGCCGGGTCATCGCCGCTTCCGCCCCCGCTCCCACCCATGACGCCGCCCGAGGCGTTGGTGGCCGACTACGAGGGCACGGGGCTCAGCCTGGGCCCGCACCCCATGGCCTTTCATCGGGTCCGGCTCGCGCGCCTGGGCGTGGCCCGGGCCGCCGATCTTCGGGGGATGCGGCACGGCGCGCCGGTCCGTGTCGCGGGAGCGGTGGTGGTGCGCCAGCGGCCCGGCACCGCCAAGGGCTTCGTCTTCCTGAATCTCGAGGACGAGAGCGGGCTCGTCAACGTGGTGGTGCCCCCGTCTCTCTTCCAGCGTTGCCGGCTCACGCTGGTGGGCGAGCCCTTTCTCTGGGTCGAGGGCGCGCTCGAGCACCGCGAGGGGGTCATCTCGGTCCGCGCCGGACGAATCCACCCGCTCAGCCACCAGCTGCGACAGGTACCGTCCCATGACTTCCACTAACCCAACCCGCCCGCTCCCTGCTACCTTCATGCTGCGGCAACCCTCGAACACGGCCCCTGCGGCCGGGGAGGATCGCTCGTGCTGTTTGCCCCGTGGCTCGTGATCCTGCTGGCCGGCGCCGCGGGCATCGTTGAGATGAGCATCGGGCTTCACGCGGCCCGCCTCAAGAAGCCGTTTCTTCTTCCCGCCCACCACCTCTACTGGACCCGCGCCGCGCTCCTGGCGGCGATCATCTTTGGGCTGCCGCGTCTCATTTTCCTGGCGCCCGCCATCAACGGCAACGCCTTCGACGCCGTGCTGCTGCTCCCGATCGGCCTGGCCGCCGGCTGCTTCTGGATGCTCGGACGCGGCTACGGCGCGCCGGGACTCGAGCGCGATGCGCTGCTGGACACCATCCGGGAGGTCCTGCGGGAGATGGGCTACAGCGTGCGCGAGTTCTCACCACGGCCGGGCGAGGACGAGTTCATGCTCCTGAGAGCGGACACCACGATCATCGTGCACGCGCCGTGGTGGAGCGGAACGCCGCGCCTGCGCGTCGAGCCCGCCGCCGCGACGCCGCTCCTCCGGCAGATCGTGAGCGCGGTCAACGTCCTTCTGGTCCTGGGGGCCCACGACGTGCGCAGCGCTCCCTTTGCCCTGCACACCCTCAAGGGAGCGCTGCTGATCGTCGCCGCCGTCGCCGGGTTGCTGGTCCTGGTCGCGGCGGGCTCTGAGAACAGGTCAGGGACGGGTGATCGTGGTGTTGTCGCCCGCAGCAGTGATGCTGTAGCCGCTCGGCCCGCCCGTGGCGTAGCCGTAGGTCCAGCCGGCGGGCGGCGCCGGGTCGGCCGCCATGAAGGGGCCGGCGACCTGACCGGTGATATTGGTCTGGGCGACGGTCAAGTCGGCAAGGGCAGCCGGCATCTGTCCCATGTGCGCCTGAAACGCCCCGACAGCAGAGGCCATGGTCCGCGTGTCGGCCTGGGCCTTGGCCACGCGCGAGCGGGACTGGATGTTGTGGAACATCGTGAGAGAGATGGTGGTAAGGATGGCGATCACCGCCACCACCACGAGCAGTTCCACCAGCGTGAAGCCGTGCTCCTCCCTGACCATACAGTGAGCTAACGCAAACTCAATGCCACTTCACGTGACATCTGCAAGGCCTCCAGAAGCTCTTGAAATACAAGCCTTTTTCGATTGGGCCCTGTACCCTGGCCGGCCCGGTAGCGTCAATTTTTGTCGCATGGGACCAGAACTCGTCCAACCTGGGAACCCAGGCAGTAGGAGAGGCGTGACGCGAGAGCGGCTTCACGGTATGCTCGGTGTCCCGTGAGTCCCGCGTCCGAGTCACCCAACCCCCGGACCCTGGCGGCAGGGCCGAGTGCCGTTACTCCGCTTCGGAAGAAGCGGCTCCGCCGGGAGTATGCGCGCTGGATGCCGGGTCCCACTCTCGCCATGGTCGTCGTGGCGCTTCTTGAGAATCTCTCGTGGATCCCGCCCAAGTTCGCCGCGCCCGCCCCCATCCTGATCCTGGGTGTCGTTTCCGCGACCTTCGTGGGCGGCCTCGCGGACGGGCTCATCGCGGCGGGGTCCCTCGCAGCATCCGCATGACGCGATACCGCATCACAAGATCGGGAAAGACAAGGACCCAGGGTGCCCATCTACGAGTATGAGTGTCGGGGCTGCAGCCGCAGCGTGAGCCTGCTTGTCCGGTCGCTCGCGTCCCGGGAGGCACCCCGATGTCCGTGCTGCGGCAGCGCCGATCTCTCCCGCCTTATGTCCCGCTTCGCCACGCCCAAGTCCGAGGATGCCCGCCTCGAAGCCGCCGCCGACCCGTCACAGTACGGTGATCTCGACGAGAACGACCCGCAGGCCGTCGCGCGCTTCGTCCGGCGCATGGGCGACGAGATGGGCGAGGACCTGGGTGATGACCTCGGCGCGGCCATGGAGGAGGCGTCGGGGGAGGAGGGCAAGATCGAGAAGAGTGGCCTTGGCGGAGCCGGCGACGGTGAGGCGAGTCTCAGCGAGGCCGGAGGCGGCGATGAAAGTTGAAGCGCTGCCGGGCTTCGAGAGCTTCGACGAGGCTGGCTGGAACGGGCTCCTCGCCCGGGCCCGCCAGCCCTCGGTGTTCCTCTCCTGGCAGTGGCAGACGTCCTGGGCCCGCGCCTTCTTGGCGGAGCGGCTGCTACACCTGCTCCGGGTCAGCGACGATGCCGGCACGCTTGCGGGGTTGCTGCCTCTCTACGACGAGGGCGCCGGGCTCCGCCGCTTCGTGGGCGGGGTGGACGTCTCGGACTACCTGGACCTGATCGTCCCCGGCGGCCGCGAGGAGGAGGTCTGGCAGGCGCTCCTCCAGCACCGCGCGGGCGAGACCACGGTGTGGGACCTTCGCGCGATCCGCGCCGCGTCGCCCACCCTCGATATCCTGCCGCGGCTCTGCCCCGCAGCCGGGATCCGGGCACAGGTCGAGCGGGAGGACCGCTGCCCCGTGCTCGAGCTGCCCGCCACCTGGGAGGCGTATCTCGAGCGTCTTCCCGGCAAGGACCGCCACGAGCTACGGCGCAAGATCCGAAAGCTCGAGCGCGAGCTGCCGGGCACGTCCGTGCGCTCTCACACCTCGCCGGAGGGATGGGACGGCGCGCTGGCAGATTTTCTGAGGCTCCACCGGCTCTCCAAGGCAGGCAAGGCGCGGTTTATGGACGAGCGCATGGAGGCCTTCTTCCGCGACGCGACCCGCGCGCTGGCGGCCGCGGGCTGGGCGCGGTTGTGGTTCCTCCACTGGGACGGGGCGGCCGTAGCGAGCTTCCTCTGTCTGGAGCATGCGGGCTCGATCGGGCTGTACAATTCGGGCTTCGACCCGCTCCACGCCAAGCTTGCCCCGGGCATCGTGCTCCTCGCCCACGTGATCCGTGACGCGATCGATCGCGGCGTGGCCGTTTTCGACTTCCTGCGCGGAGAGGAGCCTTACAAGTACGCCTTCGGACCCGCGGCCCAGGACCTCTTCCGCGTGCGGGTGGCCCCGTGAGCCTCCGGATCGCCGTGCTCAGCGTCCACACCTGCCCCCTGGCCGCGCTCGGCGGCAAAGAAACGGGGGGCATGAACGTCTACGTGCGCGAGACGGCGGGCGAGCTCGGCCGCATGGGCGTCGCCGTGGACGTTTTCACGCGCTCGCAGAACGCCTCGATTCCCCGTGTGGCCGAGCTGGGAGAGGGCGCGCGGGTCATCCATCTGCCCGCGGGCCCCCAGGCGCCGATCGCTCGCGAGGCACTCCACCGCCACCTGCCGGAGTTCGTGGAGGGCGTCGAAGCGCACCGCTGGGCGGAAGGGATAGACTACGACGTCATCCACGCGCACTACTGGCTCTCGGGCGTGGCGGGTCTCGAGCTGCGCGAGCGCTGGGGCGTGCCGCTCGTCCAGATGTTCCACACGCTCGGCCGCCTCAAGAACTCGGTGGCGCAGGGGCCAGACGAGCTCGAGCCCGAGCTGCGGATCGCCGAGGAGTCGCGCGTCGTCGCGGGCGCCGACCGCATCGTGGCGGCCAACGTCGTCGAGCGCGCGCACCTCGTCTGGCACTACGGCGCGGCGGCTGAGCGTATCGCCGTCATCCCCTGCGGTGTGGACACCGAGCTGTTCCAGCCGATGTCCCAGGCCACGGCCAAGGACCTCCTCGAGCTGCCGCCCGACCCGATGCTGCTCTACGTGGGGCGGCTCCAGCCGATCAAAGGGCTCGAGACCTTGCTGGACGCCATGGCTTGGCTGGGTGGGGCCGCGCGACTCTACATCGTGGGAGGCGATTCGGACGAGCCCGATCCCGGGGACACAGCGCTGGGCCACGCCCAGGATCTGCGATCGCGCGTGGCGGCGCTCGGGCTTGGCGACCGGGTGCGTTTCCTCGGCCCGCAGCCCCAGCGGCGGCTCCGCCTCTTCTATTCGGCGGCGGACGCCACGGTCATGCCGTCCTACTACGAGTCGTTCGGCATGGTGGCGCTCGAGGCGATGGCCTGCGGCTGTCCCGTGGTTGCCTCGCGGGTCGGCGGCCTCACCACGACGGTCAAGGACGGCGTGACGGGCTATCTCGTGCCTGAAGGGGATTCGGCCGCCCTCGCCGAGCGGCTGGAGCGGCTCCTCCACGACCCTCAGATCCGGGCGCGCCTCGGCGTCCAGGCCGCGCGCTGGGCGGCCGATCACCGGTGGCCGTGCGTGGCGGAGGCCGTGTGCCGCCTGTACTCCGAGCTCCGGCCGGCCGCGGTTCCTCACCTCGCCCGCGGCCGCTGTCTGACGTAGCGGACACGCCATGGCGGGGGGCAACGGGCCGATCACCGTCAACGGGCGGACATACGCGTGGCCGGCCCGCCCGCTCGTGGTCGTGTGCGTCGACGGCTGCGAGCCCGACTACCTGGCGCAGGCCTTCCTGGCGGGGGCCATGCCTTACCTCGCCTCTGCCGCGGAGCGTGGAGCGAACCTGCCCGGCGCCGCGGTCGTCCCGAGCTTCACGAACCCGAACAACCTCTCCATCGTCACGGGCGTGCCGCCCGCGGTACACGGCATCTGCGGCAACTATTTCTGGGACCGCGAGGCCGGCGCCGAAGTCATGATGAACGACCCGAAGTACCTCCGCTGCGGGACGATTGTCGCGGGATTCGCCGCGGCCGGCGCCTCGGTGGCCGTTGTCACGGCGAAGGACAAGCTCCGAAAGCTCCTCGGGCACGGGATGCGCGGGACCTGTTTTTCGTCGGAACAGGCGGACCGAACCACCGCGGCCGAGCACGGCATCGACGACGCGCTGGGGTTCGTCGGGCTGCCGCTCCCGTCGGTGTACAGCGCCGACCTCAGCGAGTTTGTCCTCGCGGCGGGCGTCAAGATCATGGAGTCGAGGCGGCCCGACATCCTGTACCTCTCGACGACCGACTACGTCCAGCACAAGCACGCCCCCGGGACGGCCGAGGCCAATGCCTTCTACCGCATGATGGACGGCTACCTCGCCGCGTTCGACGCCATGGACGCGGCGATCGCGCTCACGGCCGACCACGGCATGAACGGCAAGACCGACGCGAACGGATCGCCCCAGGTCGTCTACCTGCAGGACGTTCTCGACGGCTGGCTCGGGGCGGGCCGTGCGCGGGTGATCCTGCCCATTACCGACCCGTACGTGGTCCACCACGGGGCGCTCGGCTCGTTCGCCACGGTCTATCTTCCAGAAGGCTCCGACCCGCGCGGGGCGGCGGACAGCCTCAGCGCGCTGCCGGGCATGGATCTGGTCCTCGACCGCCAGGAAGGGTGCCGGCGCTTCGAGCTTCCACCGGACCGCATGGGCGATCTCATCGTCATCTCCGGGCGCCATACCGTCATCGGCACCAGCGTCACGAAGCACGATCTCTCGGGCCTGGATGCGCCGCTCCGCTCCCACGGCGGGCTCTCCGAGCAGACGGTGCCGTTGGTGTTCAACCGGCCGCTGGCCGGCCTGCTGGAGGCGCGCCAGCTGAGAAACTTCGACATCTTCGATCTCGCGCTGAACCACGCCCGTTGAGCATTCAGCGACGGGGGCCCGATTGGGGGCATCCGCTCGCCTCGCCTGCGGCTGCGGCTCGCCAGGCTGGCCCCCGTACTCCCCCAATGTGGACGTGACCCGATGCTTGCTAGCCATGCGCGTGTGGTTATCGTGGGCGGCGGCATCGTCGGCACGAGCGTCGCCTATCACCTGACCAAGCTCGGGTGGACCGACGTGGTGCTGCTCGAGCAGGGCAGCCTTTCCGGCGGCACGACGTGGCATGCGGCGGGTCTCGTGGGCCAGCTGCGCGCCTCGAGCAATCTGACCCGGCTCATCCGGTACAGCACCGACCTCTACGGCCGGCTGGAGGCCGAGACGGGTCAGGCGACCGGCTGGAAGCGCTGCGGCAGCCTCTCCGTGGCGCGCACGGCCGAGCGCATGGTCCAGCTCGAGCGCAACGCCGCGCTCGCGCGCTCCTACGGCATCGACGCCGAGGTGATCGACGCCAAGCGGGCGGAGGAGCGCTACCCTCTCATGCGCACCGGCGACCTGGTCGGCGCCGTGTGGATCCCCGGCGACGGCAAGGCCAATCCCGCCGACATCACCCAGGCGCTCGCGCGCGGCGCGCGGGCGGGCGGCGCCGGCATCCACGAGGGCGTCAAGGTCACCGGCGTGCGGCTGGAGCGCGGTGCCGTCGCGGCCGTCGAGACGTCCCAGGGTTCCATCGCCACGGAGATCCTCGTCAACTGCGCAGGCATGTGGGCGCGGGAGCTCGGCCGCATGAGCGGCGTCACGGTGCCGCTCCACGCCTGCGAGCACATGTACATCGTCACGAATCCCATCGACGGCGTCACGCCCGACCTGCCCGTGATGCGGGACGCCGACGGGCACATCTACTTCAAGGAGGAGGTCGGGGGTCTCCTGATGGGCGGCTTCGACCCGTGGGCTAAGCCCTGGGGCATGGACGGCATTCCCGACGGCTTCAGCTTCGGTACGCTGCCCGAGGACTGGAGCAAGTTCGAGCTCCTGATGCGGAACGCCATCCAGCGCGTGCCCGCCCTCGAGTCGGCCCCGGTGCGCCTGCTCATGAACGGGCCCGAGAGCTTCACGCCCGACAACTATTTCATCCTGGGCGAGGCCCCCGAAGTCCGCCGCTACTACGTCGGCGCCGGCTTCTGCTCGGGCGGCATCGCCACGGCGGGCGGTGCGGGGAGCGCGCTCGCCGAGTGGATCGTCGAGGACCGGCCGCCGATGGATCTCTGGCAGGCCGACATCCGCCGCTTCGCGCCCTTCCACGCCGACCCCGGGTTCCTGCGGGAGCGGGCGAGCGAGATCGTGGGCGTGCACTACTTCGTGGCCTTCCCGAACCGCGAGCTCGAGACCGGCCGCGGCCTGCGCCTCTCGCCGCTCCACGAGCGCCTCCGCGACAAGCGCGCCTGCTTCGGCAGCAAGATGGGCTGGGAGCGCGCCAACTGGTTTGCCCCCGACGGTGTCGCCCCAGAGATGGTGTACTCCTTCGGCAGACAGAACTGGTTCCCCTACGCCGCGGCCGAGCACCGCGCATGCCGGGAGGCGGTTGCCGTCTTCGACCAGACCTCGTTCTCCAAGTTTCGCCTCGAAGGACCCGACGCGGAAGCCGCCCTCCAGCGGCTGTGCGCCAACGACGTCGCCGTGGCGCCGGGGCGGATGGTCTATACGGGCATGCTCAACGAGCGCGGCGGCTTCGAGAGTGATCTGACCGTCACGCGGCTCGGCGGAGACTCGTACTTGATCGTCACGGGCTCGGCGCAGACGACGCGCGACGCCCACTGGATTCGCCGGCACCTCCCCGACGGCGCCCGCGCCACGCTCATCGACGTCACGGGCGCCTATGCGGTGCTCGGCGTGATGGGCCCGCGTTCGCGCGATCTGCTTTCGCGGCTCACACGGGCGGATCTGTCGAACGGGGCCTTTCCTTTCGCGACGAGCCGAGAGATCAGGCTGGGGGGCGCCCTCGTGCGCGCCTCGCGCATGACGTACGTCGGCGAGCTCGGCTGGGAGATCTACGTGGCGGTCGAGCTCGCCGCCGGCGTGTACGATGCGCTTCAGGGGGCCGGCGGCGATCTCGGGCTCACGGACGCCGGCTACTACGCCATCGAGTCGCTCCGCGTCGAGAAAGCCTACCGCGCCTGGGGGCGCGAGCTGACGACGGACCTCACGCCGTTCGAAGCAGGGCTGGGCTTCGCCGTCCGCCTCGACAAGGCGGCGCCTTTCATAGGCCGGGAGGCCCTGCTCGCTCAGCGCGGCAAGCCTCTCGCGAAGCGTCTCGTCAGCTTCGTCCTGGACGACCCCGAGGGGCTGCCGCTGGGCGACGAGCCGATCTGGTGTGGGGGCAGCATCGTGGGCTCGACCACCTCGGCCGCCTACGGCCACACGCTCGGCCGCGCCGTCGCCATGGGCTACATCAGCCGTTCCGGGGGCGTGGACGAGGCGTATCTTTCGAAGGCGCGCTTCGAGATCGAGATCGCCGGCGACCGCTTCTCGGCGCGCGGCGGCTTCAAGGCCCCGTACGACCCAGGTGGTCTCCGAATCAAGTGCTAGGCTCGACCACGGGGTATCTCACGGCGATGATGGACATCAACCGCATGGACATCAACCGCAAGGATGCCGCCAGGCAGGGGTACGAGCCCGACTCGACCGTCTGCGCGAGCGACGTGCCGGCCGGGCGGCCGTACCCCTACATGTGCCTGCAGAACGTGATCAACCTCCAGGTCTGGCCGGTCTCGGCCTGCGTCAAGGTGGACGACACGGTGCCGGGCGTCGAGGAGGGGCTCAATTCGGGCATGTGGACCGTGGGACTGGCCATGAGCGGCAATGAGATCGGCCTACCGCTCAATGAGGTGATGGCCCTGGCGCCCGCGGACCGGGAGGCGCGGCGGCAGCGGGCCTACACGCGCATGCGCCAGTGCGGGGCGGACTACGTCGTCGACTCCATCGCCGACCTCGTGCCTTGCCTCGACGACATCGAGCGGCACCTTGCCCGCGGGGAGCGCCCCTAGCTTCGAATCCCGTGCGCGCGGCGGGCCGGGCATGTCGCCGGGGGCGGCCGCGTCCGAGCGAGGAGACCGAAACCGGGCGGCTGGCGCCGGGGGCGGGGGCTGTGCGGCCGGCTTCGTTCCGCCCTTCCCAAGTGCGCGCAGCCCGCAGGGCTGCGATTCACGCAGGGTAGGGTGGCGAAGCCGGCCGCACAGCCCCCGCCCCCGGCGCCACCCGCCCGCCTCGCGCGTGAGCTCACGACGAGTCCAGCCGCCGGCTTGTGTTAGACTGCCCGCGCAATGGAGCAGGGCGGCGCCATCCTCCTAGAAGTCAGGAACCTCCAGACGCAGTTCGCGATCTCGGGCGGCGTGGTGCGCGCCGTGGACGGGGTCTCCTGGGATGTCCGGGCGGGGGAGACCGTCGCCCTCGTCGGCGAGTCGGGCTGCGGCAAGTCGGTCAGCGCGCTGAGCGTGATGCGCCTCGTGGCGGCGCCGGCGGGGCGCATCGTCGGCGGCCAGATCCTCTTCAAGGGACGCGACCTCCTCCAGCTCTCCGACGAGGAGATGCGCGAGGTGCGTGGCGCCGCCATCGCCATGATCTTCCAGGAGCCCATGACCTCGCTCAACCCGGTGCTGACCGTCGGGCGCCAGCTGACCGAACCGACCGAGATCCATCTCGGGATGACGCCGACCCAGTCACGGGCGCGCGCCATCGAGCTCCTGGGGATGGTCGGCATCTCCGACGCCGAGCGCCGTCTTGCCCAGTACCCGCATCAGTTCAGCGGCGGGATGCGGCAGCGCATGATGATCGCCATGGCGCTGGCGTGCAACCCGGCGCTGATCCTCGCCGACGAGCCCACGACGGCGCTGGACGTGACCATCCAGGCCCAGATTCTCGAGCTCATGAAGGGACTCTCCCGGAAGCTGGGCGTGGCCATGGTGATGATCACCCACAACCTGGGCGTGGTCGCCCGCTACGCCGACCGGGTCAACGTCATGTACGCAGGGCGCATCGTGGAGCGGGGGACGGCGCGCGAGATCTACGCCAACCCGCACCATCCCTACACGCTCGGGCTCCTGCGCTCGGTGCCGCGGCTCGACGAGCCCCGGAAGGCCAAGCTCCTGCCCATCCAGGGCCAGCCGCCCGATCTCTCGCGGCTGCCGCCGGGCTGCGCCTTCCAGCCGCGCTGCCAGTACTCCGTGGAGCGCTGCCTGCGGGAGGCACCCCCGCTCGAAACCGTCGCGGCGGACCACGTCTCGGCCTGCTGGGTGGCGTCCGAACTCGGCCAGAAGGTGAGCGTGTGAGCCTGTCGGCTCCCGTCCGCGAAGATCGGGCGCCCGAGGAGCCCCTCAGGGGTGACGAGATCCTGGTAGTCCGGAACCTGACCAAGCACTTCGAGGTCGCGGGCGGCTTCTTGAGCGGCAGGCGTGGTGTCGTCAAGGCGGTGGACGACGTGTCGTTCTCGATCCGGCGGGGCGAAACACTGGGTCTCGTCGGCGAGTCAGGCTGCGGCAAGACCACGACAGGCCGCTGCGTGCTCCAGCTGGAGAAGCCGACCAGCGGCTCCATCCTCTTCGAGGGCAAGGACCTGGCCGTGGCCTCGCCATCCGAGCTGCGGGCCGTGCGGCGAAAGATGCAGGTCATCTTCCAGGACCCGTACAGCTCGCTCAACCCGCGGATGACGGTTGGCCAGATCATCTCCGAGCCCCTCGCCGTGCACGGCATCGTGCCCGAGCGCGCGGCAAGGGAGGCCCGCGTCAAGGAGCTTCTCGGCCACGCGGGGCTCCTGCCGGCCATGGTCCGGCGCTACCCTCACGAGCTCTCGGGCGGCCAGCGCCAGCGCGTCGGCATCGCCCGGGCCCTCGCGATGGAGCCGACCTTGATCGTCTGCGACGAGCCGGTCTCGGCCCTCGACGTCTCCATCCAGGCCCAGATCATCAACCTGCTCGAGCAGCTCCAGACCGGCTTCGGCCTGACCTACCTCTTCGTCGCCCACGACCTCTCGGTGGTCCGCCACATCTCCGACCGGGTGGCCGTGATGTACCTCGGCAAGATCGTCGAGGTCACCGACCGGCAGTCCCTGTACGAGAACCCACAGCACCCGTATACCAAGGCGCTGCTCTCGGCCGTACCCATCCCGGACCCGGCCGTGGAGCTGGCCCGCGAGCGCACGATCCTAGGGGGCGAGGTGCCGAGCCCGCTCAATCCCCCGGCGGGCTGCGTATTCCACCCCCGCTGCCCCATAGCCATCGAGGAGTGCAAAAAGGGGGTGCCCGCCCTTCGTGAGACCAGGCCAGGGCACCTGGCGGCCTGTATCCGCGTTTAGTCATCGAGGGATAACGCTTCCGGCCTTGACAGGAGGGTGGCGCTCCCGCTAATGTACGGCAAGTTGTTGGAACCACTGACGGTCTTTCCCGTCGCACCAGCGCAAGGAGGCGTTGAATGAAATTGTCCACCACCGGGCGCATCACGCTAGGACTTCTGCTCGCCGCGATGTTCGCGGCGCCGGTTCCCGCTACCGCACAGGACAAGCCCCGCCAAGGCGGTGAGCTGATCTTCGTCGTTCCCTCGGAGCCGCCCTCCTACGACGCCCACGCGGAGGAGACTTTCGGTCTGATCCATCCCATGGCGCCGCACTACAGCACGCTCCTCAAGGTCGACCCCTTCGACAAAACAGGCACCAAGCCTGTGGGTGACCTGGCCGAGTCCTGGACCATCTCCAAGGACGGGATGACCTACACCTTCAAGCTCCGGCGCGGCGTCAAGTTCCACGACGGCAGCGAAATGACGTCCAGGGACGTCAAGGCCAGCTACGACAAGATCATCTTCCCCCCGGCCGGCGTGAAGTCGCTCCGGAAGAGCGCGTACGAGGCGGTCGAGGTGGTAGAGGCCCCGGACGCCTCCACGGTACGCTTCCGCCTCAAGCGGGCGGAGTCGTCCATGCTGCTCAACCTGGCCTCGCCCTGGAACTGGATCTACAAGGCCGACATCCTCGCCAAGGACATTCACTGGTACGGGAAGAACGTCATGGGCACCGGGCCTTTCAAGTTCGTGGAGCACGTGAAGGGCTCGCACTGGGTCGGCAAGAAGAACCCGGACTACTGGGACAAGGGCAAGCCCTACCTGGACGGCTACCGCGCGATCTTCATCTCCTCGTCGTCCGCCCAGGTGGCGGCCGTCCGTGGTGAGCGCGCCCACATCCAGTTCCGCAGCTTCAGCCCGGCCGAGCGCGACAGCCTCGTCCAGGCTCTGGGCTCCAAGATCACGGTGCAGGAGAGCCCGTGGGATTGCCTGAACTTCGTATCGATGAATCATGAGAGGAAGCCCTTCGACGACAAGCGGGTCCGGCGCGCCCTGTCTCTCGCCCTCGACCGCTACGAGGGCTCCAAGGCGCTATCGCGGATCACCCTGGTCAAGGACGTGGCGGGCATCATAGTGCCCGGTACGCCGTACGCGACACCGCCGGCGGAGCTGGAGAAGCTGGCGGGCTACGGGCACGACATCAAGGCCAACCGGGCCGAGGCCAAGCGCCTGCTCCGCGAGGCCGGGGTGCCGGACGGCTTTTCCTTCACCTTCAAGAACCGCGGCATCCCGCACCCGTACGAGCCCATGGGTATCTGGCTCATCGACCAGTGGCGCCAGATCGGGCTCAACGTCAAGCAGGAGACGATCGAGGCCTCGGCCTACCACCCGATGCTCAAGCGCGGCGACTTCGAGGTCGCCATGGATTTCCAGTGCGGGTTCATCGTCGAGCCGGACCTGGACCTGCCGCGGTTCATCAGCACGTCGGACGCCAACTACGGCAAGCACAAGGACAAGATGATCGACGAGCTCTACACCAAGCAGTCGCGAGCCGCCGATTCCGAGGAGCGAAAGCGGTATCTTCGCGCCTTCGAGAAGCGCCTCCTCGACGAGGAGGCGCACGTGATCTACACGCTCCAGTGGCACCGGATCATCCCGCACTCCAGCAAGGTGCACGGCTGGACGATCACGCCCAGCCACTACCTGAACAACCAGCTCGACACGGTCTGGCTTGGAGACTAGCGCAGCTACTCCTTGCCCCCCCTCTCCCCATCGCGGGGAGAGGGCAGGGTAGGGGCATCGCTAAAGGGTGAGGGGCGAGTTCTCCGCATGTGGAAGTACGTCGTCAAGCGCTTCCTCCTGATGATCCCGACGCTCCTGGGCGTCGCGGTGTTGATCTTCGTACTCATGCGCATCGTGCCGGGCGACATCGTCGAGCTCCGCCTGGCAGGCGACAGCGGCGTCGTGTCGGAGGAGCTCCTCAAGAGCGAGCGGGCGCGCTTCGGCCTGGACCAGCCGCTCTGGAAGCAGTTCGGGACGTGGATGTGGGGCGTGGTGCGGCTCGACTTCGGCACCTCGATGTGGACCGGGGCGTCGATCGGCCAGGAGATCAAGCTCCGCTTCGCGCTGTCGCTGCAGCTGGCGATCATGGCGACGGCGATCGGGGTGTTCATCGCGATCCCGCTCGGCGTGGCATCGGCGCTCAAGCAGGACTCATGGGTGGACTACGTCGCGCGCATCGTGTCCATCGCCGGCATCGCCACGCCGTCCTTCTGGCTGGGCATCCTGATGATCCTGGTGCTGCTGGTCGTCTTCCGGTGGCTGCCGCCCATGGTCTACACACCGTTCTGGGTCAATCCCTGGCAGAACCTCCTCCAGCTCATCTGGCCGGCCCTGGCCGTCGGCTACCGCCTCTCGGCCGTGGTGACGCGCATGACGCGCTCGGCGATGCTGGAGGTGCTGCGTGAAGACTACATCCGCACGGCGCGCGCCAAGGGGCTGGTCGAGACGCTCATCCTCAAGCGTCACGCGATCAAGAACGCCATGCTGCCGGTGCTGACGGTGACGGGCATCGAGTTCGCCTTCCTCATGGGCGGACTCGTGGTCACCGAGCAGGTCTTCAACCTGAACGGGCTCGGGCTGCTGTTCGTCCAGGCCGTCGCCCACCGCGACTACACGCTGACGCAGGCGCTGGTGCTCCTCGTCGCCTCGGTCTTCATCATAGTCAACTTCTTCATGGATCTCATGTACGGCTGGCTCGATCCGCGCATCCGGTACCGGTAGCCCATGGCCATCAACGTCCCGTTCGACGCCGTCGAGATTGCCGCCGCCGAGGAAGCCCGGGCCGGCTGGTGGGGGGCCGTCGTGGATTTCGCCCGGCGGCGCCCCTTGGGCGCGGCGGGCGCGTTGGTCGTTGTCTTCCTCGTCCTGCTCGCGCTGTCGGCGAATCTGATCGCGCCGTACAACCCGGTCGCGGTGGACTTCGGGGCCATGCTGACGCGCCCGAACGCCGCCCACTGGCTCGGCACTGACGCGTTCGGCCGTGACGTGCTGACACGGTTGATCTACGGCTCGCGCACGGCCCTCATGGTCGGCTTCGGCGCGGCCGTGGTCGGCTCCACGCTGGGCGCCATCCTGGGTGTCGGCAGCGCGTTCTTCGGCGGCCGAATCGACCTGTACCTCCAGCGTCTCATGGATATCTTCATCGCCTTTCCGCTCATCATCCTGGCCCTGGCCATCGTGGCCATTCTGGGCAACACGATACCGAACCTCGTCACGGCGATCACGATCCCCATGATCCCCCGCTGCGCGCTGGTCATCCGTTCGACCGCGCTCAGCATTCGCGAGATGCCCTACGTGGATGCCGCACGGGCGGCGGGATTCGGCAACGCCCGGATCATCATGCGGCACATGCTGCCCAATGTGATGGCGCCGTATCTCATCATGCTCACCGCCTTCCTGGGCCAGGCGATCCTGCTGGAGTCCTCGCTTTCCTTCCTCGGTCTGGGCGTCCAGGAGCCGACGGCGGCCTGGGGGCTCATGCTGCGCGGGGCGGCCGTGGACTTCGCCGAGTCGGCGCCCTGGATGGCCGTCTTCCCGGGGCTCGCCATCAGCTTGGCCGTCTTCGCCTTCAACCTCTTCGGCGACTCGCTCCGGGACGCGCTGGACCCCAAGCTCCGGACCCTTTAGTCCCCGGCCGTAAGCTCTTGACACGTCCCGGGCAGGTTGGTACAAATACGAGTGTTTTGGCGCCCGGCGCCGATCGTCGGCGAGGAACACTGTGCAGTTCACAGGGAGGCAGGAATGGCGTACATCATCGCGGAACCCTGCATCAACGTAAAGGACAAGGCCTGCGTCGAGGTCTGCCCCGTGGACTGCATCTACGAGGGCGAGACGATGCTCTACATCCACCCGGATGAGTGCATAGACTGCGGTGCCTGCGAGCCCGTCTGCCCCGTCAAGGCGATCTTCGCCGAGGACGAGACGCCCGCCAACTGGAAGAACTACATCGAGCTGAACAAGCAGTTCTTCAAGGACAACCCCGGCGTCAAGCCGGCGACCAAGGCCTAGCGGCGCGCCGCGAGCTGCGCACCTCCAGCGGGGACCCGCCGACGGGTCCCCGTTTTTTGTGCCTTCCTGGCCTGCCCAGCGTCGAGTGCAGCACCGCGGCCCCCTTGCACACCTTCGGCGGCAGCCGTCGAGGCCTGGGTGCCGCATCCAGTTGATTTTGCGTCAGCACCTTCATGGCACATGACTTGCCGCGGATCCTCGCCATGGGCGCCGCGCCGACGACTCCATCCTCAGCGACTCCATCACCACCGCCTGGACCCAGACCGCTGGGCTTCCACGGCGCCGTCAGCGAGTTCAAGCGGCGGCTCATCGAGGCGACACTGACCCAGTCGGGCGGCAATCGCACCCGCGCGGCCCGGGCGCTGGGGCTCCAGCGGACCTACCTCTTGCGGCTCATGCGCGAGTTTGAGGTCCACATTCCGCCGCCGCCGGGCCCCTGGCGCCGAGTCCCCCAAGCCAATGGAGGCGGCAACGGAGTCGGCAATGGCGCCGGCGGGGCGCATCCCGGCAACGGAAATGGGCCGATCGCACCATCCCAAAGGCATTGACACCTGCGAGCGGGCGGTTTGAAATGAGCACGTGAACAATGTCTGGATAGCGGGGGCGGGGATGACCCGCTTCGGCCGGCGCGACGAGAGCCTGCCCGACCTGATCGCCGAGGCCGGCCTGGCCGCGCTCCGCGACGCCGGCGTCGAGCGCCCCGATGCGCTCGTCGTCGCCGCCATGAATCCCGAGGAGTTCACCGGGGCGGGCAACTACGGCTCGTTGATCAATACGTACCTCGGCCTGGCCCAGGTGCCGGCCGTGCGGGTCGAGACGGCGACCTCGTCGGGCGTGGCCGCCGTCTGGGCGGGCTTCGCCGATATCGCGGCCGGGCTCCACCGGACGGTGCTCGTGGTGGGCGGCGAGAAGATGACCCACGTGCCCACCCCGCGCGTCTCCGAGATCATCGGTCGCTCGATCGATCCCCACGAGCGCACGTACGGCACGACCATGCCGGCGCTGGCGGGGCTCATCACGCGCGCGGCCATGCACAGCCGAGGGCTCACGCTCAGGGAGATGGCGCAGGTCGCGGTGAAGAACCACGCGAACGGCGCGCGAAACCCGCTTGCCCACTTCCGGGAGCCGGTAACGCTCGACGCCGTGATGGAGAGCCGGCTCGTGGCCGACCCGTTGAGGCTCTATCATTGCTGTCCGATCTCCGACGGGGCCGCCGCCCTGGTGCTCACCGCCGATCCGGCGCCCATCCGCATCGCGGGCATCGGGCAGGGAACGGACACGTTGGCCGTCCGCTATCGGACCGAGCTGACCTCGTTTCGCGCCACTCAGGCGGCCGCTCGAGCTGCATATGCCATGGCTGGCTTCGGGCCCGAGCGCGTCGAGCTGGCGGAGCTCCACGACGCTTTCTCGCCCTTCGAGCTGATCTCGCTCGAGGACGCGGGGCTCATGCCGCCGGGCAAGGCCGGGCGAGCGACGCTCGACGGCGAGACCGCGCTCGACGGCCGGCTGCCGGTCAACACGTCCGGCGGGCTCAAGGCGCGGGGGCACCCGCTTGCCGCCACCGGCATCGCGCAGATCGTCGAGCTCTGCCTTCAGCTCCGCGGACTGGCCGAGGGCCGCCAGGTCTCGGCCCGCGTGGCCCTCGCGCACTCCATCGGCGGGCTCGCCACGAACAACTGGGTGACGCTCGTCGAGGCGCGGGCATGATCGTCCAGTCCATCGAGGCCTCGCGCTGCCCGCGCTGCCGGCGCATGGTCGTGCCCGGCGCGCGATACTGCCCCGACCACCCTGTCGCGATGGAGCCGGCGAGCGTGCCCGGGGTGGGTGAGATCGTCTCGTTCACCACGCTGCACTCGCCTCCCGAGGGCTTCAAGGCGCCGCTGCACATCGCGCTGATCGAGCTCGAGGGGGGTGCGCGACTCTTCTGCCACGGGCAGGAGACCCGCGGCATCAGGATCGGCTCGAGCGTCGGCGTCGAATCGCTCGATGGCGTGTTCTACTTCTCGCACATGAGCTTCGCCGATCGGGCGCGGCTCTTCTGGCGGCGGGCCGGCGCCCGCGGCGAGAAGGTTGCCTCCATCACCAAGAGCCTGGCCAAGGGGCTCTTCCGAGGACGGTTCCGTGGCGACAGCTAGGAAGAAGGCTCCCGTCAGGAAGCAGCCGCGTCCGCCGCTCCACGGCATCCGCGTCATCGATCTCACCCGCGTCCTCGCTGGGCCGTTCTGCTCGATGTCGCTCGGGGACATGGGGGCGGAAGTCATCAAGGTCGAGGAGCCGGGCAAGGGCGACGATACGCGCGGCTGGCCGCCCTTCACAAGCGGGGAATCGACCTACTTCATGTCGATCAACCGCAACAAGAAGAGCCTGACGCTCAACATAAAGGCGCCGGAGGGGCAGGCGATCCTCCGCCGGCTCATCGCCAAGGCGGACGTGGTGATCGAGAACTTCCGTCCCGGCACCATGGAGCGGCTCGGCTTCGGCTACGACGCGCTCCGAAAGCTGAATCCCCGGCTGGTTTACTGCTCCATCTCGGGCTTCGGCGAGAGCGGCCCGGAGTCCTCGCGCCCCGGCTACGACCTGATCGTCCAGGGCGAGTCCGGCGTGATGGACCTGACGGGCTTCCCCGACGGCCCGCCCGTCAAGGTCGGCAACTCCATCGGCGATCTCGTCGCCGGCATGTCGGCGGCCCAGGGCGTCACGCTGGCGCTGCTCGCCCGCGGCAAGACGGGCAGGGGCCAGAAGGTCGAGATCGGAATGCTCGACGTCATGGCGTCGTTGCTGACCTATCAGGCCGGGCTCTACTGGAACGCCGGAGGCAGGCCGACCCGGCGCGGGAACCAGCACCCGTCCATCGTCCCGTACGAGGTCTTCCAGGCCCAGGACGCCTACATGACCCTCGGTGTCGCCAACAACTCCCTCTGGGAGAAAATGTGCCGCGCCATCGGCAGGGAGGACCTCGCGAAGGACGCGCGCTTCGACAGCGAGGCCAAGCGCGTCACGAACCGCGACTCGCTGATCCCGGCGCTCAACGCCGAGTTCGGTAAGCGCCCGGCGGCAGAGTGGCTCGAGCGCCTCGACGAGGCGGGTGTGCCCGCGGGGCGTATCAAGACGGTGGCGGAGGTCTGCGAGAGCCAGCACCTGCGCGAGCGCGGCATGTTCGTGCGGCTCGCGCACCCCAAGGCCGGCGCCGTCACCGCCATGGGTGTGCCGATCCGCCTCTGGGACACCCCGGGCACCGCCCAAGCCCCCGCGCCCCTCCTCGGCCAGCACACGGACGAGATCCTGACGGGCCTCCTCCGTATCCCCAAGTCCAGGATCGACACGCTCCGCGCCGCCGGCGTGGTGTAGCTCCGGTTCCCTCTCCTCACCGGGGAGAGGGGAGGAGGGGAAGGGCGAGGGGGCAAACTTGACACCTGGGGCGGGGCGGCGGGATGATGGGCTCCCTATGTCCAGGGAAATCAAGGTTTACGATACGACGCTGCGCGACGGCACCCAGGGAGAGGGCGTGGCCTTCTCCATGGAAGACAAGGTCAGGATCGCCCAGCGCCTCGACGCCTTCGGCATCCACTACATCGAGGGCGGCTGGCCGGGCTCGAACCCCAAGGACCTGCGGTTCTTCAAGCGCGTCCAGGACGCCGTTTTCAAGACGGCCAAGATCACCGCCTTCGGCTCGACGCGCCGCCCGGGCGTTCGGCCGCAGGAGGACAGCAACATCCAGGCGCTCGTCGAAGCGGGGCCGCCCGTCGTCACCATCTTCGGCAAATCGTGGGATCTGCACGTGACGCACGCGCTCGGCACGACGCTCGAAGAAAACGTCGCCATGATCGGGGACTCGGTCGCCCACCTCCTCAAGCACTTCGAGGAGGTCATCTACGACGCCGAGCACTTCTTCGACGGCTTCAAGAAGAACCGCGAATACGCGCTCCAGACTCTCCGCGCGGCGGAGGCCGCGGGAGCCCACTGCCTCGTCCTGTGCGACACGAACGGCGGCGGTCTGCCCCACGAGGTCGCGGAGATCATCCGGGAGGTCAAGAAGCAGGTGAAGCCGGAGACGCCGCTGGGCATCCACGTTCACAACGACGCCGAGTGCGCCGTGGCGAATACCCTCGCGGCCGTTTCCGAAGGCGTCAACCACATCCAGGGGACGATCAACGGCTACGGCGAGCGCTGCGGCAACGCCAACCTCGTCTCGATCATCCCCAACCTGATGCTCAAGATGGGTCTCGACTGCATCCCGAAGGAGAACCTGCGGGAGCTCCGCGACGTGTCGCGCTTCGTATCCGAGCTGGCCAACCGCAGGCCGTGGGGTTCGCAGCCCTACGTCGGCGACTCGGCCTTCGCCCACAAGGGCGGGATCCATGTCTCGGCCGTCCTCAAGCACGCGGAGACATACGAGCACGTCGAACCGGAGGCCGTGGGCAACCACCGGCGGGTGCTCGTCTCGGAGCTGGCGGGGCAGTCGAACATCCTCTGGAAGGCCAAGGAGTACGGCATCGACCTCGACAAGAACACGCCCGAGGCGCGCCGCATTCTCGAGATGCTGAAGCGCATGGAGGACGAGGGCTTCCAGTTCGAGGGCGCCGAGGCGTCCTTCGAGCTCCTCATGGAGCGCGCGCTCGGGAACCACAAGCCATACTTCGACCTCGACGGCTTCCGCGTCATCGTCGAGGAGGAGCGCGGCGACGCCGAGCCGGTCGCCGAGGCGACGGTGCGCCTCAGGGTCAAGGGTATCCCCGAGCACACGGCCGCCTCCGGCCACGGCCCGGTCAACGCACTCGACCATGCGTTGAGAAAGGCCCTCGAGGAGTTCTACCCGAACCTGCGCGAGATGAGCCTGCTCGACTACAAGGTGCGCATCCTCGACGAGTCCAAGGGCACGGCGGCCAAGACGCGCGTGCTTATCACCTCCGGTGACGGCGATGAAACGTGGGGGACTGTGGGAGTGGCCGACAACATCATCGAGGCCTCATGGCAGGCCCTGGTGGACTCGATCGAGTACAAGCTCCGCCGAGACGAGCGCAAGGGCAAGCGCTGAGCCCATGCTCCCCCCTCTCCCCTCAGGGGAGAGGGGAGGGTGAGGGGTGTCGTCCCCCAACGCACATGCCAACCATCCCCGCCAAGCTGATCGAGGACACCGCACGCGAGCTGATGACGCGCGCGGCCATCGACATCCCGCCCGACTACCGCGAGGGCGTCCGCCTCGCGCGCGATCGCGAGAAGAACCGCCTCGCCCGCTTCGTCCTCGACGAGATGCTCGCCAACTGGGACATCGCCACGGCCGAGCGCCGCCCCATGTGCGCCGACACGGGGCTGCCGCGATACTACGTCAAGCTTGGAAACGAGGCGCTCATCGAAGGCGGTCTCGTCGCGCTCGAAAAGGCTCTTCGACACGCAACAGCCGACGCCACGGCCTCGATCCCGCTCCGTCCGAACCGCGTCCACCCGCTCACGCGCGAAGACCGGAACAACAACGTCGGCTACCACGCCCCCGAGGTGACGTACTCGATCGAGCCGGGCGGCGACTGGCTGGACGTGACGACGGTCCACAAGGGCGGGCTCTTCGGCACCGACTGGCGCATGCTCTTTCCCGGCGACGGCCTGCCCGGCATCAAGCGCTTCTTCGTGGACACGCTGATCGAGTCCGGCAAGCGCGGTCTCGCCTGCCAGCCCGCCATCGTGGGCGTGGGCATCGGCGGCGCGAAGGACACCTGCATGCGCCTCGGGAAGGAGGCGGCGTGCCTCCGCGTGGTCGGCAGCCGCAGCCCGGATCCCGCGGCCGCGGCTCTCGAGGAGGAGCTGACGGGCCTCGGCAACCACATCGGCATCGGCGCCATGGGCTTCGCGGGCACCTCCATGGTGGTGGCGACGCACGTGGAATTGGCGCACACGCACACCGGCGGCATGCCCATCGCCATCCACCAGTTCTGCCTGTCCTCCCGTCGCTCGACGGCGCGCGTCTTCCCGAGCGGCACGGTCGAGTTCAGGACCGACCCGCAGTGGTTCACCGACTACTATCGGCGGCAGGGGATCGAATGAAGCAGATCCGGCGCCTCGACGATGTCCAGATGGATGAAGTTCACCTGAGCACTCCCGTCTCCGCCGAGGCCATCCGCTCGCTGAAGCTCGGCGACGTGGTCTATCTCTCGGGCGTGCTCTACACGGCGCGCGAGGGCGTCTACCGCCAGGTCGTGGAGAAGGGACTGCCGCTGCCGGCGGGCGTCCGGGAGCTGACCAACGTCAACTTCCACTGCTCGCCCGCGGCCTCTGTGCGCCCCGACGGCTCGTATTCGGTGGAGGCGGTCACGGCCACGGCCAGCTTCCGCTTCGGCAAGTCCATGGCGGCCTGGTTCGAGCGCTCGGGCGCCAAGGTGATCGTCGGCAAGGCGGGCCTGACCGAGCTGGCGTACCGCGAGTGGTTCGTCCCCCACGGCGCCGTGTACCTCACCACCGTCGGATACGGGCTCGGGGCGATGTACGGGCGGAGCATCAAGCGCGTGCTCGATGTCCACTGGCTGAAGGAGCTGGGCATCGCCCAAGCACTCTGGGTGCTCGAGGTCGAGAAGCTCGGGCCGTTCCTCGTCGAGGGCGACGCCGCGGGCCGGAGCCTCTTTGCCATCGCCAACCGCGAGATCAACGTGAGGATCGAGGAGGTCTATAAGACGCTGCCGCCCCCGGCGTTGTCCCGCTTCGGCGAAGTCCTCTCCCGCAAGGACGAAGTCGTCTAGGCGCCCTCACCCCGACCCTCTCCCCCTCCGGGGGCGAGGGGGATCAGACGAACCGGCAGTCGAGGCGAAGCGCCGCGGCGAGACGGCGCTCATAGTCGCCCCGCGTGATCTCGACCGCGCCCAGGCTCTCGAGGTGTGGCGTCACGTACTGGACGTCCAGCAGGATGAAGCGTCGCTCGCGGAGACGAGCGACGAGCGCCGCCAGCGCAACCTTCGAGGCGTCCGTCTCGCGGTGGAACATGCTCTCCGCCATGAAGGCGCCGCCCAGAGCCACGCCGTAGGTGCCGCCGACCAGCCGCCCGTTCCGCCACGCCTCGATGCTGTGAGCCTGGCCCGCCCGGTAGAGCGCGCCGTAGACCTCGACGAAGCGCTCGGAGATCCACGTGCCTTCCGGCCTGTCCGCGCAGGCGCGCATGACGCCCTCGAAATCGGTGTTCACGCGAATCTCGAAGAGGCCGCGCCTGAGCGTGCGGGCGAGCGAGCGGGAGATGTGGAGGCCGTCGAGCGGGATGATCGCGCGCGGGTCGGGCCTGAACCAGAGCACTTCGCCGGAGCGCTCGTCCGCCATCGGGAAGATCCCGTGGCGGTAGGCGAGCAGAATGCCCTCAGGCGTGAGGGTGAGCTTTCGCCCAGACATTACGGCAGCGCGTCTCTGTCGTGAGCCACGCCATCACGAAGGAGGAGAAGGCGACGGCGAAGCAAAGCGTGAAGGCGGCGCGGTAGGCCTGGAGCGGGTAGACGCGGCCACCCGCGGCCGTGGCGCCCGCCCAGTTGGCGTCGAGCAGCACGCCGGTCAGCCACTGCATGAGGGCGAAACACAGGAAGATGGGCAGGTTCTGGCAGCCCAGCGCCACCCCCACGTGGCGCGGGTCGTTGACCTCCCGGATGCAGGGGAAGACGAGCGAGACGCCGCCCGAGGCGAAGCCGAGGACGAAGCAGAGCGGGCCAAGCCAGCCGAGCGGCACCGGCGTGGCGGGGAGCGCGATCACGGCCCAGATTGTGGCGTAGAGCGCCGTCGCTGCGATGAGCGGCGGGCGCCTGAGTCCCAGCCAGCGATCGGACACCCAGCCGCTGAGCGGCGCGCTGATGAGGAACCCCACGGCCGTCAACATGAGCACGTTGGACGCGGCCACGCGGGGGAGGCCGTAGACCTGGGTGAGGTACGGCACCCCCCAGAGCCCGAAGAAGGGCGCGTAGGAGCCGTACATCATCGCCCCCATGAGCAGGATGGGCCAGGACCGCCGGTTGGCGCCAATGGCCGGCATGGCCGCGATCGTGGCGCGAAAGCTCGGTGCGGCCGGTCGCGGCCCCTCGGCGATGCGCGGCAGGCCAAGGTCCTCGGGCTTGTCGCGGATGAAGACGAAGCAGGCCACGGCAAGGACGAGCGTGACGGCACCGATGCCCGCGAAGGACCAGCGCCACCCTATGGCCTCGACAAGGACGGCCAGCGGTCCTGTGCCCACGAGCGCGCCCACGGCGCCGATGCTCTGGCTCGATCCCGCGACCGTCGCGAACTCGTGGGCGCGGAACCACTCCGAGGCGAGGCGCAGCGAGGCGATCAGCATGACCGAGGCACCGAGGCCCACCATCAGGCGTCCGGCAAGGGCGACCCAGAAGGCGGGCGCCGCCCCGAAGAGCATGCTGCCCACGGCCATGGTCACACCGCCCAGCGCCAGCACACGGCGAGGACCCAGCGTGTCTGCCAGGCTGCCGCCGGGCAGCGCCATGGCCGCGAAGCAGTAGGGGTAGATGGCGATCAGGTTGCCGAGGGCCGCCGCGGGGATCGCGAAGGCCTGCATGAGGTCGCCCGCCACCACGACGGGCGCCACGCGATGGAAATACGAGAAGATGTAGAGGAGCGCTGGTGCCGCGACGATTCCCCACCGCGCGCGCAGCGTCCGCCGGATCGGGTCCGTGTCAGCTCCCTTTGGCCGAGGCTTCAGCGGATGGAGCGCGGCGGGATGCGCTTGTAGAAAAGCAGCTCCCGCGTGCCCTGGGGCAGGTTGTCGATATGACCGCTGGGTTGAAAGCCCAGCGCCGTGTGCATGCGGATGGACGCCGCGTTGGTTTCCTCCGTGGAGGAGAACAGGCGTGGTGACGGCGAAACCGCCTCGACGGACTTGAAAAACTCGCGGGCGATGCCTTTTCGATGGAAGTCCTCCCGCACCACGACCAGGCTCACGTAGGTGCACTGGAACCAGTCCGTCCGGTATGCGAGGAAGCCCACGATCTCCTCCTCGGCTTCGGCCACGATCAGGTGGTGGCGCTCCATGTGGGACTTGATGAAGGGGCCGGCGCGGTCCTCGCCAATGGCAAGGGCGGCCAGCTCGGCGCATCCGGCGGCATCGGTGGTGCGGGGAAGGCGGATCTCGATCATGGGGCCGTCAGTCGAAAATACACCGGCGCGCCCTCGCGGGCAATCCGCCTCCACCCGTCGCGCCCGGCCAGCCTCGCTCGCCGCCGACAAGATCGAGCGGCGACGGGTGCGGCCGTCCGTCAGTACGTGCCGGGGCGGATCTGCTTGTAGACCTCTTTGAGCTTGTCCGGCGTGAAGCCAGGCGCCTGGCAGGTGGAGATGATCTTCCTCTCGTCGGCCTCGACCTTGGCGATGGCCTCGGGGATGCCGCCGGCGATTTCGGGCGGGATCGTGACTACGCCGTGCTGGTCGAAGTGCACGATGTCGCCCGGCTTGATCCAGACACCGCCCACCTTGACGGGAATGCCGAAGTCCACCATGTGGACGTTGGCGTGGGAGACCGAGATGTGGGCGGCGGCGAACTGGAACTTGAGCGCGCGCACCTCGTCGAGGTCGCGGACGGAGCCGTCGGTGACCACACCGACGCAGCCGAGCGCGCGGTGGATGTTCGCCTGCACCTCGCCCCACTGCGCGCCCTGGCCGCGAGGCTCGTCGAGATCGTGGACGACGATGACGCGCGGGGCGGGGATGCTCATGACGAAGTCCCACCAGCCGAAAAGGCTCGCGCGGTGCCCCTCGATCGGGCCGTGCTCGGCCCGGATCAGGCAGGTGGCGGCGTGGCCGACCAGCGGCCCGACCTCGGGGAAGAGCCCACGGATGTCCGAGGAGACGTTGCCTTCCTCGCGCGGCCTCACCTTGAACGTCTCGATGGCGTTGGCCACGCTGGGGCTGGTGATCTTCTTGAGGGCGTCGATCTGCTGCGTCGTGAGCGGCACTGGCGGTGTCCTCCTTGCCCTGCGGGGGGCTGGCTTGCCCTGTGGGGGGCTGGCTTGAACGGCGGTTGGCTGAACGGACGGTTAGATGGTCCCCTTGCGCTTTTCGATGAGCGCCCGCTTGAGCTGCTCGACCATCAGCTCGATCTGCTGGAGGTTGGGGTTGGCCGCGAGGGCGCGCTGGAAGTAGGCGAGCGCCTGCTCGGGCCTGTCGAGGCGGAGGTAGATCTGGCCGTATCCGGAGAGCGCCCCCCAGTGCTGCGGGTTGCGCTTGATCACCTCGTCGCAGTCACGGAGAGACTTCTCATACTCGCCGATGAAGAAGTAGACCGTCGCGCGCTTGTTCCACCCCTCGGCAAAGTCGGGCTTGAGCCTGATGATCTCGGTGAAGGTGTCGATGGCGGCCTCCGCCTGGCCGTGGTTCATCTGCTCGACGCCGACGGCGAAGAGCCCGTCCACCTTGGGGTCGCCCGAGCGGCTCCACACCTGCCAGATCGAGTTCTCCGTCAGCGCGCGGACGAGGTCGTCCTGATCGCGGAGCGCCTTGAAGAGGGCGGGCAGGTCGGTAGGCTTTCCGAGCTCGCCCATCCAGGCGGCAGCGAGTCGGCGGGCATCGACGTCGGCGCCGCGGAGATCGCGGAGCGCCTGCTCGCGCGAGGGGCGCGGCTTGTCCTGGGCACGCGCCGCGGCCGGCATGAGGAGGGCCAGACCGAGCGCGAGGGCGAGCGCCTTGACTTCGGCCGCCTTCATTGGGACCGCCCGATCAGGGAGAGGAACTGAGCCTCGTCCAGCACGGTCACGCCGAGCCGCTTGGCGTCGTCGGCTTTCGAGCCCGGATCCTCCCCCACGATGACGTAGTCGGTCTTCCTGGAGACCGTGCCCGTGACGCGCCCGCCGAGGCGCAGGATCGCGTCCTTGGCTTCATCCCGCGTCATGCCGCGCAGCCCCCCCGTGAGGACGAGGGACTTGCCTGTCAGGGGGCCGGGCTTGTCCGAGGCTCCCTTCTCGCTCAGGTCAAGGCCGACCTCGCGGAGGCGCCGGATGATCTTCCGGTTCCGCTCCTCGTGGAAGAAGCGCGCGACCGACTCGGCGATCTTGGGCCCGATGCCCGGGATCTCGTTGATGTCGTCCGCACCGGCCTTCTCGAGACGCTCCATGCTGCCGAAGCGCGCGGCCAGGAGCTGCGAGGCGCGCTCGCCCACCATGCGAATGCCGAGGCCGTTGAGCACGCGCGAGAGCCCGCGGGCCTTGGAGGCCTGGATGGCCTCGACGAGGTTGGTCGCCGACTTCTCCGCCATGCGCTCGAGCCCGGCCAGCTGCTCGACGTCGAGGTGGTAGAGATCGGCGAAGTCCCTGACCATCTCGCGGTCCACGAGCTGGTGGATGACGACCTCACCGAGGTGCTCGATGTCCATGGCCCGCCGCGAGCCCCAGTGAAACAGCCGCTCCTTGAGCTGCGCCGGGCAGGCGACGTTTGTGCAGCGCCAGATCGCCTCGCCCTCGGGGCGCTCGGCCGGGGCGCCGCAGACGGGGCACGTGCGCGGCATGTGGAAAAGCGGCGCATCGCTGGGGCGCTTGGAGGAGACGACCTGGACGAGGTAGGGGATGACATCTCCCGCGCGCTCGATAAGGACCGTGTCGCCGATGCGTACGTCCTTGCGCCTGACCTCATCCTCGTTGTGCAGGCTGACGTTGCTCACGGTGACCCCGGCCAGCTCGACGGGCTCGAGCTGCGCGGTCGGCGTGAGCGCTCCCGTCTTGCCCACGTTGATCGTGATGCCCTTCACCCGGGTCGTCGCCTGGCGGGCGGCGAACTTGAACGCGATGGCCCACCGCGGGTGGTGGGCCGTGGCGCCGAGCCTGCGCTGCTGCTCGAGATCGTTGACCTTGACGACGGCGCCGTCGGCATCGTACTCGAGCCCGTCCCGCTCCCCCTCGAGGCGCTGGCAGTAGGCGATCACGGCGTCGACGTCTCGGCACCGCTCGGAGCGCGGATTCACCGCGAAACCGCTCTTCTTGAGGGCCTGGAGCCGCTCCCAGTGAGAGTCGAAGAGCACGGGCTCGAGGACGCTCACATGGTAGAGGAAGATTTCGAGCGGCCGTGTCGCCGTGATCGCCGGGTCCTTCTGCCTGACGGCGCCGGCGGCGGCATTCCGAGGATTGGCGAACGTGGTCTCGCCGGCCTCTTCGAGCGTGGCGTTGAGCCGGGCGAAGGCCTCGCGCGGCATGTACACCTCCCCGCGGACCTCGAGCCGCCTGGCGTCCTTGAGCGGACCGTGAAGCGTCGACGGGATGGCCTTGATGGTGCGCAGGTTCTGCGTGATGTCCTCGCCGACCCGGCCGTCCCCGCGGGTGGCGCCGCGCGTAAACCGCCCGCGCTCGTAGAAGAGCGCCACGCCCAGCCCGTCGATCTTGGGCTCGCAGACGAAATCGAGCGCGGCCTGCGGAAGCGTGCGGCGGATGCGCGCCTCGAACTCTCGCAGGTCATCCGGGCTCGTCGCATTGTCCAGCGAGAGCATGGCCACGAGGTGCTCGACGGGCGCGAAGGCCGGGCCGACCCGGCCGCCCACTCCCTGGGTCGGGCTGTCGGGTGTGATCAGCTCCGGGTGCGCGCTTTCCAGCGCGTTCAGCTCGCGGAGGAGGCGGTCGTACTCGGCGTCGGAGATCTCGGGGCGGTCCTCGACGTAGTAGAGGTAGTTGTGGCGGTGGATGGCCTCGCGGAGCGCCTCGATCTTTTCGGCGGCGTCCTTCGGCTTCGTCATGGCGAGGCTCAGAATACCACGCCCTCACCACGGCCCGGGGGCGCGGAGCTCAGACTCAGAAACGAGTGGAGCGCGAACTCAGCCGCAGGGCGAGCGCGACCGGGGCGAGGCCCGCGGCAACGATGGCGAGCGCCGGCACCGCGGCCTCCTGCCACTGACCTTCGGAGGTCGCCGCCCACACCGCCACCGACAGCGTGTCGAGGCCGAAGGGACGAAGGAGGAGCGTCGCCGGCATTTCCTTCATGGTCTCGACGAAGACCAGGATCAGCGCCGTCAGGAGGCCGCCGCGCATCATCGGCAGGTGGACCCGCCTGAGCGCGCCCGTCGGGCCAGCGCCCAGCGAGCGCGCAGCGTCGTCGAGGCTGGGCGAGATCCGCGCGAGGCTCGCGTCCACCGTCTGGTAGCCGACGGCGAGAAAGCGCACGAGGTACGCGAAGACGAGTCCCGCCGCCGAGCCCGTCAGGAGGAGTCCGATCGGGTGCCCGAGCATCCGCTCGAGCGAGGGCGTGAGGGCGTGGTCGAGCCACGCCATCGGCACGAGGATGCCCACGGCGATGACGGCGCCGGGCAGCGCATAACCCATGGAGGCGAACTGGGCCGAGAGGCGCACAGCGGGCGACCGGTCGAGCCGCCCGGCATAGGCCAGTACGACGGCGATCAGGCAGGCGAGCAGCGAGGCGGTACCCGCGAGGAGGACCGTGTTGCGTGCCACGCCGGGGAGCGTTGCCGAGGCGGCGCTGCCCTCTCTGAACGAGGCGACAGCCCAGATCGCCAGCTGACCCACGGGTAGGAGAAAGGCCGCGCCCAGCACTGCCGCGCACGCGCCGGGAGCCGCCCAGGCCTTCCACCCTTCGAGCGCGGTGGGGGTCAGGTCGAGGCCTCTGCGCGAGCCCTGGATGAAGCGCGCCCGCCCGCGCGAGGCGCGCTCGAAGGCGAGGAGCGCAAGGGCGAAGAGGAGGAGCACGGCCGCCAGCTGGGTTGCGGCGTCCCGCTCGAACATCCCGTACCAGACGCGATAGATGGCTTCCGTCAGCGTGCGGTACCCGAAAGTGGCGACCGTGCCGAAGTCGGCCAGCGCCTCCATCATGGCGAGCGCCACGCCGGCGGCGAGCGCCGGGCGCGCCATCGGCAAGGTCACTTCGAGGAAGGCGCGCCCGCGCGAGCGGCCGAGGCTGCGCGCCGTCTCGAGGGTCGCACCACCCTGCTCGCGGAAGGCGGAGCGCGCGAGGAGGTACACGTACGGATAGAAGACCAGCACCATCATGGCGGTGACGCCGCCGTACGAGCGGACCTCCGGCAGGCGGAACCCCGGGCCCAGCCAGGACCTGAGTCCCGTCTGCACCGGTCCCGCGAAGTCGAAGAGGCCGAGGAAGGCGAAGCCGATGACGTAGGAGGGCACGGCCAGCGGCAGGATCAGAGCCCATTCGAAGAGGCCGCGTCCCGGGAAGCGGTGGTGGACCACGAGCCAGGCCAGGCCCGCGCCCACGACGAGGGTGCCCGCACCCACGCCGAGCAGCAGCAGGAGCGTGTTCGCGAGGAGCTCGAGGAGCTGGGTGCGCCAGAGATGGATCCAGATCTCGCGGGAAGGGTGGAGCAGCGAGGAGAGGACGGCGACCACCGGCACGGCCAGGACGGCGACAACGCCGAGGGCCGCCACCGTCCATCGCGAGGGCAGCGGCAACGGCCCCGGCCGTTCGAGGGCGAGCGGTCCGGCCTCGGGAGCGGGCATGTCGGTGAGCGCTGGGTCTACTTGTACCCGGCCCGGTCGGCGAGCCGCGTCGCGGCGGCCTGGAACTCTCCGGCCGCGGCGACGTTGACGTCGTCCGCCTTGAACTTGCCCCAGCGCGCGAGCACCGGACTCGGCGAGGCGTGCGGGTTGACCGGATACTCGAAATTGCCGTCGGCGAACATCTGCTGGGCCTCGGGGCTCGAGAGGAACTCGAGGAGCTTGACGGCGCTCGCGCGGTTCTTGGCGTGCGCCGTGACGCCGGCGCCCGAGATGTTGATGTGGGTGCCCGTCGTCTGCTGGTTGGCCCAGAAGGCCGCCACGGGGAAGCTCGGGTCCTTGGCCAAGAGGCGGGCGAGGTAGTAGGTGTTGGCGAGGCCCACGTCGCACTGCCCAGCCGCGATCGCCTCCAGGATCTTGGTGTCGCCGTTGATCAGGATCGGCCCGTTGGCGACCCAGCCGTGCACGATCTGCTCGGTCTTCGGCTCACCCAGCCGGTTGATCATGGTCGCGAGGAACGACTGGTTGTAGATATAGGTCGAGGTGCGCAGGCACAGGCGCCCCTTCCACTTCGGATCGCCCAGCGCCTCGTACGTCGAGAGCTCCTCGGCCTTCACGCGCTTGGTGCTGTACATGATCGTGCGCGCGCGCATGGTCAGGCCGAACCAGCGCCCTTCGGGGTCGCGGAGATTGGCGGGGACATTGGCCAACAGTTCGGGCGAGTCCACCTTCGAGAGGAGCCCGGCGCGCGCGGCGTTCCAGAGGTTGCCCGCGTCCACGGTGATCAGCACGTCGGCCGGTGTCTTGTCGCCCTCGGCGCGGAGGCGCTCGAAGAGCTCGGAGGAATTGCCCCCGAACGTCTTGATCTGGATGCCCGTCTTCTTTGTGAAGGCCTCGAAGGCCGTCTCGGGGCCGTACTGCGTCGAGCGGGCCGAGTAGATGACCACCTCCGCGGCCTGTGCCTGCCCGGCCAGCGCAAGGCTGAGCAGCGCCGCCACCACGTATCGCCCTGCGCGCATCGCGTTCATGTCTCGCTCCTTCGGATCGGGATCCGTACGAGAGTTGGGCTTGGGTACGATGTGTGTGAGGATAGCCTAATGTTTCAGGGTGGTCAAGGCTAAACTTCGGGGCCGATGCGCGGCCGGGCCGGCGCTAGCGGCGGGGGGATTTGCTGCGGGCTTGCTCGATGAGCACGGCGACGCGCTGGCGGTCCTCGCCGGCGGGCGTGAGCGAGACGAAGCGCTCCCATGCCTTGATGGCGCCGGGGTAGTCCTGCTTGTCGTCGTAGAGCACCTGGCCCTTGTACAGGAGCGCGGGAGCGTATTTCGGGTCGATCTTGAGCGCCTTGTCGAAGGTCTCGAGCGCGGCGTCGGCGTGGCCGCCTATCGCCACGATGAGGGCCAGGTGCGTCATGGCATCGACGTTCTTGCTGTCGCGCTTGAGCACGGCCTGGTAGGCCGCGATGGCGTCCTGGTAGCGACCCGCCGTCATGCTTTCGCGCGCCGCCTGGAGCATCCTTGCCATGATTTCTGGCGGGATGGGCTTGCCGTCGGCAGCGCCGGTACCGGGCTCGCCGGGCACGAGGAGGCCAGGGCCGGCCAGGGCCGGGCCGGGCATGCTGTTGCCAGCCGGGACGGCGGTGGTGTCGGGTGCGCTGTACCGGCTGACGCCCACGCCTAGAGTGATGCCCAATCCGAGGAGTGCCATGGCGCCGGCGGTGATGGCGGCGGGGCTCCGGGTCCAGGGGCGGGGGGCCGGTGTCGCGCGCTCGGCGGCGGGCGGCGCCGGGATGCCGCCCAGTGCATCGAGCTTGGTGAGGAGATCGGCGGCGCGACCCTCGTACCGGTCCCTCAGCGCCTGGAAATCGTCGTCCGAGAGAGAGCCCGCCTCGTGGTCGAAGGCAAGCTCCTTGAGAGCGCGGTAGGTCGAGGTCTTCTCCTCGGCAAGCTCGAGCCGGCGGTCGGCCGGCGCCGCGGACGAGGCGGCCGTCCGTCCTGCCCCGGCGCGCACGAGCGGCCAGAGAACGACCGCGAGCGCGGGCAAGACGATCGCGGCAATGGCGATCCACTGGGCAGTGGTCAAGATTTGTCCAACTCGGATATCTCGCGGCGGATGCGCTCGCGCACTGCGGGGTCGAGCTGCGGAGGCGCGGCGGCCTGCGGTGTGCGGCTCCAGCGACGGACTACGAACGCGACCAGCACGAGCCCGATCCCGAGTCCCACGAACGGGACGACCCAGACGAGGAGGGTGAAGCCCGACTTGGGCGGCGAGAGCAGGATCCAGTCGCCGTACTTCTCCACGAAGTAGGCCAGCACCTGCTCGGGGCTGTCGCCCGCGGCGAGGCGTTCGCGGACGATGGCCCGCATCTGGTTGGCGGTCTCAGAGGGCGAGTCCGCCACCGAGAGGCTCTGGCAGACCACGCAGCGGAGCTGGCTCGCCACCTCGTGTACGGTCTGCTCGTCCACGGGGGCGGCTGCTGCCCGCCCCAGGAAGGCGACCAGCATGACGGCCGCGGCGGCACCGGTGAGGCCGCGCGTCATGACGGCTCCGTCAGCAGGGCGTCCAATTGCCGGCGGGCGATTTCGTCGGTCAGCGCTCCCACGTGCTTGAAGCGCACGCGCCCCTTGCGGTCGATGAAGAAGGTCTCGGGCACGCCGTAGACGCCGTAGTCCACGGAAACCCGTCCCTTGGGATCCGGAGCGTTCGGGAACGAGTGCTCGAAGCGCCTGAGGAACGCTCGGGCCGCCTCTTCCTTGTCCTGGATGTTGACGCCCACCACCATGACGCCCTTGTCCTTGTAGGCACGCCAGGTGCGCTCGAGGGCCGGTGCCTCGTCGTAGCAGGCAGGTATGCACCACGAGGCCCAGAAGTTGAGCATCACGACCTGGCCGCGAAGGCCCTCGAGGCTCAGCGGGGCGCCCTCGAAGGTCGTGAGCGAAAAGGCCGCCGCGGGCCTGCCGAGGAGCGGTGAGGGGATCTCGCGAGGGTCGGTGCTGAAGCCGTAGGCCAGCAGCACCAGCACCGGCACGACGGCCGCGGGGATCGCCCACCGCAGGCTGGATGCGCTCACGCCGGCCTCCGCGCGTCCGGCAGGATGGCCAGCCCCGCCCCGAGCGTCAGCACCAGGCCGCCCAGCCAGAGCCAGGAGATCATGCGGTTGACCTGGAGCTTGACCGTCGCGTGGGAGCCGTCCCTGGCGAAGTCGCCCAGCACGAGGTAGACGTCCTCGATCCAGCCGAGGCGGTAGTCCACGTACGCAATGGGCGTCTGCTCCTGCGCGTAATACTTCTTCGCGGGGTAAAGCATGTAGCCGCCCGCGCGCCCGTTCGTCACCGTGAACGTGCCCGTGACCTTGGCGTGGTTGGACTCCTCCGAGGCCGAGAGCCCGTCGAAGCGCACCTGGTAGCCCGCCAGCTCCATGCTCTGGCCCTTGTCGAGCGTGACTTCTTTCTGCACCGACCAGGCCTGCGAGCCCGCCACGCCGAGGGCGATAACGAGGATCCCCAAGTGGACGATGAAGCCGCCGTAGCGCCGGTTCTGACGCAGCAGCAGGCCCCCGGTGGCGGCGCCCCAGTCGTCACCGCTCCGCCGCCTCGCCCGCACCGCGCGGAAGAGATCGAACGCGATGGTTCCAGCGACGAAGACCACTAGCGCCATCGCCGTCAGCACGAGCACGTTGGCCACGCCGAGCGCCCGCAGCGCCGCCGCCGCCACGAAACCCGCGACGACGGGCTTGAGGAAGTTGCGCTTGAGGTTCTCGGCTGAGGCGCGTCTCCACGCGATGAGTGGCCCGACTCCCATGAGGAAGAGCAGCGCGAGGAAGACCGGGATGTTGACCAGGTTGAAGAAGGGCGCGCCCACGCTGATCTTCACTCCGCGCACGGCCTCGGACAGGAGCGGGAAGACCGTCCCGAAGAAGACCGTGAAGGTGGCGGCGACCAGGAACAGGTTGTTCAGGAGAAACATGGACTCGCGCGAGACGACCGAGTCGAGCACGCCCTCGGCGCGCAGCCGCTCCACCCTGCTGGCCAGGAGCGAGAAGGAGCCGAGGAGCACCAGCGCCAGGAAGCCCAGGAAGAAGTAGCCGATCGAGCCCTGCGTGAAGGAGTGGACCGAGCCGATGATCCCCGAGCGCGTCAGGAAGGTGCCGAAGATCGTGAGGCCGAAGGTCAGGATGATCAAGGAAAGGTTCCAGAGCTTGAGCATGCGCCGCCGCTCCTGGACCATCACCGAGTGCAGGAACGCCGTGGCGGTGAGCCAGGGCATGAAGGCCGCGTTCTCGACCGGGTCCCACGCCCAATAGCCGCCCCAGCCCAGCACGTGGTAGCTCCACCAGCCGCCGATCAGGAGCCCGAGCGAGAGGAAGTACCAGGCGATGATGGTCCAGCGCCGCGTGATGGTGATCCACTCCTCGCCGGTGCGCCCGACGATCAGCGCGGCCATGGCGAAGGCGAACGGCACCGTGAAGCCGGTGAAGCCCAGGTAGAGGGCGACCGGGTGGGTGATCATGCCCGAATCCTGCAGGAGCGGGTTGAGGCCGCGGCCGTCGGCCGGGATAGGCGTGAGGCGCTCGAAGGGGGGCGCCGGGATCGTCATGATGAGGAGGAAGAAGGCGAGGATGCCGAGCATGACCGACAGCACCCAAGGGTAGAGCTCGGCCTGGCGGCGCCGGTACTGGACGACCACGATCAGCGTGTAGATCGACAGCATCCAGGACCACAGGACTATGGAGCCCTCGAGCGCCCCCCAGAGCGCCGTGATCCGGTAGTAGAAGGGCGTGCCGAGGTTCGTGTTGATGGCGACGTACTTCACCGAGAAGTCGAATGTCAGGAAGGCGTAGAGCATGAGGGCGATGCAGACGGTGATGAGGGCCCAGGCGCCGACCGCGGCCCGCTCTCCCGAGCGGAGGAGCGCCTCGCGCCCCGTGCGGGCACCCGCCGCCGCGGCAACGGCGCCCCAGACGGCAAGCACGAGCGCGGCGACGGTCGCGCCATATCCCAGCTCCGGGATCACTTACCCTCTCCGCGCAGGCTCTTCATCAGTTCCTTGTACCCTGGCTCGGTGCCGTCGTGGGGCGCCTTGTACTCCTCGGAGTGCTTGGCCAGGATCAGCGAGGCCTTGAAATACCCGTCCTTCGTCCAGGAGCCCTCGACGACGGCGCCCCGCCCCTCGGCGAAGAGGTCGGGTGCCGGGCCCCTGTGCCTGACGGGGACGCTCGCCTTGCCGTCGGAGAGGGTGAAGGAGAGATCCAGGCTCCTGGGCTCCCACGTGAGCGATCCCGCCTGGACCTGACCGCCGAGGCGGTACGTCTTGCTCGGCACCGGCGCCGCCAGGAGCTCGCTCGGCGTCACGAAGTAGACGACGGACTGGCTCACGCCCGCCCAGATGAGATAGGCGATGGCCGCGGCGATGACGAGGCCGCCCGCGACGAACTTGCCGCGGCGGCTCATGGACCCTTCCGCTCGCCGCGCCCGGCGAGACTCTTCGCGCGGCCCGCCAGGCGGCGCCAGTATCCGACGAGCACGACGGCCGCCAGGCCGTAGGCGGAGAATACGTAGCTCCAATTGTCCGGCATGACCTCATGCCTCCTGCTCAAGGCGGGCGATCTCCATCCGCCGTGTAAGGAAATATGCGAAGACTAGGGTGAATGCCAGCCAGTTGATGGCTAGCGCCATCTTCATCCACAACGGCATAGGCGCACTGCCGGGCCCGAGAATGGCCGCCGGCTGGTGGAGCGCGCGCCACCACGTCACGGAGAAGTGGACGATCGGGATGTTCGCAGCGCCCAGTATACCCACGACGGCGGCGGCGCGCGCCCGTCTGTCGGGCTCGTCCACCATTCCGCGGAGCAGCAGGTAGCCGACGTACACCAGGAAGAGCACGGCCGTCGACGTGAGGCGTGCGTCCCAGGTCCACCACGTGCCCCAGGTCGGCTTGCCCCAGATCGAGCCCGAGGCGATGGTGATGCCGGTGAAGAGAACTCCCGGCTCGGCCGCCGCCAGCGCCAGCCTGTCCCAGCCCGCCCGCCGGCTGAGGAGATAGCCCACGCTGCCGAGGAAGACGAGCGCGAAGGCGAGGTAGGCGGTCAGCACGGCCGGGACGTGCAGGTACATGATGCGCTGGACGTTGCCCTGCACGGCTTCGCGCGGGGCGTAGCCGAAGGCCGCGCCGAGACCGGCGATGAGGGCCAGCACCGCGAGCCATCCGAGCGCGCGGGCAGCCATCAGCCTTCCAGCACGAATTCGAACGTGAGCACGCCCACCACGAGGTAGACGAGATCCGCCGCGGCCAGCAGCTTGAGCCACGCCGCCGCGTCGGCCAGGGGCTCGCCGGCGAGCACGGTCTGGGTCGCGCTCACCGAAGCCAGGAGCACCGGCACCACGGCGGGCAGCAGCAGGACCGGGAAGAGCAGCTCCCGGGCGCGCATCTGCGCCGTGATGGCGCCGAAGAGCGTGCCGACCGACGCGAGCCCGAACGTGCCGAGCGCCAGCACCGCCGCGAGCGCGGGGAGAACCGGCGTGAAGTCCAGGCCGAAGAAGACGGCGAAGAGTACGAGGAGCACCACTTCCACCAGGATCATCACGAGCACGTTGCCCGCGAGCTTGCCCAGGTAGATGGCCGATTTGTCGCCGGGCGAGAGGACGAGCCCCTCCCAGCAGTCGTTCTCGCGCTCGACGAGGAACGTCCGACCGAACGCCAGGAGCCCCGAGAGGATGAAGCCGAGCCAGAGGAGGCCGGGGAGCGCCGCCTCGACGCGCGCGCGCTCGGGCCCGAGCGCGAACTGGAACACGAAGAGCAGGAGGAGGGAGAAGAAGACGAGGGCGTTGAGGCTCTCCTTGCTCCGGCGCTCGGACAGCACGTCCTTCCAGGCGACCATCCAGGCGCGCCGGACGTAGGCGCTCACGACGCCGTCCCCGGACCCATGGCCAGCTCGTCGTAGAGGCGGCGGAGGTCCTCGAGGCCGAGCGCCGCCGCCGGGCGGTCCAGGACGATCCGGCCGCCGGCAAGGATGGCGACGCGGTCGGCCACTCCCACGCCCGTGTCGAAGCTGTGCGTCGCGACGATGATCGCCCCGCCGCGCGCCTTGAAGGACAGGAGGAATTCGCTCAGCCACTTCCTGCCCGCTCGGTCGAGGCCGGTGAACGGCTCGTCCAGGAGGAGGAGGCGCGCCCGGCCGAGCAGCACCCGCGCGAGCGCCAATCGGCGCTTCATGCCCGCCGAGAAGGTCCGTGCCCGGCGGTCGGCCGAGGCGTCGAGCTCGACCTCCTCGAGCGCCGCGCGGAGCCTCGCGTCGCCCGCGTCGTGGCCGCCCATGGCCGCCCAGAAGCGCAGGTTCTCGAGCGCGCTCAGGTCCTCGTAGACCCAGCTGCCGTGCCCGACCATGTCGATGGCGCCCCTGACCGCTTCGGGTTCCTTCAGGGCGTCGGCCCCGGCGACGCGCAGCGAGCCCGAGGTGGGCCGTAGGAGCGTGGCGACGATCCGCAGCAGCGTCGTCTTGCCGGTGCCGTTCGGCCCCAGGAGCGTCAAGCCCTGGCCCGTGCTGAGCTCGAGCGAGACGTCGTCGAGAACGGCCGTCGGGCCGTAGGTCTTGCGGAGGTGCTCGGCCTGGATCATGAGGTCGGAGGCGGGGAACGGGGCCGTGCGTCCGCGCGCCGCGTCCGGTCCCGTCGCCGTCAAAGCTTCATCGCTCTGAGACGCGCGATGCGCTCCTCGATCGGGGGATGCGTCGAGAAGAGCGTGGCGAGGCCTCCGCCCGTGAGCGGGTTGACGATGAAGAGATGGGCCGTGGCCGGCGTGGCGCTCATCGGCACCTGCCGCGAGGCGGCGTCGAGCTTTTCGAGCGCGTGCTCGAGCCCGGAGGCGCGGCGGCAGAGGCGGGCGCCGGAGGCGTCGGCTTCGTATTCGCGCGAGCGCGAGATCGCCATCTGGACGAGCATGGCGGCGATGGGCGCCAGGATGGCCATCAGGAGCATGCCGATGAGGCCGCCCCCGCCGCCGCCCTCCTCGTCGCTGCGGCGCCCGCCGCCGAAGATGGCGGCCCACTGCGCCATCTGCGCGAGATACGTGATGGCCCCCGCGAGCGTGGCGGCGATGGTCATGATGAGCGTGTCACGGTTCTTGACGTGCGAGAGCTCGTGGGCGAGCACACCCTTGAGCTCGTCCTCGCTCATGATGCGCAGGATGCCCTCTGTGACGGCGACCGCAGCGTGGCCCGGGTTCCGGCCCGTCGCGAAGGCGTTGGGCGAGTTGTCCGGGATGAGGTAGATCGGCGGCACGGGGATCTTCGCCTCCGCCGCCAGCTCGCGGACGATGCGGTAGAGCGCGGGCGCCTGCGCCTCGTCCACGGGCTTGGCGCCGTACATCGACAGCACGATCTTGTCGGAGAACCAGTAGGAGCCGACGTTCATCACGAAGGCCAGGACGAAGGCAATGGTCATGCCCTGCTGCCCGCCGATGGCCCCGCCGACCAGGACCAGCAGGCAGGTCAGGACGGCGAGAAGGAATCCGGTCTTGATCAGGTTGCCCATTGCGTGGAGTCTCTGAAGCAAATGCTAACAGCCATCCTGGGGAGGGTCAAGCAACGGGCTCGGCGGCGGTTCATCGCTTTGACGTCGCGCCCGAGCGGCGGATCTCGGCGAGGAGCGTCCTGGCGCGATCGGTGTCCTGGCCCTGCGGGATCAGCGTGAGGAAGGTCTCGAGGGACTTCGCCGCGCCGGCCAGGTCCTTCTTCGTCTCGTACAGGATGTGGGCGCGATCCCAGTGCGCGTGGGCGTACTTGGGATCGATGCGCAGAGCTTCGTCGATGCGGGCCAGCGCCTGATCGGCGTGATTGGCGCTATAGAGGATGAGGCCCACGTGGGTGAGGGCCTCGGTGTTCTTCGGGTCACGGGCGAGCACCCGCTTGTAGGCGGGGATCGCCAACGCGAAGTTCTGCTGGTCGAGTGCCCGGTGCGCGAACTCGAGCAGCTTCTGTGTCGGGGTGTCCTCGCGCTCGGTCTCACGGGCGAGCGACTGAAGCTCGGCACTCATGGCCGGAGCGCTGGGCATCCCCGGCACCGCCCGTCCGGCGGGTCGCGCGCTGCCCGGCGCCGCCGGAGCCCGCTGGCTGAGCACCACGCCGGCGCCGACCCCGACGACCACGAGCGCGACCGCGGCGATTGCGATTCCCACGGGGCCCCGGATCCGCCCGAGAGGGTTCAGCAGGGCGGAGCTGCCACGCCGCGATTCGGACCGACCGGTCGCTTCGGGCTTCACGTTGCTATCCTTCTCAGAAGTCATCGATCCTCCTCCAGTACTGGTCGCCGCTGCGCGGCTACTGCCCGCGATGCGCTTGCCAATCCTGTGCCAGCGGTCTCGCGATGATAAGCCCGGGAATTCTGCCGGTTTCTGGTGCAATCGCCTCAGACGCGGCGGTCAGGTGTGGCGCAACCGCCCCAGCGATGGGTGAAATGTCCCACATCGGCGATCCGGCCACCCCCAATCCTGCGAAGAACAAAGGGGGCCACTCTGGCATGTCCCTTGCGGGAAAACTGCGCCAGGGGAGCTATGCTCGCGCGCCAGCTGCTGATCGGCTTCGTCGCGGTGATCGTTCCGAGCACCGTCTTGCTCGGGGCGGTGACGTTCTACTCGCTCCACTCCATGGCTCAGGTGAGCAGCGAGCTCGGGGAGATCAGCCGCTCAGACGAGGCGGTGACTGATCTGAACATGACGCTCACCCAGGCCAGTGCTCCGCTCGGCTTCTTCCTGCTCAGCGGGGATCCCGCGAACCGGCACCGTTTCGAAGACCTGATTCGCGCCGCGGAGACCAAGCTCCAGTCGTGTGGTGCTGCGCCCTGCCACGCCTCGAGTCAGACCCCGGCCCGCATGGCCACGGCGCTCAAGCCGGGGATCGAGCAGCTCAAGAGGGACGGCCGACTTGTCTTCGAAGAAGGCGTCGGCGGAGCCGCGCGCCTGGAGGCGGTGCGCCGGACCGTCGCCAGCGTCCGGGAAGTGACGGAGCCCATGCTGAAGGCGATCCACAAGCGCGCCGGCGAGCTCCAGGGGGAGGCCGATTCAGTCATCCGGCGCGCGTGGGTCCTGACGGTGACGCTGACCGGCGCCATCGTGCTCGCCGGAGCGGCCACGGCCATGATCATGGCCGGGCGGATCGCCCGCCCCCTGTACGATCTGCTCCTCGGGGTCCGGCGGGTGATGGCGGGGGACTGGAGCTACCAGGCGAACGTCATGCGGAATGGGGAGATCGGTGAGCTGGCGTCGGCCTTCAATGCGATGGTCCGCGAGCTTCGGGAGCGCCGGGCGGAGCTGGAGGACAACAACCGGACCCTCGAGCAACGGGTGCGCCAGAGGACGGAGGAGCTGCGGCAGAAGGAGCAGGCGCTGGTGCAGTCGGAGAAACTGGCCTCCCTCGGGCTCCTCGCCGCCGGAGTCGCGCACGAGTTGAACAATCCATTGACCAGCATTGTGATGAACACCAACCTCATGATGGAGGAGATGGACGAGGGCACGCCGCTCTACGAGGAGCTGAAGACGATCGATGCCGATGCCGGGCGCTGCCGGCGGATCATCGAGGACCTGCGGGCGTTCGCCCGCGTGCGGCAGGTGGAGCGGGTGCCGACCGAGGTGGGCACGGTGGTCGAGCAGGCGCTGTCGTCGTCGGCCCACGAGTTCGGCCCGCGAAACATCGCCGTGGAGTGTGATCTCGCGCCCGGTCTGCCGAAGGTCCCCTGGGATCCCGCCCGGGTGGTGCAGGTGCTGACCAATCTCCTGGTGAATGCCGCCCAGGGGATCGGCCAGGGGGGCCGCGTGGTGATCCGAGCCCGGCGGGACGAGGACTGGCTCCGGCTCGAGGTCGAGGACGACGGCGCCGGGATCCCGGCCGCGCACCGATCTCGGATCTTCGATCCTTTCTTTACGACCAAACCGGACGGCACCGGACTCGGCCTGTCGATCAGCCACGGCATCGTGAACGAGCACGGGGGCCGCATCGAGGTGGAGAGCCGCACCCTGGAGGACGCGGAGCCGGGCGGGCGGACGGGAACGACGGTACGGGTCATCGTGCCGATCGCGGAGGGGGCGGGATGAGAGAGCCCGCGCTCGGCCGGATCCTCGTCGTCGACGACGAATTGAACATCGCGGACTCCGTCCGGCGGGCGCTGGAGCGCCTGGGGTACGCGGTTGACGTGGCCTCGGATCCCGAGCAGGCATGGTCGAAGCTGGAGCAGACCATGCCCGAGGTGGTGATCTGCGACGTGCGCCTGCACGAGGCCGACGGCATGGACCTGCTCGCCCGGATCAGGGAGTCGTCCCCCGAGATCGCGGTGATCATGATGACCGGGTACGCTTCGATAGAGTCGGCGGTCAGCGCCATCAAGGCCGGGGCGGTGGACTACCTCGTGAAGCCCTTCAACCCGGCGCAGCTCCGCCACGTGGTGGCGCGGGCGATCGAGCAGAAACGGCTCGTGGAAGAGAACCAGTATCTTCGGTTGGAGCTCCAGCAGGCGGTCCAGGACCAGTTCGTCCTCGGCGACAGCCAGGCGATGCGCCAGCTCTTCGAGAACGCGCGGATGGTTGCGCCGGCCGAGAGCGGCGTGCTCATCACGGGGAAGAGTGGGACGGGCAAGGAGGTGCTGGCGCGCTTCATCCACGCCTCGAGCCTGCGGAAGGACCGGCCGTTCGTCACGCTGAACTGCGCGGCCATCCCTCCGAACCTCTTCGAATCCGAGCTCTTCGGCCACCGGCGCGGGGCCTTCACCGGCGCCGTCTACAGCCGCCGCGGGAGCTTCGAGCTCGCGAACGGCGGCACACTCTTCCTCGACGAGATCGGCGAGATGCCGACCGACATGCAGGCGAAGATCCTCCGGTCGCTCGAGGAGCGGCAGATCTGGCGGGTGGGTTCCGAGGAGGGGATCGACGTCGACGTGCGGATCATCGCGGCCACCAACAAGGACCTCGAGAAGGAGACGAAGGCCGGGCGCTTCCGAGACGATCTCTATTGGCGCCTGAACGTCGTGCACCTCGTCGTGCCGCCGCTGTGCGAGCGTCCGGAGGACGTCGTCCCGCTGGCGCAGCACTTCCTGACCACCTATGCGCGTGAGCAGAAGAAGCCCGTCTTCGACTTCTCACCCGAGGTCCTGGGCGTCTTCACGCGCTATGACTGGCCCGGCAACGTTCGCGAGCTGCGCAATGCGGTCGAGCGGGCCGTCATCTTCGCCGAGCCAGGCCAGCCGATCCGCTTCGGCCATCTGCCGGCCTACCTTCGTCAGGCGGCTCCCGCGTCCCCACCGGCCGCCAGGCCGCTCCGCACCCTGCGGGAGATCGAGGCCGACTATATCCGGGAGGTCCTCGCGGTCTGCGGGGGCAACCGGGCCAAGACGGCCGAGATCCTCGGCCTTTCCGTAGTGACGCTCTGGCGGAAGCTCCGGAAGGAGGGTCAGGACGACGATGACGGCTTGATCGGCGGGTGAGCAGCATTGCACTCTGAAGTCCCTGTGACAAGTTTCGCAATCACAGTTTAAGCCCACTGTTTCGAGTAGTTAGGAACTCCGCATTTCAGATTGAAACGATGTCGGTCCGCTTTACCATCTGAGAGACCAGGACTGCCCACCAAGTAGTTGATTTTCTTCTGCTTTCAGATGTCATTTCAGCCTTTCCCACGGCACCTGTCTTGCCTGTACCGGATGGGCCCGGAGCCTTCCAGCCAGGGCCGGGCGAGGGGACATGCTCAAGTCCGTCGAGTACCCGGGAGGAAAGGTGACAGTGCATTACCGGAACGGCGACATGGAGGTCATGGTGGTCGAGATCGGCGGAGGAGGGTCCCTGGTCGACTCGACCCTCTGGGGCCGCTCGTCCTGGCACCTGGTGCTCGAAGGCCAGGCTCTGGTCCGGGTTGGCGGCAAGATCTGGGAGCTCCTGCCTGAGGAGTCCTGGAGCGTCGAGGTCGCGGCCCCGTTCACGATCCTGAACCCGTCTCCCGATCGGCTGAGGCTGCTGAGCGTCGTCAGAGCCGGCGACGCGGGTGAGCGGGAGGAGCCGCGGTGAGAGCGGCCGGGATCGGCCGGCGCGCCGCGAGGGCGGCAGCGGTTGCGGGCCTGGCGTGGCTCACGCTGGGCGCGGGCCCCATCGCTCCGATCCCGGCGGTCCAGTCGCCGATCACTGCCCCCGCGGACAACGGCACCGCTCCCGTGGCGATCCGGCTCCAGCCCTTCCGCCTGATCTATCGGCAGATAGAGGGCACCTACCTCAAGGGCCCGCGCGGCGTCTTCTTCGACCGGAAGCGAGGCGAGGTCTACGTGGCCGATACGATGAACGACCTGGTCGCCGTCTACGATCGCCAGGGTCTTCCGCTCTTCGCCTTCGGCTACAACGGCGAGTTCAAGGAGCCCATGAAGGCCGTGGTGGACGGCAAGGGCCGCATCTATGTGCTCGTCGGTGTGGGCCGGAAGCTCAAGGTCTTCAGCTACCGCGGCGAGTATCTCCACGACTTTCCATTCGCCGGTGTCGAGGGGAAGCCGGTGCCCACCGCGATCACGGCGGACGGCGAGGGGAATCTCTATATCGCCGACTCGACGAGCGGCCAGGTCCTGGTCTACGACGCGGACCAGCGCCTCAGGCTGCGCTTTGGTCCCGGCCGGGCCGGTGAGGGCCGCTTCCAGACCGTGCAGGCCATCACCGTGGACCGCCAGCGGAACGTCTACGTGGCCGACGCGCGGGGCATGCCGCTCCAGGTCTTCAGCCCCGAAGGGGTGTTCCTCCGCGGCTGGGGGGAGCACGCGAGCGGGCCGCAGAACTTCTCGCTGCCGAGCGGGGTGGCAGTGGACGCCGCCGGCAGGGTCATCGTGGCCGACATGATCCGCCAAGTCGTGGCCGTGTTCACGCCCGACGGCGCCTTTCTCGGCCGTCATGGCGGCCTCGGCTTCGACCCCGGCGCCATGGCTTTTCCCGCCGATGTCGCCAGCGACGGCGAGCGGCGGCTCTACGTGGTGGAACGGGCCGGAAACCGGCTGCAGATCCTGGACGAGGAGGCCATGACCCCGGCGCGCGCGCGCGCCGCCGCCGGGGCGGCTCCGGCGCGGATGCGCGAGGACATCCGGCGCTCCATCAGCGATTTCGTGGGGACCACCCGATGATCCGCGACGGCCCGGCCCCCTGACTCCGACTTCCGGCGTCGACCGCGTTCATGCAGCGATCGAGCAGTGCAGCGGGACCAGAGAAAGGAGCACAGAGATGAAGCGCACCTTGGTAGTGATTGCCGCCTTCGCGGCCGTGGCCCTCTGGGCCGGGCTGGCGATGGCCGGCGAGTATCACTCGGGCGGCAGCCTGGTCTGCATGGATTGCCACACCATGCACTTCAGCATGCAGCACGGATTCGACAGCGGCAACCCTGTGAGCCCCACAACCGCACCCAATGGCAACTGGCTCAGCGCGACCGGCCCCAACCAGTTCCTCCTCAAGGCCCCGGCGAACACGCTCTGCCTCTCCTGCCACGACGGCCAGAATTTCGCTCCCGACGTCAAGGAGGCCAACTTCAACCCCGCGCCCACCAAGGGCCGCGAGGCCGGCGCCATCAACGACGTGGCCAGCGCCGGCCAGTACCAGCATTGGATGGGTCACACGCTCGATTCGACGTCGACGCCCCCGGGCTTCAATCCCGTGGCGGTCGGGCTTTCCGCGACTTGGTACGACCCCGCCGGAGGTCTTGAGTGTACCTCCTGCCACGCTCAGCACGGACCGGCCACTTCGTACCGCAACCTCGGCCCCTATGCCCTCGGCGCGACCGCGGCCAACTTCAGGCCGACCTACGTCGTCAACGCGGCCAACGACCTCACCAAGGACGTGTGGGTCAGCACCATCGGCACCGGGACTATCGGCAGCCGCACCCCGGCCGACTTCAACCCCTATTACGACACGACGAGCATCTCCTTCAACCGGATCGACGGGACCGCCGGCACCTCGAAGACCAGCAACAGGATGGGCAGCTTCTGCGCCGCCTGCCACGCCAACTTCCACGGCGGCCCGGGCGACACCGGTATCGGCGCGACCCCGTCGGCACTGGACGGCTTCATCCGTCACCCCACCGCCCAGGTCACTATCGGTGCCGCCGGCACTCAGGGCTTCGGCGGCCACTCGAGCCTGTCGCGCTTCGTGGCCAATACCACCAAGGTGAAGGTGACGACCACGGACTATACCGCCTACGCGGACGCCAGCCCGATGTGCCTCACCTGCCACAAGGCTCACGGCAACGCGAACCCCTTCAGCCTGATCTTCCTCAACCGCACTGCCGCGTCTGTCGACGAGCAGGGCGGTCTGGGCGCGTCTCAGACGGCGAGCATCGCCGTCAACATGCGCAACCTCTGCGGCCAGTGCCACGGTCAGGGGAACTAGCTAGCGAGGACACTTCAACCGACAACGGTGGTACAGGGGCGGGGCGCATGGCGCGAGCCGGCGCCCCGCCTCGCTTCCACGCCCATGGTAGATCCAAGCCAGAATCCTGGCCGGAGCCCTCGCGGCAGTGGGTTAGAATCGATCGGTGTGAGGCTTGTCCCACGCCTGGCTGTGGTCGTCGCGTGCGCACTGCTCTTCGCTTCCCGCCTCGACGCCGGTGACTTCCACACAGTCAGCTCGCTGGTCTGCTCGGACTGCCACGTGATGCACTACAGCGAGAGCCACCTGCTGGGTGGTGAGGCCGGCCCGGACCCGCTGCTCGCCCCGGGCGGCCCATTTCCCTATCTGCTCAAGGCCGCTCAGGCCCAGCTCTGCCTCGCCTGCCATGACGGGCGTGTGGACGTGCCGGACGTGAGGGGCGCGAACACCGGAGGCTACGTGCGCGCGGCCGGCCAGATCAACGTCCTCGGCGACGGCCCGCAGGTCGAGGGCACGGGACATACCGTGGGCTCCACGGCGGCACCTCCCGGCGGTGCGTGGACGAACCCGGGACTGTCTTGCCCCCACTGCCATGCGACTCACGGCAATCCGTACTACCGGAACCTCCTGCCCAATCCCGGGACGGCCACGGGGAAATTCGTCACCTACCTCACGGGCAGCCTCTATACGGGAACGGCGGCCATCCAGCAGCTTGCCGCCGCGCCGATGGTCGCGCACTACGCGGCGGGCAATATCCTCTACCGGCAGGCCGCGGTGGGCTCGACGGACTTCGGGCTGTCCGAATGGTGCAGCGGCTGCCACGGGAGCTACCACGGCGCCGGCGGGAGCAGCAACATAGGCGGCTCGCCGAGCGGCGACGGCGGCGCGACCCCATGGCTGCGTCACCCGACCCGCGACGTCACCATGGCCCAGGCGGTGAGCAACCGGCATGTGGACGGCAGCCACTGGTTCTCCACCTTGGCCTCCCGCGTTCCCGCCGTCTCGCCGAGCGGCACCGTTCCGGGCACGGCCGGTACCAGCGACAGCCAGGTCTTCTGCGGCTCTTGTCACAGGGCTCACGGCTCACCCAACCCCAAGGGACTCATCTTCGACGACGACGCGACGCCGACGCCCGAGGACGGCACGCTCCTGAGGCAGACATGCCAGCAATGTCACTACCAGTGATTCGCGCCGCCGGAGTGCTGCTGCTGGCCGTGTCTCTAGGGGCGTGTAGCGCCGCCGGGCCGACCGCGCCGACCGGGCCTCGGCCGGGCGAAGGGCGCCTCGTCCTCTATCTCAACGGACCGGCGGCGGCGCCGCTCGAGGTCACCTTCGATCTGGTCTCGATCGAGGCCGTCCTCGAAGGAGGCGGCCGCACCTCGCTGCAGGCCTCGCCCCGCCGGCTCAGCTCTCTCGAGCTGGTCGATCGCCAGATCTTGCTGGCGGAAGCCTTCATCCCGCAGGGCCGCTACCGAAATCTGGCCCTCACGATCGGCAAGGCCAGGATGCGCCAGGAAGGGCGATGGGTGGACCTGTCGGTCCCGCCCGAAGGCTTCCAGCTGGACGCCAACTTCCAGATCCGGGCCGGCGATGCCACCGGGCTCTTCATGGCGTGGGATGTCGGGCGCAGCATCGAGGGCGAGGCCTTCTTCCGCCCGGCCTTCGCCTTCTCGGGCCCGGCTCAGGAACTCCGGCGCGTGCTGGCCTTCGTGAGCAACGAGGGTTCCGACACCCTCTCCGTGATCGACCGCTCCATCGACCGCGTGGTCTCCGTCCTGGCGGTGGGCCGGGCCCCCCGCGGCATGGCCGTCGCCCGCGACACGAGCCGGGCCTTCGTGGTCAACTCGGGGTCGGACACGCTCGGTATCATCGACGTGAGCACCAACCGCGTGATCCACACCACCAACCTGGAGGTGGGGGCCCGTCCATCGGACGTGGTGATCACCCCGGACGGTCGCACCCTCTACATCACGAACATGGCGCTCAACAGCGTGTCGGTGCTCGACGCACAGAGCTTCCAGACCATCCGCACTGTGGCCGTCGGGCTCCGCCCCTGGGCGCTGGCCGCGATCCCGAACCGCGCGGCGCTGCTCGTGGCGAACAGCGGGTCGAACACGCTATCGCTCATCGACACGGCACGCAACGCCGTCGTGGGCACCATTCCCGTCGACATCCAGCCGTCGGCCATCGCCGTGGACCCGAGCGGCGCCCTGGCCTTCATCGCGCATCTCAGCTCGCCGCGGCTGGCGATCGTCTCGCTGGGCACGCTGCGGCCCGCGCGTAACGTGACCGTCGGCGCGGCGTCGGCGGTCCTGGCCGACGGCGAAGGCAGCGTCGCCCGGCTGTTCGTCGCCCGGCCCCGCGACGGGCGCGTGGCCCTGTTTGACCTCACGCTCAATGCCGACGTGGAATCGATCGCGGTCGGCGCGGAGCCCCGCGACCTCGCCGTTGAGCCCGACCGCGAGAAGCTCTACGTGGTCAATCGGGGGTCGAACTCGGTGACCGTCATCGACCGCTTCTCCCGCCGCGTCCGCGCGACCATCGAGGTCGGCAAGCGCCCGTACGCGATCGCGATCGTCCCGTGAGACCGTCCCGCGCCGTTCTCTGTATCGCGGGCGTTGCGGGCGCCCTCCTGCTGGTCGGCTCCGTGGTGGTGCTGGGCAAGGGCGGAGTCTACACGCTCACGCGGCACGGCGACCCCGGCACCGGCGTGCTGAGGACGCAGGACTGGCCGCGTGGCGACTGCGCGCAATGCCATGTCACCCACGATGGCGCATCCCCGAACGTGTTTGCCCTGTTCGCCCCTAACACCAACCCGCTCTGTTACACCTCCGGCTGTCACAACCTCTCCTCGGCCAACGCCACCTTCCAGGGGCCCTCGACCTACGACGTGTCGAGCCACGCCACCCGGAGCGCCGTGGTGTGGCCGGGCGCGGATAGCACAGTGGACCCGGCGGCTCCCCGCGCGCGCCCCTCCGGGGACTGGGGCAAGTGCGTCAACTGTCACGACGTCCACGGTTACAACATCGACGGCACCGGCCTCATCCCGAGCCTGGTCTTCTCCCGCGAGGAGAGGCTGTGCCACGTGTGTCACGACGGCTCGCCGGCCATCAAGAACGTCAAGGCGGACTTCGTCAAGACCTATCGCCACCCTGTGGAAACCAGCGGGAAGCATACTGTAAACGAGGACGGCACGAGCACTGCCTACGGGGCCAGCCCGACAAATAACCGGCACTCGGAGTGCGTGGACTGCCACAGCCCGCACCTTGCGGGCGCGGACGGCACGCCGCCGGCAGCGCCGAACGCCTCGAACCGGATCCGGGGCGTCAACCGGATCGCCGTGATCAACGGGGCGGCGGGCGGCGCGCCGACCTACGTGTACCGCGCGCCAGCGGACGTAAGTCCGCCCATCGCAGAGTACCAGCTCTGCTTCAAGTGCCACTCGTCCTGGACCGCTCAGCCGGCCGGGCAGACGGATCTCGCCGTGCGCTTCAACGGCAACAACCCCTCGTACCACCCGGTGGAAGCGGTGGGCAAGAACACCAACGTCAATGCCAGCGCCTTCGTCGGCGGCTGGACCGGCGGCGCCCAGATGTTCTGCACCGACTGCCACACGAGCGACAACACCGGCGTGCGCGGCCCGCACGGCTCCCAGTGGCGGTACATCCTCAAGAAGAGCGCCACCGCGAGCAGCGCGCAGCGCACGATGGCCTCCACCGAGCTGTGCTTCGACTGCCACCGCTACGACACCTACGCGAACGACAGCGCCAGCACGACGCTCAAGGCTTACAGTCGCTTCAACCCTCCGACTTGGTCCGAGGGTCACACGTATCACGTTGGCAGGAGGCGGTACCCGTGCTACGCCTGCCATGACTCCCACGGTTCGAGCAGCAAGCCGCACCTGATGGTTACCGGGCGCCGCCCCGGCCTGAACAACTACACGGAGAGCCCGAGCGGAGGCACCTGCTCCCCGACCTGCCACGGCTCGGAGACGTACAGGATCAACTATCCGCGATGATAGGGGCCGGCGCGCGGATGCCTGCTCCGGGGCGGGTGATTGGAGCAGTGGTGGCATCGGTGCTGCTCTCCTGGGCCCAGGCAGGTGCCCAGGACCTGAGCGGCCTCCTGACGAGCTCGTACAGCGACTCGCGGAGCCGGTCCTCCCAGGGGACGCGAGCAGACTTCGACAACTTCCGTGAGACCCTGGATGTCAACTGGAACCGGTTCATCTCGCCTGTCCTGGGCTATCGTTTGAGTCTCCGGGCGGAGCGGCTCGACGGGTCGAGCCTGCTAGCGGGCGGCGGGACCCAGACCAGCACGGATACCTCGTCGCTGGTGCTGCAGCCGGGACTCGACCTCACCCTGGCGACGCCGGGACTGTCCATCAACGGCGGCTACCGGCTGCGCGAACTGACACAGGACCAGACCAGCCAGTCGACGCTCCGGCTCAGCGAGCGCAACGCGTTCCTTCGCCTCTTCTACAGCCCGGAGCAGTTGCCCTCGGTGTCGCTCCAGTTGGAGCGGTCCACGTCCGTCGACAACCGCAGCCCGTTGGCGCGTGACGAGGCGGACACGCGCTTCCAGGCCGGGAGCCAGTGGACCCTGCGGGACGTGACCCTGGGCTACACCTTCGGGCGGCTCGTGCACGAAGATCATCAGCAGCAGCGCACGGAGACCCAGGACACCCATGTCAGCACGGCGGGCTACGCGGGGAGGTTCCTCGACGACCGTCTGGCGGTCCAGACGGACCTCTCGCTGAATTACAGCCGGACCGTGGACGAGTTCTTTTCTCCGGGCACGGCCCAGTTCGACCGCGCCCTTCAGACCGCCCTCCAGGCCGGCCCCAATCTCAACCCGCTACTCGGGCCCATGGTGTCGTTCGCCCCGCCGTTTCCCCTGACGCCCTTCGCGGCCGTCGGCTTCAGGCTGCCGGCGCCCGAGGCGGTCACCGACATCGTGATCGGCCTCGCGGTCAACCCGGCCTGCGAGCTGCCCGCCTGCGATCTGCGGAACTTCTTGGCGTTCCGCGTCTTTTTCACCAACGATGATCCGACTTCCATTCTCGCCGCCTGGACCGAGGTCACCTCTGTGTCGCCGGTGTGGGACTCCGTCCAGGGCCACTTCACCCTCACCATCCCGTCGACCGACGCGCGCTCGTTCAAGGCCTGGGTGAGCGTCAACTCCTATCCAGGTCCGATCACCGCCACCGCGATCTCCGCCCCGACGACGGTGGCCGTGACGGCCGGAAGTGAGCGCTCCCGCTCGAGCCGGAGCGGCACCCTGAGCGCGGGGTTCAGCTACACGCCCATCAAGCCTGTCACGGTGGCCTACAACATGAACATGAACGTCAGCCACCAGGATCCCGAGGCGATCGATACCACGAGCGGCACTCACACGCTCTCGCTGGCGGTCCGGCCCCACGCGGAAGTGACGACCACGGCCATCGCCCAGTACAGCTTCAATGGCAGCGACCAGCCCGGGGCCCTGGAGACCTCGCTGACGTCCTATACGCTGACCGCGGGCTGGACGCCGCTCACGACGCTCAGCACCACCCTCGGCGTGGGGCGAACAGAGAGCCGGACCGACGGCCAGGTGGACAACCGCAACGACACGGCCAGCCTCTCCGCCGCGGCCAAGGTTTTCCCGGCGCTCACCCTCGACTCGGCCTATTCCCTGTCGAAGGGAGAGAACTTCGTGAACCAGCAAGAGACCATCGGACAGGACCTGACCTTCAGGGTAGCCGCCCAGATGGCGCCGTGGATCAGCATGGTCGGGAACTACGGCGTCCAGGTGCGGAACACGACCCCGGCGCCGGCCGGCTCGGAGGCGCTCAGCATCACCCACACCGTCGGCGGGGGCACCGTGTACAGCGTCTCGCGATTCGTGAACTTCACGACGCGGTTCGACTACGTGTCGAGCAACGACGGGTCGAGCCTCGCCTCGACCTACAAGGTGGACTGGGTGCCGACTTCCAAGATCTCGTTCTTCGTCAGCTACTCGACGACGCAGTCGCAATTCGGGGATGCCAAGGCATCGACGGACACGGTCACCGCGAACGGACGCTGGCAGATCAACCGCGCTCTCGACCTTAGTGCGAACTACTCATTTTCCCATAGCACGACGCAGAGTACACTCCAAGATGTCCAACTGTTCAACGTGGCGGCGAGCGCCCGGTTCTAGGAGAGACCCCGTGAACGCCATCCAGATCTGGGTCGTTCTGCTCACGCTGGCCGTCCCGGCGGGCTGTGCGCGACCGCAGCACTTCGTCCATGCGACGTACGACTTCAGCGTGGTGAAGAAGGTCGCCGTACTGCCGCTGGAGAATCTCACCCAGGACCAGTTGGCCAGCGAGCGCGTCCGGAAGGCGTTGGTCGCCGAACTGCTGGCGGCCGGCGTGGTGGAGGTGATCGAGCCGGGCCAGGTCAACCGTGCGCTCAACCAGGCCAATATCCAGGCGGTCACGAGCATCGGAGCGGATGACTTCAAGAAGCTGGGGGCGAGCCTCGACGTCCAGGCTTTTTTTCTGGGCTCGCTCGACGTCTACGACCGGATCAGCGTGGGTGGCGGCTCATTCCCCGAGGTGACGATCAGCCTCCGGGCCGTTGATGCCTCCACAGGGACCATCGTGTGGTCGGCCACCCACAGCGGGGGAGGTGTCGGCATCGTGGGGCGCCTCTTCGGCTTCGGCGGGGACACCATGAGCGAGGCCACTCAGAAGACGATCCGGGCTGCGCTCGCCACTCTCTTCCAGTGATGCCCCGCACGCGATTGTTCGCGCGCCTTCCCCGAGCCCTCCTCGCCGTTCTCTTGGTCCTGGTCCCCGCGTGGCCCGCAGCGGCCCAGGAGGCCGCATCGCTGGCGCTCTTGCCGTTCGAGAACGTCAGCGGCAGCCTCGAGGCCGTGAGGATGATCATGCCGTTGCTCGAGCAGGCGGTGCGGGATCGCGGTTACCGGTTGGCGGATCCAGGCAGGCTCGACGCCTTCCTCGCGAGGAATCGGATCCGGAACACCGGACGCCTGAGCAGGACCCATCTAACCGCACTCCAGCGGGAGCTCGGCGTCGGGCTCGCGATGGTCGGGTCGGTGGCGATCTTCAACGACTCCGCCGGCAATCCGCAATGGGGGCTCTCGGCCCGCGTCCTGGCCGCGGATTCAGGGGCCATTCTCTGGGCCGCGGGTGCCGGGCTGACCGGCGACGACTTCACAATCGCCCTCGGCCTCGGGACGATCACATCCGGTCCGCGCCTCGCCGAAGAAACGGTGAAAGCGCTCCTGCGCGACCTCGCCAGGGCCCGGGAGCCGCTCGCGATGCCGCCGAGAGGGCGGCCCGTGCTGTCGCGCCTGTTCGGGATCAAGGCGAGCTACCGGAGCCCGACGCTCGAGTCCGATCCCCCGAGGCGGGTGGCCGTGCTGCCCTTCGAAAACCTGTCCGAGCGCAAGGGCGCCGGTCGGGTCGTCGAGGATATCTTCACCGTCGCCCTCGCGCGTCAGGGCCGCTTCGAGATTGTCGAGCCGGGAACGCTGAGCGAGGCGCTCGTGGCCATCGGTGTCGCGCCCTACGGAAACATCGACCTGGAGACGCTGGCAGCGCTGCGCCAGCGAGTGGAGGTCGACGCGGTGATCCTGGGGACGGTGCTCAACTACAGCGAGGGTCTCAAGAGGGCGGGCGCCGCGACCTCGCCGGAGGTGACCCTGGATGCCCGCATGCTGGACGTCGAGACGGGCCGCATAGTCTGGTTCGCCGAGCGTGTCCTGAACGGGGATGACTCCCGGATCGCGATGCACTTCGGCACGATCAAGGCGATGGTGCCCCTGGTCCTCAAGGCCGCCAGCGAGGTGTTGGACACCCTATGACCTCTTGGCGCTGGGTGGCAGTCGCCGGGCTGGCCTTCGCGGCGTGTGCCCGCCCCTCCGTCTCCGACCTTGTCCTGGCCAGGGTCAACGGGGAGCCGCTCACGGTCGAGCAGATGGAGGATTCCTTCACCTCGAGCCACCAGGGGCATGGCGTGCTGCTGGCCGGGCGCGGCGTGGTCCGCGAGTTCCTGGACACGGTGATCGAGAAGCGCCTCCTCATCCAGGAGGGACGCCGCGTCGGGGCCGAAGAGCAGCCCGAGATCCAGAAGGCCCAGGCGGCACTGCGCGCCGCTAGGGCGGGTGAAGGCTTCTTCGCCGATCAGGTGACCAAGAAGGTGACGGTCACAGATGAGCAGGCGGCAGCCGTACACGCCAGGCTCGGTGTGCGCTTCAGCGCCCAGCATATCCTCGTGCCGAGCCGCGAGGCGGCCCGGCGCACACTGGAGCGCCTCCAGGCCGGGGAGGAGTTCGGCGAGGTTGCCCGTTCTGTGTCCCGGGCGGAGACCGCCGGCCGGGGCGGTGACCTCGGCATCGTGCAGTGGGGCCGACTGGACCCGACGATCGAAGACACCCTGTGGGCCCTCAAGAAAGGCGAGACCAGCCAGCCATTCGAGACCACGGACGGGTGGAATCTCCTTCACGTCGTGGAGCGCACCTTCGTCGAGCCGCCCAAGCTCGAGGACGTGCGGGCCCGGATCAAGACCAACCTCGCTCAGCGGGCGGCCCGGGAGCGGTCGGCCGCGCTCTTCCGCGAGCTCGCAAGGAAGTGGGGCAGCACTATCGACGAGATACCCGTTGTCGAGGCGCTCACGGCGTCGGATGGGCAGGGTCCGCCGAAGACGACCGTGGTCGCAGAGGTGGCGGGCGAAAGGATCACGCTCGAGCGGGCGCGGGCGCTCGTCAGTGCCGAGGAGGCAAAGAGGCTCCCGCCCGACCGGATGCGACGCCAGGTGCGGTGGCTGCTGGAGACCGAGGCGAACCGTCTCCTCCTGGCCAAGGAGGGCCTGGCTCGGGGCTACGGAGATCGGCGCGCGGTCGTGCGCGAGGTCGACAAGCTCACCGACCAGGCGGTCCTCGAGTACCTGCTGGGCAACGTGGTCCTCGTCAAGATCGAGATCGGGGACGGCGACGTCGAGGCCTACTACCGGAGCCACCTCAAGGAGTTCACCGAGCCCGAGATGGTCGCGCTCTCGGCCATCCTGGTCGAGACCGAGGACGATGCCATGGCGGCAGTGGCGGCGCTGGCGGAGGGCAAGGAGTTCCGGCTCCTCGCCCGGACGCTGTCGAAGGACCCGACGCTGGCGGCCTCGGGCGGCGAGGTCCAGGGGTGGATCACCCGGGGGAAGCTCGACCCGGCCGTGGAGGGCATCGCCTTCTCGCTGAAGCCAGGGGCCACGGCCATCGCGCAAGGCAAGGCGGGCTACTTCGTCGTGCGGCTGAACCAGCGACGCCCGGAGCGGCTCAAGCCACTCGACGAGGTGAAGGAGCAGGCGCGCGAGGCCGCCCGACGCCAGCGCTCACGGGAGACGGTCAAGGACTGGGTCGGCAAGCTGCGCGAAGCCTCGACCGTCGAGGTGGACGAGGCGGCCCTCGATCGCGCCATCGCCTCCTTCGAGGCGACCGCGCAGACGAAAGCGCAGCGCCGATGAGCAGGCGCCTGGCGCTCGTGCTGGCCCTCGTCTTCCTGGGCCTAGCCTCCTGCGGGCCACAGCCCGGCGCAGGCCGCTTCGGCCGGGCCGACGCGCCGGATCGCGGCGGGCGCTTCGCTGCCAAGCCGTGCGTGGAATGTCACGCGAAGCAGGCGGCGGCTTTCACCGCCCAGAAGGTGGTGCACGCGCCGCTCAAGGACGGCAAGTGCGAGACCTGCCATCAGCGACACGGGCTGGTGGGCGTCTCCATCCTCGTCAGGGACGGCGCCGAGCTGTGCTATGGCTGTCACGCCAAGCAGAAGGAGGCGTTCGCGCGCGGCAAGACCCACAGCGCGATCAAGGACAGCGCCCAGAAGCGAGCGGGGTGCCTGGGGTGTCACGATCCCCACGCGTCCAAGGACAAGGGGCTGCTGCGGGCGGTGGGCAACGACCTCTGCTTCTCCTGCCACAAGAAGCCGGCTTTCGCGAAGGCGGTTACCCATGCGCCCGTCACCCAGAACTGCCTGACCTGCCACGACTCTCACGCCTCGCCGGAGCCCCAGGGGCTCGTCAAGCCGGCCCGGGCGCTCTGCCAGGACTGCCACAGCACGGCTCAGCCCAAGCTGCAGGCCGCCCACGGCGGTTATCCGATGAAGGACACCCCGTGCACGAGCTGCCATGCTCCGCATACCTCGACGCAGCCGAAGCTGATTCGGGACTCGGCCCACGCTGCCATGACCAAGATGGGCTGCTCGGCGTGTCATGTGGACGCCACGTCGCCGAGCCCGTTCAAGACCGTGGCCAACACGCCGGAGCTATGCCAGACGTGCCACGCCGACGCTGAGAAGATGCTCAAAGCCAAGGTGTCACACGTGCCGTTCAAGGATGGGCAGTGCGGGCTGTGCCACAGCCCCCACGCGACGGACTTTCGACCGCAGCTCCTGGCACCTCAGAAGGAGCTGTGCGTGACCTGTCACGGCGCCGTGGGCGAGGCGCTCGGCCAGAAGACGGTTCACACGCCCGCGGGAGAGAAATGCACGACGTGTCACAATCCGCACGGCGCGGCCGAGAAGCGGCTGCTGGCGGCGGCCCCCGGCCAGGTCTGCCTCTCCTGCCACAAGGATCGGGCCGCAGACCTGAAGCGAAAGTCGGTCCATCCGCCATTCGCCGCTGAGGACTGCACCTCCTGTCACAACCCGCACGGTTCCAGGGAGCCGCGCCTGCTCACGGCGTCGGGCGAGACCCTGTGCTACACGTGCCACGGTGACAAGCAGAAAGAGTTCGACAAGGTCACGACCCACCGTCCGGTCGCAGCCGGAGAGTGCATCCGGTGCCACAGCCCACACGCGAGCGACGACAGGCCGATGCTGGTGAAGGCCGAGGGCGATCTGTGCCTCACCTGTCACGGGGCGATGCTGGCCAAGCTCAAGGGCGGCAAGATTCACTCGCCCTTCGAGGCGGGCCAGTGCAGCAGCTGTCACGTGCCGCACGCAAGCGACACGAAGAGCCTCGTGGCCGGCAAGGGCACCGCGGTGTGCACCACGTGCCACGCCGACGTCCTCACGGGCGCCAAGAACATCGCCAGCACCCATGCTCCGGTGAAGCAGGACTGCACGGCATGCCACGACCCTCACGGGAGCACGATCCAGGCCCAACTCAAGAAGGCGCCGAAGGAGCTGTGCGTGTCCTGCCACACGCAACTGGCGGAGGCGATGAAGAAGCCCAGGGCGGACGTGCACCCGCCGGCGGCGCGCGGCGAGTGCCTCGAGTGCCACCTCGGGCACGAGTCCCGCCAGCCCGATCTCCTGAAGGCTGCGGTGCCCGGGCTCTGCACGGCCTGTCACTCGGTGACGGAGCCCAAGATCGTGGCCGCGCACGGGGGGATCCCGATCAAGAACGCCGTGTGCACGGGCTGCCACGAAGCGCACGTGTCCGCCAGTGCCGGGCTCTTCCACCCCGTCGGGCACAAGCCGTTTCTCGGAAAGGTGTGCTCGGCATGTCACAAGTGATGTCCCGACGCTTGAGCGGCCTTCTCGTCGTCCTGGGCGTCCTCGTGGCGGCCCTGGTCGGGTGGCCGACCGATGCTCGGGCCCAGGTCGAGCTGAAGGCCAAGGGCGCGGAGATGTGCTTTCCGTGCCACTCGGAGCTGAAGCAGAAGTTCACCCAGAAAAACGTGCACGCGCCCGTGAAGATGGGAGCGTGCCAGAGCTGCCACAACCCGCACGCGGCCCGGTTTCCCAAGCTCTTGAGGCAGAAGGGCGCCGCCCTCTGTTTCAGCTGCCACGCCAAGACCAAGGAATCGTTCGCAAAGAAGGTGGTTCACCGCCCGGTGAAGGAGGGGCAGTGTACCGCCTGCCACGACCCTCACGCGAGTCCGGAGAAGTTCCTGCTGGCCAAGTCGGGCGCGGAGATGTGCTTGACGTGCCACGGGGACATGAAGAGCAAGTCCAAGAAGGTGTCCCATGCGCCGTTCGAATCGGGCCAGTGCCTGACCTGCCACAATCCCCATGCGTCCGACCAGAGGGCGCTCCTGACGGACCGCTCTCCGACGCTCTGCCAGTCCTGCCACAACCTCCAGGACGCCCGGGTGAAGCGGGCCCACGGCCCCTTCTCGGTGGCCAACGTCGCCTGCCAGCAGTGCCACAATCCGCACGGCTCGGAGGAGAAGGGCCTGCTCCATACCGTCGGTCACCCGCCCTTCGCGCAGGGGAGGTGCGGCGCCTGCCATCAGGTCGGGTCCCCCGACCCGCGTCGGACAATCCTGAGCGGCAAGGATCTCTGCATGACCTGCCACTCCAAGATGGCGGACGAGCTGAAGAAGAAGGTGACGCACCTGCCCGTGGCCGGCGGTCAGTGCACGGCCTGTCACGCACCGCACGGCTCCGAGCAAAAGGGTCTCCTGGTGAGCAAGGAGCGGGATGTGTGTCTCACCTGCCACGAGAAGGTCGAGGAGCGCTTCAGGACCTCGCGGTCCAGGCACCCGGAGAAGGTCATGGAGGGGCGCTGCACAGCCTGTCACACTCCGCACGGTTCGACCGAGCCGAAGCTCGTCTCAGGGGAGCCGCTGAAAGTGTGCGCCTCCTGTCACGGCTCCCACGCCGCCCTGTCGCACCCGATGGGAGGCGGGGTCTTGGATCCGCGCACCCAGAAGAGTCTCACGTGCCTGTCGTGTCATGATGTGCACGGCACCGCGTACCCGGTCCTGCTGACGTTCGCCAAGGAGCGGGCCCTCTGCATCCAGTGCCACAAGGTTCTCCGGTGAGGACGTTGCGCCCGTCGGCCGCCCGGCCTCCCCGAGGATGAGATGGCCCCCTTCTCGAGGTTCGGTAACCGCTAACTCCGAGGTGTCACGGCAACGGGGTCGGCGCCGCCACGATGCGTTCTCCCGTTCACGCGCGGGTCGAAGCCGACCCAGCGAATGCCCCGGGCGCCGGCGAAGCGCCGCGCCATGACCTCGAGCGCCTCGGGGTTGTCGTCTACCAGCATGAAGCGGCGGTTGAGATGGAGGCAGGCCTCGCCGACGGTGCCGCTGCCCGCGAAGAAGTCGAGCACGAGGTCCCCCGGTCGGGAGGACGCCTGCACGATGCGGGTGACGACGCCCAGGGGCTTCTGCGTCGGGTAGCCCGTCCGCTCGCGCCCGTTTGTCGGCACGATGGTGTGCCACCAGGTGTCGGTGGGGAGCTTGCCGCGCGCCGCCTTCTCGGGCCCGACCAGCCCCGGCGCCATGTAGGGGATGCGCTCGACGGCCTCCGTGTCGAAAACGTAGCGCGACGGGTCCTTGACGTAGACGAGAATGTTGTCGTGCTTGGGCGGCCACCGGCGCGTCGGGCGCCCGCCGTAGTCGTACGCCCAGATGATCTCGTTGAGGAAGGAGCGCCGCCCGAAGATGCCGTCCAGCAGCACCTTGCAGTAGTGCGCCTCCCGGTAGTCGATGTGGAAGTAGAGCGTACCGTCCGGCGCCAGCGCCCGGTAGGCCTCGCGCAGGCGCGGCTCGAGGAAGGCGATGTAGTCGTCGAAGCGGTCGGGGAAGGCGCGCGAGCCCATCTTGACGGTCCGGTAGCGCTCTCCCTGGAAGCCCACGCGGTCCCCGGAGGCGCTCCGCACGGTCCTGACGCGCGTTCGCGACTGGGCCTTGCCGGTGTTGAACGGCGGGTCGATGTAAATAAGGTTCACCGTGCCGTCCCGCGCGTGCCGGCGGAGGATGTCCAGGTTGTCGCCGAAGTAGATCTTGTGCACAGCGCTGCTAGTATAGGGCGCGGCCGGGCTCGGAGCCGTATGCTGGAGGAGGGTTCAGGGGGCCTTTCAGGTTGACAACCGGGGAGGGGGCCCGTACACTGACCCGGTTTTCCCGAATTCCACAAATTCTGTCAAGGGTTAGCGAGAGTCAAGCCATGGTCATCAGGGTCTCCGAGATTCCAGAGGAGGGGCTCAGGTTCGAAGGTCCCGAGGCCTTTCCGGAGCCTTTCCAGGACCGCGCCTGGCGCCTCGAGGACGCCATGCTCGCCGTGGACAAGGACGGCGATGTCGTGTTCGTCCACGGGAGGGTCCGGTCCCGCGTGCCCCAGGTCTGCTCGCGCTGCCTCGAGCCTTACGAGGAGACCGTGGAGGCCGACGTGGACACGCGCCTCGTGCCCAGCCCGGCCGTGCGGGGCGAGGAGCGGGAGCTGAGAAGGGATGATCTCGAGACGGACGTCTACGAACACGACCAGATCGATCTCAACGCCCTGCTTGAGACCGAGACCACGCTGGGACTGTCGATGAAGCCGCTCTGCGGCGAGGGCTGCCGCGGTCTCTGCCCGACCTGCGGCGCGAATCGGAACGCGGCCCCGTGCGCCTGCGCTCCCGCCGCCGACCCGCGGTGGTCGCCGCTCAAGGGCCTGGCCGACAGGCTGTCCAAATAACCCGCTGGGTCGGGCCCTGGGGCCCGGCAGAGGAGCCACGAACACATGCCGCTGCCAAAGCGACGCCATTCGAAAACCCGCGGGCGCAAGCGCCGCACGCACTACAAGATGTCCGCGCCCACGCGCTCGATCTGCCCGCAGTGCAGGGAAGTCAAGCTGCCGCACCAGGTCTGCCCCAAGTGCGGCTTCTACAAGGGGCGGGAAATTCTCTCGGTCGAGGGCGAGTAGCGCCCGGACGGGAGATCCGCGGCCGATGAAGATCGCGGTGGATGCCATGGGCGGAGACTTCGGTCCCGCCGTCGTCGTCGAGGGCGCGGTCACGGCTGCCCGGGAGTTCGGGCTCGCCTCGGTGCTGGTCGGCGACAGGGCCGCCATCGAGCGCGAGATCCTCCGCCTTGGGGCGCAGGATCTGCCGATCACCGTGCACCCCGCCACCCAGGTCGTAAGCATGGCCGAGCCGCCGTCGCACGCGCTCCGCCGCAAGCGGGATTCCTCCCTCCGCGTCGCGGCGGAGCTCTGCAAGGAGGGCGAGTGCCAGGCCCTCGTATCTGCGGGCAACACCGGCGCCGCCATGGCCATCGGCATGCACGTGCTGGGCGTCCTGCCGGGCGTGGACCGGCCCGCCATCGCCGCCGCGCTGCCGAGCCTCTCCGGCTACACGATCCTGATCGACGCCGGCGCCAACGTCGACCCCAAGCCGCGGCACCTCTTCCAGTTCGCCATCATGGGCCACGTCTACTCGCGCGACATCGTCGGCAAGGACAACCCGCGCGTCGGCCTGCTCTCGGTCGGCGTCGAGGAAGGGAAGGGAAACGAGCTGACGAAGGAGGCCTTCGAGGAGCTCCGCAACTCGTCCATCAACTTCATCGGCAACATCGAGGGTCGCGACATCTACAACGGCCGCTGCGACGTCGTGGTGACGGACGGGTTCACGGGCAACGTCTGCCTCAAGGTCTCGGAAAGCCTGGCCGAGATGCTGACGGAGATGATCCGCCAGGAGGTCGGGCGCGACGTCCTTTCGCTGGCGGGGGCGGCGCTCTCGAAGCGCGCCTTCGCGCGGATGAAGCGGCGCGTGGACTACACCGAGATGGGCGGCGCGCCGCTCCTCGGCATCAACGGAGCCTCGATCATCTGCCACGGCGCTTCGCCGGTGAAGGCCATCAAGAACGCCGTCCGCGTGGCGGCCGAATGGGTCAAGAGCGACGTCAACGAGCACATCAAGTCCGCCCTCGATGCCGAGTCCGAGCTGGCCGAGGGGCGCGAGGGAGGCCGCGAATGACCCGGGCCCGAATCATCGGCATCGGCGCCTACGCCCCGAAGCGCATCTTGACCAACGCGGAACTCGAGCGGATGGTCAAGACCTCGGACGAGTGGATCGTCCAGCGCACCGGCATCCGCGAGCGGCACGTCGTCGACGAGAGCGAGGCGACGTCCGATCTGGCCATCCGAGCCGCGCAGCAGGCCCTCGAGCGCGCTCAAGTCGAGCCGGGCGAGATCGACCTGATCGTTCTCGGAACGACGACGGGCGACATGGCCTTCCCGACCACGGCCAATATCGTCCAGCACCAGCTGGGCTGCAAGAACGCGGGCTCCATGGATGTCTACGCCGCCTGCTCCGGCTCCATCTACAGCCTCTCGATCGGCTCGCAGTACGTCCAGACGGGAAAGTACAAGACCGTGCTCTGCATCGGCGCGGAGTGCCTGTCGCGGATCACGGACTACACCGACCGCGGCACGTGCATCCTCCTGGCCGATGCGGCGGGCGCGGCCGTCCTCCGCGCCTCAGACGGGGACGCGGGCATCCTCGACACCGATCTCTACTCCGACGGGCGGTACGGCGACCTGCTGATCCTGCCGGCCGGCGGCTCGCGCAGCCCGGCAACCCACGAAACCATCGAGAAGCGGATGCACTACGTCCGGATGAAGGGCAACGAGGTCTTCAAGGTCGCGGTGCGCATGTTCAGCGACGCCGCACAGCGGATCCTCAGCCGGAACGGGTTCACGGCGCAGGACCTCGCGCTCTTCGTCCCACACCAGGCCAACCTGCGCATCATCGAGGCGGCGGTGAAGCGGCTCAAGCTGCCAATGGTTCGCGTGCTCATCAACGTGGACCGCTACGGCAACACGGGCGCAGCCTCGGTGTACGTCGCGCTCGAGGAGGCGTGGGCCTCGAAGCGACTCAACCCCGGCGACCTCGTGCTGATGGCGGCGTTCGGCGGGGGCTTCACCTGGGGCGCGGCGCTGCTTCGCTGGTAGAGGCCTGATGAAGATCGCGTTCCTCTTCCCGGGGCAGGGCTCGCAGTCGGTCGGCATGGGCAAGCGCTTTGCCGATGCGTCGCCCGCCGCGGCCGCCGTCTGGCGCAAGGCCGACGAAGCCGTGGGCTTCCCGCTCGCTCGGCTGTGCTTCGAGGGGCCGCCGGAGGAGCTCGCGCTCACCGTCAACACCCAGCCCGCCATCTTGACGGCGAGCGTGGCGGCAGCGACCGTGCTCGCCGAGCGCGGAATCAGGCCGGACCTCTGCGCGGGGCACAGCCTGGGTGAGTATTCGGCCCTCGTCGTCGCGGGCGCGCTCGGCTTCGCCGACGCCGTGCGGCTCGTGCGCAAGCGCGGCGAGTTCATGCAGGACGCCGTGCCGGTGGGATCGGGCGCCATGGCGGCGCTCATGGGGCTCGACGTGGAGGCGGCCGAGAAGGCGTGCGCCGAGGCGGCGCAGGGCGAGGTCGTCAACGTCGCCAACATCAACTCGCCCGGCCAGATCGTGATCGCGGGACACAAGGGGGCGGTGGAGCGCGCCGTCAAGGCGGCAGCGGGGCTCGGGGGCGGGAAGAGCGTGCTGCTGCCCGTGAGCGCGCCATTTCATTCTGCGCTCATGAAGCCCGCCGCCGACCGGTTGGCCGCCGAGCTCGAGCGCGTTGCCGTGCACGCTCCGCGCGTGCCGGTCGTGCGCAACGTGGACGCGGGCCTGACCACGACGGCCGACGACGTCAAGCCCTTTCTGGTCCGGCAGGTGGCGAGCCCGGTCCGCTGGACCGACTGCCTGGCGGCGCTGGCGCGTGAAGGCGCCACGGTCTGGCTCGAGGTCGGATCCGGGCGCGTGCTCAGCGGGCTCCTCAAGCGCACGATCGACGGCGCCCGGGGGCACGCGGTCGAGGATCCCGACTCGCTCGACAAGGCGGCCGCCGCGCTCGGCGGAGGGCCGGGCTCGTGACGGACGGCAAGCCCCTGGCCGGCCGCACCGCGGTCGTGACGGGCGGCACGCGCGGGATAGGGCTGGCCATCGCCCGCGCGCTGGCAGAGGACGGCGCCTCCGTGGTAGTCTCTGGGCGCGACGCGGGCCGGCTCGAGTCTGCGGTCAAGGAGATCGAGACGCTGGGTGCGTCGGTGGTGGGGGTCGCGGCTGATCAGTCGAAGCGCGAAGACTGTGACCGGCTGGTGGACGCGGCGAAGGAGCGCTTCGGGCGCATCGACGTGCTGGTCAACAACGCGGGCATCACGCGCGACCAGCTCCTGGTGCGGATGAAGGACGACGACTGGGACCAGGTCATGGACACGAACCTCCGAGGCGTGTTCTTGATGACCCGGGCCGTCGTCAAGTCGATGATGCGGCAGAAGAGCGGCCGCATCATTAACATAGCGTCCACGGCAGGGGCCATGGGCAATGCCGGCCAGGTCAACTACTCGGCGGCCAAGGCGGGCGTCATCGGCCTCACGAAGGCGGCTGCGCGCGAGCTGGCGCACTGGAACATCCTGGTCAATGCCGTGGCGCCGGGTCTGATCGAGACGGACATGACCGCGGGGGTCCCGGCGGAGGCGCGGGAGGCCCTGCTTCAGCAGGTGCCGCTCAAGCGTGCCGGCGCGGCGCGGGAGGTGGCGGCGATGGTACGTTTCCTGGCCGGCGACGGTGCCGCTTACGTCACCGGGCAGGTCATCCATGTCAATGGCGGTCTGTACATATAGCGGCGGTCCCCGAGGGGGGCGACGCAACATCGGCGGTCTGAGTCCAATCCACGCGGAATCGGGGGGTGTTCATGGCAAAGCCGGTTGAGGAGCGGGTCAAGGAGATCATCGTCGAGCAGCTCGGGGTGGAAGAGGACGAGGTCAACCCCAACGCGAAATTCATCGAGGACCTGGGGGCCGACTCGCTCGACACCGTCGAGCTGGTGATGGCCTTCGAGGAGGAGTTCGACCTCGAGATCCCAGACGAGGACGCGGAGAAGATCACGACCGTCGGGGACGCCATCACGTACATCAAGGAGAACCAGTAGCCGGCGACCGGCCGGAGCCCATGGCCATGGACAGACGCCGCGTGGTGATCACCGGGGTGGGTGCCGTTACGCCCGTGGGGAACACGGCGGACGAGTTCTGGGCCGCCCTCGTCGCGGGCCGCTCGGGGATCGGTCCCATCACCCGGTTCGACACGACGGGGTACGCCACCCGCATCGCCGGCGAGCTCAAGGGCTTTGACTCGCTCAAGTACATCGACAGGAAGGACGACCGGAAATTCGACCGGTTCCTCAAGTACGCCGTCGCCTGCGCGGTGATGGCGGTGGAGGACGCCGGGATCAAGACGGATCGGGTGGACGCCACGCGGTTCGGGGTGCTGGTCGGCTCTGGCATCGGGGGCATCGAGACGCTGCTCGACAACTACGAGACGCTCAGGACGAAGGGGCCGGACCGCGTGTCGCCCTTCTTCGTCCCGATGATCATCGTCAACATGGCCTCGGGCGTGATCTCGATGCGCTTTGGGGCCAGGGGGCCGAACTCGTCGGTTGTCACCGCCTGTGCCACGGGCAACCACGCGATCGGCGACGCTGCGAAGATCATCGAGCGCGGAGACGCGGACCTGATGATCGCCGGCGGCGCCGAGGCCATCATCATCCCGCTGACCATCGCGGGCTTCTGCCAGATGAAGGCCATGTCCACGCGGAACGACGACCCGACGAGAGCGTCCCGCCCGTTCGACGCCGACCGCGACGGGTTCGTCTGCGGCGAGGGCGGCGGACTCGTGGTGCTGGAGTCGCTGGAACACGCGCGGAATCGCGACGCCCGCATCTATGCGGAGGTTGTGGGGTACGGCATGACCGGTGACGCGCACCACATGACAGCGCCCGATCCCGAAGGCGACGGCGCCGCCCGCGCCATGGCCGCCGCGCTGCGCGACGCTGCGCTCGAGCCCTCGGCCGTCGGCTACATCAACGCGCACGGCACCTCCACGCCGTACAACGACAAGTTCGAGACCATCGCCATCAAGCGGGTATTCGGCGACCATGCCAAGAAGCTCGCGGTGTCGTCCACGAAGTCCATGACCGGGCATCTCCTCGGCGCGGCCGGCGGCATCGAGGTCATCGCGACGGCCTTTGCACTGCACCACGGGGTGCTGCCGCCGACGACGAACTACGAGAAGCCGGACCCCGACTGCGATCTCGACTACATTCCGAACCAGGCGCGCAAGCAGGACGTCGAAGTGGCGCTCAGCAACGCCTTCGGCTTCGGCGGCACCAATGCCACGCTCGCTTTCAGAAAGTATCGCGCCTAGCAGGCCGCCGATAAGGGCCCATCTGCTTTGTTGTCGCCCTCGACCGCAGGTTCAACGTAGAAGGACTACGCCTCGCCTGCGGCCTTCGGGCGACGCCTCGCATCTCGACCCTTCTCGACGCCCTGCCAGTTTTCTGTAGGTCATCAGTCGATGGCCGTCGCAGACCCGCTTCAACAGCTAGGCGCACGGCTCGGGCACGCGTTTCGCGATCTGGCGCTGCTCGAGCAGGCGCTGACGCATAGCTCCTTCGCCAACGAGCATCCGGGCACCCGCGACAACGGCGCGCTGGCCTTTCTCGGCGACGCCGTGCTGACCCTCGTCGTCGGCGAGCACCTCTGGCGGACCTGCCCCGGCGAGCCCGAGGGCGTGCTGACGCCGAAGCGCGCCGCGCTCGTGTCGGGGGCCAATCTGTGCCGCTGGGCGGTCGCGCTGGGTCTCGGCCCGGCGTTGAGGCTCGGCCGCGGCGAGGAACAGATGGGCGGGCGTGAGAAGGAGTCGCTCCTGGCGACGGCGCTGGAGTCCGTGCTCGCCGTCGTCTACCTCGAAGGCGGGCTCGACGCGGCCCGCCGGGCGGTGGCCTCCCTGGCCATGTGGTAACGTGAAACCATGCGCCTCTGGCCCCTTCGACGGCCCAACGCCGGCGCCGCCGCGCCCGCCGATTCCTCCGCGTTCATGGTGGCTGAGCTCGGCCCCCAGCTCAACGGCGTACTTGCCGTCGAACAGGTGAGGAGCGAGGGGCACACCGTCGCGTTTGGCGGGCGTCTCCTCCTGGCGCCGTCGCCCGCGGTGACCGAGCTCCTGTTGCGCTTCCGTCCCTTCGGCTATACGCCGTTCCTCCAGGCCGGGCAGGGACTGACCTGGGTGCGGGCGCTGCCCTTCGTGGACGTCGAGGCGCCGTCGCGCCCGCGCACCAACATCATCCTGTTCCTGCTGACCGTGCTCTCGACGCTCGTGGCGGGGTCGGGAGCGTTCTTCGCCTTCGACCCGCTCGCAGAGCCGCGCCGACTGCTGGAAGGCGTTCCGTTCGCCTTCACATTACTCGCCATCCTCGGCACCCACGAGTTCGGCCACTACTTCACCGCGCGAGCCTATGGCGCCTCGGTCAGCCTGCCATATTTCATCCCCGCGCCGCCGCCGCTGCTCTTCGGCACGCTGGGCGCCATCATCCGCATGCGCTCGCCCGCGCGCGACAGGAACTCCCTCTTCGACATAGCCGCCGCCGGCCCGCTGGCGGGGCTCGTGGTGGCCCTGCCGGCGCTCTGGATCGGCCTCGGCTGGTCGAAGGTGGCGGCCGTCCCGTCGGGAGGAAGCGTCACGTTCGGCGACTCGCTGCTCATGCGCGTCATGACGTGGCTCGCCTTCGGACCGCTGCCCCCCGGGCACGACGTCTTCGTTCATCCGATGGCCCTCGCGGGCTGGGTCGGGCTCTTCGTTACGGCGCTGAACCTCTTCCCGGTCGGCCAGCTCGACGGCGGGCGCATCGCATATGCGCTCTTCGGAGCGCGACACAGGCAGATCTCGATCGCGACCTTCCTCGGCCTGCTGGCACTGGGCGCCGTGACGGGGGCGGGCAACTGGTTCGTCTGGGCGTTCCTGCTCTTCTTCATCATGGGCTTCCGGCACCAGCCCCCGCTCGACGACCTCTCGCCGCTCTCTCCGGGGCGGTATGTCGTCGGTTTCTTCTGCCTGCTCCTGTTGGTCCTGCTGATCCCACCCGTTCCCATCGCGATACAGTAGCCAACACCGGGTCGCCCATTGGGTGCCGGCTATTGCCTCCGGCGCCGAACCCCGCTAAGATTCGTCAGCCTCGCCCCCGCGGACTGCTCGGAAAGGTCGATATGCGAGGCGGTACCACACAGCGCAGGTCGCCGAGAAGGGTCCAGATGCGAGGCGGCGCCCGAAGGCCGCAAGTGAGGCGTACTCCTGTACGTTGAACCCGCGGCCGAGGGCGCCCCAACGCCTTTGCGAAATGGCGCAGATGGGCCCTTATCGGCGGCCGGCGAGAGGAGATCGCAGGTGGCCGACCAGGCGGACCCGAAGGGGCTCGAGGCGCTCATCCGCAAGGGCGCCGTGGACACCGTGCTGACGGTGTTTCCCGACGGGCTCGGCCGCCTCATGGGCAAGCGGGTCGTCGGCCGCTACTTCCTCGACCACGTGCTGGGCGACGGCGTCCACGCCTGCATCTATCTCTTCACGGTGGACATGGAGATGGAGCCGCTGCCGGGCTTCACGCTCACGTCATGGGAACGCGGCTACGGCGACATGAAGATGGTGCCGGATCTGGCGACGTGGCGGCTGATCCCGTGGCTGCCCAAGACCGCGCTTGTGTTCTGCGACGTCTATACCGAGGAAGGCCTGCCCATCGAGGAGTCGCCGCGTTGGGTGCTCAAGCGGCAGATCGAGCGCACCAGCAAGCGCGGCTTCATGGTCAAGACCGCCTCGGAGCTCGAGCTCTACCTCTTCCGCGAGTCCTTCGACGAGGCGCGGGCCAGGCGCTACCACGCCCTGACGCCGGTCTCCGGCTACCTCGAGGACTACCACATCCTCCAGACCTCCAAGGAGGAGCCGCTGGTGCGCGCCATCCGCAACGGGATGGAGGCGGCGCGCGTTCCGGTGGAATTCTCGAAGGGCGAGTGGGGCCGGGGGCAGGAGGAGATCAATCTCCGCTACGCGCCCGCGCTCGAGATGGCCGACCGCCACGTGCTCTACAAGCACGGCGTCAAGGAGATCGCCTGGCAGCAGGGCGGCTCGATCACCTTCATGGCGAAATACGACATGGGCGCCGCGGGCTCGTCCTTCCACGTCCACTCGTCGGTATGGGACCGCGCGGGCAAGAAGAGCCTCTTCGCCGGCCGCGGGCGGCAGGGGACGCCGCTGTTCCAGCAATGGCTTGCGGGGCAGATGGCGATGGCGCGCGAGCTCGCCTACTTCTACGCGCCGACCATCAACGCCTACAAGCGCTACCAGGCGGGCTCATTCGCGCCCACGCGCATCGCGGCGGGCTGGGACAACCGCACCTGCGGCTTCCGCCTCTGCGGGGAAGGGTCGAGCTTCCGCGTGGAGAACCGCATCCCGGGCGCCGACGCGAATCCGTATCTCGCGTTCGCCGCGACCATCGCCGCGGGTCTCTACGGGATCGACAAGAAGCTCAAGCCGCCCAGGCTCTACGACGGCAACGCCTACGAGGATCCCAAGCTCCGCCAGGTGCCCAAGACCCTCCGCGAGGCGCTCGATGAGCTCGACCGGTCGAAGCCGGCGCGCGAGGCTTTCGGCGAGACCGTCGTCAGGCACTACCTCCACCACGGCCGACTCGAGCAGCAGGCCTTCGACCAGTCCGTCACCGACTGGGAGCTTGTCAGGTACTTCGAGAGGATCTAGCGAGGACGCACATGCCGGGAAGACTCACGGGCAAGGTCGCGCTGATCACCGGCGCCGGCATGGGGATGGGCCGCGAGGCCGCCGTCCTCTTCGCCGAGGAGGGGGCGCGCGTCGTGGTCTGCGACATCAACAGGAAGGCCGCCGACGAGACCGTCACGCTGGTCGAGAAGGCGGGCGGGCAGGCGCTGGCGGCCGTCGGCGACGTTGCGATCGAAGACGACGTGAAGAGAGCGGTGGAGGAAGGCGTGAGACGCTTCGGAGCGCTCCACGTCCTCTACAACAACGCGGGGGTGCTGTGGAAGGACAAGGACCGCTCGGTGCTCGAGACCGACGGCGCCCAGTGGGACCGCGTCATGGCCATCAACCTCAAGAGCGTGTTCTGGGTGACCAAGCACGGCATCCCGCACCTGAAGCGGGCCGGCGGCGGATCCATCATCCTCGTCGGCTCGGTCTCCGCGCTGGCGGGCTTCACGCGCGCGCAGGACGCGTACACGGCGGCCAAGGGCGCCCTGATCTCGCTCAACAAGTCGCTGGCCATCCAGTTCGCGAAGGACCGGATCCGCTCCAACATCATCCACCCGGGGATCGTCGAGACTCCGCTGCAGGCGCCGTACCTCACGCCCGAGCTCAGAGCCGAGTTCAGCGTGGGCATTCCGCTGGGACGCATCGGCCAGCCCCGCGACATCGCCTACGCCGCGCTGTTCCTTGCTTCGGAGGAGTCATCCTTCATGACGGGCGCCGAGATGATCGTCGACGGCGGCTTCATGGCCCAATAACCCGTTCCGCACCCTGGAGGCCCCCATGCCGATACGGATGCTCCGCACCGCCTGCCTGGCGGTATTCTCGCTCGCGTTGCTGACGACTCCCGCTCTCGCCCAGAAGCAGAGCGTCGTCGTCTACACGGCGATCGAGAACGAGCAGATCGCCGACTACATGAAGGCGCTGAACAAGACGCTGCCCAACCTCGACATCAAGATGCTGCGGCTCTCGACGGGCGACATCTCGGCCCGGTTCATGGCCGAGAAGGACAATATGCAGGCCGAGGTCATCTGGGGCGTCGGAGCCACGAACATCCTGATCTTCAAGGGCGCGGGGCTGCTCGAGCCGTACGCGCCCAAGGGGCTCGACAAGATCCAGGCGCTCTTCCGCGACAAGGCCAACCCGCCGTCGTGGGTCGGCATCGACATCTACATGTCTGCGTTCTGCGTCAACACCGAGGTCGCGAAGAAGAGCAACCTGCCCGTGCCGGCGTCCTGGGCGGACCTGACGAAGCCCGTGTACAAGGGGCAGGTCGTGATGCCAAACCCGGCCTCCTCCGGCACCGGGTATCTTTCCGTCGCGTCCATTCTCCAGCGGATGGGCGAGGCCGAGGGGTGGAAGTACCTCGACGCCCTCGACAAGAACATCGCCGAGTACACCAAGTCGGGCTCCAAGCCATGCAAGGACGCGGCGGCGGGCGAGCGCGCCGTCGGCGTCTCGTTCGAGTACGTCGCGCTCGAGATGAAGAAGAAAGGCAGCCCGGTCGTGATGGTCCTGCCGAAGGAGGGCTCTGGCTACGAGATGGAGGCCAACGCGCTCACGAAGAAGGGCGCGAAGAACCCCGCCGCGAGACAGTTCCTCGACTGGGCCGCGAGCGCCGAGGCCATGGCGCTGTACGCCAAGTACTTCGCCGCGGTCGGCGTGGCGGGCATGCCGGTGCCCGAGGGGCTGCCGAAGGACATCAGCAAGGTCGTGTACCCCAACGACTTCGACTGGTCGGCCAAGAACCGCGACCGGATCCTGGCCGAGTGGCAGAAGCGCTACGCCAAGTAAGGTGACGGCGCGCGGCGCGGCCCAGCCGGCGCTCCCCTCGGGGCTCGACCTCGATGCGGGGCTCCACCGGCTGGGCTACGCCGCCTTTCGCGCGGGCCAGCGCGAGGCGATCGAGACGCTGCTGGCATCGGGCCGCCTGCTCCTCGTCGCGCCGACGGGCGGCGGCAAGAGCCTCATCTACCAGCTTCCCGCGGTGCTTCTCGACGGCACGACGCTCGTCATCTCGCCCCTGATCTCGCTGATGCAGGACCAGGTCGAGGCGCTCGACGCCCGCGGCGTTCCGGCGACGTATCTCGCCTCGACCGTCGACGCCGGCGAGTTGCGCCGGCGCATGGGCATGGTCGCCCGCGGCGCCTTCCGCCTGGTGTATCTCGCGCCCGAGCGCCTGACCTTCCCCGGCTTCCGCGCCCTCGTGAAGGGCCTTCGCTGTCCGCTCGTGGCGGTGGATGAAGCTCATTGCATCAGCGAATGGGGGCACGACTTCCGGCCGGAATACCTCGAGATCGGCGGGCTGCTCGCCGACTTGTCCTCCGCCCGCGTGCTGGCGTGCACGGCCACGGCCACGCCCGTGGTGCGCGACGAGATCCTGGCGCGTCTCGGGCTGCCTGCGGACACGCCGCAGGTCGTGCAGGGGTTCGCGCGGCCCAACCTGTCGCTGCGCGCGGCCGAAGTCGACGGCCGGCGTGAGCGCGCGCGGCGCGTCGATGCGGCGCTCGCCGAGGCGCTCGGCTCGCCCGGAGAGGGCCGCGGGGGATCAATCGTCTACGCGCCCACGCGGCGCGCGGCCGAGGAGGAAGGCGCGCGCCTTGGGTCCGAGGGCTGGCGCACCCGCGTCTATCATGCGGGCCTGTCGCCGGCCTCCCGCGAGGAGGCGCAGCGCGCCTTCGCCGACGGCCGCGCCGAGGTGGTCGTCGCCACCAACGCCTTCGGGATGGGCATCGACCGGGCTGACGTCCGCGCCGTCATTCACCTCGGCCCGCCGGGCTCGATCGAGGCCTACTATCAGGAGGTCGGGCGGGCGGGGCGCGACGGCACCGATGCGCTCGGGCTCCTGCTGATCTCCTCGCGGGACCTGCCGCTCCGCCGGGCGCTCATCGAGCGCGGGGCGGAAGGGGCCTCTCCCGACCCCGCCGTGGTGGAGCACAAATGGGGCCTCTTCCTCGAGCTGATCCGCTGGGCCGAAGGCGGCAGCTGCCGGCACGACGCCATCCTGCGCTATTTCGGCGACGAGGCCGAGACGCTCCATGGCTGCGGCCGCTGCGATGTCTGCCGCGCTCTGGGCGATGACGCGCCGACGCGCGACCCCGAGGCGGTGAGCCTCTTCGTGAGAAAGGCGCTCTCGGGCGTGGCACGCGTCCACGGCCGCTTCGGGCTCCAAACGGTGGTGGCCCTGATCCACGGCGATCCGGACCCGCGGCTGGAGAGGTCCGGCCTCGCAGCCACGCCCTCGTTCGGGAACCTCCGCGAGCACCCGCGGGAGTGGCTCACGCGGCTCCTGCGCCGCTGTGTCACGGCGGGCTGGGTCAGCTTCGCCGGCGCCGATCGACCCGTGGTCATTCTCACTGAAGAGGGGCGCGCGGTGATGAAGGGCGACCGGCCCGCGCGACTGCTGCTTCCCGCCGCGGCCACCGAGCGAGTTCCCGCCCACGACGCGCGGCCGACGCGGCGGGCGGCGGCTCCCCGGGGGGTTGACCCACGGGTGTCTGGCCCACGGGTGTCTGACATTGAAGAGCTCGACGCTGCCGGGCAGGCGCTCTTCCAGGCGCTCCGCGCGTGGCGCCTGACCGTGGCGCGCGAGGCGTCGATCGCACCCTTCATGGTCGCCTCCGATCGCACGCTGCGGGACATCGCGCGCCTGCGCCCGCGCACGCCCGGGGAGCTGGCGATGGCGTACGGCATCGGCCGGCAGAAGGCGGAGCGGTACGGGGCGGCTATCCTGCGCGTCGTGGCCGAGGCCGCCCGCACGTGAGGGGGTCGGCCCCGGTTCCGGCGGCTGTCGCCCTCGAGGGCATCGCCAAGAAATTCGGCGCCTACGTGGCGCTGCGCGATATCACGCTGTCCGTCAGCGCCGGCGAGTTCATCTGCTTCCTCGGTCCCTCCGGCTGTGGCAAGACCACGCTGCTCAGGATCATCGCGGGGCTCGAGCGCCAGAACGCCGGCACCGTCAGGATGGGCGGCCGCGACGTCTCGGGCCTGCCGCCGGCCCTGCGCAACTACGGCATCGTATTCCAGTCTTACGCGCTCTTCCCAAATCTGACGGTCAGCCGGAACGTCGCCTACGGTCTCGAGAGCCGGCGGATGAGCGCCGCCGCCATCGCGCGCCGGGTGGACGAGCTGCTGGCGCTGGTCGGCCTCGCCCGCCACAAGGACAAGTACCCGGCGCAGCTGTCGGGGGGCGAGCAGCAGCGCGTGGCGCTCGCCCGCGCGCTGGCGCCCTCGCCGGCCCTTCTCCTGCTCGACGAGCCGCTCTCGGCGCTCGACGCGCGGGTGCGCCAGTCGCTTCGCCACGAGATCCGCGGACTCCAGCGGCGGCTCGGTGTCACGACCGTCATGGTCACGCACGACCAGGAAGAAGCTCTCGCCATGGCCGACCGCATCGTCGTCATGAACGCAGGTCTGGTCGAGCAGGTGGGCGCGCCGGCAGAGGTCTACCGGCGGCCTTGGACGCCGTTCGTCGCGCGCTTCGTCGGCCAGATGAACTTTCTCTCCGCCGTCGCCGCCGGGCGCAGCGGGTGGGCGCGCGTCGGCGCGGTCGAGCTCCGCCACCAGCCGGGCTTCGAGGCCGCGCCGGGCGACGCGCTGACGCTCGCGATCAGGCCCGAGGAGATCACGGTCGGCCCCGCGGCGCTGCACGGCGACAATCGCCTCACGGCCCGGATCACGGCCGTCCAGTTCCTGGGCGCCTTCACGCGCCTCAGTCTGGCCCCGGTTGAAGACGAAGGCGCCGACGGCCGGACGGCGCTCGAGTGCGACGTGGCGGCGACGGCCTTCGCCGAGCTGGGCGTGGGGGAAGGCGCCGACCTGCCGATCGCGCTCGCGCCGGAGGCTCTCCGCGCCTTTCCCGCCTCGGGCCCCGCGGCGTGAGCGTCCGCGCCCCGGCCGCCGCAGAGATCCCTGACGGCGTCGTCCGCCACCGGCTGAGCGGGGAGGACGGCATCCGGTGGGCGCTGGTCGCGGCCTTCGCCGCCGTGCTCCTCCTCTTCCTGCTCTACCCGCTCGGGCAGGTGCTCTGGCGGAGCCTGCTCGACAACGGCGGGCGCTTCATCGGCGCCGCGAACTACATCCGGTACTTCTCGACGCCGGCCATCGCCGCCTCGATCACGAACAGCCTCTTCGTGTCGGCCGCTTCCATGGTGCTGACGGTGGCGCTGGCCTTCGGCTACGCCTACGCGCTGACGAGGACGCAGATGCCCGCGAAGGGCCTCCTCCGCGTCATCGCCATGCTGCCGCTCTTCGCGCCGTCCCTGGTCCAGGCCTTTGCGCTCATCTACGTCTTCGGCAACAACGGCATCCTCACGCGGGCGACGGGCCTGAACGTCGGCATCTACGGCGCCAAGGGGATCATCCTGGCCGAGACCTTCTACTGCTTCCCTCACGCGCTGCTCATCCTCATGGCGGCCCTCGCCGCGACCGACGCGCGCCTCTACGACGCGGCGCGGACGCTGGGCGCCGGCCCGCTCAAGACCTTCCTGACGGTGACGCTGCCCGGGGTCAAGTACGGCGTGGTGAGCGCGTGCTTCGTGGTCTTCACGCTCGCCATCACGGACTTCGGCGCGCCCAAGGCCATCGGCGGGAAGTTCTCGGTGATGGCGACCGAGATCTACAACCAGGTCTCCGGCCAGCAGAACTTCACCATGGGCGCGACCGTATCCGTCGTGCTGCTGGTGCCGGCCGTGCTGGCCTTCGTCGTGGACCGCCTCGTCCAGCGGCGCCAGTACGCGCTGGTGACATCGTCCTCGAAGCCGCTCGTGCCCGAGCGGCGCCCGCTGGCGGACTGGAGCCTGCTTGCCTACTGCGCGCTCATCGCCGGCTTCATCTTGGCGATCTACCTGGTCATCCTGGTTTCCTCGCTTGTACACCGCTGGCCCTACAACTTCGGGCTGACGCTCAAGCACTACGACTTCGACACGGCGGGTGGCTACCGCTCGCTCTGGAACAGCATCCGCGTGGCAGCGCTGACGGCCGTGGCCGGCACCGCGCTGGCCTTCGTCGGCGGCTACGTCGTCGAAAAGTGCCGCACGGCGGCCAGCGGCCCGCTCTACCTTCTCTCGGTCCTGCCCGTCTCGGTGCCGGGTATGGTTCTGGGCCTCGCCTACATCTTCACCTTCAACGCCCCGGGCAGCCCGCTGAACGCGTTGTACGGCACGCTGGCCATCCTGATCATCTCGAACGTCGTGCACTACTTCACCGTCGGCTTCCTCACGGCCACCACGGCGCTCAAGCAGATGGACGCCGAGTTCGAGAACGTCGGCGCCTCGCTCGGGGTGCCCTTCTACCGGACGTTCTGGCGGGTGACCGTGCCGATCGCGCTGCCCTCGATCGTCGCCATCAGCATGTACTTCTTCCTGAACGCGATGGTGACGCTCTCGGCCGTGGTGTTCATCATCGCGCCCGGCACGGAATTGGCGGCCGTCGCCGTGCTGCTCATGGACGACGCCGGCGACACGGCCCAGGCCGCCGCCATGTCGGTGCTGATCATCGCCACCGGCCTCGCCGTGCGGAGCGTGTACTGGCTCGCCATGCGCGGCGTCACGCGGCGGACCCAGGCCTGGACTCAGGGCGGGGCCGCGGTCGGAGAGCCGTCATAGCGACGGATTCTTGGCCGGCCGGGCAATGAATCCGGGTAGAATCCGAAGCGGATGACCCACCTTTACCACGTCCTCGGCCAGAGGGTCGACCGATGGCGGCAGGATGGCTACCCATCGGGCGAGTATCCCGCCATCGCCGAGATCTTCGAGTGGGCTGCTGACCCCGAAGCTGGCGGCCTGAAATTTCTTCGGAAGCCGCAGCTCCGAGCGCTCGAGACCTACTGGTACCTCAGGCTGGTCGAAGGCACGCCCCATATCTTCGATCTGTACCGGCGTCTCCTCCCTGATCCCGGGGATCTCCTTGCGGCCCTGGGGCTCGATCGGCCGGAGATCACAAAGAGCCTGGTCGGCAAGCCACTCGAAACACTGTGGGACCGAATCCGTACCGACGACGCGTTCGTAAAGGCGGAGCGGCTCGAGAGCGTGCGCGAGACGCTCGGCTTGGGGTATCCGAGCTACATCCTCGCGCTGGCCATGGGGGCGGGGAAGACAATCCTGATAGGTGCCATCTGCGCGACTGAGTTCGCCATGGCGCTCGAGTACCCCGACGGCCCCTTCGTCCAGAACGCGCTCGTCTTCGCCCCGGGCAAGACCATCATTGAGTCTCTCCGAGAGCTGGCGGCGGTGCCGTACGACAAGATCCTGCCGCCCCGGCTCTACAAACCCTTCGCGGCCTCGGTGAAGCTCACCTTCACGCGCGACGGCGAGAAGGACATCCCTGTCGTGCGCGGCAGCCTCTTCAACCTCGTCGTCACGAACACCGAGAAGATCCGCATCCAGAAGGAGACGATCCGGAAGAGCGACCTGGGCAGCCTCTTCTCCTTCGGCAAGGAAGACGAGGCCCGCGCTGAAGTCGCGAATCTCCGCCTTCAGGCCATCGCGTCCCTGCCGCACTTAGCCGTCTTCTCAGACGAGGCGCACCACACCTACGGGCAGTCGCTGGCGACCGAGCTGAAGAAGGTGCGGAAGACCGTCGATTATCTGGCAGCGGCCACAAATGTTGTCGCCGTCATCAACACAACAGGCACGCCCTACTTCCAGCGCCAGCCTCTGCGCGACGTCGTCATCTGGTACGGGCTCTCGCAGGGCATCCGGGACAACATCCTGAAAGACGTCTCCGGGAACATCCACGCTTTCGACTTCGAAGGCAGCGCCGAGGCCTACGTCAGTCACGTGATCGGCGACTTCTTCGGCACCTATGGCGACACCAGGCTTCCGAATGGCGCGCCGGCCAAGCTGGCCCTCTACTTTCCGCAGACCCATGACCTCGAAGCGCTCCGCCCGGCGGTCGAGGCCGCGCTGCTCAAGGCCGGGCAGGCGCCGACCGTCGGCCTGCGGAACACCGTCGACTCGCCGAAGGAGGAAGTGGACGCCTTCAACCGGCTCAATGACCCCGAGTCGCCCCATCGGGTCATCCTCCTCGTCAACAAGGGCACGGAAGGGTGGAACTGCCCGAGCCTCTTCGCGTGCGCCCTGGCGCGGAAGCTCAAGAGCAGCAATAACTTCGTGCTCCAGGCCGCGACCCGCTGCCTGCGGCAGGTGCCGGGCAACAGCAAGAAGGCGCGGATCTATCTGTCCACGGACAACCGCGCCATCCTCGAGCATCAGCTCACCGAGACCTATGGTGAGAGCATCGCCGACCTGGACCGCTCCACGCGCGAGAGCGGTTCCGCGCGTCTCGCGCTGCGCAAGCGGCGTGTGCCCCCATTGGTGCTGAAGCGGCTGGTCCGGACGGTTGTGCCTGCGCCGGGGAGGGGCGGGAGCGTCCATCTGGAGCGCCCCAAGGATGCTGCGGCCGCCCCACTGAGCCGGGTCGTACTGGGCATCGCCGAACGGCCCGGCTTCAAGACCGTGCTCGAGCAACTGGGCGAGACAGTCCAGATCGAGCCCATGCTGGAAACAATGGATCGCTTTGAAGCTGCGACCGCTCTGTCCGCCCAGTTCCGGCTGGACGTCTGGATCGTCCTGAACGAGCTCTCCCGTCTGTACGTGGGCCAGGACATCCCGGCAAGCCATCTCGCCCCGCTGGCCGAGCAGATCGGCGAGCAGACGCGCGCGTACGAGATGCGGGAAGAGACCGTCGAGTGGGCGCTGGCCCTGGTCAGGCCGGAGGGATTCACGCGCACTATCGAGGCGGACGGCGTCGAGGCGTATACCGCCGAGATCCACTATCCCAAGGACAAGGAGCACCTCCTCCTTGGAGCTCGGAAGATGGCGTGCGAGAACCCAGCCGGCTTTGGCTTCCACTACGACCCCTACAACTTCGACTCGGCGCCCGAGCGCGAGTTTTTCCTCGATCTCCTCAAGCAGATCAACCTGTACCCCGCGGAAGTTGAGGATATCTACTTCACCGGGGGCCTCACCGATCCGGCGAAGACCGACTTCTACGTCGAGTACCGGGGCGAAGACGACCGCTGGCACCGTTACACGCCCGACTTCGTCATCCGCAAGCAGCCCAGAGCCGGCGGCAAAGCCGGCACGGGCCGGGTGCTGATCGTCGAGATCAAGGACAGGCGGTTCGAAGCCGCCACCCGAGAGGACGAGGGTCGAGCCGGAAGGGGTGCGGAGCCCCTGACCACGGAAGGGCGGAAGTCGGTGGCGCTCAGACGGCTTGAAGGATTGAGTCCGGACCGCCTCAAGTACGAACTGCTCTTCGTCAGTCAGGCGGCGACCTACGATCAGATGGTGGACGTTCGCCGGATGGTGCGGGAGCCGGAGCGCACTTACGCTGCCGATCTGGCCACGGCCCAGCAGGCGAGAGACATCATCTTGCGGGTGGACGGCGCCCGGGTGCGGGCCATCATTCTGTTCGGCTCCCGGGCACGAGGGGACGCCCGCCCCGACAGCGATTTTGACATCCTCGTCGTCACTCGTGGCCAGACGGCAGATCAGATGCAGGCATACCGCCTGGGGTTGTGGCAGGCCTTCCGGGGCACGGGGATTCCCGTGGAGCCGTGGGTCATCTCGGAAGAGGAGTTCGAGGAGAGCAAGACCGTTATCGGCGGCCTCGCCTACCCGGCCTGGAAGGAAGGGGTGGTGCTCCACGAAGACGCCTGATCAGGTACGCTTGGACTATGTGAGGCGATGGCTGGCGGGCGCGGACACCGACCTCGAGGCGGGCGAAGCGATCGTTGAGCATGGGATGCGCTCCTATGAGACGGCGAGCTTCCACGCCCAGCAGGCGGCGGAGAAGGCCTTGAAGGCTCTGCTGATCAGACATCAGGTTGAGTTTCCCAAGATCCACGACCTCGGAGAGCTCCTCCGTTTGGCTGAGCCGATTGCCGCGGGCATCTCGAAGGAATTGGGCGATGCCCAGCGGCTGAACCGTCATGCCGTGGATACGAGGTATCCCACGTCTGGGCCTCCAGTGGATCGGGACCAGGCGCGACGAGACCTGACACTGGGCGCGCGTGTGCGAGACTACGTGCGCGCCCTGCTTCAGCCCTATCTCGACGCCGGACCTCGGGCGAGCTAGAACGCGACCCGTATGGCCAGAGCGAAGAAGCCAAGGGGCCGTGCCAAGTCGGCGGGGCGAAAGACCGAAGCCCCGGCGCCTTCGGCTGCCCCTCCGCCGAGGAAGGAAGTCACCATCGCGGCAGCGAAAGGGCGGCCGATGCTCACCTGGGTGGGCAAGCGGCCGCTTCGCCATGTGGTGGCATTCCCCGCCCAGGACGTGGAGACCTTCGATCCCACGGGCGACGCGGCCAAGCGCGGCGGTGACCTCTGGAAGGACTGGCCCGAGGCCTACCCGCGCGGTGGCCTCCTCTTCCACGGGGACAACAAGGAGGTGCTCGCCCATCTCCTGGCTAACGGCTTCCGCGGCAAGGTCAACCTCATCTACATCGATCCTCCCTTCGATTCCGGCGCCGATTACGTCCGCAAGATAAGCCTTCGTGGCCCCAAGGGCTCTGTGAAGCTCGCCGGCGAAGGCTACACCCTCGGCGAACAGCTCCAGTACACAGATATCTGGGCCAACGACAACTACCTCCAGTTCATGTATGAGCGTCTGCTGCTGTTGAAGGAGCTGTTGGCAGACGGTGGCGCGATCTATCTTCACTGTGACAGCACCAAGGGCCATCACCTTCGGTCCCTGATGGATGAAGTGTTCGGGTCGGAGAAGTTCTTAAACGAAATCGTGTGGAGTTACCGCCGGTGGCCCTCAGATACCGATGCATTTCAGTCCATGCACGACACCATCCTTTACTATGTTGTCGAAGTCGCGAAGAAGCGGACTTTCCACCGATCCTACGAAGAGGCGTCCGAGAGCTACATGAAGCGATTCGGAGGAAAGACCCAAAAACTTGACGAGGAAACCGGCACGAGAAAGATCACTGTCGATGAGGAGACGAAAGGCATGCCACTGCGCGACGTGTGGGACTTATCTATCGTCGCGGGGTTCAAAGGAGAACGGACGCAGTATCCGACGCAAAAGCCCGAGGCACTCTTGGAGCGAATCCTCCAGGCCTCTTCAAACTCGGGCGACCTTGTGTTGGACTGCTTCATTGGATCGGGGACGACAGCGGCAGTGGCGCAGAAGTCGGGCAGACGCTGGATCGGATGCGATATCAACAAGGGTGCCATACAGACGACCAGCAAGCGGTTACAGGGAGTCATTCAAGAGGAGCTCGGCGAGACCGGGAAGGGCAAACAGAAGAGCCTGCCGAGCGTGGGCGAGCCTGACGCAGTCACAACGCCCGTTCAGCTATCGTTCGCAGTGTTTCGTGTCAATGACTATGACTTGGCGGTTCACCACGAGGAGGCGACCCAGCTCGCGTGCGACCACATCGGGGTCACCCGTACGCGGACTGACGCGTACTTTGACGGTGTGCGCGGGAAGAGCCTGGTGAAGGTCGTATCGTTCAGCCATCCGCTCACCTTGCTGGACCTCGAACAGTTGAGGCGAGAGCTGGAGGCGCGGCCTCAAGAGGAGCGCGGAGTCCTCCTCGTCTGCCTGGGCAAGGAGCCCGCCGCCGACGCATGGATCGACGACTGGAACCGGTTGCGCCGCGGAAAGGGCGCGGTCAACCGGATCGAGGTCGTCGAGCTGCGGACGGATCCGAAGTACGGCAAGTTCTTCCAGCACCAGCCGGCCAGGGCGCGGGTGAAGGCCTCCCGCAAGAAGGATGGGGCCGCGGTCGAGATCGAGGACTTCATTTCGCCGACTGTCGTTGAGCGGCTCCAGGCGGAAGCCGGCCTGCTCAAGCCGAAGATTGACGACTGGCGGGCCATGGTGGACTGCGTGCTGATTGACGCTGACTACGACGGCAAGGTCTTCCGGATCGGGCTCTCGGACGTGCCGGAGAAGAAAACCGACCTGGTGGCGGGCCGATATGAGCTTCCGGTTCCCGTGGGCAAAACGATCGCGGTGAAGATCATCGACATGCTCGGCGAGGAAGTGCTCGTCACTCTTTATCCGAAGGAGTAACTCCGTGTCCCTCGATGGGAAGACCGTTCTCGTCACCGGCGCCGCCCGCGGGATCGGGCTCGCCATCGCCTCTCGCTTCGCGGCCGACGGCGCCCGTGTCGCCCTGCTCGACCTCGACGGCGCGGCCGCGGACGCGGCGGCAAAGAAGGTCGGCGGCGGCGCCATCGCCCTGACCGCCGACGTGACCAAGGCCGCCGATGTCGACACCGCCGTTCACCGAGTGGTCGACGCGTGGGGCAGGCTCGACATTCTCGTGAATAACGCCGGGATCACCGGGCGGTCGTTCCCGATCTGGGAGCTGTCCGACGAGGACTGGCGCCGCGTGATCGACGCGGACCTGACGAGTGTCTTCCTCTGCTGCCGGGCGGCGGTCAAGGTCATGCTGGGGCAGGGCGGCGGGCGCATCATAAATATCGCGTCCATCGCGGGCAAGGAGGGCAACCCCACCCTCGTGCCCTACTCGGCCGCGAAGGCCGGCGTCATCGGGCTCACGAAGGCGCTCGCCAAGGAGGTGTGCACCCGGGGGATCCTCGTACACGCCATCGCCCCCGCGGTGATCGGCACCGAGCTGCTCCGGCAGATGGAGAAGAGCACGGTGGACCTGCTGGTCTCGAAGATCCCGATGGGCAGAGTGGGCCGGCCCGAGGAAGTGGCGGCGCTCGCGGCGTGGCTCGCCTCGGACGACTGCTCGTTCACCACGGGCGCGGTGCACGACCTCTCGGGAGGCCGCGCGACTTACTGACCTGGCGGGGCCTGGCTGACTCTGCGGCGCGCTACTTCTTGGCCGGCGCTGCCGATGCCGCCTTGGGCGCTGCGGGCTTAGGAGCCGTGTCCGCCGCCGTCCGGGACGGCGGCCGGGTGGCCTTCTTCACGTATATGGTGCTGACGTACTCCTCGGCAACCTTGTCCACGGCCTTCTCCAGAAAGGCCTGCTGGCCCTTGTAGGCCGTGTTGAAGAACCACTTGCCGGCGTCCGACTCGAGAAACTCGGCGTACGCCCGGAGCTCCGTGTCGGTCGCGTCCCGATAGGTGTACATCATCTCCCGCAGCACCTCTTCGCCGACCGAGTCCCGCATCTGGGCGCGGAAGACGTCGCGCGCGATCTCCCCCTGCGCAGCACGCTGCCGCCCCTCCTCCGACACGACCTGTTCGATCCCGCGGTTCCAGCCATTGACGACGGTCTTGATGGCGCCGAACGTCCCTTCCGACGCCCGCGAGGCCTCGTCGATCCGGAAGACGGCCACGAACCGATCCTCCGACGGCTGCTTGTCTTCGAGCGTGGCGAGGTACTTCTTTCTCGCCTGGGTGTGGCCGGGCTCCACGCCGCTCCGTTCCAGCCTCACCATCTTCTTGCCGGTGGCCGACCGGTACCAGATCAGGACGCGGGTCAGGGCGTCGGCATCGTGGTTGTCGAGGAGCGCCTGCTTGACAGGCTTGGTGTAGGCCTCTGGCGAGAACGAGACATCCAGAGTCTGCCAGAGCCACTGCCGCACGTCGGGATCCAGGGCGGGATTGTTATCCTCGAGGATCTGCTTCATCCGCACCCGGTGCCCAGTCAGGCGGTTCCGCAGGCCGGAGAGCCGAAGCGCCCCGTCGATGCCCGCGCTCTTTTCATCGACGGGCGCGGGCTCGGGGCGGGCGCGGCTCTTGTCCTGTGACTGGGCGGGCAGGGCGGCCCACGCGAGAAGGACGGCCGCCAGCGAGAGCGCGGCGAGACGGGCCAGTCGGCTCACGGGAGCGAGCCTAGCATCACTGCCGCGCCAAGGGAAATCCGGGTGAAAATCAGGGCCGGTGGCCCAGCTTGAGCGCGGCGGCGAGCAGCGCGACCTTGGACACCGACTCCGTGATGCGGTCGTCGAGCGCCATGGCGACCGCCTCTCGGAACGGTACCACGCGCCGTTCGAAGAACTCGTCGTCGTCCGAGGCCAGCGGGTCCGCGGCGAGGTCCTCGCCGAGGTAGCAGTAGGCCGTCTCGTCGAGGTAGGCGTTCGAGGGGAGGAAGCGGGTAAGGAAGGTCAGCCGTCCCGCCCGGTACCCGCCTTCTTCCCTGAGCTCCCGCTGCGCCGCGGCTTCCGGGTCCTCGCCGGGCTGTCCGCCGCCGCCCGGCAGCTCCCAGGAGTTCGCGCGCGCCAGGTGGCGGAACTGGCGGACCAGGAGCACGTGCCCGGCGTCCACGAAGGGGACGACGCCCACGGTCGTGCCCACGTGCAGCACCGGGTAGCGCCGCTCGCTTCCTGCCGGCAGCCGCCAGGCGTCCTCGCGCAGCGTCAGCTTGCCGAGGCGCATGAGAGTCGTGGAGCCGAGGAAGTGCCACGCGTGGACCATGGATTACCCCCGTGGTGGGAAGCCCCTGGGGGCGGATTATACCTGTGCTATCGTACGGAGCATGTCGCCCGACGCGCATGTGGACCGCCTGATGGGCAAGCTCGTGAAGACCGTCCTAGTCTCGCTCAAGGCCACGGAGGCCGCGCGCGACGCCGTCTCCGAGATCC